>Ga0213823_1000097_pt1 | contig 89096 bp, 103 predicted proteins | sample MC6MC0907MG_FD_179887 | JGI IMG/M metagenome (GOLD analysis project Ga0213823, IMG submission 179887) | Enriched soil aggregate microbial communities from Iowa State University, Ames, United States - MC6-MC0907-MG | ecosystem: Environmental > Terrestrial > Soil > Unclassified | place: USA: Iowa... | reverse complement strand
ACGATGAGGTAGATAGGTTCGAGGTGGAAGTGTGGTGACACATGGAGCTGACGAATACTAATCGATCGAGGACTTAACCAAAAAAGTTTGAAACATTCAATGAACCGTTTATCCAGTTTTGAAAGAACAACACTTTCAACAAAAAGAGAGCTTCAAGGCGCAGTAAAATGCCGTGTATTGGAGGTCGAACATAGTCTAGTGATGATGGCAAAGAGGTCACACCCGTTCCCATACCGAACACGGAAGTTAAGCTCTTTAGCGCCGATGGTAGTTGGGGGCTTCCCCCTGTGAGAGTAGGACGTCGCTAGGCAATCAAAACAGTCAGCTGTGTGCTGGTTGTTTTTTTATTTGAAACTTTTAGTAAGGAACCATGCAAACATAAAACCTCTTTCTATTTATAGTCCCATCATTCAGATTCTTTTTTCTTATAGTTTTGACAATCATGAAGTAGGGATCCATCCAAACTCCTCATCAACAGTTTTACAGTAAGCCAATCCTATAAATGCTTTATCTCCATTAATAGTTCACCTTGATTATTGTAGTACATGGGTTGAATAATCTTGATTGACTATTGCAATATCATGGTCATTTGGGGTAGTTAAAATCTGCATTGGAACCCATGCTCAGTAAGTTAGGTTATTGCCATTTAATTTGAGATTATAAATAGTTTCTTGAACAGCAATGGAAAATGGTTTGAGGGGTAAAGAAAAGCAAATTTAAAATTTGTCATGAAGACGAGTGGTATAACATAAGGTATGTATGTGTTTGTGGATCTTTGAATTCTGTTTAACGTTATTTTTATGCTCGTATTCAAAGGAAAAATCTATTTGTTGCTAGACACCAAATTTTGAGAATGCTATATTTATATTGTCATAGTATTTTTATAATTAGGAAAAAAAAGATTACTCCTTAAAAGAGATTTGTTTTTCCTGATTATAAGGAGTGATGGCGTATAGTGCTAGATGAAGGATGATAGGGCCTATGGTAAAGAAAACGTTAAAGCAAAGAATTGTAGACGCTTCAGTTGAGTTGTTTCAGCAGGATGGTTATCACAATGTAACTGTTGATCGTATTGTCGAATATATTGGGGCATCAAAGGGTGGATTTTATCATAATTTTAAATCAAAAGATGAATTGTTATATGAAATTCATGATGTCTTTATTTCATATGTTATTCAACAATCACAGGACGCATATGACAAATACAACACACCCATCACACGGTTATGTGCGATGCTGCAAACGCTGACACAAGTATTTGATATGTATCAAGCGCATATTACAATTTTTTATGAAGAGAGTCGTTCACTCTCAGATGAGTATAGTGAGATTATTCATAAAAAACGAGATCACTATCGGGACATCTTACAAAAAGTGATAGCAGAGGGCCAAGAAACAAAGGTTTTTCGTACCGAATTGCCTTGTACCATTGTCACAATGGCAATTGTAGGAATGATTAACTGGACTTACAAATGGTTTAAGCAATCAGGTCCATTAACAATGGAGCAAATTACAGATGTTTTTACCGATATGGTATTGCGTGCGATTGTGACAGAACAAGCAATGGAGGAAGCAAAGCAATTTATGATAAAGGGGTAGCCAGTAGAAAACACTGGTTTTATTATTTGTTTTTACAAACCGACTAGTCGGTATTTACTTTGGGCAATTATCATTGAGCTAAATCTACTATGGCAAATTTGACATTAGGGGGATTAGGGATGAATTTTGAATTAACAAAAGAGCAAGTAATGATTCGAGACATGGTGCGTGATTTTGCTGAGAAAGAGATTAAACCGTATGCTCGTGAGGTTGATGAGACATCAACGATGAGAATAGAAAGCTTTAAGAAGATGGCGGAACTAGGCTTATTGGGTATCCCATTTCCTGAAGAATATGGTGGCTCAGGCGGTGATACGGTGTCCTACGCTTTAGCTGTAGAGGAAATTGGTCGAGCATGTGGGGGCACAGGGTTAAGCTATGCAGCTGCTGTTAGCTTAGGAGCTTCACCAATTTACAACTTTGGTACTGAGGAACAAAAGCAAGAATGGCTTGTTCCATTAGCAAAGGGTGAGACATTAGGAGCATTCGGTTTAACAGAGCCTAATGCAGGTTCAGATGCAGGTGGAACACGCACTACGGCAGTGATTGACGGAGATGATTACGTCATTAACGGAGAAAAATGCTGGATTACCAATGCAGGATACGCTCGACAAATTATTGTAACTGCGATCACTGGTAAACGCGAGGATGGAAAAAAGATTATTTCTTCTATTATTGTGCCAACGAATACACCAGGTGTAACGATTAATTGCAACTATGACAAAATGGGTGTTCGTGGTTCCAATACTTGTGAGATTGTTTTACAAAATGTTCGCGTCCCTCAAGCAAATCTTTTGGGGGATGAAAAGCGAGGCTTTAGTCAGTTTTTAAACACATTAGATGGTGGGCGTATCTCAATCGCAGCGCTTTCTGTTGGAATTGCGCAGGCGGCTTATGAGAAGGCACTGAAGTTTGCTAAAGAACGTGAGCAATTTGGTGCACCCATTTCGAAGCTACAGGCTATCCAATTTAAATTAGCGGATATGGCGATGGAAATAGAGCTTGCTCGTACGCTAGTACATAAAGCAGCGTGGCTAAAAGATCAAAAGAAACCATTTGGCAAAGAAGCTGCAATGGCTAAACTATTTGCTTCTGAAATGGGCTTCCGTACGTGTAATCAAGCAATTCAAATTCATGGCGGTTCTGGATACATGAAAGAATATGATGTGGAACGTCATTTACGTGATATAAAATTAATGGAAATCGGTGAAGGTACATCTGAAATTCAACGTCTCGTCATTTCTCGTCTAATTGGCTGTTAATCATAATCAATTATGCCTCGGCATAATTGTGTCCGTAATCGGCTTTGTGCTGCATAAAGCACTCTTTTCCGATTTCGTGACATCTGCCGGAGGCTTTTACTTCTTTCAGCAATTTTTGGATACCTACTGAAAAGTAGCTCAAATCTGTATTCATCTCACTACTGAAAGAAGTTGAATAGCATAAATAAGGGGGATCTTCATGGCAGAACTTGTGTATCAAACAATTGGTCATTTGCTAGATGAGCAATCTAAAAAGTACCCACAGAATGAAGCATTGGTCTATTCTGATAGGAATTTACGAATGACTTATGAGCAGCTAAATGATCAAGCAAGATTGGTAGCAAGAGGTTTAATGGCTCTAGGAATTGAAAAGGGCGATCATATAGCAGTATGGACGACCAATGTTCCAGAGTGGGTACAGCTTCAATTTGGTACAGGAAAGATGGGGGCTCCGATCGTTACAGTAAACACTAATTATCGTGCTAGTGAATTGGAGTATCTATTAAAGCAATCTGACGCCAAAACGATTTTTTTAATTGAAAATTTTCGAGACCATTCTTTTATCAATACACTTCAAGAGTTATGTCCAGAGCTTGAACATTGTGAACCTGGTAATTTGCAATCAAAGCGACTACCTTTATTAAAAAATGTTATTTTAATCGGTGAGACAAAATATCCCGGCATACTAAATTGGTCAGATGTATTAACTGCTGCCGATCGAGTAACCGAGGAACAATTAGAGCAAAGAGAGCAATCCCTTCATTATGATGATGTGATTAATATTCAATATACGTCTGGTACAACAGGTTTTCCTAAAGGTGTGATGTTAACACATTTTAACTTAGTCAACAATGCTGTCAACATTGCGGAGTGTATGCGTTTAACAGCAGAGGATCGACTATGCATTCCTGTACCCTTTTTCCATTGCTTTGGTTGTGTTATCGGGACATTAGCTATTACAACTAGTGGTGGAACGATGGTGCCAGTGCAGGAATTTTCACCAGAAGAAGTGCTAAAAACCGTTCAACAAGAAAAGTGCACAGCATTACATGGCGTGCCAACCATGTTCATAAGTGAACTTAATTTACCGAATTTTGAGTCTTTCAACCTTTCAACTTTACGAACAGGAGTCATGGCTGGCTCTAATTGTCCGATAGAGGTGATGAAAGCAGTCATTGAGAAAATGGGCATGACAGATATTACGATCTGCTATGGTCAAACTGAATCATCCCCAGTTATTACGCAAACGAGAACAGATGACCCGTTAGCGTTAAAAGTGGAAACGGTTGGCCGAGCTTTACCAAACTTAGAGGCGAAAATTGTTGTTCCTGGTACAAACGAGGAAGCACCAATAAATGAACAAGGGGAGCTATGTACACGAGGCTACCATGTAATGAAGGGCTACTATAAAAACAAAGAAGAGACAGATCTTGCAATTGATCAAGATGGCTGGCTGCATACAGGCGATTTGGCAACAATGGATAAAGCGGGCTATGTCCGTGTAACAGGTCGTTTAAAGGACATGATTATTCGCGGTGGTGAAAATTTATATCCCCGTGAAATTGAGGAGTTCCTTTATACACATTCGAAAATATCAGATGTTCAGGTTGCTGGGGTTCCTGACCCTGTTTATGGAGAAGAAGCAGCAGCTTGGATCATTTTAAAAGAAGGCGAGCAGGCAACAGAAGAGGAGATTCGAGAATTTTGTCGGGATAAAATCTCTAGACATAAAATCCCAAGACATATTTTCTTTATCGATCACTATCCGATGACTGCATCTGGGAAGGTTCAAAAATATAAATTACGAGAAGATTTTTTGATGACCGTAAGATAAGGAGGGTCAGTGGATATGTTCAAAAAGGTATTAATTGCAAATCGTGGGGAGATTGCTAGACGTGTTATCAGAACATGCAAGCGCCTAAATATTCATACGGTTGCTATTTATTCTGAGGCAGATGCTGAGAGCTTACATGTGAAGGATGCAGATGAGGCGTATTGTGTAGGGAAACCACCCGTGGCACAAAGCTATTTAAATATCGACCGTATTATTGAAATTGCATTAGAAAGTGGTGTCGAGGCTGTTCATCCTGGCTATGGTCTACTATCAGAAAATGCACAATTTGCAAAGCTCTGTACAGAGGCAGGTTTAGTTTTTATTGGACCAAGTACTGATGTTATTGCTTCAATGGGAAGTAAATTAGAGGCACGTAAAACAATGAAAGCTGCTGGGGTTCCCATTGTAGAAGGTGTAGAGGCTCCTGTAAAGGATGCAGAAGAAGCTACTGAGATCGCTGAACGTTTAGGCTATCCAATTATGTTAAAGGCATCAGCAGGCGGAGGCGGTATCGGCATGCAACTTGTCGAAAATGCAGATGAGCTTGCAAAAGCTTTTGAGGGGAATCAAAAACGTGCACAGTCGTTTTTCGGTGATGGCACGATGTATATGGAGCGATTTATCGCTAACCCTCATCATGTCGAAGTCCAAATTATTGCCGATCATCAAGGCAATGTTGTTCCGTTATTTGAACGTGAATGCTCTATTCAACGAAGAAATCAAAAAGTAGTAGAAGAAGCACCATCACCGTTCATTTCTCAAGAAACAAGAGATAAAATGCTAGAAGCGTCAGAGAAGGCTGCAAAGCACATTGGTTATGTTAATGCTGGAACGATCGAGTATTTAGTGGATGCAGATCAAAACTTTTACTTCTTAGAAATGAATACAAGATTACAAGTAGAGCATCCAGTCACAGAGGAAATTACAAGGCTTGATTTGGTAGAAGAACAATTAAAAATCGCTGCAAAACAACCTTTAACATTTACGAGAGAAAGTATTACTAAACAAGGTCATGCGATTGAGGTGCGTATATACGCCGAAAACCCTTCAACGTTTTTCCCATCTCCCGGTACTATTACAACTCTTGAATTACCGGCTGGCGAAGGGATCCGCAATGAATGTGGTGTAGAAACGGGCTCAACAGTAACGCCATTCTATGACCCGATGATTAGTAAATTGGTTGTGTGGGGAGAAACAAGGGCTATTGCATGTGAGAGGCTAACCCAAGCACTAAAGGCGTATAAAGTGGAGGGTATTCAAACAAATATTCCGATGCTGTTGAAAACCGTTACGCATGAACAGTTTTTAAATGGCTATACGACTACTAAATTTGTAGAGCAGTATTATTTACCGCAATTAGCAGAGACAAAGTAACTATATAAGGGCATTCGTACTTCATGGGAAGTGCGAATGCATGATTAATAATATTAGGAGTGAATGACAATGGCAACAGTAAAGGCAAGCATGGCAGGAACAGTATGGAAAATCGTCGTAACAGAAGGTGAGAAAGTGACAGCAGGTCAAGATGTTGCCATTTTAGAATCGATGAAAATGGAAATTCCGATTGCAGCAGAGGAGGATGGCGTGGTAACAAAAATCATTGCCAATGAGGGAGATTTCATTAACGTTGATGATGATATTTTAGAAATTGAATAAGAGGAGGCCTCTTTATGCAACTACCTAAGGATGTCGTGATTAAAGAAGTCGGTCCCCGTGATGGTTTACAAAATGAAAAAACACATATTACAACAGCAGATAAAGTTCAATTAGTGAATTTGTTGAGTCAAACAGGATTAAATTACATCGAAGTGACTTCGTTTGTACATCCAAAGTGGATTCCACAATTGGCAGATGCTGTCGAGGTTCTTCAAGCCATTAAAAGGAATAAGGATATTACTTATGCAGCACTTGTACCAAATATGCGAGGCTTAGAACGAGCTTTGCAAGCAGAAGTAGATGAAGTAAGTATTTTTATGTCTGCAAGTGAAAGTCATAATCAAAGTAATATTAACAAAACGATTGACGATACATTTCCGATTTTAGAGGAAGTAGTGTTAGGGGCTAAAACTGCAAAGAAAAATGTCCGAGGTTATATTTCAACAGTCCTTGGCTGTCCCTATGAAGGGTATATACATCCCGATAAAGTACTGCGTGTAACGGATAAATTATTAGAGATGGGTGTAACTGAGATTTCTCTTGGTGACACAATTGGCGTTGGTGTACCAACTCAAGTTGAGTTTCTTTTAGAGGAACTATTAAAAAGATATCCTGCTGACAACTTTGCGATGCATTTTCATGATACACGTGGCACGGCGCTGGCCAATATTATGAAATCTTTAGAAATAGGTATTACCAAATTTGATAGTGCACTTGGTGGTCTAGGGGGCTGCCCTTATGCCAAGGGAGCTTCAGGTAATGTAGCCACGGAAGATTTATTATATTTATTCGATGAAATGGGTATTCAAACAGGTGTAGATCGACAAAAAATGCTAGAGGCAGCACTCTTTATTGAACAGAAATTGGGCAAAGCTGTTGCATCAAAGCAAATGGCGATTGTTCGTAATGAAAGGAGTGCGAATCAATTATGACTCAACTAATTCGCTTTGAATTACTAGAGGGAAGTATTGGCCTTATTACCCTTTCAAGACCAGAGGCTGCGAATGCGATGTCTGTTCAGTTGCTTCGAGAGCTATCCGATAGGCTTGATCAAATTAATGGAGATCCAGCAGTGCGGGTAGTCTTACTGACAGGCGCTGGGGAAAAGGCATTTTGTGCAGGGGCTGATTTAAAGGAACGTAAAGGTATGACTGATCGACAAGTTAAGCAAATCGTCCAATTGATAGGTGCCACAGTGGCGAAAGTAGAGACACTCGCTCAACCTGTCATTGCAGTGCTAAACGGCGTAGCTTTTGGTGGAGGACTAGAGTTAGCTTTAGCTTGCGATTTACGTGTCGCAGCAACACATGTAAAGTTAGGTCTCACTGAAACCTCTCTCGGTATTATTCCGGGGGCGGGAGGAACGCAACGACTTCCTCGTCTAATTGGTATTGGAAAAGCAAAGGAATTAATTTATACAGCACGTCGATTAAATGCTGAGGAAGCTAAAGATTATGGCATCGTTGAGTATATACATGAGGCACATGAGGTATTGGTGAAGGCGCAGCAGCTTGCTCAAGAAATGGCAAAAAATGCACCATTATCTTTAGTACAGGCTAAAGTGGCTATCAATCAGGGTGTTGAGGTAGATTTAGCTACGGGTTTAAAAATTGAATCACTTGCATATAGTGCACTGATCCCTACAGAAGACCGATTAGAGGGTCTGTTGGCCTTCCAAGAGAAGCGGGCACCACGATATTCAGGGAAATAAGTAGGATGATTAAATCAGGTTAAAAACTCTAACTGAAATCTAAGCGCATTTTAATTGATTTTTTGGCGCATGTGTAAAGGACAATGAAAGCGCCGAACAATAATTTTGGCGTAATTGATGGGGTAAAGGGAGGAATTAAACATGAGCAATATATCAACAGAAAATACGCCACCTACAATGAAAGATAAAATTTTAACAGGTGGTTTACCAAAATATCATGACAAAAATGCACAACAAGGGAAGCTATTTGTACGTGAACGTCTTGAACTATTACTAGATGATGGTCTTCAATCAGAAGATGGCCTCTATGCAAACTGTTTAGCAGGAGATTTACCTGCTGATGGTGTTGTCACAGGAATTGGTAAAATTCATGGTCGCACGGTTTGCGTATTAGCTAACGATTCAACTATTAAAGCTGGCTCTTGGGGAAAACGCACTGTTGAAAAAATGATTCGTATTCAAGAAACTGCTGAAAAACTTAACTGTCCATTACTATATTTAGTCGATTCAGCAGGTGCACGTATTACAGATCAATTAGAAATGTTCCCAGGTAGAAGGGGAGCAGGCCGTATTTTCTACAATCAGGTCAAGCTATCAGGTAAAGTGCCACAAATTTGTTTACTATTCGGTCCGTCTGCTGCAGGCGGTGCTTACATTCCTGCATTTTGCGATATTGTTGTCATGGTTGAAGGAAACGCATCCATGTATTTAGGGTCTCCACGTATGGCTGAAATGGTAATCGGAGAGAAAGTAGATTTAGAAACAATGGGTGGCGCAAAAATGCACTGTTCTGTTTCTGGCTGTGGAGATGTGCTTGCCAAAACAGAACAAGAGGCTATTGCTTATGCTCGAAAATATTTAGGCTATTTCCCTAATAACTATGCAGAACGTAGCAAGGTGGAGGCACCTAAACCACCTGCTACATTTGATAAAACTATTGAGGAACTGATCCCACAAAACCAAAACGTTCCATTTGATATGTATAAGTTAATTGAGCGTATTATCGATGAAGATTCGTTTTGTGAAGTGAAGAAATTATTTGCGTCAGAATTAATTACTGGCCTTGCACGCATTAATGGGCAATCGGTAGGCATTATCGCTAACCAACCTCGTGTTAAGGGAGGCGTATTATTCCACGACTCTGCAGATAAAGCGGCCAAGTTTATTTCTCTTTGCGATGCATTCAATATACCGCTATTATTCTTAGCGGACGTCCCAGGCTTTATGATTGGTACACAGGTTGAACGAGCTGGAATTATCCGTCATGGAGCGAAAATGATTTTTGCCATGAGTGAAGCGACTGTTCCCAAACTAACAGTCATTGTTCGTAAAGCATATGGTGCTGGTTTATATGCAATGGCTGGCCCTGCCTTTGAGCCAGATTGCTGTATCGCATTATCAAATGCACAGATTGCAGTAATGGGGCCAGAAGCTGCGGTCAATGCGGTCTACGCCAATAAAATTGCTGAACTTCCAAAAGAGGAGCAAGCAAACTTTATTGCTGAAAAACGTAAAGAGTACCAAGAGGAGATTGATGTGTATCGATTAGCATCAGAATTAATTATTGATGATGTGATTGAGCCAAATGAATTGCGCAAGGTACTTGAAAATCGTTTAGAGCTTTATATGTCAAAATACTTACTTTTCTCACAACGTAAGCATGGGGTAAACCCAGTATAAATACTTATGGGAAGACTGTCTCTCCGTCAGGAGACAGTCTTTTTTGCTGATAAATTTTATCAGCTACTTGCATGGTCTAGGAGAGCATATTAAAATATGGGAAGGAATAAAGGGAAGTGGGTGTTAAGCATGTTGAAAAACAACATAACGGATGTTCAAGGTAATGCCAAGCTCCCATTACCATATCGAGATGTTATTGATACATACTATTTGCCAATAAAGATAATTGGTTGGATTTTATTTAGCATCTATTCCTTTATAGCTTTTTATAAATTGGTTATTGATCGCTTAGTTAATGTAGTCGTTGTGTTATGGAAAGGTGATTATTCTATAGGTGACTTAGGATTGTTTGATTACAGTAGTTGGCGATTAACCACTAATTTTGTTCCCTTTGAAACCATTCTCCGCTATATAAACTACTCTCAATATTTTAATTGGGATACCATAATCATAAACTTACTTGGCAACTTATTAATTTTTACCCCTATGGGCTTTTTACTGCCATTACTATCGAAGAAATTCCGTAAAGCATGGGTAATAATTTGTTTAGGCTTTTTCGCTAGTCTTACTGTAGAAACCATTCAATTTATTTTTACAGTGGGCTCTGCGGATATTGATGATTTAATTTTAAATACAATTGGTGCATGGCTCGGTTATTTAGCTTATAAAGGCCTATTGATTACACCAAAAAAATGAGAAAACAGCCAGTTTCGATAGAGGCTGTTTTTTTAATTAATAAACACTATTTATTTTGTGTTAATAGTAGTATTTTTTATTGAAATCAAAATGAAAGTAATAAATGACCGAGATAAACATTTTGGAAATAAGGTCTTTATACCTAACGAAGAAAATGTTTTGTATCTCTTTAGGTGCTTAGTAGTAATTTATACTTGAATTTAATAATGAAAATTCCGATAATGAGTGTACAGAAACTGTTCAGATGGAATAGATATAGTTAAAAAAAATATTCATATCTAGAATCTAATTGGCATATGAAGATAGAAGGATGAGGTGAAAACTATGAAAATATCTAATTCAATGGAGCAAGAAAGATTGTCGTCACCATTTAATCGTAAAAAGATCTTGCAGCGTAAAGAGGCGGGAAATGCATATCGAAAAAATGCTATGTATTTTCAACCAAAGAAAAATCCATTATTGCTTGAGCTTGAGAATCTACTGTTAGGACGGACGGATCATGATTTATATGAGCAACAACAAGAAGATTCAAATGAAGTAACACCTCAACAGCAGGCCATTATGGAAGAATTGCAGCAAACTAAAGAGAGTGTCCGTGCACATGAGCAAACCTATAAATGGGGAAGTGGTGATCATGCCGAATTAACAGCTGTAACCAATCCGGAATTTAATGATACATTACAAATTTTAGAGCAAGTGCGAAATGCAGCACTATCACCGAAAGAGCCTTCTCCGCAAGATTTACGTGTAGCAGAAATCATGAACGCTCAAATTCAACAGATAGTACATGAATCGAACGCTGAAGTTGATACAATAGATGAACATGCATCACCTTTTGTAAGTGAAGTTATTCCAGTAAAGGTTCCAGAACGTTTCTCGAAGAAATTGAAATTGGACCCATTTGCAGATACAATTTTCGGTAGGAGTCATGACGCTGTATTTAAATTGAGTGCCTTCAAACAGGCTTCTGAAAAGTATGCGGCTCATGTTCAAATGACGAAGAACGGCTATCGCCCAGACAATGATTCTATGTTCTCTTTGATAGCTTGATGTTGTAGATGGGAGATTACGGATATGGCAAAGGCAAAGCATACGAAAACAAATGCAATTAGAATATTAGAGCAGCAAAAAATCCATTTTGATGTGATTGAATATGATACTGGAGACGGTCAAGTCGATGGTGTGTCTGTTGCAGAAAAAATTGATCAACCTGTTGCCCGTGTTTTTAAAACGTTAGTAGCAAAGGCAAGTGCACAAAAGTTATTTGTATTTGTCATTCCAGTGGCTGAGGAGCTGGATTTGAAAGCTGCTGCAAAGATTGTCGGGGAAAAGAAAATTGATATGCTAGCTGTAAAAGATTTACTTGGTTTTACAGGTTATGTTCGTGGTGGATGCTCGCCAGTTGGCATGAAGAAGTTATATCCTACTGTTATCGATGAATCTGCTCATCAACAAGGAAGTATCATTGTTAGTGCGGGGAAAATCGGTATGCAAATCCATGTGCAGCTAGATGATTTGAAAAATATTACAAAGGCCCAGCTTGCCCCAATTACAACTACCCATTTGTGAAAATGGGTAGTTTTTTTAATTTGAATAGAAGTCCGCTATTAATCAATCCACTCACAAGCACTATCTCACGATATTTGTAGAAAATATGATACAGTTAGAGCATTATCATACATAGAGAGAGGGATAAGAAATGCGCAAAATAATGGGGTGGCGCTGGACATTTTTTATTGGTGGGTTGATTGTAATGTCACTAGGAATTACGATGTCTATAAAAGGGAAAATAGTTGGAACGAGTCCTTGGGATGTCTTGCATGTGGGATTATTTCAAAATTTCGGATTAACCATCGGTACATGGTCTATTTTAACAGGGCTTTTTATTGTCGCTTCAACATCGATTGTATTGCGAGAATGGCCCAAGATTGGTACATGGCTGAACATGCTACTAATCGGTTCATTCATTGATGTATTTAACTGGTTGTTGCCTTCAACGGATGTATATGGTCTACAAATTACATATTTTATCATTGGTTTATTTGTCTTAAGCTTTGGCTGCGGTATGTATATTGCCCCAAATATGGGGGCAGGTCCACGTGATACATTAATGATGATACTGGTTGAAAGATTTGGCGGATCCATTAAAACTGCGAGAATGGGGATCGAAGTACTAGTGACCATTGTTGGGTGGCTACTAGGTGGACCAGTTGGAGTAGGAACGGTATTAATTGCTTTAACTTCAGGCTATATTGTGCAATACTCATTACCTTATTGTCGTAAAGTGTTAATGAGATGTATTGGTAATATCGAAGGTATGAAGCCATTTTATTAAACAATAAAGCTACTTTTATCTGTCAAGGATAGGGGTAGCTTTTCATCTTTTTTAGTGTTCCTTCATATAATGCAAGGCAGAAGCTAAAGGAGGAACGACATTTGAACGGAAATGTGACGTATTATTTTGGACACGCATTGACTGGGCAAGGTGTGAAACATTTATATAAAGAAATGATGGAAGAAGCAGAGCTAGTTTATTTTTTACAGGGTGCATCAACATTTAAAGGATCAGAGCTGTTAAAAGAGCTAGGTTATTTTTATGTTAAACAAGGCTTTGCTGTCGAATGGTTTAAGCATGCTTTATTAGAGGAAGTCGTTGAGGCTGTTTATGTAAAGGGCTGCAATAGGCTTTATGTATGGGCATCAGAATGGGATATTGAGCCAACATTGCTTGGCACGAAGCATCGTGTTTTGTCTTTTTATGATTGCTTGGAGGATGTACAGCTTGAGAAGATTGGTGAGCAACTTGCTGATGCCGTGCAGGAACGTACATCTTGGCGTGATAAATGTATTGCTAAGCTAAATCAGGCTATCAAGCTCCACGATGATTGGGAGATTGTGACACAAAGTTGCATGAATTGGCAGGCATTAAATGACCAGGTGGAAAATTTAAAATCAGAGGTTTTCCAATCTATTGTCTTAAATAAAACGGGTGAACGAACACACCGTCTACTTGGAACATTAACGCCTAGAGGTGCGGAAAATACAGTTGAAAGTATTACGAAAAATATATCGACGAGATTAATGATTAAAGGTAAACCAGGTACAGGCAAATCTTCCTTGATGAAGGGCTTAGCAGATGAAGCGAATGCAAGAGGTCTCGATGCACAAATTGTATGGTGTGGCTTAGATGCGGGATCTGTGGATATGGTCATTATCCCTGAACTAAATTTCTGTATCTTTGATAGCACGGAACCCCATGTTTATGATCCACAGGATGGTCGATTAGGTGATAAAATATTTGATATTGGGCAACATTGTGCGCTAACAGAGGAGGCAGAAATGGCAGTTGGGACAGTAAGAGCGCGCTATAAAGAAGCAATGCAGGATGCGATGGGCTATTCAAAGCGTTATGCAGAAGCAGAATATACAGTGCGTCGATTATTAGATAATTGTCTATCTGCCGCTTTATGGCGAGAAAAAACAGCGCCATTATTCGAAAGATTAACAAAGTAATTTAGCTAATGGCTTGCTTGTGCTAAACTAGGAGCTAGAAACAGTTTTCCTAGGAAAGGATGATACGCTTGTCAAAAGTATTGAATGCATTTTTAGATGAAAACCTACAAGCCTTACATGAACAAGGCTTATACAATGAAATTGATCCAGTAGAGGGTGCAAATGGCCCGATTATTCAGGTACGTGGCAAAAATCTTGTTAACTTATCCTCTAACAATTATCTAGGCTTAGCAACAAATGAGGAATTAAAGCGTATTGCAAAAGAGACGATTGATAAATATGGTGTTGGTGCAGGTGCTGTTCGTACAATTAACGGTACACTTGACTTACACGTTAAATTAGAAGAAAAGCTTGCTGAATTTAAAGGAACAGAAGCAGCTATTTCATATCAATCAGGCTTTAATTGTAACATGGCAGCTATTTCTGCGGTCATGGATAAAAACGATGCGATTCTTTCTGATCAATTAAACCATGCCTCTATTATTGATGGTTGCCGTTTATCTAAGGCGAAAATCATTGCGTTTAATCACTCAGATATGGATGATTTACGTGCCAAGGCAAAAGCGGCAAAAGAATCAGGATTGTACAATAAAGTTATGGTTATTACGGATGGTGTGTTCTCAATGGATGGTGATATTGCTAAATTGCCTGAAATTGTGGAAATTGCCAAAGAGTTTGATTTAATTACTTATGTGGATGATGCACATGGTTCAGGTGTAACAGGTAAAGGTAAAGGAACTGTGAAGCATTTTGGACTTGAAAAAGAGATTGACTTCCAAATTGGTACGCTATCAAAAGCAATTGGCGTTGTGGGTGGCTATGTAGCTGGTAAGAAGAACTTAATTGATTGGTTGAAAGTTCGCTCACGTCCATTCCTGTTCTCAACAGCTTTACCACCAGGAGATGTGGCAGCCATTACAGCTGCTGTACAAATGCTGATTGATTCTACAGAGCTTCACGATAAGCTTTGGGATAATGGTAACTATTTAAAAGCTGGATTAGAGAAGCTTGGCTTTAATATAGGTGAATCTGAAACGCCAATTACACCTTGTATTATTGGCGATGAAAAGCTGACACAGGATTTTTCAAAACGTTTATTTGAAGAAGGCGTGTATGCAAAATCCATTGTCTTCCCAACTGTTCCAAAAGGTACAGGGCGTGTTCGTAATATGCCAACAGCAGCTCATACAAAGGAAATGCTTGATGATGCATTAGCGATTTACGAAAAAGTTGGTCGTGAATTAGGCGTTATTCAATAAAAAGCAAAAAGGCTACCTCATTTGATGAGGTAGCTTTTTTGATGGATAGAACAAAAAATGTGACGGAAAGCTCGCTCGAATAGACGGATAAAACAAGAAATGTGACGGATAACTTGCCTAAATAAATGGCTCCTTATTTTGAGTTAATAACTTTCGCAGCCTTTAATTGCTGAACTTCTTGATTAGAGATATTTAATGACTGTAAAATTTCTTCATTATGCTGTCCTAAAGTAGGGGCTGCATTAGTTAATTGTCCCGGCGTTAGTGAGAATTTTGCTGGAAAACCTAGTGTCCTCATTGGTCCAGCAGTTGGATGTTCATAGGATACGACCATACCGCGCTCTAAAATATGAGGATCATTCAATGTTTGATCATAGGAATAGATGGGGCTGGACGGTACGCCGTGTTCATCTAAAAGCGCCAGCCAGTAAGTCGCTTTATGCTTCGTTAATTCGCTCTCAATTTCTGCCTCCAGAACTTTCACATGTTGGGCGCGTGAATAGTTGGTAGCAAAGAGAGGATTGTCTAACCAATCAGGTCGGTTGACAACCTGTATCGCAAAAATTTCCCATAGCTTTTGATTGCCAGCACCTACTAAGATATAGTCATCCAGTGTTTTAAAACCTTGATAGGGTGCGGATACTCGATGAGCAGTCCCTGTCCGCTCAGGTAACTCACCTTGACCAAAGTAAGCGGCAGCCTCCCAAACAGTCCAGGCTAGTCCTGACTCTACTAAAGATACATCTATATACTGCCCCTCGCCACTACGCAGCTTATGAATATAAGCCATTAAAATAGATTGCAAGGCTGTTTGGGCAGCGGCAATATCATTGACAGCAAAGCCAACTTTTACAGGTCGACCATTTGCTTCACCAGTCATATGCATTAAACCGCTTAGACCTTGTGCCATAATATCATAGCCACCCTTTTGACTATAGGGACCCGTTTGTCCATATCCCGAAATAGAGCAGTAAATTAGTCCAGGGTTGATGGATTTTAATGTATCATAATCAATACCGAGCTTTTTCGTAACACCTGGTCGATAGTTTTCCACAAGTACATCAACAGATTGGATAAGCTCTTTAAATAAGGCTAAACCCTCTGGCGTTTTTAAATTTAAACAAACACCTTTTTTATTTCGATTAACCATCATATACATATGACTTTCTTCATTAACAAACGGACCCATTGTACGGGTGTCGTCGCCATTTGGATATTTCTCAATTTTAATGACTTCTGCACCCATATCCGCTAAGACCATCGTACAATAGGGACCAGCTAATACTTGGGATAGATCAACAACTTTTAATCCCTTTAATGCTTGTTTCATATAACCTCAGTCCCATCATTTTTGACTATTGTGATGTTACGTAACCCTTTGATGGAGGTCGCGCCTGCTAATGCAATGGAAACCTTTAATTCATCATAGATATTTGTCATTACTTTTTCGACACCTTGTTGTCCGTCAAGAGCCAGTCCATAGACGAATGGACGCCCAATCGCAACAGCATCTGCTCCTAAGGCAAGAGCCTTTAATGCATCCATGCCACGGTATACACCGCTATCTAGAATAATAGGAATTTGTCTATTGACAGCTTTCACAATGGCAGGAAGCGCATCAAGTGAGCCAATAACACCATCTAATTGTCGGCCGCCATGGTTTGATACGATAATACCGTCAATTCCGTTGTCAATGGCTAGCCTTGCATCTTCAGGATGTAAGATTCCCTTCAATAATATAGGGAGATTTGTACGTCGTTTTAATTCTCGAACATGTTCCCAATTGAGTGTGGGGTGGAAGACATTTTGCAGGACACCCTGTACATAGGATTCAAATGAATCATTAGGCAAGGAAGCCGTAAAGACAGGATCATTCATATAATTTCCTCTTGCGTAGCCTAATTTTAGCGGTGAAAATTGATTGCGCACATCTTCTTCTCGCCAACCAAGCATTACCGTATCGACCGTTAAAACGATGGCTTCAAATCCAGCCGCCTCTGCTCGTGCAGTCATACTGAACGCAATTTCTTCATTTGTAGACCAATACAATTGGAACCATTTTGTTGATGAAGTGGCGGCTTCGGCAACATCTTCGAGTGCATAAGTGGAAACCGTGCTTTGAATATATGGGATATTTAAATGCTGAGCAGCACGTACAACGGCAAGTTCACCTTCATCGTGAACCATTCCGTTCATGCCAACAGGGGCAAAGAGCAAAGGCGTTGGATATGTTTTCCCGAATAAATTAATGGAAGTATTAACTTTTGATACATCATTTAAAAAGCGGGGAACAATGGAGTACTTTTCAAAAGCTGTACGATTATTGCGCAGTGTTTGCTCACCACCAGCACCTGAGCGAATGTAGCCGAAAGGCCCAGCTGGAATTTTTTCTGCTACAGCTTTTTCTAAATCTGCAAAACAAATAGGGAAGGGTGCTTGGGCACTTATATTTTTTAAAAGTAGGTCACCATCAGTTGTATTTGTCATCGTTACTACCTCACTTATTTATTGAAAATAGGCTTTCTTTTGTTTAAAAAAGCTTCAATGCCTTCGTTATAATCATCAGAACTGAATGAATCGAGAATCAATTGTGCCAGTTCATCGCTTTCTTCATTTTCACCATCCACTATAGCTTGAATAATTTTTTTGATACCTGCATTTGCAATAGATGATTTACTTAAAAGATGTTCAGCGAATCGCAGTGTAGCGTTTTCAATTTCCTCTGGCTCGTGTAGGGCGGTAATCAAGCCAATGCTTCTTCCTTCTTCAGCTGTAAAAATGTTTGCTGTGTATAAAATTTCTTTTGCCTTGGCGACACCAACAATATTGATTAGACGTTTGGTGCTTTCAAGATTATAGACAATACCAATGTTCGCAGCTGTGATGCCAAGCTTACTCTGCGGTGTGGCCAATCTAAAGTCACAAGCGTTGGCTAACTCTAAGCCTCCACCGATTGCTAGGCCTTGGATCATTGCGATCGTTGGATGTGGAAATTTATAGAGGGCATCAATCGCTTTTAAAGCTAAATCATTATAGGCTTTGGCATTATCCACAGCATAACGAATATCCAAAAATTCACTAATATCAGCACCAGAGGAAAAGGCAACTTCATTGACACCACGCACAATTAATAGCTTGATAGAAGATTCTGTACGTAACTGCTCTAGCTGGTCTACTATAGCTTGAAACATGGCTCTTGATAAAGAATTCCGTTTATCCGGACGGTTTAACACTAACGTTGCGATATAGCCATTTTTCTCTACATAAATTTCAGTTGACATCGATATCCTCCTCTTAGTCTTTCTTCAATTTCGCAGCAATGCGATTGCCAATGGATTGAATGCTTTGTACAAGGATGATTAAGATAAATACAGTTGCATACATGACATCCACCTCATAGCGTAAATGACCATAACGGTAAGCGAGGTCACCTAATCCACCAGCACCAACCATTCCCGCCATAGCCGTTGCGCCAATCAATCCAATTGTGGCAATAGTTAAGCCTAAAATAATAGATGGGCGTGCTTCACGTAATAAAACATGCCAAATAATATGGCGACGTTTAATACCCATTGCGGTGTAGGCTTCAACAACGCCCGAATCAACTTCTAAAAGCGCAGATTCCATCAATCGTGCGATATATGGAGCCGTATAAACTACAAGCGGAACAATAACGCCTTTGACACCAATCGTTGTTCCGACGATAAGCTTTGTAAAAGGTAAAATGAAGAATAATAAGATGATGAATGGAACAGAACGAATAATATTGATGAATAAGTTAAAAAATTGATAGAGAAATTTATTTTCAAAGGATTGACCAGGTCGTGTTAAAACAATTAAAAGTCCTAATGGAATTCCAATTAGAATAGAAAAGAATAGGGAAATTCCGACCATTTGAAATGTTTCGATAATTGCTTTTCCAATAACCTCTGACCAATCAGTAAAAAAGCTATTCATTGATTTCGCCTCCTAATCCTTCCACAGTAACACCATTTTCAAGAAAATATGTTAGTGCTTTTTGGACAATAGTTGGTTCTCCGTTTAAATGCACCACGATGTTACCAACAATACCATTCTTTAATTCAATGATATTTGCTGTTAGTATGTTTGGCTGCACGTCGTATACTTTGCTGACTTCTGCTAATAATGGCTTACCAGTACTTTCACCAAGGAATGTTAAACGAATTACACTACCTGAAACATTTAACTGCTCGATAAGAGAAGGAGATAAATTCCGTTGTGAAATGGTATTTAAAAACTTTCTCGTTGTGGGATGTTGTGGCTTTGCAAAGAGCTCAATAGCAGTACCAAACTCCACTACTTTTCCGGACTCTAGAACAGATACCTCATCACATATTTTCTGAATTACATTCATTTCGTGTGTGATCAGTAGGATAGTAATTCCTAATTCACGGTTAATTTTTAGTAAAAGCTCTAGTATGGCCTCCGTTGTCTCAGGATCAAGTGCACTTGTTGCTTCGTCACTAAGTAAAATTTCCGGCTCTTGTGCTAATGCGCGTGCAATTGCGACACGCTGCTTTTGACCACCTGAAAGCTGATTAGGGTAGCTATCTAGTTTTTCTGTTAAACCTACAATTTCTGCATATTTAGCCACGCGGTTTTTTACTTCTGTATCGTTATAACCAAGTAGCTTTAAGGGAACAGCAATATTGTTGTAAACGGTTGCCGTCTTTAAGAGATTAAAATGTTGAAAAATCATTCCGATCTTTTGGCGTGTTTGGCGTAAGTCTTTAAGAGAAAGGGCAGTAATGTCGACATTGTCAATCAAAACTTTTCCTGCCGAGGGGCGTTCTAGTAAGTTAACACAACGAATAAGTGTACTTTTACCAGCACCACTATAGCCAATAACACCATGAATCTGTCCCTTTTTTACATGAAGATTGATTCCATCCACAGCTTTAATAATGCCTTTTTTTGTCTTATATTCTTTTGATATATTTTGTAATTGAATCATAAGATTGATTGCTCCTTTCTAAACTTCTAAAAAGCAAGAATCTGCTCGGTTTCCATTGGGAATTTCGGCAGATTCTCTAGCTTATAGAAGCTTCGTTGCATGTATTACCAGCTAGGGATCACAGAACCTTTGAATTCTTCTTCAATGAATTTGCGCACTTCATCAGATTGATAAGCCTCAACGAACTTTTTAATCGTTGGGTCATTCTCATTTTTAGCACGAACAACAATGTAGTTCACATATGGAGAGTCAGTAGATTCTAAAAGAATAGAGTCCTCTTTCGGATTAATACCCGCTTCCAACGCAAAGTTTGTATTAATAGCTGCTACATCTACTTCACTAAGCTGCTTAGGAATTTGCGCAGCTTCTAATTCAATGAATTTTAAATTCTTTTTGTTTTCTTCTACATCACGAACTGATGCTGTTAAATCTGCTCCATCTTTCAATGTTATATAGCCTGCCTCTTGTAAAACAAAGAGAGCACGCGCTCCATTTGTTGGGTCATTCGGTAAGCCGAACGTCGCGCCATCAGGAATGTCATCAAATGATTTATATTTTTCAGAGTAAATACCCATTGGATTTAAAATCGTTTTGCCAACTGGTACTAAATCCGTATCATGATCTTTATTAAATGTTTCAAGGAAAGGCTTGTGCTGATAGCTATTTGCATCAAGATCTCCTTCAGCTAAGGATGTATTTGGTAAAACATAATCAGAAAATGATTTTAGTTCCACTTCTAGACCTTTTTCTTTTGCTACTTTAGCAGCAACCTCTGCAATTTGCTCATGGGGTCCTGAAGTGACACCCACAACTATTTTATTTTCATCGATTGCTTCATTTTGTCCTTTACTATCTTCTTTAGAGCCACAACCTGCTAGTGCTGCTACTAGTGTAAGACTTGCTAAACCAACTAAAATCTTATTTTTCTTTTTCATGAAAACTACCCCCAAAAATTGTTTTATCGGTTTTTTGAAAATAAAAAAACTCTCTTACAAATTAAGAGAGGCTCATGAAAAAGTCCTCTCTTATCTATCAAACGAATTCCGTTTGCAGGATTTAGCACCTTCCTTTATAAAAGGAGGTTGCCGAGCTTCATAGGGCCAGTCCCTCAGCTACTCTTGATAAGAGATTCATATTATTTTTTTGTATTTCCGATAGAACTAATATAATTTATAGGGTATAGTAAGTCAATAAATATTTTTGAAATTTTTTATATTGTTATAATATTTCGTCGTGAAAGAGGGAGAAAAATGTCTGTAAGAGTTACTTATGGGATAGGTTCGTTTGGTAAGGTAATTAGTGCCCGTCTACTAATGGGGACAGACATCATTGAAGGAATGGAGGCACTTTGTGAAGAGAATAATATTGAATCAGCAACAATTGTTAGTTGTATTGGCAGCTTTCAAAAAAGTAGCTTTGTTTATTTAGTACCTGATGAAACCTCCAAAATTAACGTACAATACAGTGATGTGATCGAAAAAGCAGGGCCACTTGAATTTATCCAAGGTTCAGGGGTTGTTTGTAAGCGTGATGGAGGGGGAGGCTATGAAACTCATTTCCATGGTTCGATGAGTGATCAGTGGGGAGTGGTATCTGGTGGCCATTTTATAAAGGGTGGGAATATCGTCATTACTGTTGATATAGTGCTGGCAGAGGTTCAAGGCATTCAGCATATCCGCAAGTTGGACGAAGAAACAGGTCATGTACAATTTTACCCATTAGAGCATGGTTTAGAGCTTCCAAGAAAGATTGAGAAATAGAAAATCCCGTAGCTAGAGAAAGCTACAGGACTCAATATTGTTACAAGTTAAAATAATTTTAATTGCTCAATTCTCTGGATTGCTTCACGCAAGCGTTCCTCGCTAACAAGTAAACCAATACGCACATAACCTTCGCCATATTGACCGAAGCCGTTGCCTGCTGCCACAGCGATATCAGCTTTGTCGAGCAATAAATCGGCAAATTGTTCACTTGTAAAACCTACTGGGACAGGGAGCCAGGCAAAGAAGGAACCTTTTGGTGCTGTCACCTGCCAGCCAATTCTTCGAGCTTCTTCGATTAGTACATTTCGACGACGCTCATAGGTAGCTCTCAGTTCTTCTGCACACTCTTGGGAAGATGTAAGTGCAACAGCTGCTGCCTGTTGAATAGCAGGGAATTGGCTACAAAACAGGTGATCCTGAATAAGATTAATAGCAGCAATAATTTCAGCATTACCAACAGCAAAGCCTATTCGCCATCCTGCCATATTATAAGTCTTGGATAATGTGTACATTTCGATTCCGACTTCTTTTGCACCATCAGCCTGTAAGAAACTAATCGGTTTATTGCCATCGAATCCAATCGCACCATAAGCAAAATCATGTGATACGATAATATTATGCTGCTTCGCAAAGCGAACAGTTTCTTCAAAGAATTCAGGTGTTGCTGTACCACCTGTAGGATTATTTGGGTAATTTAAGTAAAGTAACTTCGCTTTTTCCTTAACTTCTTTAGATAGGGCTTCATAATCAGGTAAGAAATTATTTTCAGAAAAAAGTGGCATAACTTCAAAATTTACATCACCTAATACAACACCTGATAAGTAGTCTGGATAACCTGGGTCGGGTAATAGCATGGTATCGCCAGGGTTTAAAACGGCTAAAGGTAGCTCAACAAGACCAATTTTTGTACCGCCAAGAATCGCTACCTCAGTGTCTGGATTAACTTCCACATCATATTCCTTTTTATAAAAATCGGCTGCCGCTTGACGTAATTCAGCGATACCACGAAACGGCGAATATTTGTGGTTTTGAGGATTTTCAGCTGCTTCCTGTAATGCTTGAATGATGTGAGTAGGCGTTGGCTGGTCGGGATTTCCCTGACCAAGATTAATAACATCACGCCCTTCTTCTAAGGCATTGTTTACTTTTTGAACGAGTGCCGCAAAAAATTGAGTGGGTAATTGCTGTAGTTTTTTAGAGAATTCCATGCATGATCACCTTTTTCAGAATATAATAATTATTATTGAAGAATATGAAGCAAATAGTATTACTTTTTTTGTTAATTGTCTAGACCCTTTATAAATAAAGGTTTGAAATACTCTAAAAAACCACAGGCGACCAAAAAGCGACTAAATTACAGTATTTTATTAAATAACTCGATAGCTGTTCGTTTATCTTCTTTAGTCAAGTGGCTATAGCACAGTGTCACAAAGGCGTATCAAGATTATTAAAATTGTTGGTGATTCATTTCAGTTTTTTTGTTTTACAAGGTACAGTGATAGAGCAATGACTAAAAGATTTTATCGTTCTAAAACGGAAGAAATTCCAATTAATGAAACAATGGATATATATAAGGTATGTACTGAGCTGTTAGATAAATATTTTGAAGGGGGAGCCAGCACACCAATATCTGTTAGGTTGACCAAACTTGAACCGGAGCGAAATATCCAACTAGATTTATTTGATGATCGTAAGGACAAACGGCAGATTCTTGGTCATACGGTGGATGCAATTAGGGCAAAATTTGGACTTACATCAAGAGCAGTATCGTTCACAGATGCTGGAACAGCGCTTAAACGTGAAAACCTTGTTGGCGGTCATTTAGCTTAGTTTATAGTTAATGAGTTCGCTTTTACACTAGACAAATGTGATTTTTTAACATATAATTGATGTAATAAAATCGTTTGCAAGGGAACAATGAATTCACATATTACAAAGAGTAATCGTGTATTGTTAGATACTTTTTGTAATATGTGAATTTTTTTCTTTTGAAGTAGTATGATTTTATTTAATACAATTAATGGAGGTCATTATAAATGGCACAAGGTACAGTGAAATGGTTTAACGCAGACAAAGGTTTTGGTTTCATCGAAATGGAAGGCGGACAAGACGTTTTCGCTCACTTCTCAGCTATCCAAGGTGACGGATTCAAATCACTTGAAGAAGGTCAAAAAGTTGAATTCTCAGTAGAAGATGGCCAACGTGGACCACAAGCTGCAAACATCGTAAAACTTTAATTTTTAATGAAGAAAACCACTCATTAGTAGAGTGGTTTTTGTTCAGAATTTGCTTAGGTTGTTGTGTTTTTTATAAATGTAAGATTTCATATTTTTCCTAAACCTAAACTTCAAAAAAAGCCCAGGTACTCATAAGAGAGCCTGGTTTATTTTATATCCCTAATAATTGCTTTTTCTTCGCGTCAAATTCATCTTGCGTTAATATCCCATCATCCAATAAATCCTTCAATTCTCGAATTTCATCGGCTACATCATACATGTCCTTTTCCTGTTTAGCAGCAGGGGAAGACGTTGTTTTTGCCATTGCCTTTAGGTTCTCAATTCCACTCTTAATTTCGAGTGCAATATGAGCTGGCACATCGTCAATGATTGCCTTGTTTCCAGTAGATACGATTTCGATTGTAGAGTAAACAAGCTTTTTGAAATGTTGATACTGCTAATAGATGCTAAAGGAATGCTTCTTTCATCGTTTGAAACTAGGCCTTTAATTTCGTGTAATAAGACTCTTTGGTCAGTGACATAAAGCTGTTTTATGCCTTTAACGGATGCACATACAGTGAGAAGTGTTTCACCTTGTTCTGTGAATCGATCATCGAACATTTGAATTTGTTTAGCCAATGGTTTCCCAACAGAATGGGTACAAACTGAGAAAAATCACTATTTTTATAATTTTAAAAAAGGAATTAACGTAGAACTACTTGGTTATAACGTTGTAGGTGCAGTAATTGCTGGTCAACCATTTGGAGCAAAAGTAAGTGATGAAATAAAATTTAACTATGTTATCGATGGATCAAAAGAACTTTTTGGTTTTTAAGATTTTAAAACCTGTAGTGGAACACTTTGAAGAGTGTTTTACTACAGGTTTTTTAAAATACGGAAATTTAGAGATAAAGGACCATTTTGAATAAACACATAAAATGGTTTGCATTATGACCACCAAATATGGGTGGTCTATTTTTATTTCTCTTTTAACAAAAGTCTACAAGCGACCAAAAAGCGACCAAGCGACTGTATAAACATGAATTAGTTTAATTTTAACTGTAGTATAATGAAAAATAATAGAGCGAAAGTGTACTGAAATACACATTTTTGGATGCTAATAAACTCTAACGAATACGTGATATGAAAGGTAGTACTTTTTTTGTTAATTGTCTAGAGGAGGAATTAATATGAAAATCGGTTGTATTCAATTAAACGTTGGCTTCGGCAAAGTAGAAGAAAATTTTGCACGAGCTGAGGACAAGATTCGAGAAGCTGCAAAACAGGGGGCAAAAATTATTGTGCTACCAGAAATGTGGAATACAGGCTATGCGCTAGAGAAGCTACCAGAACTGGCGGACGTTAATGGAGAGCGTACAAAAGCATTTTTGGCTGAATTGGCGAAGGAACTTGCAGTACATATTGTGGGTGGCTCTGTTTCAACAAAAAAGGGCGACAAATTTTACAATACAATGTATACATTTGATTACAATGGAGAGCTTGTGGGGGAATATAACAAGGCACATCTCTTCCGTTTAATGGACGAGCATCTTTACTTAGAGGCAGGAGATGAAATGAACCGCTTCGCACTTGATGAAATTGAGGCTGCTGGTGTTATTTGCTATGATATTCGTTTCCCAGAGTGGTTACGTGCACATGCCTTACAAGGAGCAAAGGTATTGTTTGTACCAGCACAATGGCCAACTCCAAGAATTGATCATTGGAAAACATTGCTGCAGGCACGTGCGATAGAAAACCAATGCTTTGTTATAGCGGTTAATCGCATTTCGAAAAAAGTAGAAAACTTTAATGGGCAATCGATGATTATTCAACCTTGGGGTGAAGTGCTTTGGATCGGTGCTGAAGATGAGGAAGTAGCGGTGATTGATGTAGACTTTTCTATTGTCGATGAAGTGCGCGGAAGAATTCCAGTATACGATGATCGTCGACCAGGACTTTATCATGATGTTGTTGTGAAAGAGTAATTAGAAGGCGCGCTTTAGGGGTGAGAGAGCCTCTTGAGCGTGCCCATTTTTTTAACTCTTGTGTTCAATTAAAGAGTTCGCAAGGAGCATAAATTCAAGTGTGATGCGATTATGACCCTTCATAAAATTTTTACCTAGTAAACTTTCAAGCTTTTTTAAGCGATGGTACAGTGTTTGACGAACGATAAACAATTGATTAGCTGTTTGCTGCTTGGAGCCATTTGTTTGTAAATACACCTGTAAGGTTTCCAGAAGTTTGCTGTTATATTTTTTATCGTACTCAATAACTGGCTGTAAATAGTCGTGTATAACTTCCTGTAAATTCACCTGCATTTGCAATTTATAGATTAAATGATACAAATGCAGATCATCATAAAAGAAGGAGGAAGTTTGCACTTTACGGCAAATATATAATGTTTCTAAGGCAGTTTGATAGCTTTTAGGGATTTCTTCTACATCAGCTACAACTTTACCAACTGCTATTTGAAACCCTTGAGTTTGCTGTTTTTTATAAAATTCAGTTTTGGGAAGGGAAGTAAAAATACTATTTAGTGTTTCACGTATCGCTCGATAATCTTTCGTATGAAGTAAAATAAAAATAACATAGCTTTTTCTCTCGAATAAAAATGGGATAAAGCCATGTTGCTCAAAGAGATTACGATAATAAAGTTTACTATAGACAATATCTTCTGGAGCTTTCGTCACTGTACTAGGGGAGGCCAAAATAAAAACAGCTCCACTAGATTGTGTATAGTTCGTGTAATGTGTAACGATAAATTTATAGATTTCCTCTTTAGATAGCTTTTGATCAATCCAATCAGCTAAAATCGAAGCGTCTTCAATATTCTTTTTCTCTTCAATATAGAACTCTCGCATTAATAACTGAGCCAATGCTGTTGCTGTACGGTCTAATATTAATAATTCAAACTCTGAGAATAGACCATCTTCACGAAAAAGGGTTAAATCTGCATAATGTTGATCAAGTATAAAAATAGGTTCATGTTTAAATTGCTGAGCACATTTATTCAATGTTAATAATTGCTGACGTTTACCATGTGTCATATTAGGAAAAAGGACGGGTTCTCGTCCCTTAATAGAAAACATGATTTGTGTCTTTAATTCGTTATACATATTTTGTAAGATGTCGTCAGTATTTTGCCCTAAGACAGTATTTTTATTTAAAGTTTGTGAGTAGGATTCTAGTGTGGAAACCATTAAATATTGCTGATTAATAATTTGACTATGTAAATCTTGTGTGATACGAACAAAAGGAACCGCTTCATGAAAAACAATAATAGGGAACTGATGAAGGTTAGCAAGTGCAATTATTGCTTCTGGAACTGCTTGTATATTAGAGCCGTATTCAATACAAAGAGCAGCACAATTTTTCTGAATTAAGGATTCAACAAAAATAATGAAATCATCAAGGCTATGTTGAAGACTGATCCCCGTTGTTAACACTAACTCTTCACCGGCTAAAAAATTATCTACATGGACTATTTCAAGAACATGTGCCCATTTAACGATTCTTAATAACCCCTCATGACCTGCAACTACCTCCGCATGTTGAAAATGCTCATTCTCTAAAGCGTGTAGTACTTTAAGCTGGAATTGACTCATTATAAATCCTCCTTTTGAACCGGCTTCTATCATAAATTATCCGTTATTGCTGTTTTATGTTGTGTAATAGCTTAAAAAAATCATCAATGAATTATTTAAAGAATATTTAGTCTATTTTACATTATGTTTAAAACAAGTGTATAGATTTTTACAGTTTGTCTATTACTTCAACGATATGAAACATGTAAGATTTTTGTAAGCGATAATCCAATCTAATAAAAGAGGTGACAGATATGGAGCAACAAACGCATTTACAAAAAGGGTTAAAGAAACGGCACATGACGATGATCGCAATTGCGGGAGTAATTGGTGCTGGGCTATTTATGGGGAGTGGCTCAGTTATTAACTTAGCGGGTCCTGGAGCGATTTTATCGTATATATTTGCAGGAATTATTGTCATTTTAGTGATGCGTATGCTAGGTGAGATGGCAGCTGTCAATCCGACAAGTGGTTCGTTTGCACACTACGCACATGAAGCGATTGGTCCGTGGGCAGGCTTTATGATTGGTTGGCTGTATTGGTTTTTCTGGGTCATTGCTATTGCATTAGAGGCAACGGCAGCAGCAGCAATTATTCAATATTGGTATGACGGAATCCCATTATGGCTATTAAGTTTACTATTAACTGTAGCGATGACTTTAACAAATATTCTTTCTGTAAAAGCTTTTGGTGAATTTGAGTATTGGTTCTCTCTTATTAAGGTTGCAAGTATAGTAGTTTTCTTAGGTCTAGGCGCATTTATTATTTTTGGTATTGCACCGAATTTTAACGCAGTTGGTATGACCAATCTCGTAGGGCAGGGTGGATTTTTACCTAATGGCTTTGGTGCTGTTTTAATGGGTGTTGTCATAGTTATTTTTTCCTTTATGGGGACAGAGATCGTTGCTATAGCTGCTGGTGAATCAGATGAACCTTTAGCAGCTGTAACGAAAGCTACCAATTCCATTACTTGGCGCATTTTAATTTTCTATGTGGGCTCTATAACTGTAGTTGTGACGTTATTGCCTTGGCACTCCTCCGATATTTTAACAAGCCCTTATGTAGCAGTACTGGATTATATCGGTATTCCTGCTGCTGCGCAAATCATGAATTTTGTTGTTTTAACAGCGGTGTTATCGTGCTTAAATTCAGCACTTTATGCCACATCACGAATGGTATTCTCTTTAGCGGAGAAGGGGGAAGCCCCAAAAACCTTTTTGAAATTAAATAAAAAGGGTGCACCGGTGAATGCCATTTTAGCAGCAACATTTTTCTCTTATATTGCCGTTATTATGAATTATGTTTCACCAGATAAAGTATTTATGTTTTTACTAAGTTCTTGTAGTGCTATTACGTTAATTCTTTATTTAATCATTGCCTTTTCACAATTGAAAATGCGACGAAAGATTGAACGAGAAAATCCAGAGCTATTAAAAGTGAAGATGTGGTTATTCCCTTATCTAACGTATTTCACAATACTGGTAACAACAGCCTTATTAATTGCTATGTTCTTTATTAAGTCTATGCGCTCACAAATTCTATTTACATGTGTGGTCGTTGCAGTGGTAATGATTTTTTATATGCTTACGCAAAAGAAGAAAGTGATAAAGCAAGCCGACGAATCAAGCTCTATTTTTAACAAAGATGAGTTTGATTTTGAACAATAATCCGACGTAAGGAGTGGTCAAATTATGACAGTTCAGCAAGAAATGAAAACGCTAACACATTTTATCAAAGGTGAAGAAGTAGCTGGTACAAGTGGAAGATTCTCAGAGGTTTATAATCCCACAACAGGTGAGGTTATTGCAAGAGTGCCACTTGCTTCAAGAGATGAAGTACAGCAGGCTATTCGACATGCCAAAGAAGCTTTTCCTGCATGGAAAAAGGTATCCATTGGGAAAAGGGTAGAGGTTTTACATCGATTCCGTCAATTGTTAGTAACAAGACAGGAAGAACTTATTGAAGTGATTTGTCAGGAAAGTGGTAAAACCAAGGAGGATGCGAAAGGCGAAATTGTTCGAGGGATTGAATCCGTAGATATGGCCATCAGTGCCCCACAAATGTTAAAAGGGGAGTATTCAGTCAATGTAGGTGGTAATATTAATGCTTTTTCTGCCAAGTCACCACTTGGTGTAGTGGCAACAATTGCCCCGTTTAATTTCCCTGTTATGGTACCTCTAGCTATTACAAGTATGGCTGTGGCAGTCGGGAATGCCGTAATTTTAAAACCCTCTGAACGTGTACCTAATTCTGCATTATATTTAAGTCAATTATGGAAAGAAGCAGGACTTCCTGATGGTATTTGGACAGTAGTCAATGGCGATAAAGAAGCGGTCAATGAACTTTTAGAAAACAAAGAAATTCAAGCTATTTCATTTGTTGGATCAACGCCTGTAGCTGAATATATTTATCACACGGGAACAAAGCATAATAAACGTGTCGCAGCATTTGGCGGTGGTAAGAACTTTATGATTGTTATGCCAGATGCCAATTTGGAACAAACGGCAAATGCCTTTTTAGGTGCTGCATATGGGGCAGCATCCCAGCGTTGCATGGCAATTTCCGGGGCACTTGTTGTAGGTAAGGATACTGAACAACGTTTTACGGACATATTGAAGCATAAGATCTCACAGCTAAAGGTTGGTTCTTATACAGAAAAAGACGTCGATTTTGGACCAGTCATTACCCAGCAATCGAAGGAAACGATTATACGCTATATTGACGGGGCTGTTACTGAAGGCGCAAACCTTGTCATTGACGGAAGAAATCCAAAAGTATGCGAAACGTCTAATGGTTTTTATCTTGGGCCAACACTACTCAATAATGTTACGCCAAATATGACCATCTTCAAAGAGGAGGTGTTTGGTCCAGCACGTATTGTAGTGGGCGTGAAGACATTACAAGAAGCTATTGATTTAATTAATGACCATGAGCTTGGTAATGGTGTAACGATGTTTACAAGCAGTGGTGCCGCAGCTCGTAAATTCCAGGAAGAGATAGAAGTTGGTATGGTAGGGGTCAATGTACCAATCCCAATCCCAGTCGGCTATCACAATTTTGGAGGATGGAAGCGCTCCAAGTTTGGGGAAGGGCACATGTTTGGCCCAGATCAAGCGAGATTCTTTACTAAGGCGAAAACAATCTCGGAACGCTGGCCAGATGAAACGGAAGATACAACTAGCTCCTTTGCCTTTCCAAGTAACAACGATGCGAAAAGCTAATCAAGTGAAAAAGAGAATAATAGAGAGGGTGTTTGGCTATGACACAGACAAATCTTAAAAGTGATGTTTTAACAAAAGATGAGCAATATGTATGGCATTCAATGAAACCCTACAATCCACAAGCAACATATGTAGTGGAAAAATCAGATGGCGCAAGAATTATAGACACAGATGGCGTCGAATATATTGATGCCATGGCTGGGCTATGGTGTGTAAATATCGGTTATGGACGTAAGGAACTGGCTGATGCCGCACATGAGCAAATGATGAAAAATGCCTATGCACCATTATCACAAGGACATTTACCAGCCGTAGAACTAGCAGAAAAACTAAATGATTTGCTTGGTGGAGACTATGTTATTTTCTTCTCTAATAGTGGGTCAGAAGCGAATGAAACAGCATTTAAAATAGCTCGACAATATCATCAGCAAAAAGGTCACAGCTCCCGCTATAAGATTGTCTCCCGTTACCGTGCTTACCATGGAAATTCGTTTGGGGCTTTAGCGGCAACAGGGCAAGCGGAACGAAAATATAAATACGAGCCACTGTCTCCAGGCTTTATCCATGTCGCACCACCTGATCAATACCGTGAACATGAAAGTGATGCTATTGGACCTTTAGATTTAGCAAGTGTAAAGGCTGTAGATAAAACGATGACATGGGAACTGAGCGATACGATCGCAGCCATGATTTTAGAGCCAATTATTACTGGTGGCGGCGTCATTATGCCTCCTGATAACTATTTAAAAGGCATTGAGGAAGTATGTAAAAAACATGGGGCTTTAATGATAGTGGATGAAGTAATTTGTGGCTTTGGTCGAACAGGTAAGCCATTTGGATTTATGAATTATGGTGTGAAACCAGATATTATTACAATGGCTAAAGGGATTACCAGTGCTTACTTGCCATTATCAGCAACAGCCGTAAAACGGGAGATTTATGAGGCTTTCACTGGCTCAGATGCATATGGCTATTTCCGCCACGTCAATACATTTGGTGGGTCTCCAGTAGCATGTGCAGTTGCGATAAAAAATATTGAGATTCTAGAGCAAGAAGCATTGTTCGAGCGTTCAAAGGAAATTGGTATTGTAACACTACAAACATTGCAACAAAAACTACAGTATCATCCGAATGTAGGAGATGTGCGAGGCAAAGGCTTATTAATTGGGATCGAATTAGTTGTAGATAAAGTTTCGAAAGAACCCTTACCAGTGGAGAAGGTGAATGCTGTTATTGCCGCCTGTAAGGGACAAGGAATTATCATTGGGAAAAATGGGGCAACAGTGGCAGGCTTTAATAATGTCTTGACTCTATCGCCACCACTAAATATTGTACAAGAGGATCTTGACCGCATACTTGATGTGGTTGTGGATAGTTTAAATAAGCTTTCATGAATAATAGTTGTTCTAAAAGCCTTGTAAAAGGGCTTTTAGAACCTTTTTACGAAACTTTGCAACATGAAGGAAAGATGAGGGGATTTATTATAGTTCAATAAAAATAATAATAAATTTCAAAAATTAATAAAAATAATGCTGGAAAAAATATAAATCGTAGTTTATAGTTGTTAAAAAATAATAAATTTTCTGATAATTTTGTGCGAAAGGGTCCTGGGAGGGAATATTTTTTTGGTTAATTATTTTCAGCAGTGGAATAAATAAATCTTGGCTTTTGAACTATAGTTTCTAATGAAAAGCAATTGAGAAAGCGATGTCTTCCTCTAATTGAATTGTCTAATCGTAATGAAAATATAGTTTATTTTTTGTCTATTTATTTTCATCAGTGGAGAAAATAAATAATTTTAGTAATTATATTTCTTAATGAAGTTTTTAGGAGATATTTTTATATATTTTTACAAAGGGAGTAGATGAGATGAATTATGTTAAAAAATTGGTTTTTGTAATTCTATGTACGTTGCTTTTAGCAGCATGCGCAGAGAAAGACAATTCTAACGCATCAAATACTGGGGAAAAATCTACTACAGAATCAGGTAAGATGAGTTTAAAAAATGAGCTTGTCATCGCTGTAAATGAAAACTTTATTTCAATGGATCCGCATAACACAGGAGACACAAATTCGGGTTCTGTACAGGAGACAATGTTAGAAGGTTTACTAGGCTTCGATGCTGATGGACAAATTATTAAGGTTTTAGCAGAGGATTATTCAATCAGTGATAATGCTCTGGAGTATACTTTTAAGCTGCAAGAAGGGGTCACTTTCCATGACGGGGAACAGTTTAATGCAGAAGCTGTAAAAGCTAACATTGAACGAATCATGAACGATGAAAGTTTACGTTTATATTCACGTGGTTTTAGCTTAATCAGTAATGTGGAAATACTAGGAGACTATGACATCAAAGTTACTTTAAAAGAACCCTATGGACCAATGATTACACGATTCGGGGTTGCCAAAATGATTAGTCCAAAAATGATTAAAGAAAATTTAAAGGATATTCCTAAGCAGCCTGTCGGTACAGGTCCCTATAAATTTGTTGAATGGGTGCAAGGGGATCATTTATCAATTGAAAAATTCGATGGCTATTGGGGTGGTGGTGACCGTGTTTCTAAAATTACGTATAAACCAGTACCAGAAAACGGGTCGCGTGTAGCGATGCTAAAAGCTGGGGATGCACAGGTTATCTATCCAGTACCTGCTCAAAATATTGACGAGCTTTCTAACAATAAAGATGTAGAAGTTAATAAGGTTCCTTCTACAATTGCTCACTATGTTTCCTTAAATACGTATAAAAAACCTTTGGATGATATTAAAGTTCGACAAGCATTTAATTATGCTGTGGACAAAGAAGCATATTTAAAAGTGGTTAATTCAGGGCTAGGTTTACCACTAGACTCTATTATTCCTTCCAAAACAGTTTATTATAAACAACAAAAAATGTATGAACACAATATAGAAAAGGCAAAAGCATTGTTGGCGGAGGCTGGATATCCAGATGGCTTCGATATTGAAATCTGGGGAAATACGAATTCAGATACGATGAAAGGCATGCAGTTTATTCAACAACAGTTAGGCCAAATCGGTGTAAAAGTAGAGATTAAATCAATGGAAGAAGGTACTTTATCCGATGAAATCTACGGTGCACAAACACCAGATGATGCAAAATTACAAATGTGGTATGTGAGCTGGTCAGCCTATGCTTCTGATATAACGAATGCGACAAAACCACTTTTCCATAGTGTATCATTCCCACCAAATGGCGCAAACACAGCCTATTATCATAACACTGAGGCAGATCAATTAATGGATGAAGCTAATTCCATTTCAGATGTAGACCGACAAGCTGAGCTCTATGAAAAATTACAAGAAATAGTTTACCAAGATACGCCTTGGATTTTCTTGGGAGTAGATGAGGTTGTATATGGTGTACGCTCAAATGTCAGTGGTGTATTAGTAAATCCAACAGGTGGGCTCGATGTGAAAAATGCAAAAGTTGAGTAATGCTACACAAAAAAAAGGAATTGATGTTGGTCAATTCCTTTTCTACAAATTAGAAAGGAGGAAGTCGTCGTGTGGAAATATACCGCAAGAAGAATTGTTGAAATGATACCGATATTAATTGTCATTTCAATATTAACATTCTTATTCATTCATTTAATCCCAGGAGATCCTGCACGATTAGTAGCGGGTAAGGATGCCACAATCGAAGATGTAGAAAATGTACGACATGAGTTGGGTCTTGATAAACCAATTTTAAAACAATACGTAGATTATATGAAAAATCTTATGACGGGTGAACTTGGCACATCCTTAACAACAGGATTACCTGTGATAGATATGTTTAAAACAAGATTTATGCCCTCTCTTCATCTCACTTTCCTCTCCATGCTTTGGGCTACGTTAATAGGTTTAATGATAGGCGTTTTTTCTGCCATCAATAAAAACAAATGGCCTGATTATTTTGGAATGGTAACGGCGGTTTCTGGCATTTCGATTCCTGGATTTTGGTTGGGACTATTATTAATTCAATTATTTTCAGTACAACTAGGGTTGTTCCCCACAGGTGGATTGGATGGCTTTTCTAGTTATATTTTACCTTCCTTGACTTTAGGGGCAGGCATTATGTCAATGATCGCTCGATTTACTCGATCTTCCATGCTTGAAACGTTACAAGCTGATTTTATAAGAACGGGTAGAGCAAAAGGTTTGAAGGAACATTCTGTGATTGTGACGCATGCTTTACGAAACTCCTTAATTTCTGTGGTGACGGTCGCAGGTTTACAATTCGGTTTTCTACTGGGGGGTTCAGTGGTAGTTGAGACGGTATTTAGCTTTCCAGGAATGGGTCGTCTTCTAATCGATTCTATTGCATTTCGAGACTATCCTGTCATTCAGTCAGCACTACTGTTATTTGCGTTTGAATTTATTTTAGTGAATTTAATCGTAGATGTGCTTTATACAGTGTTAAATCCAAAAATCCAATTAGATTCTTAAGGGAGGGAACGGGATGACTTCACCAACTACTGTGCAAAATAGCCAAGTGCAAAAAAAGCAAAGGAAATACTCTCCTCTAAAAGAATTTTGGAAGTCTTTTAAAAAACAAAAGGCTGCATTGTTAGCAAGCATCTTTATAGGATTGTTAATTGTAGTTGCTATTATTGGTCCTTATATTGCACCATACGATCCCTTTGAACCGGATTATGATGCCTTATTAGAGGGACCAAGTGCCAGTCATTTAGCGGGAACGGACGAATATGGGCGAGATATCTTTAGTCGTTTGATAGTAGGGGCCAAAATATCCTTGATGGTAAGCTTCAGTGCCGTATTTTTGGGTTTAATTTTAGGGACTATTTTAGGTTTAATTAGTGGTTACTTTGGTGGTTGGATAGACAAAGTTATCATGCGTAGCTGTGATGTATTGTTTTCATTTCCTGATTTATTATTAGCAATCGCTATTGTCGCATTACTTGGTCCTGGTATTAATAATGTCATTATCGCTGTCATGATTTTTAGTGTACCATCCTTTGCGCGATTAGTGCGGGGCGCCACATTGAATGCGAAAGAAAACGTATATGTAGAAGCTGCTCAATCAATGGGAGCTTCACATGTAAGAGTGCTGTGGAAACATATTTTCCCTGAAACGATTAGTGAATTAATTATTTTTGTCACAATGCGTATAGGAACAGCAATTTTAGCAGCCTCTGGTTTAAGTTTTTTAGGCTTAGGTGCCAGTCCTGAAATGCCCGAGTGGGGAGTCATGCTAAGTAGTGGACGTGACTACTTAGGAACATCTTCTCACGTAGTCATCATGCCAGGAATTGCTATATTTTTAACTGTACTAGCATTTAACTTAATAGGCGATGGATTACGAGATGTATTAGATCCGAAAATTAAAAATAATTAAGGAGAATGCCTATGACAGAACATGTATTGCGAGTAAGTGACTTAGAAACGTCCTTTATGCGTGATAAAACTGAAATTAAGATTTTAAGAGGTGTCAATTTTTCAATCCGTAAGGGCGAGATATTAGGCTTAGTTGGAGAATCGGGTAGTGGAAAAAGCCTAACGTCGTTATCCATTATGCAATTATTTCATGGAACTACAGGCAAAATCGTGAAGGGCTCTATTTATTTTAATGGAGAAGATTTGACTAAAATGTCTGAATCAGAAATTCGGAAAATTCGTGGAAAGCAAATGGCGATGATCTTCCAAGAGCCTATGACTTCTTTAAATCCTGTCTTGAAAATTGGTAAGCAGTTGATGGAAGCAATTGAGATGCATTTGAAGCTGCCAAAGAGCGAAAGTAAACATCACGCAATCCAAATGTTAAAGAGTGTAGGAATAGGTAGAGCAGAGGAAATCATTCATGAATATCCTCATCAGCTATCAGGGGGAATGAGGCAGCGAGTCATGATAGCCATGGCAATGGCATGCCATCCCAACCTACTTATTGCTGACGAACCAACCACTGCGCTAGATGTTACGATACAAGCCCAAATTTTAGAGTTAATGAAAAAGTTAAAGGAAGAAAATGAGACCGCTATTTTATTGATCACACATGATTTGGGTGTTGTGGCTGAAATGTGCGATAAAGTAGTCGTGATGTATGCAGGGCAGGTTGTAGAGGAAGCTGATGTCTTTGAATTATTTGCTAGCCCTAAGCACCCGTATACAAAAGGTTTAATAGCATCAGTACCGAAAATTGGTGATAAAAAGGAAGTATTAGATTCTATCAATGGTCATGTACCATCTCCGCAAAATATGCCGAAAGGTTGTAAGTTTGCTCCGCGATGTAATCAAGTCATGTCTATATGTCAGGAGGAGAGTCCACCGACAGTGGAAATTTCAGCTACCCGCCAATGTAGCTGCTGGCTATATGCGAAAAAGGATGTGGAAGTGAATGCCTAACAGTATTTTAAAAGTGGAAAATTTAAAAAAAAGCTTTCAGGTAGCCGGTGGGTTATTTCAAAAAAGCCAACATGTTAATGCTGTAATAGATGTTTCCTTTGAAATAGAGGAAGGTACAACATTTAGTCTAGTTGGAGAAAGTGGCTGTGGAAAATCTACAACAGGCAGGTTAATCACTCGATTAATAGCACCGACAAGTGGAAGTATTGTTGTGGATGGAAAAGAAATAGCTACTGCAAAGCAATCCGAATTAAAGCATTTAAGGCAAACTGTTCAAATGATATTTCAAGATCCCTATGCCTCATTAAATCCAAGAATGAAAGTAAAGGAACTTGTTGGTGAGCCTTTAGAAATTCATACAAAACTATCGAAAGATGAGCGTGAAAAACTAGTACTAGAAATGCTCGAAGTAGTAGGATTAAATGCTGAACACGCTGATCGATATGCACATGAGTTCAGTGGTGGACAAAGGCAGCGTTTAGGGATTGCACGTGCTTTAATAACAAAACCGAAATTAATTATTGCTGATGAACCTGTGTCTGCATTGGATGTATCCATACAATCGCAAATTTTGAATCTACTAAAGCAATTGCAGCAGGAATTTAAAATATCGTATCTCTTTATTTCTCACGATTTAAGTGTTGTAGAACATATTAGTCATTATATTGGTGTCATGTATTTAGGAACCATTGTAGAAATCGGACGAAAAGAAACTATATTTAATGATCCTAAGCATCCTTATACGCAAGCGCTCATTGCTTCTGTACCAATTGCAGATCCAACGTTAAGAAAAAAGAAGAAAGTACTAATAGGTGATATTCCAAATCCTAAAAATCCGCCAAGTGGTTGTACCTTCCATACAAGGTGCCCCTTCGCATCAGATATATGTAAGCAAGCTATTCCACAGATGAGAAAAATAAACGAAGAGCAAAGTGTTGCATGTCACTTTGTGAATTAAAAAGGAGAGGTGTTCATAAATGAAAGTAGGATTAAGCACATATAGTATGGTCAAAAAAATGAAACAGGGGAAAATGAATGTTCTGGATGTTTTACAATGGGTAGCTGACAATGGTGGACAGCATGTAGAACTAGTACCCTATGAATTTACCGTTGTAGATAATTATGAACTTGCATCTCAAATTAAAGAAAAAGCAGCAGAGCTGGGATTAGAGTTATCGGCCTATTCATTACCTGCAAACTTTATTCATAGTACGGAGGAAGCTTTTTTTGAAGAAGTTGAACGCTTAAAGAAGCATGTTGATGTGGTACATCATATGGGCATCAAAATTATGCGTCATGATGTTACACTCTTTACTTTACCAAAGGAGCAGACATCCATTCATTATTACAATGAACACTTTGATGAAATGGTTAAGGGCTGTCAGTTGATTGCAGATTATGCAAAACAATTTGATATCACGACAACGATTGAAAATCATGGTTTTAATGTTCAAACAAGTGATCGTGTACAACAATTAATTCAAGCGGTCAACAGAGATAACTTTAAAACTACTTTAGATGTCGGGAATTTTTTATGTATTGATGAAGAACCTCTAATTGGTGTCATGAAAAATATATCCTATGCTGCTACAGTGCATTTTAAGGATTTTTATATTCGTCCTTATTATGAAAATCCAGGTGATGGGGAATGGTTCCGCACAGTTCATAACAATTACATCCGAGGAGCTATTGTTGGACATGGCGATATAAATATTCGAGAAATTGTAAAACTTGTAAAGGGCTATGGATACGATGGTTATATTACGGTGGAGTTTGAAGGCATGGAGGATTGTCAAGTTGGTTCAAAAATAGGGATGGATAATGTACGTCGTTTATGGGATGAATGTAAGCTCTAAGGAGGGAAGAACATGAACAAATTAAAAGTTTGTGTAATTGGTACAGGTTCAATTTCGGATTATCATTTAGGCTCCTATATGAAGAATCCATCGGTTGAGTTATATGGTGTGTATGATGCTTCTATTGAGCGAGGCAAAGCAAAAGCTGCTCAATTTGGAGCAACTCATGTTTTTTCTTCTAAAGAAGCATTATTTGCAGACAAAAATGTTGATGCTGTAAGTATTTGTACATGGAATAATACACATGCAGAATTGGCGATTCTTGCTTTAGAAAATGACTTACATGTGCTTATCGAAAAACCTTTATCCATGACTTATGCTGAGGCTTTAAACATCCAGAAGGTTGCGGAAAAGCATCGTAAAGTATTTCAAGTCGGCTATGTAAGACGTTTTGCTTCAAATACCAAAGTACTGAAACAGTTCATAGACGATAACAAATTGGGCGATATTTATTATGCTAAAGCTACTTGCCTAAGAAGATTAGGTAATCCAGGAGGTTGGTTTGCAGAAATCGATAAATCTGGTGGTGGCCCATTAATTGATTTGGGTGTACATGTTATTGATATATGCTGGTACTTAATGGGTAGACCAAAAGTGAAACGTATAACTGGTCATACCTATCATCAATTAGGAAATAGAAATCATATTGAAAATTTATCTTTTTATAAGGCCGCAGACTATGATGCTACTAAAAATACAGTAGAAGACTTAGCAAACGCTCTTATTACATTTGAGAATGGAGCTTCACTAATGGTAGACGTTTCCTATACACTACATGCCATAAAAGATGAAATGAGCATTAAATTATATGGAACAAATGGGGGAGCAGAGTTAGAGCCTGAGTTGAAAATTGTCAGCGAAGAGCATAATACCATTTTAAATATTCATCCTCAAATTAACGATTTGTCCTTTGATTTTGTAGCAGCCTTTCAAAATGAAATCAATACGTTTGTTGATTGCTGTCTTCATCAGTATGATTCAGTCGCACCTGTGGAGGATGGGGTAGAAATTATGAAGATTTTAGAGGGAATTTATATTTCTGCAAAGCAAGGAAAGGAAGTCGTTTATTAAAATGGTGAAATTGAACAATAAAATTGGCGTTATTGTAGACAGCTTTAGGTTGCCCATTCGTGAAGGACTGTTAAAGGCGAAAGAGGTTGGCGCGCAAGGAGTACAGATGTACGCAGTTTCAGGTGAGTTAGACCCAGATCATATAAATGCTGCACAAAGAGCAGAATTGAAGCAATATATTTTAGATTTAGGGCTTGAAATTTCAGCATTATGTGGCGATTTGGGGGGGCATGGCTTTCAAGATAAAAATGAAAATGTATGGAAAATAAAAAAATCAAAAGAAATTATGCAATTAGCTAAAGATCTTGGGACATCAATCGTTACGACTCATATCGGGATCATTCCGGAAGATGAGAAAGACCCAATCTATCAAACTATGCTTGAAGCCTGTGAAGAATTAGGGCAGTTTGCTACATCACTAGATGCTTATTTTGCGATTGAAACAGGACCAGAAACGAGTAAAACACTAAAGGTATTTTTAGATAAACTATCAACAGATGGGGTATCAGTTAATTTTGATCCTGCCAATATGGTGATGGTAACGAAAGATGATCCTGTAGCTGGTGTTAAGCTTTTAAGGAATTATATCGTACATACACATGTAAAGGATGGGATTCAATTGCAGCAAACGAATCCAAAAGACGTGTATGGGTACTTAGGATACGATTCTGGAACATCTCATGATAAAATAGAAGAAATGGTGGAAAATGGGGATTTTTTCAGGGAACTTCCACTAGGTCAGGGAGATGTCAATTTCGAGCTTTATTTTTCAGCTTTACATGAAATCGGATACAATGGCTATTTAACTATTGAACGAGAAGTGAGATCAAATCCCGAAAAAGACATCCAAGAAGCTGTACAATTCATAGAAAAGTTTAAATAGGGGATGAATCTAATTTGAAAAAGCAAGATCAAGTACAAATGAGAAGGCAAAATAAATATATTGTGCTTGACGCAATCAGGCAGATGGCGCCAATTTCAAGAATTCAATTATCTAAATATACAAAAATGAGCCCTACGACCATTACTCGTATTGTGCAGGAGCTAGAAGCGGAAGGTTTTATTCTTGAAGGGATTTCGGAAGAAACAGCTATTGGTAGACGTCCCACGTTAATTCATATGCGTGAAGATGCTTTATATACTATAGGGATAGAGATTGATTGTTTTACTATTCGACTTGGTATATTAGATTTCTTAGGGAAGCTCATCGCTTTTCAGGAAGTCAAATGTAACATCAAGCATCAATATGAAGAAGCTATACATCTACTACAACAGTCCATAGTTAATATCTTGACAGAATATCAGATTGCTCAGGATAAATTATTAGGCATTGGAATAGGTGTCCCAGGAGTAATTAATAACGAAGAAGGCATTATCGTTTCTTCTGAGCAATTGAAGTGGGAAAACTGTCATATAAGAGAAGATTTAACTGGTGTTTTTGATTGTGAAGTCATCGTAGATAATGAATTAAAAATGCAAATCATTGCTGAAATTGGTGATATCTATACGCCTCTTTATTCAAATTGTATTTTAGTAGGCATTGGAACGGGCATCGGAGCAGCTATTTTACTAAACGGAGAAGTGTATCGAGGTATTCAAAATAAAGCGGGAGAAATAAGTCATATAACGATTAATCCCTTTGGTGAAATGTGTCACTGTGGTAAGAGGGGTTGCTTATCGATGTATATTTCGGAAGTGACTCTACTAAAAAGAACACCTAAAAATCTAAATATTCATTCAATAGAAGAGATCTTACATTGTGTTGAGCAAGGCGAGCAATGGGCAGTAGATATTCAACAAGATGTAGCCACATATCTAGCCATTGCCATCAATAATTTAGTTTGTTTATATGAACCAGAGGCTGTCATCGTCAGTGGAGAAATTATTGAGCACAATGTAACATTTCAAAAACTCCTTAGTGAAAAATGCAAACAGTATATATGGAAAGAACTACAACCTCATTTCGATTTGCAGTTTTCAAATCAATTGAAAGTGGGAGTTGTCAAAGGAGCAGCATTACAAGCACAAAAGCAGTTGTTGTCTGTTTAAAGAAAGGTTGGTTGATTCGTGGCTTACTCAGAATTTTTGAAAGAGTACCGTTCAGGATTAATGGAAAATGTGCATTATGGCCAAATGAGTGCTGTGAATCTATCAAAGGAAGAATTCGTTTCTGTTGGTCAAGATTATGAGCCTGTGTATTTTCGTTCTGCAGCAAAACCATTTCAAGCCATTCCAATTTTCATGACGGATTTTATAGAAAAGTACGAGATAACTTCAACGGAAAGTGCATTATTTTTGGCTTCACAAAGAGGTGAAATTTATCATCAAGAGGCGTTGACCTCATTGTTGGAAAAAGTTCCTGTTAGTGAAAATGATTTGATCTGTGCAGCATCATATCCATTAAATGAAGAACCAAAAACGCTGTATATTCAACAGGGACATGAAAAGAGAAAATTACTTCATAATTGTGCGGGCAAACATTTAGGGTTTTTAACTGCTTGTCTAGCAAATGACTATGATTTCAAGCAATATTGTCATCCAGATCATCCGTTGCAGCAAATGATAAAAAAGTACATTGCTTATTTAAGTGAATATGATGAGAGGAAAATTCGTACAGGAATAGACGGTTGTGGTTCGCCAGTTTTTGCGATTCCGCTAAAAAATATGGCAATAGCCTATTTAAAGTTAGCGCGGCCAGAATTGATTGATAACCATCAAATTCGTGAAGCAGTAATAAAGCTTACTACAGTAATGAATCAAGAAAATCATATTATTGCAGCTCAAAACTTTATTTGTACAGCATTATTAAAAGACCCTAATATTGTGGCGAAGGGTGGAGCGCAGGGCGTATACTGTTTTGCCCTACGAAATGAAGGATTAAGTTTTGCCTTAAAAATTATGAATGGCTCAGAAAGTCCGTGGCCAAATGTGATTGCTTCTGTATTGGAACAAATTCAGTATACAAATAAAGAAACAATTGAGCGTCTTAAAGCGTTATCTCCTTCCTTTGTGCGAAATGACGCAGGGCTTGAGGTGGGAGAAATTGTTTCTACAATTAAAATCATATAGAGGTGAAGGTACTTGTATGTTTTGGCAATTGACGGTGGTGGAACAAAAACAATTGCGACAATCTCTACATTTCGTGGGCAAGTAATAGCGCTCGCAGAAACGGGTAAAAGTAACCCTACATCAATGAGCTTAGAGCAATTTACGCAGACGATAATAGAACTAATAGATAATTTGAAAATTCAGCAGCCTACCCATTTTCATCAAATTACAAAATGCCATGCGGGACTATCTGGCGTGACAGAAAATAATAATGAGGAGATTACACAGACATTATTAACCTCGCTCTTACCAGAAGGTTGTCAACTATCATTGTCGAATGATGGGTTGAACGCACTGTATGCGGGGACATTAGGTCAACCAGGCATTGTTCAGATCTCTGGTACAGGTGCGATTACTTTAAGTATAGATCCATTCGGAAGAATTGAACGTACGGCAGGATGGGGTTATATTTTTGATGATGAGGGTAGTGGCTATGATATTGGTATTCGCACATTAAAAGCGATTTTTAAAGAATTTGATAAAAGAGGGCCTGAAACGATTTTAACAACGGCAGTATTAGATTATTTTCAATTACAATCTGTTCCACAAATAATTGAAATTGTTTATGGTGAAGGACATCCGCGAGATACGATCTCTCCATTAAGTAAAGTGGCAATTGAATGCACAAAACGGGGTGATGTAGTAGCAAATACAATTTTGGATCAAGTCTGCCAGGTCTTTTATCAGAGTATCGATGCTTGTTACAAAAAGAATCCATTTTCAACTAGCCGTGTCAAAGTCGTGCTAGCTGGTGGAGTTTTTAAAGAGTTGGGGTTATTTATAGAAAGATTAGCCGCAATTGATAAAAAACATAGTAATCAGTATGACTTTATGGGTTCCTATAGTTTACCAGTGGGTGGTGCCGCGTTGGCAGCATTGAAATTACCTAGTAGTGAAGCAAGGGTATTTTTAGATCAATATAATAAAAGTATTAATAAGTTTTTAATCTAAGGAATAATCCCCCTTTAATCTAGCAAGTAGAGAGTGTTGTTTCTCTACTTGCATTTAGTTAGTCCTCTACTTTAAACATATACCCCTTATAGGATTTATGAATAACCATGACAATCCCTATTAACATGAAATTTGACAACAGCGAACTGCCACCATAGCTTAAAAAGGGTAAAGTTACTCCAGTTACTGGTAAGAGTCCAATTGTCATGCCGATATTTTGCGTAATTTGAAAGGCTAATAAGCTTGAAATACCTGCCCCCATTAACGTCATAAAAGGGTCCTTTGCTTCAACTGTAATAAGAACAATTCTATAGATGACAAAAAATAGTAGGGCAATGACAAATGCTCCACCAGCAAAACCTAGTTCCTCGGCTATTGCAGAAAAAATAAAATCTGTATGCTTTTCGGGAACATAGACATCGTTATTAAGATAGCCCTTCCCGATGAATTCACCTGACCCAATGGCCATAAAGCCCTGGCGGACTTGATACGAAGAGTCTGTATATTCATAAGGCTGAAGCCATCCATAAATACGAGATACTTGATGTCCTGATAAGGTCCCTAAAATTTTCTCCGTAAAAAAATCATTAAACCTGATATAGAGTACTACGACTGTACTGATTAGAACTAAAGGAATGGCAGTAAAAACGATAAGTAGTTTTCTATGAATACCTGAAAAAAATATCATGGGTAAAATCATTGCCATATATAACATAACCATGCCTGTGTCTGGTTGTTTATAAACGAGAAGTGTAGGAGGAAGGACGATTAGACCGATTTTTACAAATAGCCATAAATCAGCTAGATAAGAGGGACGTACATTTTTCTCTTGATGAGCGATAATGACCTTACTCACAACAATTAAAAAAGCGAATTTTAAGAATTCAGACGGCTGAAGGGAACCTAAAAAAGGTATTTGATACCAGGATTTGGCCTCGTTTATCGTCCTTGCTACACTCTCTGGTGCTATTATGAGCCCAGCAGTTAAAGCTACGACTAATCCGTAGAATGGCCATCCAATCTTCTTCAATTGTTCCATATCAAGTAGGGAAATCCCAAACATGATGATAAACCCAATGAGATAAAATATGAATTGCTTAATAATGAAGGAACTGGAGTATTGTTCGAAATTGACACTGCTAGAATGGACAAAAAGACAGCTAATACCGCCGAGTAATAAGAGGCTCATAACTAAACTCCCATCCATTCTCTTAAGCTGCGACAAATGTAACACCTTCTTTCTATGTTATTACTATAAACGTTGGAAATGTGTGGAAGGTTGCGATTATTTGCATATTGTAAATAAGGATTAATGGTACGGATTCTTTAGTACGGTAAATTACCTATATATAGCTAGTGAATGGGCATAAATTCTTAATTCTTCGTGTAATCTTTACAAAAACATAACACTGGCTTTATATCTTCATACTATCATTATTGGTAAGAGTTGGAGGAGGAGCCAGGGATCATGCATTTTTTCCGTTTCATAAAAGTGAAGGACAAGTTACTTGTACTCATGATTGTTTGTGTATTATCGAATGTATTGCTAGGTGTATTTAGTGTGGATTATTTGAGGAAAATGTCGTGGCATGCAAGTGAGAGTTATACACAGGGACTTGTTCCAATCGGGTGGCTAAATGAGCTGGAAGAATCACAACGTCAATTAGATTTTATGGTAGATTCTGATGGAGACTATCAAGGAATGATAGCCATTTTAAAAGATGTGGATAAACCGTTAGGCCATTTAGAAAACCAGGTAATTGATAAAAAAATGAGTCATCAAATCAAGAAGTATAAGTCTTTACTAGGGAAACAGAGGGAAGTAATTGAAGGCTATCAGCAGTTGAGCCAAAGAGAACGAGAGCCATTTTATTCACAAACTTTTCTACCAATAAGTCAGGAAACCCATACTTTATTAGAAGAAACACAAAATTATCTAGTTCAAAGAGCTAAGGACCAGCAACAGTCCTACCAACAGGATGTACAATTTGGTTATTGGTTGCTTGGTGGTGTATGTTTAGCAGTTGTGATGCTAGTAATTATTATAGGGTTTATAGCAACAAAGGCAGTTAACGTACCTACACGGCAATTGAAATCATTATTAAAACAAGCCGAACAAGGTGATTTCACTGCCAATGCGAGTTACGTGGCCCATGATGAGCTGGGAGAGGTAGTGCTGTCTTACAATCAAATGGTCACAGAAGTGAAACGTTTACTACATACAGTAACGGACAGTGCCTACGAAGTGGAGGAAATGACAGGGAAGTTGCAGGAATCCTCAGAGGAGTCATCTACGACGACATTAAAGATAGCAAAGGATGTACAATCGATTTCCGATTCAACAGCTGCATCTACTAGCAAATTGGCTTCCAATACAGCTTCTTTAGAAGAAGTTTTAAACGATGTCCAAGTCATATTAGAAAAAATTCAAATTGTAGAAAATTTTGCTCACAAAACTGCTAGGGATGCGGAAAGTGGAACTGAAATTGTTCAAGCTAATTTGACACAAATGCAGACCATCAAGCAAGCTGTTGAGAAATCTAATACAGCCATCTTTAATTTAGTTGAACGGGCATCATCTATCGATCAAATGATTGAGGTAATTGAAAAAATAACAGCACAAACCAATTTACTAGCTTTAAATGCATCTATTGAAGCAGCAAGAGCGGGAGAGCATGGTAAGGGATTTGCAGTAGTAGCGAATGAGGTACGCAAGCTTGCAGAACAAACCGTCCATTCTACACAAACCATTACGTCCATTGTACAAAACATTCATTTAGATTCAAGCTATGCAGTACAGATGATGGAGGGTGTGTTAGTAGCAACTGAAAAGGGTGTCGCCGTAACAGGACAAACGGCATCAAGCTTTGATCAAATTTTAGAAAAAGTACATACAATCAAGCCTTATATTATGGAAGTATCGGCTACAGTCCAAGAGATTGCCAATCACACAAAAACAGTTAGTGATGATGCGGTTATGTTGACATCATTATCAGATACGAATACAGTATCGACGAAACATGTTGCTGCATTGACAGCCGATCAATTAACCGCACAGCAACAAATCCATAATTATATTAAAGAATTACGAAAAGTATCCAAAGTTCTACAAATAGCCGTTAAACGTTTTTCGATATAATTTAGTGATCAAGCATAATGGGAAAAGGAATCTTCTTTGTAGAGATTAGCAAAGAAGATTCTTTTTTGTTTGCTTATATAACTAGGTTGAATCGAATTTTAAAAAGTGTATTTTTGGGGCATACAAATGTATTTTATATATTTTTGTAGCACAATAATTTTTAAGTAGCCATATACTAACTAGTAAGGGGTTGTAAGTTTCTTTTATGTTTATTTTTAATATAATAGTTGTATTTTCAAAACGAACACATTATAATGAATTTCATTGAAAGTGTTATTAAATCAATGTTTATCAATATATTTTTGTACTTTCAAGAAGTACAATTGTTCACATGTGGAGGTTTTGAGAAATGAAAAAGATTATGGTTACTGGAGCACTTGGTCAAATTGGTTCTGAGCTTGTAGAAAAACTTCGTAGTATTTATGGAGAGGACAATATACTGGCTACAGACATTAGAAAGCTTGACCATACTGAGGGCCCATTTGAAATATTGGACGTGACAGATGGACAAAGAATGCATGATTTAGCAAAGGACTTTGGTGCCGATACAATGATGCATTTAGCGGCACTATTATCAGCTACAGCTGAGAGAAATCCTCTGTTGGCATGGAATTTAAATATGGGTGGATTAATGAATGCTTTGGAAGTTTCACGTGAGCTAAATATGCAATTTTTCACGCCTAGCTCGATCGGAGCATTTGGGCCATCTACACCGAAGGAAGATACACCACAGGATACATTGCAACGACCGACAACAATGTATGGTGTTAATAAAGTGGCGGGCGAATTATTATGTGATTATTACTTCAGTCGTTTCGGAGTAGATACACGTGGTGTCCGTTTCCCAGGATTAATTTCCTATGTAACCCCTCCGGGTGGTGGCACGACTGATTATGCTGTAGAGATCTTCTACGAAGCAATTGAACAAGGCAAGTATACATCTTATATTCAAGAAGGTACGTATATGGATATGATGTACATGCCAGATGCTTTACAGGCAATTGTAGATTTAATGGAGGCAGATGGTAGTAAGCTTGTTCACCGTAATGCTTTTAATATTACGGCAATGAGCTTTGAACCCTCACAAATTGCTGCTGAAATTAAGAAACATTTACCGAATTTTACAATGAATTATCAGGTTGACCCAGTTCGTCAGGCAATAGCAGATAGCTGGCCAAACTCAATAAATATTGAAGCAGCGCAAAAAGAGTGGTGCTTTAAAGCAGAGTACGATTTAGCAAAAATGACAGTAGATATGTTAGAAAAGCTAAAAATTAAACTGCATAAAAAGGCAATTTCATAATAGATAAGAAACGGATGAAGAGATAGACTTCATCCGTTTCTTTTTTTGAAGAAATTCCGAAGACATCAGTGGGGAAATTTCTGAAGGCTAAGCTTCGTGATAATGTCGCAGAAATATACCCTAAATCATTAGTGTAATTAAAAGAGCGACTTCCAGTTTAGGAAGTCGCTCTTTCATTCTTGAATTATTTATTTAACATATGAAAAACTTGCTCAACGTCCTTATCGCCACGACCTGAGATATTAATAATAATAATTTCGTCAGTTGCTAGAGTTGGGGCTAGTTTTAGCGTATGGGCAACTGCATGGGAGCTTTCAAGGGCGGGAATAATACCTTCTACCTTCGAGAGTATCTGAAATGCCTCTAGTACTTCTTCATTTGTCACAGTTACATACTCAGCACGGCCAATTGTTTTTAAATGGCTATGCTCAGGTCCTGCACCTGGGTAATCTAAACCAGCTGCAATCGAGTATGTTGGCAGCGGATTTCCTTCTGCATCCTGTAGCACTAAACATTTGAAGCCATGTAGCTCTCCTGGGGTTCCTTCATTTAATGTAGCTGCCTGATCTGGCTCTATTCCAATAAGACGAACATTTTCATCATCAATATATTCTGCGAATGCCCCTATCGCATTGCTTCCACCGCCGACACATGCCAGGACAGCTGTTGGTAGCTTTCCTTCTTTTTCTAAAACTTGTTCACGGCTTTCACGGCTAATGACAGATTGGAAATGTTTAACCATTGAAGGGAATGGGTGTGGCCCAACAGCGGAGCCCAATAAATAGAATGTTGTTTCATAGTTTTCTACCAAGTCAGCAAATGCCTCATCAACTGCATCCTTTAAACGGCCTTGCCCTTTATCAACAGCTACTACCTTCGCACCAAGAAGCTCCATACGAAACACGTTTAATGCTTGACGTTTAGTATCCTCTAAACCCATATAAATGGTGCAATCCATGCCGAACATTGCGCACGCAGTAGCAGTTGCCACACCATGTTGGCCTGCACCTGTTTCAGCAATAACACGATTTGCTCCCATACGTTTCGCTAATAAAATTTGTCCCAATACATTATTAATTTTATGTGAGCCTGTATGGTTAAGATCTTCACGTTTTAAATAAATTTTTGCGCCACCCAATTGCTTTGTTAAATTTTCCGCAAAGTAAAGAGGGGTTTTACGCCCGACATATTCATGGAAATAATAATTCAATTCTTTATTAAAGTCTTCATCATCTTTATATCTTTGGAAATTTTCATCTAAAATATTTAATACATGTTGAAGCTCCTCTGGAACAAAGCTTCCACCAAATTCACCGAAATATCCTTTTTTCTCTACTACTGTACTCATCTTTACTCGACTCCTCTATGCTAATTTTTTCATAAAAAAAAGCCACTCCAATCCTTCTTGAAAAGGACGAGTAACCGTGGTGCCACCTTTATTCGCAATATTTGCGCGCTTTCTAACTCCGATAACGGGGAGTGAATCGGCCTTACATTAGATAAGGCTGCTCTGAAGTCCATTCACAAGTATGTACTACTGGTTTACACCAACCACCAGCTCTCTTCAAAGTAACAATGCTTGCTACTACTCTTCTTCCATGCATTTATTAGAGAGAATTGTAGAATGTTTTCAGAATATTGTCAAGTAAAAAAAGACGAATCTAGCAAGACTCGTCTATTAAATCAAGTTTTTAAAATTAAGGCGTTTATTTAGTATATACATAATAGGTGCACCAACCGCTAATACAACGAATTCACCTGCTGCCACAGTTAGCCAAGTCCAAAAGAATGGTAGCTCCAGGGCTAAATTCAACTCAAAGGCGATAATAAACATTGTGCATGTAAATAAAAATGTATTGATAATTAAACGTGCCCAAATATTTTTAACAAATTTACAGATTAAAATGAACAATCCCAGTGTAATCATGGAATGACCAACACCAAATACTAAATCGTAAATGCCGAGTGGTGAAAAAATATTAGAAATAAATACCCCAATAATAATCCCGACGGCAAAGCGAGGATTAAAAGCTACTAAATGGTTAAAAATTTCTGATACACGAAACTGTACCTCTGTAAAACCAAATGGTGCAACAAGCATGGTCATGGCAATGTATAAAGCTGCAATAATACCACTTGCTGCTAAAAATTTTATCTTCATATTCTTTTCTCCTTAGTTTTTTTTCGTGGGATGGTTACGAACCACGTAGAGCAAGTGCAATCATATCAATATTTATATGAGTTTGTAAATACCTGTGTGTAAAATATGTGTAAAACTATAAAGCAGCCAGTACATTCATTGTGTTTTTTTCATCTTCTTCACGAAGCTCTTTAATTAAATGAGTGTAAATACGAATAGTCGTGTCTACATCTGCATGTCCAAGACGTTCAGAAATATACTGTACTGAAATTCCCTTATAAAAAAGAATGCTAGCATGAGTATGACGTAAACCATGAATAGAAATATCTTCAATACTTAGTTCTCCTAGCAATTTTTTCAATGCTTTATTTACACCTGTGTTGCTAAAGACTTTATATTTTGATTCAGGATTATAAAATACTAATTTGTGAATGTTTTCAGGAGTTTCTTCGAAGTATTTTTGGAATATGTTCATAATCACTTTATCCATCTTAATAACTCGATTAGACGTTTCTGTTTTAGTCTTTTTTTCTCCATCTTCAAACGAAGAGGTATAACCCCATGTTTTGTTAATGTTAATCGTAAAATTTTTGAAATCGAAATCCTTTCTTTGCAAGGCAATAATCTCAGCAAATCGCATTCCTGATTTTAAGGCTAATAAAATAATATAATACACTTGTCTATTTTCGACTTCTAAAACATCACAAAGGGCCTTAGAAAGTCGTTTGCTTTCTAAGTAATTGATATGCTTATCAATTTGCTTCTTCGAATCCCTTCCAGAGAGCGTTGCACTTCTTGTGAAATCGGTTTGAATAATCCCATCGTCCACTGCCTCGCGTACACATGCCCTTATATGAGCATTTATCTTTTTTACAGTTTCCTTTGCTTTGGTTTTACCATAATTATTCAAAAAGGCTTGATAGTCACTCTTTTTAATATGTTGAATAGGGGTAGATCCAAAGTGTTTTTGGATAACTTTAAGTGTATTTTCGTAATGTACTTGTGTAGCCTTTGCATTATCTGATTTGTATAATTCCACCCATTTTTTAAAGTACAAATCTATTGGTTCTAGTTTGATAATGGGGTTGAGCCCTTTATTAAGTTTCGCTTCGATTTCTGCAGCTGCAACTTGTGCTTCTTTTTTAGTTGAAAATCCACTTTTACGAATAGGTCTAGATTCGCCATTTACCATTCTACTGACTGTATATTGCCAAGTCTTTCCTCGCTTCTGAAAACTAGCCAAAAAGATCCTCCTCTTTTTTTAGAATGTACGTTCTGTCTTGAGGGAAAAAAATATATTAGATAAATTAAGAACCACATTTCACAATAGGAGTTTCAATCCAATCAAACATTTCCAGTACACCAAGTGGTTCAAAACAAATCGTGAAATTATCAATAGATATATATAGGCCGTATTTACCTTTGTACCAATCAAGGGCATCCTCTAAAAAATCCTCAGTTACATTAAGAAAATCAGCTAATTCATAACGATTTGTAATATGTAAATTATGAGCTTGTATAATTTTAGAGAAGGGAAGAAGCCTTTCATATGCCCAGCCTCGTGCCCTTAATTCTTGTTTGCGATTCTCTGAACTGGATTGATCGAATATATCACCAGCTGTTGTGTGGTGATGTCCTATTTCTTCAGCAAGCACACAACATTTTTCGATGATGGAAGGTAACAATTTGTTAATCCATATAACGTTATCACCATACAGACCTTTGTTTTTCATGTGGTCTTTTTCATATACTTCTACATCTAAATTGTCACATTCCATTAATAAATCATCGTATAAATGCACGGGCTATTCCCCCTTAAGTTTGCGCGCCTCACGTCTCATTGCTACAAAACGTTTAAACTCTTCGATTTCTTCTAACTCTTCTTCTGTCCATTCTTCTCCATCATGGTGGGCTGCGAATGTATGGACAGTATCATCTTCGGGAAGTCTTTTTTGTTCTGTACGTCCTAGTAAATAATCTGTACTAACATCGAAGTAATCTGCGATTGCTTCTAATTTATCTGCTCCAGGAGTTTGTGTTTTTAAACGATATAGAGTATTTTTCGAATATCCTAAAGCATTTTCTAAATCATTAATAGATATGTCCCTACCTTTACATAGGTTTCGTATTCTCTCAAACGTTGTCATTTCAACCATCCTTAAGAGCCTATAAAAATAATTTAAACTTTTTGCATAAAAGTAGTTGACTAGTTTTACGCATATAGTTTAATATTACTGACATAAGCTAATTATTTTGCTAAAAAAGAGTACAAAAAAATATAACCGGCATAACATTTGTAACGTTGGGGAACGGGCAAATTGTTATATTCACTGGCTTTTAGAAGTCTTATTTAGCTATGCCTTTATATTAAACTATTCGCATAAAATTCGTCAAGATAATTAGCGAATAATTTAGCTAAAAAATTTCCAATTCATATATGCGCTGTGATACCGAGCCTATGACGGTATGATTTTTAAAGAAATGAGGTGTCATTATGCCAGAAGATTTAGGGGTACAAGTTCGTTCTGAACTATTTAAAAGAAAAATGAACCAACAGGATTTAGCTAAGATGGTCGGAATTTCGAGCGCCTATTTGTCGGATATTATCAGAGGAAAAAAGGATGGTAAAAAGGCCCAAGAACACATCAGGCATATTCGTAAGATTTTAGATATTTAAGGCAGGTGATTAAATTGCATAAATTACAAGTTAATTTAACTGTAAATGTACCTGACCATCTTGTACTTGTTGAGAAAGTTGAATATGAACAATTACAACAAGAAAAATTAAGTGGACAATATTGGACAATGGCCGATTTAGAAAAACATGTAAAAAAGGATTGGCGTTGGATAAAGACTAATATTCTATACCCTACTAGATTTAAGCAAATTCTAGATGTTAATAATGGTGGTTTTGTCTACTATCCCGAAGGAAGGGGCAAGAATTGGTCTTTCCAAGCTAGTAAAATGGCTAAGTTTTTGGATGATAACTTCTATTTAATTTTTGGAGGTGAAAAAGGATGAACGAAATTCCAACAGCTGAATTTTTAAAAGGGTTAACTGCAGAAGGATTAGCAAGTTATGAACGTGATGTCTTAAATGGCCCATTGTTTAAGCAAATCATGACGCGAATTGAAGATTCTGCTTTGGCAGGTTATACAGGTTGGCGTCAACGAGTAGATCAGCATGATGATGTAAGAGCTTTAAAGGTTATTCAAAAAGAGCTGCAGTCAAAAGGTTTCTATTGTGAATTTGAAACAGAGGAAAAGCGTGGATTGTTGGGGCCTTATAAGGATCGTTATTTTCAAATTAAATGGGGGTGAAGGAATGGCCAAAGTGAAGGTTAGTCAAGAAGTAGCTAAAGCGTTAGATTATCTGACAATGTATTACACAAAAAGAGTAATTATAGATGCACATGTAAGAAGTCCAAAGGGATGGGATACAGATTCCAATAAAGCTTTAAATGAACTAGATTTAGATGTCCTTTGTCAGGCTTTGTATTGTGGCTATACTGCAGAGCAAACACCCGAAGAAAACTTGCTAGAGTACTTTAGCACATATAAAAATAAAATCCTTGACGGTACTGCTACACCAATAGACGAGCTTGTAGCACGATCAATTGAAACAACATGTATCTTATTAAATGCCAAAATTAAAGGAGTGAATTGTTAATGAAAGCAACAGGTATTGTTCGTAGAATCGATGATTTAGGGCGCGTGGTTATTCCAAAGGAAATTCGTACAACTTTGGAAATTAAAGAAGGTGATCCATTAGAAATTTTTACAGATCGTGAAGGTGGGGTAATTCTTAAAAAATACAAGCCTAATATGGCGTGTGTGGTTACTGGCGAGGTCTCAGATAATAATTTCGTTTTGCTAGGTGGAAAGCTTATTTTAAGTCCCGAAGAAGCTAAAAAATTAATCACTGAAATCGAGTTGAAGTAATGAAAAAAATGAATGATGCAATGTTGGAAGTCCTGGGTGATTATTTCGTGAAACATAATCTAGCCGATAAAGGTTGGAAATTTCATGAATTTGTTGCCGAATGGCAGCAAGGCACCATTGTAATGGACAAAAAATAAAGAGCCTATACCGCTGGAACGGTTCAGGCTCAAATCAAGTAAATAACAAAGCCATTATAGCACGAAATGAGGTGTTTAGAAAAATGGCTGAAAAAGAAGTTACAAAAGTAACAATCCCTGAGAATCGACTAATTGAAATGCTGGATTCTTTGAAAATAATTGAATCGATTACTAGGGGATTAACTAGCTTCAATCCTACGTATGAAAAAATTCATTCTCTAGCACGTCGGGGGTTAAATATAAAGGGGGATAACGATGACAATAAAGATTAATAAGCTTCAAATCGAGAATGTGAAGCGTGTAAAAGCCGTAAAGATCGAGCCTACTGCAAACGGCTTAACTATTATTGGTGGCAATAACGGTCAAGGTAAAACAAGTGTTTTAGATACTATTGCTTGGGCATTGGGTGGTAATAAATATCGTCCTTCACAAGCGACACGCGAGGGTTCTGTTGTTCCGCCAGCGCTTCAATTAGTTTTATCTAATGGCCTAATTGTTGAGCGTAAAGGAAAAAATTCAGATTTAAAAGTTATTGATCCAAATGGACAAAAGGCAGGTCAGCAACTCCTTGATAGTTTCGTAGAAGAATTGGCTATTAATTTACCAAAATTCATGAATTCTACGAGCAAAGAAAAGGCGAATATCCTGCTTCAAATTATTGGTGTAGGTCAGCAATTACATCAACTAGAGCACCAGGAAAAAGAGCTATATAATGAGCGTCTTGCAATTGGCCGAATTGCAGACCAAAAGAAAAAGTTTGCAAAAGAGCAGCCATATTTCCCGGATGTTCCGAAAGAACCTGTTTCCATTTCTGAACTGATTCAACAGCAGCAATCAATTTTAACAAAGAATGGTGAAAACCAACGTAAACGTGAGTTGCTTGTAAATTATGAACGTCAATATACATTCCAGTCACAAGAAGTTGAACGGATTAAGCAGCAGTTAGCTAATGCTGAAACAGCACTAACAAAAACTGCACAAGACTTGGAGATTGCTAAGATGTCGGCGCTTGATTTACATGATGAATCAACAGAAGCGCTTGAGGCGAATATCCAAGAAATTGACGAACTCAATCGTCGTGTACGTGCAAATCTTGATAAAGATAAGGCAGAAATGGACGCGAATGAATGTGTCAATCAGTACAACCTATTGACTGCCAACATTGAAGATATTCGCCACCAAAAAACAGAACTGTTAGGAAATGCGAATTTACCGTTACCTGGTCTATCGGTTGCTGAAGGTGAGCTACTTTATAACGGTCAACGCTGGGATAACATGTCAGGTGCTGAACAGTTAAAAGTGTCTACAGCGATTGTACGTAAACTAAAACCAGATTGTGGCTTCATTTTATTGGACAAGCTCGAGCAAATGGATATGGCGACGTTACAAGAATTTGGTCAGTGGCTTGAACAAGAAGGCTTACAAGCAATTGCGACACGTGTTTCAACGGGTGACGAATGCTCGATCATCATCGAGGATGGCTATGTAGCAGGTCAAGATAGCACAGCATTTACTGAGCCAGTGCAACAACAGGAACCAATTGCAGAATCACCTAAATGGACACCAGGTGAATTTTAAAAGGAGGATTATTCATGAATATTACACGAGGTAAAGTTGCTACTGCTCAAAAAGTTGTTTTATACGGACCAGAAGGTATTGGCAAATCATCACTTGCAGCCAATTTTCCTGAACCAGGTTTTATTGATACTGAAGGTAGCACAGGGAACATGGATGTTGCTCGTTTTGATAAGCCGACAAGCTGGACGTTCTTATTACAGCAACTTGAATACGTAAAGCAAAATCGACCATTTAAAACATTGGTAATTGATACGGTCGATTGGGCGGAACGTATGGCAATTGAACATATTTGCAATATAAACCAAAAGGCAAGTATCGAGGACTTTGGCTATGGTTCGGGCTACATCAAATTAGAAGAAGAAATGGGTCGTTTCCTTAACTTATTACAAGACATCGTAGATCAAGGAATTAATCTTGTTTTAACTGCACATGCACAAATTCGTAAATTTGAGCAACCAGACGAGATGGGAGCCTATGATCGCTACGAATTGAAGCTCGGTAAAAAGACATCAGCTCGCACGTCATCACTTGTAAAAGAATGGGCTGACATGGTTCTCTTCATTAATTATAAAACGTACAGCGTTGCTACAGATGATAAGGGTCGTAAACACAAAGCACAAGGTGGTACACGCACAATGTTTGCCACACATCATCCAGCTTGGGACGCTAAAAACCGTCATGGGCTCCCAGATGAGTTGCCATTAGATTATGCCCACATTGCACATATTTTTGAAGGTAATGCTCAACAACAGCCAGTACAAGTAACGCAAACGTGGTCTTCACAACCACCTGTTCATCAGCAAGAGCAACCATCTATGATGCAACAGACTGAGTCACAGCAAACGGCGACACCAGTACAACAGCAACCAACGCAAACGCCTGTAGAGACACAACAAGCACCACAGCTTAGCCCTGGTATTCCTGAATCCTTACGAGACTTAATGATGCAAAGTGGTGTTACTGAACAGGAGATTCAGGGGGTTGTTGGCCAAAAGGGGTACTATCCACAAGACACACCTATGGTTAACTATGATCCAGGATTTATTGAAGGTGTTTTAGTCGGTGCATGGCAGCAAGTATATGGAATGGTTTTAGAGTTGCGAGAACAAAATCTACCATTCTAAAAAACTAGGAGGAATTTTAAATGAATCAAGAACGCGAATTACAGTGGGATGACCAAATTGTTAAGGACGGACCAGAATTTATTTTACTACCTGAAGGTGACTACGATTTTACAGTATCAAAATTTGAACGTGGACGATTTCAAGGTAGCTCAAAAATGCCTGCTTGTAATCAAGCCAAAATTGAATTAACGATTCACACACCGAGCAACGGCGACATTAAATTAGAGCATAGTTTACTGTTGCACACTCGTACAGAAGGCTTCTTATCAAACTTTTTTGGAGGTATTGGTCAGAAGAAAGAAGGAGAACCATTACGCATGAATTGGAATGCGGTAATTGGTGGAAAAGGTCGCCTAAAATTAAAAATTGAAAATTACACTAAAAAAGATGGGTCGCAAGGACAAAGCAATAAAGTAGATATGTTCTATACGCATGAGGAACTGGCTAAAAAAGGTGTTCAAGTACACTCAGCACAATCTGCTCCTCAATATCAACAAGCACCACCACAACAGCAATATCAGCAACAACCAATGCAACAACAGCAGTATCAACAACCATTCCCAACAAATACACCACCGCAACAAGGTGGAGGCGGTTTTACGCCAGGACAGTTTTAGGGGGTAGCTGATTATGCAATTAAGAGATTATCAAGAAGAAGCTAGACAGTCGATTCAACAACAATGGGCAGAGGGCGTCAAAAAGACGCTCCTTGTCCTACCAACTGGATGCGGTAAAACGATCGTATTCTCTAAAGTTACTGAAGATCGCGTGAAAATGGGTGAGCGTGTATTAGTTCTTGCGCACCGTGGTGAATTACTGGAACAAGCAGCTGATAAATTAGAAAAATCAACTGGCTTAAAAACTGCTACTGAAAAAGCACAAGAAACCTCAATTGGTAGTTGGTACCGTGTTGTGGTCGGTAGTGTACAAACGTTAACACGTGAGAAACGATTGCATCAATTCCCTAGAGACTTTTTTGACACAATCATTATTGACGAAGCGCATCATTGTATTTCTGATAGCTATCAACGAGTGCTAAAGTATTTCGAAAGTGCCAAGGTACTTGGCGTAACAGCTACACCTGACCGTGGTGATATGAAAAATTTAGGTACTGTATTTGAAAGTCTAGCTTTTGAGTACACGTTACCAAAGGCTATAAAAAACGGTTATTTAAGCAGCATTAAAGCATTAACAATTCCTCTTAAATTAGATTTGTCAAAAGTCGGTCAACAGTCAGGTGACTTTAAAGTAAGTGATTTAGGTTCGGCATTAGATCCGTATTTAGAATCTATTGCAGATGAAATGGTACGAGTAGCAAAAGACCGTAAAATCGTTGTGTTTCTTCCGTTAGTTGCTACTAGTCAAAAATTTGCGGAAATTTTAAACGAAAAAGGTTTTCGTGCAGCTGAGGTAAATGGCGAATCAAAAGACCGTGCAGAAGTATTAGCAGATTTTGATAACGATAAATACAATGTGCTATGTAACTCGATGCTACTCACGGAAGGTTGGGACTGCCCATCAGTCGATTGTGTTGTAGTCCTAAGACCAACAAAAGTACGAGCGTTGTACAGTCAAATGGTTGGGCGTGGTACCCGATTGCATCCTGGTAAAAATGAATTATTATTGCTCGATTTTTTATGGCATACAGAACGACATGAACTATGTCACCCAGCACATTTAATAGCACAGAATGAAGAAGTGGCCAAGTTGATGACAAAGCAAATTGAAGAATCAGAGATTGCATTAGATTTAGAGCTAGTCGAGCAACAAGCAGTTGAAGATGCAGTTGCACAACGTGAGGAAGCACTAGCCAAACAGTTAGCTGAAATGAAAAAGCGTAAGCGTGCTTTAGTGGATCCGTTGCAATTCGAGATGAGTATTCAAGCGGAAGACTTAGCAAATTACGTTCCATCATTCGGTTGGGAGATGGGTCCGGCGAGTGATCAGCAAATTAAGAAGCTTGAAAAAATGGGCATCTTCCCCGACCAAATTGATAATGCAGGAAAAGCTAGCAAGTTACTAGACCGCATCGAAAAACGACGCGAACAAGGGCTTACTACACCGAAACAGATTCGCTTCCTTGAAAGCCGTGGCTTTAATCATGTAGGAACATGGCCATTTGAAAGCGCGAAGAAGTTAATTGATCGTATTGCTGCTAACGGGTGGCGCATTCCAGATGGCATTAATCCTGCCCAGTATAAAGGATAATTTCAAAAATGGAGGTTAGAGAATGTCACAACCAAGCATTAATTTAAACACATTTGCAGACGGGGCTATTGCTACAAAAGTAGAACGTGAATTAGAGCGTGTTATCGCTAATATTCATGACCCGAATACTGAGGCAGAAAAAAAGCGTAAAATCACAATCACTTTAACACTTTCAGCTGATGAAAAGCGTGAATATATCGATACAGAAGTTGAGGTTAAGTCAACGTTAGTTCCTTCAAAGTCGGCCTCGGCAAAAATGATTATGGGCAAACACGAAGGTAAATTAACAGCACGTGAGTTAGTCAGTGGCAAAAAAGACCAGATGTTCTTTGATGCTGTAGATGGTGTAGTGAAAACAGACATTGGTGAGCCGGTGGAAGAGGATGGGAAAATTAAAGCAGTAGCCTTTAAAGGTGCTAACTAGGAGGTATTTTTATGTTAAAAGAAGCAATTGAAAAATTATTAACTTTAGCAAAACCAGAGTCTATCGACATCGAAGGACGTAAATTTTATGACCCAAGCTACCGCGAGTTATCAGCTGAACAAAACGTTGAATCTTTTACTGTAAATACATTGACAGGGTTAGTAGATTACGTGAAATCGGAATTTGATACAGAACGTAAAATGATGATTCATGTTGAGTCACCTAAGAAAATCAAATTATTCGATGCTCTTAACTCAACGAATGACCGCCGCACATATTTAGCAGGAGCAGCGTTATTACCAACAATTAAATTTGGTGAATGGATTGATCGTGAATCGTTCCAAATTGCCTTGCAAGCAAATTACATTCCAAATGATGATTTAAAAGAGCTACTAGGCATCGTTAGTAATATGGTTGTAAACGACGGTAACACGATAAAAGATAATGGTATTACCCAAGAAGTTACAGTAAAGCAAGGTGTTGAATTTGCAACATTGGATTTAAAAGAACAATATTCTTTAATGCCATTCCGTACATTCGTAGAAGTGGATCAACCAGCAAGCTCTTTTGTATTCCGAGTAAAGCATGATTCTCAGAAAAATATCTACTGCAGTTTACACGAAGCTGATGGTGGTGCTTGGGAACTTAATGCAATGCACTACATCAAAAAATATTTAGAAAATGAATTAAATGAAGCAATTCAAGCGAAACGAATTTACATCGTGAGCTAGTTAGTACAGGCTGCATGATAATCGTGCAGCCATTTTTCGTATTTGAACCGTAATAAGAATGAATAACGCATGTTGAAAGTTGGTGACTTGCTTGGAGAATAAAATGGATTTAATTCCTTTGCTTAAATATATAGATCCTGCCATGTTAGATTATCAAGAATGGCTAAACGTCGGCATGGCTCTTAAACATGAAGGGTATACAGCTAGTGATTGGGATAGTTGGAGCACTTCAGATAGTCGGTACAAAGTGGGTGAATGCTTCAAAAAATGGACCACATTCGAGGGTAATGGTATTACTGGTGCAACGATTACGCAAATGGCAAAAGATTATGGTTGGCAACCAAAATCAGCATTCAATGAAGATTCTCATGAATTAGATTGGAATGACGAAATTAGCGAGGATTATCGCATCATCGATAAGAACTGGGTCGAAGGACGAGAGATTCATGAACCTGTTATATGGAATCCAGTTCGTGAGATTACACGTTATTTAGAGGTGTTATTTCAGTCAACTGAAAATGTGGGCTATGTTACAGACACATATCAAATTACAGATGATAAAACAGGTGACATTATTTATAAACCGACTTCAGGAGCATATGACCGTACAGCTGGGCAACTAATTGAAGCATTAAACAAATGCGAAGGCGATATCGGCTCCGTTCTTGGTGATTACAAGGAAGAAGCAGGCGCTTGGATCCGTTTCAATCCTTTAGACGGAAAAGGTGTGAAAAATGAAAACGTATCTGATTATCGTTATGCGCTAGTCGAATCAGACAACATGGAGATTGAAAAGCAGAATGCTATTTTACGAGAATTGGAGCTACCTGTTGCGGTTCTTGTACACAGTGGCAAAAGAAGTGTGCATGCGATTGTACGTGTTGATGCAGCCAATTATGAAGAATATCGCAAGCGTGTGGATTATTTATATAATGTGTGCAAAAAGAACGGCCTAAATATCGATAATCAAAACCGAAATCCGTCCCGATTAAGTAGATTACCAGGCATCATTCGTAATGAAAAGAAACAATTTATTATCGATACGAACATTGGTAAAGCCGACTGGGAAGAGTGGCATGAATGGATTGAGGATTTAAATGATGATTTACCGGACATCGAGAGTTTAGAAGATGTATTTGATAATTTACCTGAGCTTTCGCCGCCGATTATCGAGGGCGTGCTACGGCAAGGTCACAAGATGTTAATTGCAGGTCCATCGAAAGCAGGTAAGTCGTTTTCACTTATTGCGTTATCAATTGCGATTGCTGAAGGAGCAAAGTGGCTAGGGTGGCAATGCACGCAAGGAAAAGTATTATACGTCAATCTTGAATTAGATCGGCCAAGTGCCTTGCATAGATTCAAGGATGTTTATCATGCGATGGGTATTCGTCCAGTTAACATTGCCAATATTGATATTTGGAATCTCCGCGGGAAGGTAGTACCGATGGATAAGCTTGCACCAAAGTTAATCCGTCGTGCTCAGAAAAAAGGATTTTCAGCTGTAATCATTGACCCTATTTATAAAGTACTAACAGGTGACGAAAACAGCGCTGAACAAATGGCTCACTTCACCAATCAATTCGACAAAGTAGCAACCGAGCTAGGTGTTAGTGTTATTTATTGTCACCATCACAGTAAGGGTGGACAAGGTGGGAAAAAGTCAATGGACCGTTCATCTGGATCTGGTGTATTTGCTCGGGATCCAGACGCTATCATCGATTTAGTAGAGTTAGAGTTAAGTGAAGACGTAATGAAACACCAAATTGAAAAAGTGACGTGTAGCATCTATGCCAACGCAATAAAACAGATTGATTTCAACTATTTTGATCAACACGTTACACAAGATGATGAGCAAAGCATATCGCAAATGTACTCGCATGCAAAACGTGTGTTAACGGATCCGGAACATGCAGCACAAGCTGAAACTGAGATTAGTAGAGCAGCTCAAATTATTAACATGCGTTCAGCTTGGCGTGTTGAGGGAACCCTTCGTGAATATCCAAAATTTGAGCCAGTCAATATGTGGTTCCAATATCCAATTCATCGTATTGATGAGACTGGCATCTTGAAAGATATTAAGCTAGATGATAACGCACCTTCTTGGAAAAAGAATTTCGAGAAGAAGAAAACACCTCAAGAAGCAAAAGAGGGAAGGTTTAAAGCGTTAGAAACAGCCTATGAAGCTTGTGGAATTGAAGAAAAAATTACAGTCAGCGCACTAGCGGAATATATGGGTATTTCGGAGAAAACTGTTCGAAATCGAGTTAAAGAACATGGTGGTTTTATAGTTGCTGAAGGTGAAGTGAACAGAAAATGAGAGGGAAAACTTCGAAAGTTCCCCTTTCCTTAGAGAAGGAAATTCTCGAGGGAAAAATTATGAAAATCTCGAGAGGGAAACTGTTTCTCTTAGAAGGAAATTCTCGACTTTTTCCCTACTTTCCTTGACGTATGTTTTTGAGGGAAATTCTCGGGAAATTCTCGACGTTTTCCGAGGGAAGGAAACGGTATATCCATATACATGGATATAGGAAGTTTCCCTTTCTGTCAAAAGGTCAAGAGAAAAAGTAGTCGTGCGTTATGCTTGCGCACGACGACATACTTTCTCTTTTCTTGACTAAGCGCGCGTAAAAAAATAAAAAAGTAGGAGCTAAAAAATGACAACTGAATTTTTTATGGCCATGCACCCACCAACTACGACACATCAACAGAAGCAAGTAACAGTGAGAAATGGTAAGCCCGTATTTTATGAACCAGAAGAATTAAAAGCAGCACGTTCAAAATTAATGGCAAATCTTGGTCAGCATGCACCAGCTTTAAAATATAAATCGACTTTACGCTTAATGGTGAAATGGTGTTTTCCTATTACAGCAGATCATCATGATGGCGAATACAAATATACAAAGCCTGATACAGATAACCTGCAAAAATTGTTAAAAGATTGCATGACCGACTGTGGGTATTGGAAAGATGATGCCCAAGTTGCTTCTGAAATTGTAGAAAAATTTTGGGCAAAGATTCCAGGCATCTATATTCGAATCGAGGAGATTTGATGGACTACAAAGCTTTTTACACAGAAGTAGCAGATTGGATCATGCAAGTGAATCAGATAGCTGTGCAGCATGGAATGGACAGTGATGAATTTTGGAATTGGGTTTCAAGTTCTATGGGGAAAATAGCAAACAAGTACAATAATAATAAATTAGTACAAAAACAAATGGTTATGCTTTTTTCCTGGTTAGAGGATGTTTATGCAGAAACGAAAAGTAAAGCGTAATAAAGGGCGGTGCTGCACATGTACGAATGGTTGAAAGATTATCGTAAACTCGAGGAACAAATAACTTACCTTGAATACAATCTTAGTAAAACCAAACGTGAGTTAAGACGTTGGGAAAATCCATATGACTTAGGTAAGTACAAGTTAGAAGCTGAATCACTCGGCGCGAATGTAGAAGAAAAGATAGAAGTAATCGAATATGAATTGGCTCATAAATTAAATGATCTTCATGATTTGAAAAACCTTATTAGCACATTCGAAGGGCTTGAATATAAAATACTTTATCGTAAGCATGTGGAAGGTAAGACACTTGAAACAATTGCGAGTGAATTAAATTACAGTACAAACTATATTAAGATGAAACACGCTAACATTATGCGTATGATGCAATACGCTGAAAAAGTATCATCTAAGTAATGTATTAAAATAGTACCTTACTATGTAGTGGCTGAATCTATTGAAAATCCGTTATATGATAGTAGTATCAAAAAGCGTACGGAAATACGCTAACAAAATAACATTACGAAATAAACACGTTGCTTGTACGTGTATGTCGGAAACAAGTGGTAGGTCACATCTAACAAGGTGTGGCCTTTTGTTATGGCTTAACGAAACAGAACCATAAGGCGGTGAGAGAACGTGACCATGATGGTATACATGACTATAGCATTGGACTTAATCATACGTGCACTCTTTGTGATGTTGTTGATTGCTGGTATCGTTCATACAGTTGTTTCTATTGGAGAGAAAAAGAAAGCCGTTAATGAACTCACTGTTATATCTAGACGGCTGCACATCCTTATGGACATTCCTATTAAGAAGGCTAGAGAGTTCATGAAGGGTAATGATAATCACAAAGAGTAACACGTGAACCATCATAAACCCATTGATACCAAGGCTTTGGGTCCTTCCTGGGAGGGTGGGGTTATGCGGGGCTGGCGACGCCCGCGGCTTGCCTATTTTTATTTTAAAAATTTTACTTCGGAACTTCGGAATTGAGGTGAACAAATTGGACGGTTTTAAAGAGGAAAAAGGACGAGTGCTTATTCGTACAAATAAGCTTTGTGAATTGATTGAAATCAGCGACAGAACGCTAACGGATTGGAAAAGACAAGGGCTGACACAGCATAGTCGTGGTTGGTGGGATCTGCAGCATGTTTTAAAATGGCGAGGCGAAATTTATAACGGCGATTCCGAAACAAGTAAGTCTGTAAATCTTCAACAAAAAAAGTTAGAAGCAGAGGTTGCATTCAAAGAATCACAAACAGAGCTTGCACGTATCAAAATGGATATTGCTGAGGGCAAATACATTGAAAAAGAAATTGTTGAAGCTGAACTAACTCGCTTTTTCTTGGTTTTTAAAAAATCAGCCATGATGTTGCCTCGAAAACTAATTGGTTTCATCACCGGCTATTTAGATCCTATGGAATTACGAAAAGTAGAAAAGCAAATTTCGGAGCTTATAAATGATGCATTGAATCAAATGAGTGTGGATGGTGTTTATAATGCCAAGAAAAAATAAAAGTGAATTACCAACCTACTTAAAAAATGCTTTACGACATTTAAAGCCTCCTGAAAATTTAACTGTTAGTCAATGGGCTGAAAAATATAGAAAATTAGATCCTAAAACTAGTGCCATTCCGGGCCCATGGAGAAATGAAATGACACCTTATTTGGTTGAGATTATGGATGAATTTAATAATCCAGAAACAGAAGAAATAGTCTTTATTAAACCAACACAAGTTGGTGGAACAGAGGTTTTATTAAATGTTTTAGGCTATGTAGTTATGCAGGATCCTAATCCAGCCATGGTTGTATATCCAACGGATGACTTGGCCGAATCTGTATCAGAAAATCGTATACAACCAATGTTCCTACTATCAGGAGAACTAAAAAACAAGTTTAACAAGAATGGATCAAGTCGATTAGAACTACAGTTTGATGGTATGTATTTATCATTGACTGGCGCAAATTCTCCAGCGTCTTTATCTTCAAAAGCAATGAGGTATTTATTACTCGATGAAGTAGATAAGTATCCTGGTGCATCTAAAAAAGAAGCTGATCCAATTAAGTTGGCGCGTGAGCGTACTAAAACATTTTCGAATAGTAAAGTTTTCATCACATCCACACCAACTATTAGAACTGGCCATATTGCAAAAGCAAAAGAAACAGCTGATGTAGTTAAGCATTTCTTTTTACCTTGTTGTCATTGTGGAGAAATGATAGAGCTAAAATTTAAACAAATAAAATGGCCAAAAGAAGAAGGTATGAGCGAAATCGATCGAGCTGAGTTTGCGCATTATGTATGTCAAGAATGTGGTTGCATCATTACGGATCAACATAAAATTCAAATGCTGAGGCTAGGGAAATGGGAACCTGTAGAACAACGAACTAAATTTCCTCGTAAAGTTGCTTACTGGATGAATACTTTGTATTCCCCGTTTGTAACATTCGGATCCATTGCAAAAGAATTTTTAACATCAAAAGATGATCCTGAAGCATTTCAAAACTTCGTCAATTCCTGGCTAGCAGAAGTTTGGGAAGATACAAAATTAAAAACTAATGCGGATATGGTTAAGGAGCGACAAACTGATATTCCTGAATTTACTGTACCTGAATGGGCAGAGCTATTAACTGCAGGTGTCGATGTCCAAGAAACAAGTTTATACTATACAATTCGAGCTTGGGGAAAATATATGACTTCTCAATTAGTGGCAAAGGGTCAAGTATCAAGTTTTACTGATATTGAAAACATCATGAATGCTGAATTTTATAAGGATAATGGCGAAAGAATGATAGTTAATGCAGCTGGAATTGATTCAGGGGACCAAACAGATGAGGTTTATGATTTTTGTGCTCGTAATAGTGAATGGGCAGTTCCCATCAAAGGTGTAGGTGATGGGCTTCATCACTTCCGGATTAGTATGGTCAATCGCACATCATCATCAGCTTATGGTATGCAGTTAATTCTTATTGATGGTGGTAAATATAAAGATATGATTGCATCACGGATGAAAAAGAAAAATGGAACTGGCTCATGGATGGTGTATAAAAATATTGATGATGATTATGCGGAACAAGTTACCGCAGAACATAAAATTAATGAAAAACGTAGTGGCCGAACCGTTTCTATTTGGGTAAAGAAATCTTCTCATGCCGATAACCATTATCTTGATTGTGAGGTCTATGATTTTGCAATGGCAGATGTTTTAGGCGTTAGGACGTTGCATTTATTGCAAGAAGAAACACCGCCTGAAGCGAATGTTAATGAAGTTGCTGAGGAATTTAATAATGATTGGCTGGGTGGTAATAAAAAATGGATGTAGGAGGTAAAAGGAATGGAACAATTAAAGAAGGGAGCCACCGCTGGAACGATGGCTACTGATAAAACTAATTTTTTTCCAAATGCTTCTGATAAGCAATGTAATCAGCAGCAATACCATGTTGAAGGGCTGATTGGTACAGGCGTAATTCATCCTCATGAAACGATGGAATCTGCTCTTCGCGAATCTCGAACTCGTGTTCAAAACTTATGATATCCCAAAGGAAATTTTTATTGTATTCTATTGCACGAAGTTTGGCGCTTTCTATATCACTTGAAATTACCCAGACATGTGCCCTTGCCCCTGCAATACTTTCATAGTTTTCGTTTTCTTGCATGGGTACAACGTTAATTACAAATAAATATGGATTTAGATTTTGCATATAATCACCACCTTTATATGAAAATATTACCACATCCAAGAGGGATAAGGAGTTGAGAGTCTATGAATATTTCAGAGCAATTACAGCAAGTAAACAATGCGATTGCAGCTATTGAAATTGGTGGCCAAGAATATCAAATTGGTTCGAGGCGTTTAAAGCGTGCTGATTTATCCTTACTTTATCGGCGTCAGAAAGAGCTTCAAGGGGAATTAGAAGCTGAAAAGTCAGATGGCATTGGCTTGGCCAACACATCTGTCGCCTTATTTGACAGAAGGTAGGTGGGAAAATGAATTGGTTAGATCGAACAATTGCCTGGTTATCTCCTGAATCTGCATATAAACGTTTAGGTTATCGAAAAGCTGTTAATGACATGCGTTCATATGATGCAGCAGGTGATGATCATTTAAACGCAGGGTGGAGAGCTGTAAATGCAAAGGCTGAATCTACCGATGGTATGTATCGTGATACAATTCGTGCGAGAAGCCGTGATTTAGAACGAAATAGCGACATATTAGAGAGTGTTGTCCTAGCATTTGAGCGAAATGTTGTTGGTGGAGGCTTTAAGTTACAAGCAAAAACTGAAAATGAAAACTTGAATACAGCTATAGAAACATTATTCAAATTGTGGTGCCGGCCTAAAAATTGTGATGTCACACAGCAACAGAGCTTTTCAGAAATATGCCAAATGCTTGTGCGCCGCCAAAAGGTTGATGGCGGGATTATTGTTGTCTTGAGATATGTTGATGATGGGGTTGTACCTTTGTCGTTACAAATATATGAGGTAGATGATTTAGATACAATGATGCCTACAACAACTACTAAAAAGATTGTGAATGGTATTGAATACAATGCGTATAATCGGCCAGTTGCCTATTATCTTAAAAAATATGATGCATATGGAAACTATATCGGTACATCTGAGCGAATTGACGCTAAAGATGTGCTTTTTTTATTCAAGAAAAAGCGTCCTAGTCAGTTACGAGAAATGAGTGAATTGTCCTCAACACTTCCGAGGGTTCGAGATATGAACCAATTTATGGAGGCTGTCAGTGTAAAAGAAAGAGTAGCTGCATTGCTTGCGGTGTTAATTAAGAGAATGACACCTAATGGTACTGGGGCGGTTGGACGAGGAAATGGCCAACCTGATAAACGAACTGGATACGCTGGCAAAATGCTTAGTCCAGGTATGATGATGGAATTAAATCCGGGAGATGACGTACATGTTGTTCAGCCTCCAGCACAGGCTGCTAACTCAGCTGAATTTATTCGTTTACAACAACGCCTTTCCGGTTCAGCTCAAGGAATTTCCTATGAAGTTGCAGCACGTGATATGTCACAAGTCAACTATTCATCAGCTCGTCAAGGGCTATTAGAGGACCAAAAAACGTATTTAATGCAGCAACAATATTTAATCGATCATTTTTTTATCCCTGTATATGAGGCTTTCATTGAATCAGCTGTTTTGGATGGAAAAATCAGTATTAAAGACTTTTATACAAAAAAAGAGAGCTACCTACAACATGTATGGATTGCACCAGGTATGAAATGGATTGATCCTCTTAAAGAAGCAAATGCCAATAAAATTGCATTGGAAACAAATCAAACGACACTTGCAGAAGTTGTAGGGAATACGGGGAATGATTGGCGTGAAATCATTGATCAACGAGCACGTGAAATTGAATATATGAAGGTAAAGGGGGTGATAAGTAGTGAGTCCAGTACAAAATCCGAAGAAATCGACAAACTCATCACAGAAACCGATGACGAAAAATCAGAAGATGAATCGTGATTTATCCTTTGACATTCGTTCATTAGATGATGAAAAGCGTACATTTGAACTGTCTTTTTCATCAGAAGAACCATACCAACGTTGGTTTGGTCCAGAAATTCTATCACACGAACCAGGTGCAATTGATTTAAGCAGATTAAATGAAATTGGCGTGCTTTTGTACAACCATAATCGTGACAAAGTAATTGGCCGGATAGATAAGGCATGGACAAAGGATAATCGAGCGTATGCACAAGTTACCTTTGATGAAGATGATGAATCAGATGTGATTTATCAAAAAGTAAAATCTCAAACTCTTAAAGCTGTATCAGTTGGTTATCAAGTTGAATCATGGGAAGAAGTTGCACCTGGTAAAACTTCTGCAAATGGTCGTCACGTGGGACCGTGTAGTGTCGCTTTAAAATGGCAACCATATGAAATTAGCATCGTGTCTGTTCCAGCTGATGCATCAGTAGGAGTGGGCCGCGATATGGACGAAGAACTTGAGCAAGAAATACAAGAAAAAGGCGACTATTCGTATTATGAACGCCAAATTTTACTTAATGAAAACCTACTTGGAGGGAAAAAATAATGAATTTACTACAAATGTTAGCACGCCAAAAGGCGATTATTGATGCTGCAAAAGCAGAAGGGAATCGCGCATTATCGGTTGAAGAAAAGCGAGAATTTGATGAATTACAGGGTAAAATTGATGCTCTACGTGCACAAGGCGATCCGAATGAGCCAACGCCAGATCCAATGGACAAATCACAACGAACACTTGAAGCTGAACGTCAACGAGCACTTGAAATCACATCACTTTGCCGAGAGTTTGGTATTGCATCAGATGAATACATCGAAAAGGGGCATTCAATTGATCAGGTTCGTCAATTCATTCTTGAAAAACAAATCAAAGATCGTGCGCCACAACCTTCAGGCATTCAAATGGGGAAAGATGAGCGTGATAAATTCCGTGATGCAGCTGCAGATGGATTAGCTTTACGTGTTGGTATGAACATAGAAAAGCCAAATGATGGTGCTGGTGAATTGCGTAATTTATCCTTACGTGAATTAGCAAAAGAATCATTGATTATTGAAGGTGTAAATAACGCTTATCGATTAAGTGATGATGAGCTTTTACGTCAACATTTAACACCAACATCTTTATTTACAAATATTATCGATCAAACAGCTCGTAATGTATTCCAACAAGCATATACAGACGCAGCTACAACATATCAACATTGGACACGCCGTGGAACATTAACGGACTTCCGTCCAACTAAAACGTATCAAGTTGGAACTGCAGGTGAACTATTACTAGTTTCAGAGAATGGTGAATTAAAACATGACGATCCTAATGGTGTTGAAGGACCAACACGTCAATTATTAACGTATGGTCGTCAATTCTCCATGTCGCGCCAGGCATTCATCAATGATGATGTAAGCTTTATTGAAACAATTCCAGCACTATACGCTCAATCGGCACGACTTGGAATTAACCGTTTGGTCTATCAAACTTTAGCCAAAAACCCTGCTATTTGGGATGGTAAGACGCTTTTCCATGCGGATCATAAAAATGTTATGGGTACAGGCGGAGTACCATCAGTTGAAACATTGTCACAAGCACGCCAGCTATTAAGAAAACAAACGGCTGCAGGTGGTGATGTGAAATTAAATATTCCTGCACGTTTCATGTTGGTACCTACTACACTTGAAACAAAAGCTGGCCAATTAATTGGTTCAACTGTGGATCCGTCACAAGTAAATCCTAATATTCCTAACCCATTCTACAATCAATTTACAATCGTTTCAGATGCAGAGCTTGATGATGCAAGTGTAAATGGTGAATTAGAGTGGTATGTAACTTCTGATAAACTACGTTCACCAATTCAAGTCGATTTCCTGAATGGAAAAGACATGCCAACGATTGTGATGAAACAAGCACCAGCTGGCCAACTAGGTTTCCTTTGGGACATTTATATGGATTATGGTGTAACAGTTGTAGATTATCAAACAGTAGTTAAAAACAGCGGTAAATAAGAAAGGGGTTAAAACATAATGGCACAAGCAAAATATGTACAACGTGGCGAAACAATCGACTTTATTAATAGTTCAGGTGCTGATATTGAAGCTGGTGAGGTTGTTACTTTATCAAGTCGTATTGGTATTGCAGCTACAGCTATTCCTGTTGGTACAAAAGGGGCTATCAATGTAATGGGGGTATATGATTTGCCTGCCCTTGCTACAGAAGCACTAACGATTGGCCAACCAGTATATTATAAAGATGGTAAGGTACAGGCTACCGAGGCAGATGCAATACCTGCAGGTTGGATTATTGAGCCAAAATCACAGACTGGCACTATTGCTCGATTAAAAATAGATTAATGGAGGTAATTAAATGGCCATTATTTTAGAAACGATCACTCATGTATGGTTTGCTGGACGAATGATTCCACCAGGTGAAGTTTTTTCAGCAGATGATGTCTTTGCTACCAAATTAATTGAAGGGGGATCTGCAAAAGTTACAAGTTCTATTGAAAGTAACGATGAACAAGTAAACGCTGCACCTGAAAACGAAGAACTGGAAACTGCACTTGAAGATAGTAAGGATGAACAACCAAAAGGTCGCCGGTCGAAAAAAGTAGATGATGATCTTGAATAAAACATTTAAGGATTTTTTATTACATGATGTAAATAATGTTTTTGTTAATCAAGATGAATTTGCTGAGAAGGCGATAATTGAAGGTGTTGAAATGGATATAGTGCCAGATACCGATTTGATTTCTCCAGCTGACAAGAAATATCAAGTTGCTGCTTATGATGTAGTATTCCATGTTGCAAGCTCTTATTTTGAAGATATTCCACAAGCTGAAAAGTTGATGAATTTCAATGGTCGTGACTACATGATTGAAAGTGTGAGCAACGATATGGGTATGTTAAAAATCACCTTATCGAGGAATAACTCATGAGCATGCGTGTTGTAATTGATGAATCTGAGTTACAAAGTGTTCGGCAACGACTAGGCGAACTGCAACACAAAGCGCCAAATGTTATCGCAAATGCTTTAAATCGATCAGTATCTAACATCAAGTCTAATGTTCCAAAGGAAGTTAGAAAAGACTATCACGCTAAAGTTGCAGATATTAAAGCGACTCTGAAAGTTTTTAAAGCGAGTGCATCAAAATTACAAGCTGAAGTTAAATCTAGTGGTAAAACATTGGGCCTGGACAAGTTCAAAGTATCACCTAAGACAGTTAATCCCAAACGTAAAAGTCAGCTCAAAATTGCTGTTAAGAAAAATGGCACGAAGCAAATATTAGGGGCGTTTATAGCAAATATTAATGGCACCAAAGTATTTAAACGTGATGGGGAAAGTAGACTGCCAATTGGCCGTTTAATGGGTCCATCAGTGCCACAAATGATTGGCAACGAAACAATAGTTGATAAGATTAACCAAGATGCATATACAACATATGAAACTCGCACTAATCATGAAATTAATCGCTTGTTAAGTAGATTGGGGGCTAATTAGTTGTCAACGGCATTAAATTTAATGGATGGATTAGTTGAGCGTTTAAGTGATATATTACAAGATTTCCCGTTAAAGCTAGCTGGTTCAACACCAACAAAATTTAATATTTATCGGCATAAAGTACCTGAACAATTAAATAATCGAGTGAAAATTAAAGGATCCAAGGAAACGCAGGAAGATGTGTTTCCTTTTTGTGTGGTCAAAATTGACACTTTTTCAAAAGAGGCAAATGTTTCGAATCAAGAAACAGCTGTAAATGTATTTATCGGTGTTAAAAATGACGGGTACGAAGGGCAAGGATATGACGATGTGTTGTCTTGCATGCAGCATATTTGGAATGACTTAAATGAAAATCCTATCGTAGCAAGTTTTTTCAAAATTAAATATGAAATCGATTGTGCTTTGAATGAAGATGATGCAGAAACGCACCCATTCTACTATGGGATAATGCGTCTAAGTTTCGAAAGCCCGTCGATTCAGTATATGGGAGGTTATTAGAATGGCGAACGAACGAATTAAAGAAGAAGCAAAGGCCACGACTGAGCAAGTCAGTGATGCGATCAAATCAGCTTCACCAACTACATCTGAAGAAAAGGTTGCTATTCATAAAGAGAAAGTTTTACAAAAAATATTCGTGGGTCCCAATTTATTAGGGTTACCCAAATATACAGTGGTCGAGTCTATCAAAGTTCCACACATTCAATCTTTTATTAAAGAGTGTCCAGAAATCGAAAAACTGTTTATTGCAATTGATAAAATGGCAGAAATAGAGGCACGAATAACACAAAAAGGAACTTTAGAACATCGTTATTATAATAAAGTGGCTGAATTCAAATTTGGAAAGGGTGATCAATAATGGCTGGATATAAACATGGTGCCTATACCTACGAACAACCTACTTCAATCGTTCCACCTGTTGAATCAATTGCAGGTCTAACTGTAGTTTTTGGTACAGCACCAATTCATCTATTAGATAATCCATCTGACGCTGTAAATAAAGTTGTCATGGCCTATACGTATGGCGAGGCAGTAAAAAAGATGGGTTACAGTTCTGATTTTGATAAATATACAATCTGTGAAGCCATTAGCTCACACTTTGCATTATTTGCTGTTTCACCATTAGTGATGGTCAATGTGCTTGATCCAAAAAAGCATAGTGTAGAAGATGAAGAAAATATACAGATTTCAAAGGGTGAAGGTGTTTTCTCGTCAGATGGGGTCCTAAAACCATCGGTTGTTGTTAAAAGTGCTGATAAATTAATTACGTATGAAGCATCCAAGTACGAATTAGAATTTGATGATGAAGGTAAACTTCACATTTATACAGATGTGGCTACAGAAATCACTGTCGAGTTCAAACGATTAGATTCAACATTAGTTACTGCATCGGATGTGGTAGGTGGTGTGTCGCTAGATGGTTCGTACAAGGGTTTAGAGTTAGTCAATAAAGTATTTCCTCGAGTGTTATTAGTTCCTGGTATTTTAATAGCACCAAAGTATTCGACAAATCCACTAGTAGCAGCTGTTATGAAAGCAAAAGCAGCGAGCGTTAACGGGCTATATCAGACCATAGCGATTGTAGATGTACCAACATCTGAAATACGAGATTATACGCAAGTGCCAGAGTATAAAAATTCGAAAAATCTCGTTGATCCAAACATGGTTGTTTGTTGGCCAAAATGTTCCCTTGGTGGAAAGCAATATCATAAATCAACGCAAATGGCTAGTCTGGCCAACTTGGTAGATGCATCGAATGAAGGGTATCCGTATCACGAACCATCAAATAATAATTTGCAAATGGATGCAGCCGTTTTAGAAGATGGTACAGAGATCTTGTTAGATTTAGAACAAGCCAATTATCTGAATGGACAAGGTATTGTAACATCACTTAATTTCATTGGTGGTTGGAAACTGTGGGGACACCGTACAAGTTGCTATCCATCTAATACAGATCCAAAAGACGCGTTTATTTCTGTTAGACGCGTTTTTATTTATGAACAAAATCAATTCATTAATACGTATTGGCAGAAAGTCGATAAACCAGGAAATAAAAAACTCATCGATAACATTGTTGATAGTACGAACATCGACCTAAATGGTAAAGCAGCACGACAATTCATTTTAGGTGGCCGCATTGAATTCTTGCGTGAAGAAAATCCACTTACTGAATTAATCGATGGTACCTATGCATTTCATCTATTTATCACACCAGCAACACCTGCTCGCGAATTAAAAGGTTTATTTGAATTTGATCCAGCGTATTTTGAAACGCTATTTGCATAGGAGGGATAAACGTTGAAAAAGACTGATCAGATATTAACTAACTTTACAGCTTGGGAGGATGCCGTAAATTGGCTTGGCGTGGTGGATGTCGAGCTACCAAACTTTGAAGCACTCTCAGAAACACTTAAAGGCGCAGGTATCGCTGGTGAGTCCACAGCACCTGTTATCGGACATTTTGGAGCACAAACAACAAAAATAAATTGGCGTACACTTTCAACTGATGCAACAAAATTAGCAGAACCAAAAGTACATGCTTTAGATTTTCGAGGAAATCAACAACTTTTCGATCCATTGAAAGGGTATGTTAATCAGGAAGTTGTAGTAAAGACGCGTTGTGTACCTCTTAACTTTACACCAGGTAAATTTGCGGTTGCTTCTGCTACAGAAACTGCAAATGAGTTTGAAACACATTACATCAAAATTATTATCGGTGGTAAAACAACGATTGAATTTGACAAATTCAACTTCGTTTACAAAGTAAATGGTAAAGACATGATGGAAGAAGTACGCAAGAATTTAGGATTATAGGGGGACAAAAAAATTATGAATGAAAAAAATACTGTAGAAGTGGTAGACAACAAAGCTTTAGAGACACAAATAGTTTTAAACCGACCTATCGTTTTTGAGGATGAGACAATCAATCAAATTAATTTGGATTTTGAAAGTTTAACAGGTGAAGATATTGAAAAAGCCGAGGCTCAGTTCAATGCAGAAAACCCACAAAATTCAATGATCATGGTAAAAGAAATGTCTAAACCATTTTTGGCAATCGTGGCATCAAAGGCAGCTAAAGTTAATGTTGCTTTAATTCGTAAATTATCAGCTCCAGATTATGCGAAAGTAACGACTCGTTGCTCGCTTTTTTTATTAGGTGGCAAATAGTCAAAGATCCTGCTCAAAGTATTAGACTGATTTGTATTTACTGCGCTGTGCGTAGTGAAACATCAGTCGATTTTTATTTGAAGCTATCAATAAGAAGGCTATTTAGTTGGTATGAGACTATACAAATTATCGAAAAGTCTAAGGAGTGAGGTGAAAGTTAGTGTCAGGTAGAGTGTTTGATATTGCATTTAGGCTTGGAGCTGAACTAACGAGTAACTTTTCAAGCACATTCAAAAATGCTAATGGCATGATGAAAATGTTAGGTGGTGCCGCAGCTGCTCTTGGGGGTGCGGCTGCTTTAGGTAATGCGGTTTCACAAGTTGCTGATATGAGCCAGGAACTTGCTACCTTATCAGCTCGAACTGGCTTAATTGGTGGAGACTTTGAAGAATTAAAGGGAACTGCAGAGAATTTATTTCGCAATAATTATGGGGATTCCTTTAGTGATGTTACAGAGGCATTAGCAGTTGTAAAACAAAATATGCATGAACTGAACGATGCCGATTTAGAGCAATTCACTGGTGAGGCTCTATCATTTGCCAAAACTTTTGACGAGGATATAAACGAAGTAACCAGGGCTGCTAACAATATGATGAGTAGCTTTGGGGTTAACTCAGCAACCGCAATGGACCTCTTTGCTGCGGGTGCTCAAAGAGGGCTTAATTTTTCGGATGAAATGTTAGATAATGTGGCCGAATATGCACCGTTGTTTGGAGAAATGGGTTATAGTGCTGATGAATATTTCGGTATTATGGAACGAGGCGCAAAAGCTGGTGTTTATAACCTAGATTACGTTAATGATGTTATGAAAGAATTTCAAATTCGTGTAAAAGATGGTTCAAAGTCAACAGACGAAACCTTTTCTGCCATGAGTAAATCAACATTTGATTTGTGGGAAAGTTTTAACCGTGGGGAGGTATCTGTAGCAGAGGTTGCAAGTGCCGTGACAAAAGAGCTTCAAGGCATGGATGACCAGGTTACAGCTAACCAATTAGCCGTTTCGCTTTTCGGAACAAAATGGGAAGATTTAGAAAGTACAGCGATGTATGCAATGTTAGGATCTACTGAAGCCATGGAGGGCTTTGAAGGAGCTATGGAAACAGTAAACCAAATACAGTTTAGTTCTTTTAATGCGGCCATTCAAGGGATTGGGCGCATTTTATTTATGGACTTGGTATATCCATTAGGGGACGCTGTACTACCATACCTTAATACGTTTGCTCAATATTTAAAAGACCGGTTACCTACAGCGATTACCAGGTTAAAAGCTGCACTTGCTGTTATTGGCCCAATTGTATTAGGGATAGTTGGTGCATTTGCTGCTTATAAAGCTGGTTTATCTGCTGTTGTCGCCTATCAAAAGATATACAACATCGTTCAAACGGCTAGTACAACGTTAATGACTGCTTATCGTGCAGCAATGTTAGCTTCAACTGTTGCTGGTGGTGGGTTTAAAGGGATGTTGGCAGCTGTATCCAGTGGAATGCGTGCGTTTAATGCAGCTATGCTAGCCAATCCAGTTATGCTTATCGTTGCAGGACTAGCCGCATTAGGCGCTGGATTATATTTTGCTTATCAGAAGTCAGAAACATTTAGAAACGCTGTGTCGCCGTTGCTAGCCCTGTTAAAAGAGACGTTCGTAAATGGCGTGTCTGCAATAGGTTCAACTGTCATGAGTTATCTTCCAGTGATTATGGTGGCTTTTTCATCTTTAGGTGGAGCCATAATGTCAATCGCAACTGCAGCGATTCCCGTATTATCAACCATTATTCAATCTGTATTTCCAATTATTGTTTCTGTAATTCAAACAGCAGTTCCAGTAATAGCTATGCTGATACAAGGAATCGCAATGATTTTCACAAATTTTGTAGTTCCTGCTGTATCCAGTTTTTTACAAATCGTACAATTTGTCTTTCCATATGTCCAGTCAATTATCCAGATTGGAATTGAATTAATATCAGGTATATTGCAAGCTGGAATGGCTCTTTTACAAGGGAATTGGTCTGGAGCCTGGGAAATTATAAAAGAAACAGCTTCAACAATCATGAATAATATAATTTCATTCTTCCAAGGTATTAATCTTTATGACGTTGGTATAGCAATTATCAACGGGCTGATCAATGGCATTAAATCTATGGGTGGGGCTGTTTTAGGTGCTATAGGGAACTTAGTACCCGAACCGATAAAAGGGGCTGCTAGTAAGCTTCTAGGAAAGTTGCCTGGGTTCGCTGAAGGTGGGGTTGTAGGAAACCCTACATTGGCTTGGATTGGTGAGGGTGGAGATACAGAGTCTGTTATCCCATGGAACAACAGCCAACGTAGTAAAGACTTATGGCTACAAACTGGCCAAGCCCTTGGTATGTTGAACAATGACGGAATGCTTGCAGATTTACAAAAACAGACGGCACCCGATGCATCGATTATTGATCCAAAACAGGTAGCTAACAACAATAATGGTGGTGGAATTGTCTTACACTATTCACCGCAATACAGCGTACAAAGACCTGAGGATTTAGACCAGGTGAAACAACATGCTGATACGGACAAAGACGACTTAGAATCGCGGTTGGATGAGATTGCAAGAAACGAAAGGAGGAAATCGTTCGGTGACTAACACATACACAACTATTTCAGGTGATGAATGGGATGGGATTTGTTTCAAACATTACGGTGAAAATGGTGAGATGTTATTAGATAAAGTCATATATGCGAATCCTTCACACATGAACACAGTAGTTTTTTCAGCAGGCATTGTACTAAACATGCCTGCTTTTAATTTAGAAGAAAAACAAAGTGTAGATGATTTACCACCTTGGATGAGGTGATTTTTAATGACAAATACAAGACGTGCCATTGCTAATATTTCGTACATGGGCGTAAATATTACACAAGATATAGCACCATATTTAAAGTCCTTCACATTCAATGACAATGAGGGTGAAAGCGATGATATTCAAATTGATTTGGAAGATCGTAATCGCAAATGGCAAGGACCATGGTTGCCGAAAAAAGGCGATAAAATTAGTGCCTCAATTGAATTGCGTAATTGGTATAAAGAAGGCTCAACAGCCAAGTTAAATTGTGGGACGTTTTTTGTAGATGATGTGAGTTTTAAAGGACCGCCAGATACAGTATCAATTAAAGCCTTGTCTGTACCATTCACAAAAGGTGGCAAAGATACAAAGAAAACTAAAGCTTGGACGAATGCAACATTGCAAGGCATTTTAACTGAAGTTGCAAAAGAAGCAGGTTTGAAATTAGTGTATGATGCGCCCACATTTTTGTATGATCGCGTGGAACAAGATAAGAAAACGCCACTTGCATTTGCAAAGTCTTTAGCTAAACGAGAGGGGTTAGCTACAAAAGTAACGAAAGAGCAACTTATTGTCTATGACGAGTTAAAGTATGAACAAAAAGGTACAGTGCGAACTATAACTCGCGGTGAGGATGATGTAGTAAGTTATGACTTCAAAGAATCAGCAGCAGAGGAACAATACGCAAAAGTTGAACTATCATACCTAGACAGTAAGACGAAAAAGAATATTAAATATGTTTACAATGTACCAGGTGTGAAAGAAGGTCCAACTTTAAAAATAAATAAACGTGCAAAAAATTTGGATGAGGCAAAAAGATGGGCTCAAAAAGAGGCACGTAATAAAAACAAAGGTTCAAAGAGTGGGAAAATCACATTAATGGGCCATGAAAAGTTAGTTCAAGGTGTAACAGTTGTTATTAAAAATTTCGGAGCTTTTGATGGAAAATATTTTATTGAATCGTCTAGCCATAAAGTGACTGGAGGCTATAAGACAGATATAACACTTAGGGAGGTGCTTGGTTATTGAGTAAGGGCGGAATGGAGAATACACCATTTGAAGCTATTCGAAAGGGTCTTGTTTCCTCCATAAATCGAGAAAATTGTACAGCACAAGTTTATTTTCCTGATTTGGATGAAAAAGTGTCATTCGATTTGCCAGTGATGCAAAAAAACACACAAAACACGAAATATTACTGGATGCCAGAACCAAATGAACAAGTTATTTGTGCATTTTTTGCTAATGGAGCACAAGAAGGGGTAGTGCTTGGATCTATTTATTCAGAAGCTGATACAGTACCTGATGAATTTTTGGAATCAGATGATTGCGATGGTGTTCTTTTTTCAGACGGTACATTGATACGGTACGACGCAAAAAATCACAAATTAACCATCGATGTTAAAGGTGAAATTGAAATAACTACAGAGAAAGAAATACGTATAAAATCAGGTAAAGAAAATGGCCATAAAATCCATTTAAACTAGAGGTGAGAGTATGCCAGAGGCAATTCGACATGGTGATAATTGTAAAGGGCATGGTGATTGGGGTTCAAGACCAAACGATGAGTCATCGCCTGATGTGTTTATTAATGATTTAGGGGCACATAGAAAAGGGGATCATTGGGTTACTCATTGTAATAATGTGCCTGAATGTCATGATTCTGTAGCAGCAGAGGGTAGTCCCGATGTATATGTGAATGGCAAGCCGTTATGTAGAGTTGATGATACAGTAGCTTGTGGGTCGAAAATGGGTGCAACGCATAGTCCAGACGTTATCATAAATGGTTAGGATGTGATAAAACATGATTGGCGTATGGGGTGACGTAGTATTTACAGTGTCAGAGAAAAAAATAAATACATTTGATGATTTTAAACGTACTGAAACAGCGCGCTGGTCAAAGCATGACATCCATGGTCGAAAACAGAAATCCGAATTTATTGGATTGGAAGCTGGTAAGGTATCATTTACAATGCATTTTTCTGCTTATCACGGGGTAAATCCAATTGTAGAACTGGATAAATTCATTAAATACGCAAGAAGTGGCGTAGCACACACGTTGATAATTGGTACAAAACGTGTGGGAGTTGGTAAATGGTACATGCCTGGAACAGATCAATCATGGAATCATATTGATAATCGAGGGAACATTTTAACAGCAGGTTTAAATATAACAATGGAGGAATATGTATGACACAACAATACACATTAACTTACAATCCTTCAGTTATAAACTTTCGTCCTGAAAGTATGTTGGAAGAAATATTCCAAAATATCAATACAATTTTAGGTACGTACAAATTTAGCGTTCCGTTGTTTCGAGGATTTGGTTTTAAAGCTGAATTCATCGATAAACCTATGAGTATTTTGCACCCACTGTATGTACGTGAAGTAGTGGAAACTGTAGAAAAGTATGAGGAACGTGTCATTGTAGAAGAAGTAAAAATGACAGCTGAAATAGACGGTACAGCTTATCCAATTATTATTTTTAGCTTAAAAAGTGGGGTGAATGTATGACGCAAGTCGTATTGCCTGAAATTAATTTTTTAGAAACAGATGCACAAAGACTGGCCACAGATATTATTTCAACTTATGAAAACTTAGACGGTAGAAAACTCGCGCAAGCCGACCCTTTAAGGCTTATTTTTTTATCATGTGCATCAGTAATCACCAAACAAAACGTGGCCATAAATGACGCAGCGAAACAAAATCTACTTCGTTATGCACGTGGAGACGTGTTAAAACATAGAGGTGCTGAATGGGATACGCCCATTTTAGAAGCAACTGCAGCAACTACAACATTGCGTATGCATCTATCTACACCACTTTCAACATCAAGAATTATTAAAAATGGAGACTTATTAGCAACTTCTAATGAAGGGGCTATTTTTTTTGCTTCAACACATGATGTTGTTATTGAAACAACTGATTTATCCGTTGATATTAATTTAAAATGTACTACCACTGGTCCAGAAGGAAACGATTTTGCTATTGGGGAAATTAATAGCCTTGTGAAACCATTGCCATATATAGATCGAGTTGAAAATATAACAGTTTCAGCAGGTGGTGCGCTTGAAGAAGATGTAGAGTCATATCGAAATCGTATTTATTTAGCACCCGAAAAACTTTCTAACGCCGGACCATCAGGAGCTTATGAATACTATGCAAAGTCAGCTTCGGCCCTAATAAATGATGTTTTTGTAGATTCGCCAGAGCCTGGGTATGTAAACATCAGCATATTACTTCAAAATGGAGCATTACCTACACAAGAAATTATCGATGCTGTGTATGTAAAAGTGAATGATCGAACAGTACGTCCATTAACTGATTTTGTGACTGTGGGTGCACCTGAAACAATTACTTATGATTTAGATGTAACTTACTACATTGAAACAAATGCAGTAGATAAAACTCTCATTCATCAAAGGATAGAGCAAGCCATTGATGATTATGAGAAGTGGCAATCGTCTAAAATTGGCCGTGACATTAATCCGTCCAGGTTAATTAGCGATTGTATTAAAGCTGGTGCAAAACGTGTAGATGTAAGAACTCCTGTATTTACAATCATCAACAAAGGACAAGTGGCCGTATGTAATCAAAGAAATGCTGTGTTCGGTGGTGTAGAAGATGATTGATTTAAAACAAAATACACTTGTACGTGAAATTCCAGATAATTTGTTGTTCGATGAAAAAGTGAAACATTTGGCACAGGCATTGCAACAGCCATTAGATCAAATGCTCGATTGGGCTTTTAAAATCAATTACACATTACATTTAGATAAGTTAGATGATGCTGTATTAGATCATTTATTGTGGGAAAAACACATCGGTTGGAATGAAGGATTGTCATTGGCTGCTACACGCCAACAAAAGATCAATCTCATTCAGACAGCTATCAATACTCACAGACGCAAGGGAACACCTGCAGCAATTGAACAGGTCCTTGAGGCGTTAAATTTACCTGGTGATGTGATTGAATGGTTTGAATATGCAGGTGATCCATTTCACTTTAAAGTCGAGGTAACTACTTCAAACATTACAGGCGACACTTTATTTCTATTAAGGCAGCTAATAAAGGAATACAAAAACACACGTTCATGGTTAGATTTTGTAGCTGTACGATTACCACAACAACAGTATATAGAACTTGAACCAAATCGTTATCAATATCCTGTGTATTTGCCCATTTGCGGTACTTTTGAATGTGAAGGTATGCCAAGTAAATCGAAGGAAGAAACAATCGAAATGAAAAATCTAAAATACACTTATCCAGTTTATTTACCAATTTGTAGTGAATTTTATTATCCAAGTGAGGTGATGGACGAATGGTAAGTCGTATCGTAATAGATCGTAACCTAGAATTTAATAAAAATATGGCCAAAAAAGCAATAGTTATGGTTGATGGGCAACAATATGAAAAAAATTTTCATTCCCAATATATAGAGGGCGATACTATTAAAACTTATGTTTATTTAGATGATGGGCATGGCGTAGTTTCTGAAGCGAAATTAGTGGATGAGTATGGAATTGAATTAGACAAGTACGAAATGCACTTAGAACAGAGTGAGGATGGCTTAATGATTGTATTTACGTTAACCATTACCTTAGTAGGAGGGATACAAAATTGAATTTCTCATTTAAAAATGATTATGAACTATTACATTGGCTAGACCATTTGTTGAAAGTTGGTCCAGATGGAAAGTACATCCCTGTAAAGGATGCAAACGGAAATATTGAGTACAACCCACTTACTGGCTTACCTAAATATGATGCATTTCAACAAGGAACGCGTGTATCAGCAAAAAGACTTAATCATATGGATCAAGGAATTTACATGGCACATGAATTATTTGTAGGATTAGCATCTTTGGTTAGACGTTTGCAAATTCAACTAGAACTAGATGGCCGAGTGCCAGGTAATTCAGGGACATTTGCTGATCCATTGGATGGCAGCTCCAATAAACTCATTTTAGACAAAGCCGTAACGGATATTATTGAGCCTGTCGAAAAAGGAACAACTACTTTAAAGGTGGCGAGTGTTGATGGATTTACACCATTTACACAAGTCACTATTTTTGATGATTTGGCAAAAGAGGACGTTATGATAACTGAGGTAGGAACCAACACCATTAAAGTTCAAGCCCTTAAAAACTCTTATAAAAAAGGTGCTAAAGTGGCTCGTAGTAATGTTTTAATTGATACGGTCAATGCTGAAATGGGTGTCGGTGATTGGCAGACATACAATGTTGAGTTAGTGGAGGTGGTCTAGATGGCATTTACGGATTGGGCAACAGTAACTCAAACAAGTACACAGTTAGTATTCGATTTTACAAATTATAGGTATCAAATTAAAAATGCCACAGGTATGACGGCACAATTGATAGTGTTTACTGGTGCAGGCGAAGAATATGTTATTATCCCTGGTTCTACTACTATTTCAGTTTCTTTAAATCAATATAATATTGGTAATGGAGCTAGAGGATTACGGCTAGGGTATGGATCGAGTGTAATTATACAAAGAGAATCAAAAGCAGATGATCCTTTGCAGCCAGGACAAGTGATTAATCAGCCTTACAGCATAGTTGGCAATGGTGGACGCAAGTTAGTTAGATTGAGCAATGGGTGGTTAGTTTCAGCAGCTAGAAAAACAGACGGCACTTTGCATATGTTCAAATCGTTAGACGACGGTAAAAGCTGGATCAAGAACCCTGTAATTCCTAGTTATGGAACTATTAACGATTTCGCACTAGTGGCTATACCAGGAACTACAAAAGTAGGTTTTTTAGTAGGCCATCAAAATATAAACCTTGTATTCGATGTGATTGACGTATCGACATGGACGGCGGAAAAATATCGAGGTGTTTTGGATGTAAATATATCGGCTGTAGGTTATATGTCGATAACTGTAGATGTGTCCACTAGACATTTATATGCTGTATGGACAAGTAGAACAACAGCATTTCCAAACTCAACTAACCTCCGTTTTGCAAAGAGTACTGACAATGGTGCTACGTGGTCTATAACAGAACAGGTTACAAAGGAAAATGATGTAACCAAATTTGTTGATTATCCTTCTATAGTGGTGGCAAATGGTAAACCATTTATTCTAGCTAGGTATAGGAATTCTAGTTCTACTCTCGTTCATTGCTATGTTTCAAACGGCACTAGTTGGGCAGAAAACAGAGTTCATTCGCAAGGAACGACATACCAATTAAACGGTATATCCGCTGTAGTAGATAAAAACGGAGTTATACATGTAACGTGGGGAGCAGCAATATCGTCAGACAATTACTATCATCCAATGTACAGTAAATCATCAGACGGTATTGTTTGGAGTGAGGTAAGGACCTTAAAACCCGGAAATGATCCGTCAATAACTACAGACAAAAATAACAAAGTAGCTATATTAGCTACAAGCCCATTTTCTTATTTGATTCAATCAAATTTCGATGGGAATGTTTGGACAGATAAAATTGTGCCGAATACTTCATCATTAGGTGCTCTGAAAAACGTTTCTACGTTATACGACAATAGCCATTCAATTTCGTTCGATGATACGCCGCCTACTATTTTCCAAACAGCTAATGATATTAGGTACATCGGATCGTATTCGGCAAATAACCCACCAAGCGTTACATTGACATCACCAAGCAACAATCAAACGCTATATGAAAACGACACAATCAACATCTCGGGCGATGCCTATGATGCAGACAAAGACCAATCCGTAACAGTGTTTTATCAGATTAATGGTGAACAAAGAAAAGTCTTAGCAACAAACATCAGTCAAACGCAAATAACTTTATCGAAGCAGCTCACATTTAAAGATGGCAAACTGTATGATAGCGAAACGGTACTTACTGGAACGCTTGCTGAAGGTGTAGAGCATAAATTAAAAGTATGGGCAGTTGATAGCGAAAATGGCCAATCTACTACGGTAGAACGAACATTTTATGTGATTCCAAACCGAGCTCCTGTATTAACTGTTGATTCTGTTGAACCTGCAGGTGTGGTTGATACTGATAAATTTATAATCAGTGGAGCCGCATCGGATGTAGATTCTAATTCGAGTGTTAAGGTAACAAGACGTATTAACAATGAAAATCCTGTTGAAATATACAGTGGTCCAGGTGGAGCGTGGGAGTTTGCTGTGTCACTAAGCCAATTACAAGTTGGCGAAAATAAGATTGTTATTGAAGTAATCGACAACTATGGTGCAAAGGTTAGTAAGACAATAAAACTAAAGAAAAATGAAGTGAAAACGCCTATTTTGCATGCTGTGGCGAGGTACAAGATTAAACCTCCAGCAGGATCCGCAAAGGGCGTTTTATTATTCATTGAACGTGATGAAGATATGGATTTAAAGGTTGAATTGTCCATGACATTAGCTGGCGAACAAGAACAGTACGAAACGCTCACAGCTGATAACACGGCACCTATGCCTAACACAAATGGCATTGTCGAAGATACGTATTATTATGAAGCGACTGAGCCAAAAGATAACATCATATTAAAACTATCTACAACACGGCCAGATGTAACAGTAAATCACAAAATCCACTTAATATCGGGGGCGGTTGAATAATGGCTATGGAATATAATCAACGAACAGAAAACGGTGATCTTGGCCAGCCTATCAAAATCGGAACTGGATTAAAACTTGATGAACGAGTGTCGTCACTTGGTGAACAATTAGCCCAGGAAAAAATAAAGGGTATTCAAAAGGACCTTTTAATTAATAGTCTTGGTGAAACAGTTACACAATTAAAGCTAGAAGTAATGGCATTGAAAGGAGGTGTTTCATGATGCAATTTTGGCAAATCGCTTTCATGTATAAATGGGTGTCTGCAGAACAATTAAAATTAGCAGTTAAAACAGAAGAAAATCCTTTTGGAGAAATCACGCCTAAACAGTACAAAGAAATAACAGGTAAAGAATTTTAATTTATTTATTCATTTATTTTAAAAAGGTATTAAAATATAAAAAATCATCGAGTAAGATATTAAAAATCTGAAAGGTGGTACTTCAAAAATGAATGGATTAGTTTTATCTTTAATATGTTTCGTGAAGGCTTCATTGTATGGAACGCTAGCAATGTTAATTTTTGTGCAAATTATTACAGGGAGTGAATTAATAGAGGTCTTATTTTCGAGGACTGTTTTACTATTAACGTTTTCAATTTCTGTGTTGGAAATGGTTGTTAATATTGCTGATATACCACAAAGATTAAAGTAAGCAAGTATCAAAAGGATGCGTCATCGACGTGTCCTTTTTATTATGCGAAAGGGAAGTGTTCAAATGGAGAAATGGATTGCTGTAGTAAGTGGAACAATAGGCACAATCGTTTCATATTCAGTGGACGGTCTAGGAATGGCCGTTACTGTTCTGATTGGTTTTATGGCTATTGATTACCTGACAGGAATTATGGGCGGTATCGTTAATCAAAATTTAAACAGTCGTACAGGCTTTAACGGTATCATACGAAAGATTTATTATTTAATGTTGGTCGGCTCAGTTTACTTATTGTCAGTTGTGATTCCTGGCATCGAATATGCAGGGGATGGGGCAGCCATTGCATTTTGTGTACTAGAATTTATTTCAATCACAGAGAACGGTACCAAGATGGGCTTGCCAATGCCTGACTTTATCAAAAATATTTTAGCAATCGTGAAGGATAAAACAGGAGAGGGTGAGGTTAAATGAGCTACATATTCAAACAAACTCTTTTACCTTCAAGCAAGTATTCATTAAAGGCAACTTTCATCATGGCACCACAGTTCATCACCGTACACAATACTGCAAATGACGCACCTGCAGTCAATGAAATTTCGTACATGATTGGCAATAACAAACAGGTTTCTTATCACGTTGCAGTTGATGATAAAGAGATTATTCAAGCAATTCCTTTCAACCGTAACGCCTGGCATTGTGGGGACGGTGGAGGGAGTACCGATCCTAACGCCCTAAAGAAAGGTAATCGGCTTTCAATTGGTGTAGAAATTTGTTACAGCAAAAGTGGTGGTGTGCGTTATGGTGCTGCAGAGGAAAACGCTGTTCAATACATTGCAAAGCTTTTAAAACAGTTTGGATGGGGTATTGAGCGAGTGAAGAAGCACCAAGATTGGAACGGCAAGTATTGCCCGCACCGTATATTGGCAGAAGACCGTTGGAATAGTTTCTTGAACCGTATTAAAAAAGCTATGGAACCAAATGAATCAGAACAACAAATTGTAGAGGATGATGATACTATGAAGTTCACAAGCACAACCGCAAAAGCTGCGGTACGTGATTACATTCAACAAGCCGTAGACAAAAAGGTGATTGATAAGTCATGGCTTGAAAAATTCGATAATGGCACTATGACAAGTGGTGATTTTGAAGGATTGAAGATTATCATTGCACAACGTAGCGTTTAATAGCAGAGGCCCGTTACCTAAATTGGTAATGGGCTTTTTTTATTTCCACAAATTAATACTTGTCAAAATGCAAACGTCTGTTCTAAAATGATACAAACGAATGTTCTTATTTGAGAGGTGTGGAATGATGAAAGAACAACTAATTAAAGCTATGCAGCGCAACCAATTTTTGAATATGATGTACATGGCTAAAGACGGCACAATGTCACAGAGGCGTATCAAGATAATTAAAATTGTTGGTAATTCGTTTCAGGCATATTGTTTTACAAGGCAAGCCAAGCGCACATTTATGATTGATAGTGTATTAGCAGTTGTTCCAGTTATTCACAAGGAGCGTTCCGTTGTATGATAAGTTTCGAGCAAAGGCGACTAATGCACAAATA
>Ga0213823_1000094_pt1 | contig 89799 bp, 73 predicted proteins | sample MC6MC0907MG_FD_179887 | JGI IMG/M metagenome (GOLD analysis project Ga0213823, IMG submission 179887) | Enriched soil aggregate microbial communities from Iowa State University, Ames, United States - MC6-MC0907-MG | ecosystem: Environmental > Terrestrial > Soil > Unclassified | place: USA: Iowa... | reverse complement strand
GTATCAACGACGGCACCGAAGCCAGCATCGACAAGGCCCTGCTGGGCAAGATCGACCTGATCGTCACCACCACCGGTAACGTCAACGTCTGCGATGCCAACATGCTCAAGGCCCTGAAGAAGCGTGCTGTGGTCTGCAACATCGGTCACTTCGACAACGAGATCGACACCGCCTTCATGCGCAAGAACTGGGCCTGGGAAGAGGTCAAGCCGCAGGTGCACAAGATCCACCGCACCGGCGCTGGCGACTTCGACCCGCAGAACGACGACTACCTGATCCTGCTGGCCGAAGGCCGCCTGGTGAACCTGGGTAACGCCACTGGCCACCCAAGCCGCATCATGGACGGTTCGTTCGCCAACCAAGTACTGGCGCAGATCTTCCTGTTCGAGCAGAAGTTCGCTGACCTGTCGGCCGAGAAGAAAGCCGAACGCCTGACCGTTGAAGTGCTGCCGAAGAAGCTCGACGAAGAAGTGGCCCTGGAAATGGTCCGCGGCTTCGGCGGCGTGGTCACTCAACTGACCAAGCAGCAGGCCGACTACATCGGCGTGACTGTCGAAGGCCCGTTCAAGCCGCACGCCTACCGCTACTAAGCTAAGCGGCAAGCGCCAGGGGGATGCCGCCTGGCGCTTGTAGTCGTTGAATCTTGATCGATGCCCAAGCCAGGCCGGCCCACACCGCCCTGGCTTTTACTTGCAGCTTGCGGCCCTGGCTTGCAGCTGAGGAAACAGAGATGTCACAAGAACGCCGCTACAGTTTCGAATTCTTTCCAACCAAGACCGATGCCGGTCACGAAAAGCTGATGGGCGTTGCCCGCCAGTTGGCTGCCTGCAACCCGGACTTCTTCTCCTGCACCTACGGTGCCGGTGGCTCGACCCGCGACCGCACGCTGAACACCGTGCTGCAGCTGGAAAGCGAAGTGAAGGTGCCGGCCGCCCCGCACCTGTCGTGTGTCGGCGACACCAAGGATGAGTTGCGCGCCCTGCTGGCCCAGTACAAAGCGGCCGGCATCAAGCGCATCGTCGCCCTGCGTGGCGACCTGCCGTCGGGCATGGGCATGGCCAGTGGCGAACTGCGCTATGCCAGCGACCTGGTCGAGTTCATCCGCCAGGACAGCGGTGACCACTTCCACCTGGAGGTTGCCGCTTACCCGGAAATGCACCCGCAGGCGCGCAACTTCGAAGCCGACCTGAGCAATTTCGTGCACAAGGTCAAGGCCGGTGCCGACAGCGCCATCACCCAGTACTTCTTCAACGCCGAGAGCTACTTCTACTTCGTCGAGCGTGCGCAGAAGCTGGGCGTGGACATTCCTGTAGTGCCCGGCATCATGCCGATCACCAACTACAGCAAGCTGGCGCGTTTCTCCGACGCCTGCGGCGCCGAGATCCCACGCTGGATCCGCAAGCAGCTGGAAGCCTATGGCGACGACACCGCCAGCATCCAGGCCTTCGGTGAAGAAGTGATCACCCGCATGTGCGAACAACTGCTGCAAGGTGGCGCGCCAGGCCTGCACTTCTACACCTTGAACCAGGCCGAGGCGAGCCTGGCGATCTGGAACAACCTGAAGCTGCCTCGCTGAAACTTTTTGGCAAAGTCCCATTCAGAAATGCTTAAGGCTTTAGTCATAGACTAAGGCCTTATTTTTTTCTGGTTCAAATGGGTTTAGCCAGCCATGCAGCCTCTCACGCTCTCGCGCCCCCAGCTGGTCTACCTGGCCTTCGGCCCGGCCACCTACCATCAGGAAGCCTGCTTCAGTATCGTCAGCGCCCTGGCCCACCTGGGCACCTCAGCTGGCGAGGCCCTGGATATCCAGGTCTATACCGACAACCCGCAACCCTACAGCCAGCTGCCAGTTACCGTTCATCACCTCGATGAGGCAACGCGCACAGCCTGGAACCAGCCCCACGGGTACCATTTCCGCAGCAAGCATGTGCTGTTGCGCCAAGTACTGCAGCAACACCCGCTGGCCGTGCTGATCGACACCGACACCTTCTTTCGCAAGTCGCCGCTGCAGCTGTTCCAGCGCGTCAAGCCTGGCAACCTGCTGTGCAATGCGATCGGCGGGCGCTACGGCGAAAATCAGAAGTGCCTGCTTTACAAGAACCTGCTGAATATCCTGCAGGCTCGGGGCCTGGCTGACTGCCAGATGCCGCTGGTCAACTCCGGCGTGATTGGCCTCACCCGCGAAGATGCAGGCGTACTGGACCACTCCGTCGCCCTGATGGACGAATTTCATCCGCTGGCCCGCTCGGCCTACACGCTGGAAGAGTTCTGCCTGGCCGTGGCGGCGTATCGCAAGCTGGCATTGGCCGAATGCACCGACGTGATCCACCACTACTGGAGCCGCAAAGCTCAATTCCGCGCCAAGATCCAGGCCTGGCTGCGCAAACACGGTGAACAACCGCTAAGCGCCGCTGCCCTGGCCGATGTGCTGCTGGTGAACGATCAACTGCCCCGCCCCCCTACCCTGCAACGCTTGGGTTACAAAGCCTTGAGCTTGACCATGCCTAGCCGCGAGCGGCAATTCGCCCGTGAATTGCTGTATGGCAGCTACCCCTACCCCAACGAGTTCGACCGCGCCTGCGCGTCGGCCTGGTGGGACAAGGCGCTGGAGAACCTCAATGCGCGATATGGCCGCATGGAGCCGGAGCAATTGCGCCAATGCCTGCGCCACCCGGGCCTGCGTCTTTCGCTGGGTGCCCGGCGCAAGGATATCGAAGCGCATCTGCTTGAAGCATCTCAACGCTGATTCGGCTCTGCACAGCCCTGCGGCTTCACTGGCCTTGCCCTGGCCGAGCGCGTAATCTCGCGCCATGCCACACATCGCCTACCTGTTCTGCATCCTGCTGCTCGCCTGCCTGAGCCCGTTGGCGCAGGGCGAACGGCTGCGCCTGGTCAGCGACGACTGGGCGCCTTATGTGTATCAGGATGCGGGGCAGGCAAAAGGCATCGACTACGAAGTCACCACCGAAGTGTTCAAACGCCTGGGTGTCGAGGTGGAATGGCTGTTCATGCCCTGGAAGCGATGCCTGGCCATGGTCGAGCAGGGCCAGGCCGACGGCGTGATGGACATCTTCATGGTCGACTCGCGCAAGGCCTACCTGATCTACCCGCTGGAACCCATGTCGGACGTCGAGTTCGTGCTGTACCAATCCAGCCGCCGCCGCCACGTCATCAGCCAGCTCAGCGACCTCAGCAACCTGACCGTGGGCACCTCGCCAGGCTATGCCTACGGCGCCGAATTCAACGAAGCCTCCGGTTTTCGTAGAGAGTCAGCACCCAGCCACGAAGCCAATTTCGGCAAACTGGCGCTCGGGCGCATTGATTTGCTTGTCACTGATCGCCTGGTCGGGCGCTATTTGCGCCGACAGCTCGGCCTCGAGCAGCAGGTCGAGGAACTCCCTTTGCTGATCAGCCAGCAGGCGCAATACCTGGGCCTGGCGCGCAAACCTGGCCGCGAGGCGTTGGCCCAGGCCTTTACCGAAGAGCTGCGGCGCTTCAAGCAGGAGCCCGCATTCCTGGCGATAATCGAACGCTACATCGGCGACCCCGGCCATCTTCCTGACGCCGTTGAGCAGCAGGAAAGCAGCACGCCGCGATAGCTCTGTTATACTCGGGCCTTCCCGCCCGGCTCACGCCCGGACGCTCGGCCTCGCAACAGGCATCCCGATCGGCATCGACGCCCCCTTGGCGTCCACCCTCCGTTTTCCGGATGTGCAGTGAAAGCCCAGCTGGACCGGACGCGATCGCATCCCTCCGATGCCCGTCGCGCCAGGCAGAACATCCCTACGGGCCCAGCCCACACGAGAACAGGATTGCCCATGTCCTTTGCTTCCCTCGGTCTCTCCGAGGCTCTTGTCCGCGCTATCGAGGCTGCGGGCTACACCCAGCCGACTCCGGTGCAACAGCGGGCGATTCCCGCCGTGTTGCAAGGCCGCGACCTGATGGTTGCCGCACAGACAGGTACTGGTAAAACCGGCGGCTTCGCCTTGCCGATCCTTGAGCGTCTGTTCCCGGCAGGCCACCCCGACAAATCCCAGCGCCATGGCCCACGCCAACCGCGCGTGCTGGTGCTGACCCCGACCCGCGAACTGGCGGCTCAGGTGCACGACAGCTTCAAGGTGTATGCCCGCGACCTGCCGCTGGTCAGCGCCTGCATTTTCGGCGGGGTTGGCATGAACCCGCAGATCCAGGCCATTGCCAAGGGCGTCGACGTCCTGGTGGCCTGCCCGGGGCGCCTGCTCGACTTGGCCGGTCAAGGCAAGGTCGACCTGGCCCACGTTGAAATCCTGGTTTTGGACGAAGCCGACCGCATGCTCGACATGGGCTTCATCCATGACGTCAAGAAGGTCCTTTCGCGCCTGCCGGCCAAGCGCCAGAACCTGCTGTTCTCGGCGACCTTCTCCAAAGACATCACCGACCTGGCCGACAAGCTCCTGCACAACCCGGAGCGCATCGAGGTCACTCCCCCGAACACCACGGTCGAACGGATCGAGCAGCGCGTCTACCGCCTGCCAGCCAGCCACAAGCGCGCGCTGCTGGCGCACCTGATCACGCTGGGTGCGTGGGAACAGGTGCTGGTATTCACCCGTACCAAGCACGGCGCCAACCGCCTGGCCGAGTACCTGGAAAAACACGGCCTGAGCGCCGCTGCGATCCACGGCAACAAGAGCCAGAACGCCCGCACCAAGGCCCTGGCCGATTTCAAGGCCAACAGCGTGCGCGTGCTGGTCGCCACCGACATTGCCGCCCGTGGCCTGGACATCGACCAGCTGCCGCACGTGGTCAATTTCGAGCTGCCGAATGTCGAGGAAGATTACGTTCACCGTATCGGCCGTACCGGCCGTGCCGGGCGCTCGGGCGAGGCTATTTCGCTGGTTGCGCCGGACGAAGAAAAACTGCTCAAGAGCATCGAGCGGGTCACTCGCCAGAAGATCGCTGATGGCGACCTGATGGGCTTCGACGCAAGCCAGGTGGAAGCCGAAAAACCAGAAGTGCGCGAACGCCCGCAGGGCAACGGCCGCGGTGGTCGCAACCAGCAGGCGCGTGGCGACGGCAGCAAAGACGCCAACGGTGGCCGCAAGGACAAAGGCAAGGATAAAGGCAAGGCCAAGCAGCAAGCTGCTGACAAGCCTGCCGACAAGGAAAAGTCCGCCGACAGGCAGCAACAGCCGCGCAAGCCACGTGACAAGAAACCGCGTCAGCAGCAAGCCGGTCAGAACAGCGCGCCGAAAGCTCCAGCCGACCGTGCCCCGGATGAGTTTCTGGACGACGAAGTGGATAACTTCGGTAACCGTGCCGACTACGTCAGCCCGTACCAGAACGCCAAGAACCAGGGCCGCAACCGTCGCCCGGGTGCTGCTGCCGGTGCCGGCGGCCAGGCCAACGCGCCACGCAGCAACAGCGGTGGTGGCCAAGGCCGTAATGGCAGCCAGCCGCGCAGCGCCTCTGGTGAAAAACGCCCACCCCGCAGCAACAATGGTGGTGGTGCACGCCGCGACAACAACGGTGGCGGCCGCAACCGCTCGGCCGGTCGCGATGATGCATCGCGCCAGGAACCGGCAGTGCGCAGCTCGCGCGAGCCGCAAAACCAGCCGGTGATCATCCGCAAGGAGTCCAAGCTCGATCGTTACCCGACGCCTGAGCAGCTGGATGACCTGCCAAGCCGCCCACGCGGTGAGCGCCCAGCGCTGCTGACCCGCAAAGGCTCATAACCGAGCTGCACAAAAAAACGCCGCCCAATGGGCGGCGTTTTTTATTGCGTAAGCAACACTTACTTCTGCTTCACACCTTCGAGACTGATATCCAGGTCCAGGGTCTGCGAAGTGGCGCCCGGGCCCTTGATCCCGAAGTCGTTCAGGTTGAGGGTGGTGGTGGCGTTGAAGCCAGCACGCTCACCGCCCCACGGGTCCTTGCCTTCACCGTTGAAGGTGGCCTTGAAGGTGACGGGCTTGGTCACGCCGTGCAGGGTCAGGTCACCAGTCACGTCGGCGGTCTTGTCACCGGTCGATTTCACAGCGGTGGACACGAACTTGGCGTTTGGATACTTCTTCACGTCCAGGAAGTCGGCGCTGGCGATGTGCTTGTCACGCTCGGCGTGGTTGGACCACAGGCTGGCGGTTTTCAGGTCGACATTGATTTTACTGGCTTCAGGCTTGGCGCTGTCCCAGGTGAAGGCGCCATCGAAGTCCTTGAAGGTACCGTGGATGAAGCTGTAGCCCAGGTGGCTGATCTTCCAGTCGACGAACGCGTGCTGGCCTTCCTTGTCGATCTTGTAATCGGCTGCCATGGCCTGGCCAGCGGAGAACAGGGCGGTACCGAGCGCCAGAGCGGCAAAAGTCTTTTTCAACATCCTTTCTATTCCTTGCAATTGAGGTTGAGAGTCAAGCTTTGCGGCCCAGCATACGGCTCAGGGTCGCGTCACGGTCGATGAAATGATGCTTGAGGGCGGCAAGGCCGTGCAGCACGGCGAAAATCACCACGCCCCAGGCCAGCCACAAATGAACCACGCCAGCCAGGTCCGCCTGGTCGGGCAGGTCGCTGATCAGCGCCGGCACCTCGAACAGGCCGAACACCGGTATACCGACACCGTCGGCGGTGGAAATCAGGTAACCGGCGATCATCACCGCAAACAGGCCCAGGTACAGCGCCAGGTGCCCCAGCTTGGCCGCCACGCGGGTAACTGCCCCGTGGTTGGCCGGTGCCGGTGGTGGTGGGCTGATGAAGCGCCACAACACACGCAACAGCATCACTGCCAGCAATACCAAGCCGATGCTCTTGTGCAGGTCTGGGCCGGATTTGCGCCAAGGGCTGTAGTAGTCGAGCCCGACCATCCACAGGCCCAGGCCGAACAGGCCGAAGACCGCCAGCGCCACGCCCCAGTGCAGGACAATGCTGACCGCGCCGTAGCGAGAAGATGAGTTGCGCAGTTGCATGATGACGTGTTTCCCCGTGAAAGCTGTACACAGACTAACGCGTAACGTATCGAATAAAAGCTGAAAAAATTGCTTTGGATTATCGACAAATCCGATAGTTAGTGTGCGAGTTTGCTATTAAGCAAACATTAACGATAGCGGGTAATTCTAGGTTGTCAGCTGCGGCCCTATCGTCGGCAAGCCGGCGATAGGGCCAGTACAGGCATCACATCAGTTGGCGTTGGCCTGGGTGTTGGCCACGGCTTTCTTCGCAGGCTCCGATTTGGCGGTAGCCTTCTTGGCCTCCACAGGCTTGTGCGCTTGCTTCGCCGCCGGCTTGTGCGCTGGCGCATGCTTGGCCGGTGCTGCCTTGTTGGCCGCTGGCTTGACAGGCTCTTGCTTGGCGACCGGTGCCGGTACCACAGGCGCCGGAGCGGCTACAGGAGCGGGCGCCGGCGCCACTTCTTCGGCCTTGGCAATTGGCGCAGTCTGCACCTCTGGCTTGTCCGCACCGCCGAACATGCGCGAGAAGAACCCTGGCTTGTCCTGCTTGGCGTCTTCAGCCTTCACCGGTTCAGCCTTGGCAGGGGCGTTGTCGGCTTTATCACCTTTGTCGGACGAGCCGCCAAACATGTTCGAGAAGAACCCGCCCTTGTCTTTGCTCGCCGCCGCACCCGCTGCCGCTGCCGCTGCCGCCGCGACCGGCACAGCCTTGGCCGGGTCGAACGACTTGCCGGCCAGCAGGTCCTGCACCTGGCTGGCGGCGCGTTGGCCGCTGCGCAGGGCGCCTTCCAGGGTGCCTGGGTAGAGCGCATCGGTGTGTTCGCCGGCAAAGGTTATGCGTTGTACCGGACGCTCCCACAGGCGCCAGTACTTGCTGATCTGCCCCGGGCCGTACGCCAGGTAGGCACCGCCAGTGCCGGCGTCGGTGCTGTAGCGCTTGACCTCATAGCCGGTGAACGCACCGCGGGCCTGTGGATAGAACGCATGCAGGCGGATCAGTACCTGGTCGACCATCTGCTTGTCGCCAAATGCCTGCAACAGGCGGGCATTGTCACCCGACAGGTTGATCACCACGTTGGCGCCACCCTTGAGCGCCGGCTCGATCCACAACATGCCCAGGCCTGCGTTGCTGAAAATTTCTCCAGACATGCGCGAGCGGCTTTCCCACACTGGCTGCTTGAACTTGAGCATCAGCTGGTCGCGCCAGCCATAGTTGGTGCCTTTCAGTGCCGCAACGTGCTGGGTGTCCAGGGCCGGGGTCATCTGGATCTTGGCCAGCGCCCGCAAAGGCACGGCCATGACCAGGTAGTCGGCCTGGTAGCTGGTGCTGCCGACCTTGACAGTGACACCGTCCTTGTCCTGCACGATGGCGGTGACCGGCGAGCTGGTCTTGATCGTTTTCAGCTGTTTGACGAAGGCCTGGGCCAGCACCGGGCTGCCGCCCGGCAGGCGCGATGCACGCAGGTCACGGTCGCTGACGCCGCGGTAGACGCGGTTCTGCTGGGCGAAGTACAGCAGCGACAGGCGCGACGGTTCATCGTAGCGGCTACGAATCTGCTGGTTGACCAGCTGTCGCGCGGTGCTCGGCAGCTGCAGCTTGTCGAGCCAGGTGGACACGTTCATCTGGTCAAGGGCAAACAGCGTGCTGGTCGCCTGCGGCTTGAGCGGGTCATCGATCGACCGGGCCAGGTCGTCGAGGGTTTTTTCGTAACGCTTGAGCGCCTCGGCGGTGGCCGGCTGTTTGGTGGCCAGATCGCTGGCGCTGAAGTACTCACCGTCGATCAGGTAGCCCGGCGTACGGACGAACTCCGGCGCCGGCAGGGTTTCCAGCTTGAAGCGGTCGAGGTACTGGTTGAGCACCGGCTGGGCCTTGCTGTTGCCGATCCACTCGCTGGTGGCCAGGCCCGAACGGCCGCCCATGCCCGACTTGGCTTCCAGCAAAGTCACCTGCCAGCCCTTGTCCTGCAGTTCGTAGGCGGCAGTCAGGCCTGCCAGGCCACCACCCACCACGATTGCCGAAGGTGTCTTGTCCTTCGCCAGCGCGGCGCCGCTGGACACACCGATCAATACCAACGCGCACAGGCGCACCCAAGCAGCAGCCATGATGGCGAACTCCGAGTTGACGTTACAGAAATGGGAAGAGGCAGGAATGCCCCGAGAGACTATGCGTTAATAATACGTCAGGTCTGGGCACCCTGCCACCACAGCGACATCAAGTGCCTTTGGCAACTGGCATTTTTGCCAGTAGCCAAGGCTCCCGGGCCTGCGCAATGCTGGTGCAAGGTGGCCAAAAATCCGACAAAAGGAGCCGCGAATGATCTATGAGGAGCATTTCGCAGACGTCGAACGGCAGTTCCTTACGCACAAACAGACGCTGCTCACGCCATCAGGCTTGAGCATCCGCTCGAACGGCACTTCCTGGACGGGCTTTCATGAAGCCTTCAAGGGCGATGAGGGTACCGAGCTTGTGATCGGCGAGCAGAGTGACGTGGAGATCACCTTCAGCCAGGAAGTCGAGAGCCTTCGCCTCGAGTACTACGTGGTCAGCGATCAGCACTTCGAAGATGTGCAATTGCTGCTGGACACCGATGGTTACGACACCGGCCCCTTCGCCCCGGCCCCGCGCAATTTCTACTGGCTCACGCTTTCGGGCAGCGGGTTTACCGAGTTCATGCCCGGCCCGATCTCCACCCAACCCTACCATCAGCTACTGGCCGGGCCGTTTCGGCGCCTGACCATTTCCACTTCTCAAGCCGGCACCGTCCACATTCGCAAGCTCGAATGGACCCGTACCTGCCGCCATTGAGCCGCAGCGGTTGTTCTACCTCCCGGCATTGCTTAGGCTTACGCGGTCAAACCAAGCCGTAACGCCAGGAGAAGCGCCGATGGGCCTCAATGATCAGTGGATGCAGCGTGACCTCAAGGTCCTGTGGCACCCCTGCACCCAGATGAAAGACCACGAGCAGCTGCCGCTGATCCCGATCAAGCGCGGCGAAGGGGTGTGGCTCGAGGACTTCGAAGGCAAGCGCTACCTGGATGCCGTCAGCAGCTGGTGGGTCAATGTGTTCGGCCACGCCAACCCACGCATCAACCAGCGCATCAAGGACCAGGTCGACCAGCTCGAGCATGTGATCCTGGCAGGCTTCAGCCACCAGACGGTGATCGAGCTGTCCGAACGCCTGGTGGCCATGACGCCGGCCGGGCTGGATAGGGTGTTCTACGCCGACAATGGCTCTTCGTGCATCGAAGTGGCGCTGAAGATGAGCTTCCACTACTGGCTGAACATCGGCAAACCGTCAAAAAAACGCTTCGTCACCCTGACCAACAGCTACCACGGCGAGACCATTGCCGCGATGTCGGTGGGCGACGTGCCGCTGTTCACCGAAACCTACAAGGCGTTGCTGCTCGACACTATCAAGGTGCCTAGCCCGGACTGCTACCTGCGCCCCGAGGGCATGGGTTGGGAAGAACATTCGCGCAACCTGTTCCAGGCCATGGAACAGACCCTGGCCGAGCATCACGAAACCATCGCTGCAGTGATCATCGAGCCTTTGATCCAGGGCGCCGGCGGCATGCGCATGTACCACCCGGTCTACCTCAAGCTGCTGCGCGAGGCCTGCGACCGTTATGGCGTACACCTGATTCACGATGAAATCGCCGTTGGTTTCGGCCGCACCGGCACGATGTTCGCTTGTGAGCAGGCCGGCATCCGCCCCGACTTCCTGTGCCTGTCCAAGGCGCTGACCGGCGGTTACCTGCCGCTGGCCGCCTGTGTGACCACCGACACGGTGTACCAGGCGTTCTACGACGACTACCCGACCCTGCGTGCGTTCCTCCATTCGCACAGCTACACCGGTAACCCGCTGGCGTGCGCAGCTGCGTTGGCGACCCTCGATATCTTCGAGCAGGACAACGTGATCGAGGCCAACAAGGCGTTGTCTGCGCGCATGGCCAGCGCCACGGCGCACCTGGCCGATCATGCCCATGTCGCGGAAATCCGCCAGACCGGCATGGCCCTGGCGATCGAGATGGTCCAGGACAAGGCCGGCAAGGTCGCCTACCTGTGGCAGGAGCGCCGTGGCCTGAAGGTGTTCGAGCATGCCCTGACCCGCGGTGCGTTACTGCGCCCGCTGGGCAGCGTGGTGTACTTCCTGCCGCCTTACGTGATTACCCCGGAACAGATCGACTTCCTCGCCGAAGTCGCCACTGAGGGCATCGATATCGCGACCCGGGACAGCGTCAGTATCGCCGTGCCAGCCAACTTCCACCCGGATTTCCGCGATCCGGGCTGACCAAACAGCCATCGCACTGCCTTGTAGGAGCGGCCTTGTGTCGCCGCGGGTTCAGCGTCGCTGCGACATTAACGGGGCCGCTCTGCGGCCCTTTCGCGACACAAGGCCGCTCCCACAGGGGCACGATGTCCAACCTTCTTTCCGAGCAGAACCATGAGACTGTCCCGCTTCTTTATCGACGCCCCCCTGAGCCTTGGCGAGCACGACCTGCCCGAGGCCCAGGCCCACTACATTGGCCGCGTATTGCGCATGGCCGCTGGCGACGCTGTGCAACTGTTCGACGGCAGTGGCCAGGAATACCTCGGCCAACTGCTGGAAGTGGGCAAGAAAACCGTGCGAGTGAGCCTCGATCAGGCCCTCGCCGGCCAGGCCGAGTCGTCGCTGCACATCCACCTCGGTCAGGGCCTGTCCCGTGGCGAGCGCATGGATTGGGCGATTCAGAAGGCCACCGAATTGGGCGCCAACGAAATCACGCCGATCGTCAGCGAGCGCTGCGAAGTGCGCCTGAAGGATGAGCGTGCCGACAAACGCCTGGCCCACTGGCGCCAGGTAGCGATCAGCGCCTGTGAGCAGTGCGGCCGTTCGACCTTGCCAGTGATCCACCCGCCCGTAAGCCTGGCGGATTGGATCAAAAGCAGCGAAGCGGACCTCAAGCTGGTGCTGCACCCAGTTGCCGAGCCACTGACCAGCCATGCCAAGCCCGCACGCCTGGCCTTCCTCATCGGCCCCGAAGGCGGCCTGAGCGATGCCGAGGTCGAGCAGGCCAAGGGCGCCGGCTTCCACGCCGCCCGCCTTGGCCCGCGCGTACTGCGGACCGAAACAGCGCCGGTGGTGGCGCTGTCGGTGGCGCAGCAATTGTGGGGTGATTTTTCGTAGGGCATGCCAGGGGATTGTTTTCGCCTATCAGATCGAGCGCCGCCCGCGCGGCGCTCAACCCCCTAACGCACGTACAGTGACACCGCCACGAAGTGCATCAGGCTGCCGGCAATCACGAACAGGTGCCAGATGCCATGCCAATGGCGGAAGCGGCTGTCGAACGCGAAGAAGATGATCCCCACCGTGTAGAACACCCCACCGGCCGCCAGCCAGGCGAAGCCAGCGGTGCCGAGGCTGTGCAGCAGCGGCTTGACCGCCACCAGGACAATCCAGCCCATTACTGCGTAGATGATGATCGACAGGACCCGTGCCTCGGAGCGCGGCTTGATTTCCTGGAGCATGCCAAGCACCGCCAGCCCCCAGACCACACCGAACAGGCTCCAGCCCCAGGGCCCGCGCAGGCTGACCAGGCAGAACGGCGTGTAGCTGCCGGCAATCAGCAGGTAGATCGACAGGTGATCGAGCTTGCGCATGATCACCTTCGCCCGGCCGCGGGTGCTGTGGTAGAGGGTCGAAATGCTGTAAAGCAGCAGCAGTGTGCCGCCGTAGATGGAGAAACTGACGATCTTCCAGGGGTCGCCCTGCAGGCCTGCGACGACGATCAGCCAGATGGCACCGAGGCCGGCCAGAATGGCACCGACGAGGTGGGTCCAAGCGTTGAAACGTTCACCGTAATACATGCAAACACAGACCTCCTTGGATGGGCTGGGTTCCTCATTCTGTCAGTGGTGTAACTGTGGGAGCGGGCTTGCCCCGCGAAAAGGCCAGCCGCAGCACCATCCTACCCAAGCACAGGTTGCAGTTGCGCGTCACGCACCAGCCTCTCCAGCCCGATCAGGTCCGGCACCCGTGCCACCTGCTCGCCCACCTGCACCGCCGCCAGCTCCAGGCTACCCAGCGCCACATCCACATAGTTGAGCTGGCTGTCGAGCTTGCACGAGCGCGGAATGTCCTGCAGCAGCAGCGCCAGGTAACGCAGCCCGGTATCGCCGAGCGCGTTCAACACGACGATACGCGCCCGCTCGCCGCACGGTGTCTCCGTGCCACAAGCCGCCTCGAAACCGATCAGCGGCAGGTGCTGCTGGCGCCAGTCGATCCACCCCAGGTGCCAGGCCGGCTCGCCGCGCTGGCACACCAGGTTGCGCTGGCCAATCAGTTCCGCCACGGCGACATTGGGCAGCACCAGCGTGCGGTCGCCCAACGGCAGCAGCAAACCGGTCAGGCTGCTGCGCTGGCCTGAGATCAGTTCAAGCATGGGTCTGGCTCCAGTGGGCGATGCTCTGTAGCAGCACCGACTCCTGATAGGGTTTGCCCAGGTAGTCGTTGACACCGATGGCCATGGCCCGGTCACGGTGCTTCTGCCCGGTGCGCGAAGTGATCATGATGATGGGGAGGTCTTTAAGACGCTGGTCACGGCGAATACGGGCGGCCACTTCAAAGCCGTCCATGCGCGGCATTTCGATGTCCAGCAGCAACACGTCCGGGCGGTGCTCTTCCAGCAAGGCCATGGCGTCGACACCGTCCTTGGCCGTTAGCACGCTCATGCCATGGCGCTCCAGCAGGCGGCTGGTGACTTTGCGCACGGTCACCGAGTCGTCCACCACCATCACCAGCAACGCCCTGCGCGGTGCCGGCCCGAACAGCGTGCGCTGTACCCCGCTACCGCCCGGCAAGCGTGCCAGGCGCCGTTGCTGGCCGCGCAGCTGGCCGAGCAGATCAAGAATCAGCACCACCCGGCCATCACCGAGCAAGGTGGCGCCCGACAGCCCCGCGACAGCCGCGAACTGGGGGCCAAGGCTTTTCACCACGATCTCGCGGCTGGGCGACAGGCTGTCGACCTGAATGGCGAACGACTGCTCCTGGGAGTGCACCAGCAGCACCGGCAACGGCACGCTCTGGCCCAGCAGGCTGGGGCGTGGCAAGCCTTGCAGCAGCTCACCCAGGTAGCGCAATTCGTACGTGTGGCCGGCATAAACGTAATGGGGCACGTCTTGCTGATAGCAGGCGGCCAGCTCGGCTGGCGGCACGCGGACGATGCCCTCGATGGTGTTGAGCGGGATGGCGTACTGCTCTTCGCCCAGGTGCACCATCACCGCGCGGTTGATCGACACGGTGAAAGGCAGTCGGATCAGGAAGCGTGCGCCCTTGCCTGGGGCCGACTCGATACTCATCGAGCCACCTAGTTGCTTGACCTCTTCGTGGACCACGTCCATGCCAAGGCCACGCCCGGAAATCTGAGTGATCTTCTCGGCCGTGGAAAAGCCCGGGCGCAAGATGAATTGCAGGATCTCGTGGTCGCTCAGGTGTGCCTGCGGGTCCAGCAAGCCACGTTTGATCGCCTTGCGCCGCACGGCCTCCAGCGGCACGCCGGCACCATCGTCGGTCATCTCGATGACGATATCGGCGCCCTCATGCAGCAGATTCAGGTGAATGGTGCCCAACTCCGGCTTGCCGGCCGCCAGGCGCGCCTCACGTGCTTCCAGGCCATGGTCGACAGCATTGCGCAGCATATGCTCGAGCGGCGCCACCATGCGCTCGAGCACACTGCGGTCGAGTTCGCCCTCGGCATTGCCGACCACCAGCTCGACCTGCTTGCCCAGCTCGCTGGCCACCTGGCGCACCACCCGCTGCAAGCGCGGCACCAGGCGCTCGAACGGCACCATCAAGGTCGCGGTCAGGCCTTCCTGCAACTGGCTGTTCACCCTCGCCTGCTGTTGCAGCAGGCTCTGGGCCTCTTGCGCACGCTGGGCCAATGTCTCTTTCAGGTCGAGCAGGTCGGATGCCGATTCGAACAGCGCCCGAGACAACTGCTGCAGCTGCGAATGGCGGTCCATTTCCAGCGGGTCGAAGTCTTCGTAGGCGTCACCCTCGAACGGCTGGCGGCTGCTGATCCGCCCTTGGGTTTCCATGTCCAGACGCAGCAGTTGGTCGCGCATGCGCTCCAGCGTGGTTTCCATCTCGTTCAGGGCAAACTGCGCATCGTTGACTTGTTGTTCGATACGCCCGCGGATGACCGAGTGCTCGCCGGCCAGGTTGCCGAGGTCGTCGAGCAGTTCGGCATCCACCTTGACCATGTCGCCAGGCGCCCGCTCCGGCGCAGCAGCAGCCACCTCGGCGGGCGCGGCCTCGGCCTGCGCCTGCCCGGCAGCGCTGTCGGTCAGGGCGGCGCTGCTGAAGTTACGGATGTAGTCGATCAGCGCGGTGGCGGCATGCAGCGGCTGGCCCAGGCGCACGGCATCGAGCATGTGCGCCAGGCGGTCATGGCAGTTTTGCAACAGGGCGAACAACGGCGCAGTCGGCGGCAAACGCCCAGCGGCCAGCAGTTCGTAAAGAAATTCCAGCTCGTGGGCCAGGTCGCCGATGGCGGCGATTTCGACCATTCGTGCGCCGCCCTTGAGCGTGTGCAGGTCACGCAGCAGGTTGTCCACTTCAACGCTGCTGCGCGGGTCGGCCTGCCAGCGCGCCAGGGCCGCGCCGGCGCTTTCGACGATGTCCGAGCTTTCTTCGAGGAAGACTTCCAGCAGTTCCTTGTCACCCGGGTTATCGGCCTCTTCGGCCGGCTCCAGGGGGGCATCGAGCACAGTCACCGACCCAGGTGCCACCAGGCCTGTGGCATCGGGCGCCAAGGCGCCGTCGAGCAACTTGCGCAGGCCATCGGTGCAGTCCGGCCGGGCGGTCAGCTCCTGGCCAGCCGCTACCTCGTCAAGCATGTCGAGCAGCACCTCGTGGGCCTGCCGGGCCTGGGCGAAGAAACGCGCATCAGCAGCCAGGCTGCCCTCTTCCACTGCGCCGTAGAGGTCCAGCAGCGCTTCGCAGACATCGTCCATTTGCCACAGGTCGGCCAGGTGCGCACCGTGGCAGAGGGTGGTCAGTTCATCGAGCAAGGTGTCCAGCGACTGGCGCTGCCCGGGTTGCTCCTGCCAGCGCGACAGCAACGACTCGGCGTCCAACAGGATGTCCATGGCCTGGGCCAGGAAGTTTGCGATCAATTGCGGGTCGCGCCTGCCCCGGCGCGCCTGCAGCGGCTCGTCATGCACGCTGGCCAGCTGCGCGTCCACCGCCTCGCCGACCTGCTCGATCAGCTCGGCCGCACCGGGTATGGCGGCCAACGGCGTGCTGCCCAATTGCGCCAACCCCACTTCAAACAAAGCCCGCGCCGCTTCCAGCCATTCGATTTCGGCCACGTGCAATGGGAACTGGTGGCCCCGGTACTCGCGCACCAGGCGGTCGAAGGCAGTCGCCAGCTCGGCGATCGGTAACACGCCAGCCATCGCCGCGCTGCCTTTGAGCGTGTGCAGGGCGCGCTGCAGGCCATCGCTGACAACGGTGCCCTGGCCATCGGCGGCCTGCAGAAAGGCGTCCAGGCTGGCCAGGTGGCCCTGGGCCTCATTGCGAAAGATGTCCAGCAACAGCGGGTCGAGGCCATCGATCTCGGCACTGGCCGGTGCATCGTTTTCCGCCAGCGCATGCAGGTGGCTCGCCAATTGCTCGATCTCGGTCACCTGGGGCATCTGGCCGGCAGCAAAGTCGGCCAGCAGGTCGGGCAGGTGCACGACTACCTGCTGCAAGGCCACCACGCCCTCCGGGGCCAGCGTCATGCGCCCCTCCAGCACCCGGTTGAGCAGATGCTCGCCGCCCCAGGCCAGTTCGGCGACCGCCTGAGCATGGACCATGCGGCCACTGCCTTTGAGCGTATGCAGGTCGCGGCGTACCTCCAGCAAGGCGTCGCGCAGGGTATTGTCGGCACGCCAGCGCAACCAGTGCCGCTCGATCTCTGGCAGCAACTCGCCGGCTTCCTCGAGGAACACCTCGCGCAGTTCGTCATCGATGCCGTCGGTGCTGCCGTCCTGCTCAACGCCGGCATCACCGTGCGAGCACTGCACGCCCAGCGCCGACAAGCTTGCGCGAGCCATGTCGAGGAAAGGCTGGCCATCGGCCAGCGGGTCGGCAACCCGCCATTGCAGGTAGCACTCGCTGGCGCTGAGGGCGTCAGCCAGGTGGTTCAGCTCGTCCGCTGGCGGCTCCACGTCAAGATGCTGCAGCCAGCGCTGCACATAGCCCGCACAGCCGGCGAACACTTCGGCAGCCGCTGGCAGCATCAGCATCGCCAGCGCACCTCGCACCTGCTGCAGCAGGCCCGGCAAGGGCTGCAGGCGCTGGCGCGGCCAGTCGGACTCAAGGCAATCGCCGATCAGGTCCTTGGCCTGCTGCAGCACATTCAGCGATTCGTTCAGCACCAGCTGGCGAATTTCGGCCAAGTCCGAACCGGGCAGGCCGCCCTGCCCGCCTTCCTCCAGCGGGCCGACCATGCCACTGAGGCTTGCCTCCACGTACAGCAAGGCGCCTGCCACATCCATGAGCACCGCGTCATTTGCCGCGCGTTCGCCCTGGGCCACGGCTTGCAGGGCCAGCACCTGGTCGACGATCACTCGCCGTGGCTGCTGAAAACCCAGGACCGCGAGGGTATCGGCAACATGACGCAAGGGTGACAGCAGGCTGTCCAGCTGCTCGCTGTGCTGGCGATCACCCCGCACGAACTGGTCCAGGCGCTCCTTGATGCGCATCAGGTCATCGCACAAGGCGCTGATCACCGAGCGCAAGGCATCACGCCCGGGCCCTGCCTGAATCTGATCACGCCAGTTGCCCAACGACAGGTCGAGGTTGGCCAGGTCGTCGGAGCCTGCAAAGCGCTGGGCTGCGCCGCTGATCAAGCTACCCTGGGCCAACGGCTCGACACCGCGGCAGGCGCGCAATTGGTTGAGCAACGGCAGCATCACCAGCGGCAGGTCATGCCGCGCCCCGCGCAGCCGCTCCAGGTACGACGGCAGTTGCTCCAGGCCACGGAACAGCGGCCCCAGGCAGTCACCGCGCGGGCTGACCTGGCCTTCGGCAATGGCCCTGGCCAACAGCTCCAGCTCTTCGGCCAGGCGCGTGGCACCGCGCAGTTCGAGCATGCGCAGGCAGCCATGCACCTGGTGCAGGTTGTCCACCACGAACCCTAGCAAGGACAAGTCGTCCGTCGCCCCGGCAAAGCGCTCCAGGGCTTGGCGCGCCTGGCCCAGGCAGTCGAGGATGGCCGCCCGCGTCCAGGCCAGGGCCACGGTATCGTGGCGTTCGGGGCTTACGGCTGCAGCCATGACCATTCCTTAGCGCCGCTCGGCCGGTGCTGGCAAAGTAAACCCGGACACCGAGCGGCGCATCTCGCTGGCCATCCGTGCCAGGTGGCGGATGCTGTCGGCGGTGGCCCCGGAGCCGGCGGAGGTTTGCGCGGTGATCTGCTGGATGACCGCCATGGTGTGGGAAATCTGCCCTGCAGAGGATGTCTGCAACTGGGCGGCATCCGAGATGCTGTGGATAAGTTCGGCGAGGTTTTGCGAAACCCCTTCGATTTCGGCCAGCGCCACCCCGGCGTCCTGCGCCAGCCGTGCGCCACGCACCACTTCGGCAGTGGTCTGCTCCATGGAAATCACCGCCTCGTTGGTGTCGGCCTGAATGGTCCGCACCAGCGCTTCGATCTGCCGCGTCGCCGAGGATGAGCGCTCCGCCAGGCGCTGGACTTCATCGGCAACCACAGCAAAGCCGCGGCCGGCCTCCCCCGCCAACGAGGCCTGGATAGCCGCGTTGAGGGCAAGAATGTTGGTCTGGTCGGCAATGTCGTCGATCAGGCTGACGATGTCGCCGATCTCTTGGGAAGACTCACCCAGGCGCTTGATCCGCTTGGCGGTGTCCTGGATCTGCTCGCGGATGTTGTCCATGCCGTTGATCGTGTTGTGCACCACCTCATTGCCCTTGTTGGCAATCGCCACCGAACGCTCGGCCACTTTGGCCGACTCGTAGGCATGCGCCGAAACCCGGTCGATCGACTCGACCATGTCGCCCACCGCCTCCGACGCCTCGCTGATCTGATCGGCCTGGTGCTCCGAGGCCTTGGCCAGCTGACGGGCGGTGTTCTGCGTGTCCTGCACCGCTGCAGCCACTTGCTCGGCGCTGTGGTTGATGGTGGCTACCAGGTCGCGCAACTGGTCCACGGAGTAGTTGATCGAGTCGGCAATGGCCCCGGTGAAGTCTTCGGTCACCGACACCGTCACGGTCAGGTCGCCGTCGGCCAGCTCTTCGATTTCGTCGAGCAGGCGCATGATCGCCTGCTGGTTGCGCTCGTTCTTCTCGGCGGTTTCGTGCAACTGCCGGTGGGTGGCGCGCACCATCACCAGGCCGATCAGGATGATCGAGGCCAGCGCCAGCAGGCCCAGCACATAACCACCGACGGTATCCAGCGTGCGTCCGGCGGCCAGGTTCTCGAAGCCATTGGCCAGGTGCGAGGCTTCATCGAGCAGGGTTTGCGACAGGCTGAAGATGTTGCCGGCCGCTTCGCGCACACGGAACAGCTCCGGCGAGGTTTCGAGGATTTCATCGACCGAGCCTGCGACGAACTGGAACAGCTCGGCGATTTCGGCCAGCCGGGCACGGGCGTCGGCATCCTCGACGCGGGTGACCTGAATGGCTGGGTTGCCCGCCAGCATGCCTTCGAGCACCTGGCCAAACCGGCTGGCATCACGGCCGAAGGTGTCGGCGGCCTGCGCTGCTGTGTCGTCGCCGGCCAGCACAGTGTTGACCGACCCCAGAATGCGCTCGGCAAGCAGCAACTGCCGTTGTGCCACAACCACCTGGCTGGCCGGAGCACCGCTCTGCAGCAGGATCTCGACCACCTTCTCGTACTCCACCTGCAGCTGCGGCACGGTTTCGGCCAGGGTCGCCGCCACCTGGTGCAGCGACAATACAGTCTGTTCACTGGCAAGAATGGTATCGGTGTTCTTGCGCAGGTTTTCCCAGTCTTGGCGTACCGCCTCCATTTCATCCTTCACGGCGGCCGGCGCCGCCGGCAGGCCGGTGGACTTGTCACCTTCGCGCAGGTAGCTCCAACGCCGCTCGAAATCGTTGCGTGCATCCGACAGCAACTTGAAGGCCAGGGCCTTGCCAGCCGCCGCCTCGGTGGCGTTCTTGGCAATGCGCTGGGACAGCACGCGCAGTTCGCCGGCGTGGCCGATGTACTGCTTGTCGTGGTTGGACTGGGTATTGAGGTAAGCGAAATTGGCGAACAGCAGGATGATCGAAAGGATCAGCACCACGAACAGCACGGTGATCTGCGCGATGCTGCGCGTGCGCGGGGTCATGCTGGTGGGGGCGACATTGGTGGCCGGCTTGTTCACGTTCGAAAGTCCTATAGCGCCACGTCTAGAAAGCCCGGCGCCTGGCACAGGGCGAAGGGGCTGAAGATCGCCCAGTTGCGTTCACGCGGGAAATGCCCCTGGACGAACCTTGCGGCGGCGCGAATCAACGGCTGTGGCGGCGCCAGCTCCAGGGTATCCAGGGCAAAGTGCTGCAGGCCCAGCACCTCGTCGACCAGAAGGCCGACGAACAGGTCCTCGTGGTCCAGCACCAGCACCCGCCGCTGCTTGCCCGGGGCCGCCGGGCCGAGGCCGAGAAAACTGCTCAGGTCCATCACCGGCAGCAACCGGCCGCGCAGGTTGGCCACCCCGCAGACCCACGGTTGCACCCCCGGCACCCGGCTGCTGCGCGGCTCGCGCGACACCTCGGCCACCTCGCCCATTGGCGCGACGAACCACTGCCCGGCAATGCGAAAACCGATACCGCTCCATTGTTGCAGGCGGGTGTCCTGCAGCGGCTGGTCGGCCACCAGCAGGCGGCAGCGCCGGTCGATGTCCAGCAACAGCTCGAAGGCGGTCAGCGACGCGCCTTGGGGGCGGGTGGTCAAGCGCCCAGTACTTCTTTGAGCTTGGCGATCAACGCGTCTTCTTCCACGGGTTTGGTCAAGAAGTCGCGGGCGCCCTGCCGCGTGGCCCAGATCCGGTCGGTTTCCTGGTCCTTGGTGGTGACCACCACCACGGGGATGGCGCTGGTTTCCGGGTCCTTGCTCAGCTGGCGGGTGGCCTGGAAGCCGTTCATGCCAGGCATGACGATGTCCATCAGCACCGCATCCGGTTTTTCCTGGCGGGCCAGGGCCACACCGTCGGCGCCGTTGTTGGCCTTGAGCACTTGGTGGCCATGCTTCTCGAGCCATTCGGTCAATCTGTACATCTCTGTCGGCGAGTCGTCGACAATCAGAACTCGGGCCATGCTGTTTCCCCATCAGGAAAAAAAGGCCGTGCCACCTCGGGCGCGGTCAGGGTGCGTGTTGTTCGTGCGCAACGAAACCGGGCACATGGGCCTTGATCGCGTCGAGCAGTTCTTCCTTGCTGAATGGTTTGGTCAGGAACTGGTCAGAGCCGACCACCCGCCCGCGGGCCTTGTCGAACAGGCCATCGCGTGACGACAGGAGAATCACCGGGATGTCCTTGAAGGCACTGTTGTGCTTGATCACCGCACAGGTTTGATAGCCATCCAGGCGGGGCATCAGCACGTCGACGAAAATGATCTGCGGCTGGTGGTCGACGATCTTGGCCAGGGCATCGAAACCGTCGCTGGCGGTGATCACCTCGCAGCCCGCTTCGCCGAGCAACATCTGCGCGGTGCGGCGGATCGTGCGGGAATCGTCGATCACCATCACCTTCAGGGGCTGTTCCATAAGTCGCGCTACCATCGCTGCACAGTGTGGGCTGCAAGGCACTGATGGCTTGCAGCTTGAAGCTGAGGGCATTTTTAGCACACTCCGGGGGCCCGTTCCATCTGCCGCCCCCTTGACCCGCGGCGCTCACAGCGCCACCCTGAGCCACTTTTCTTTCGATTCACCGCGGCCACGGGCCGCCAAGAGGAACCACCCCATGAGCGTTCGCCTCGGCATTGTCATGGACCCGATCGCGTCCATCTCCTACAAGAAGGACAGCTCGCTGGCCATGCTGCTGGCCGCCCAGGCCCGCGGCTGGAGCCTGTTCTACATGGAGCAGCGCGACCTGTACCAGGGCGAAGGCAAGGCCCGCGCGCGGATGCGCCCATTGAAAGTGTTTGCCGACCCGGCGCGCTGGTTCGAGCTGGGCGACGAACAGGACAGCACCCTGGCCGAGCTGGACGTGATCCTGATGCGCAAGGACCCGCCGTTCGACATGGAGTTCGTCTACAGCACTTACCTGCTGGAACAGGCCGAGGCCGAAGGCGTGCTGGTGGTCAACCGCCCGCAGAGCCTGCGCGATTGCAACGAAAAACTGTTCGCCACGCTGTTCCCGCAGTGCACGCCGCCGACCCTGGTCAGCCGCCGCCCGGACATCATTCGGGAATTTGCGGCCAAGCACGGCGACGTGATCCTCAAGCCGCTGGACGGCATGGGCGGCACGTCGATCTTCCGCCACCGGGTTGGCGACCCCAACCTGTCGGTGATCCTCGAAACCCTGACCGCACTCGGCGCCCAGCAGATCATGGCCCAGGCCTACCTGCCGGCGATCAAGGACGGCGACAAGCGCATCCTGATGATCGACGGCGAGCCGGTCGACTACTGCCTGGCGCGCATCCCGGCCAGCGGCGAGACCCGCGGCAACCTGGCCGCCGGTGGCCGTGGCGAAGCACGCCCGCTGAGCGAGCGTGACCGCTGGATCGCCGCCCAGGTCGGCCCGACCCTGCGTGAAAAGGGCCTGCTGTTCGTAGGCCTGGACGTGATCGGCGACTACCTCACCGAAATCAACGTCACCAGCCCGACCTGCATTCGCGAGATCGATGCCGCCTACAACACCGATATCGGCGGCAAGCTGATGGATGCCATTGATCGCCAGCTGAAGGCGCGCTGACCGCCGACGCGAAGCAAAAGCCCGGAGTGGGGTATGATGCCAGTCCTTTTCGATTGAGCTGCTGCCCCGCCCTGCGGTTGCTGGATACCTGATGACGCTGCCCGCCGACATCCCTGCCGACCTGCTGCCACCCCGCGTTCGCCCAGTGGACCGGCTTGGCTTTACCCTGTTCCTGGCTGCCCTGGTGCACCTGGCGCTGATCCTCGGGGTCGGTTTCAGCGTGGTCAAACCGGCTGAAATCCGCCAGACCATGGATATCACGCTGGCCACCTTCAAAAGCGAGAAGGCACCCGAGAAGGCCGATTACCAGGCACAGGCCAACCAGCAGGGCAGCGGCACCCTGGAAAAAAAGGCGGTGCCCACCACCACCGAGGTCGCGCCGTTCCAGGACAGCAAGATCAACAAGGTCACCCCACCTCCCGCGGCCAAGCCCGAAGTCGTGCCGCCGCCTGCGCCGCAGAAGTCTGCCGTGGCTACCCAGGCGCCCAAGGCGCAGAAGGTCGAGCCCAAGCCCAAGGCAAGCAAACCGCAGCCAAAACCGGCAGCGGCCACGCCTGATTTCGACAGCTCGCAGCTGTCGAGCCAGATCGCGAGCCTTGAGGCCGAGCTGTCCAACGAACAGCAGATGTACGCCAAACGCCCGCGCATCCACCGGCTGAACGCGGCGTCGACCATGCGCGACAAGGGCGCCTGGTACAAGGAAGAGTGGCGCAAGAAGGTCGAGCGGGTGGGCAACCTCAACTACCCCGACGAAGCGCGCCGGCAGCAGATTTACGGCAACTTGCGGATGATGGTGTCGATCAACCGCGATGGCTCGTTGTATGAGGTACTGGTGCTGGAGTCGTCCGGCCAGCCGCTGCTGGACCAGGCCGCGCAGCGCATCGTGCGCCTGGCCGCGCCGTTTGCGCCGTTTACCGGGGACCTTGCCGAATACGACCGGCTGGAGATTATCCGCACCTGGCGGTTTGCCCGCGGGGATCGGCTTTCCAGTAACTGATTTGCGCTTTCAGGGCCGCTTCGCGCCCCATCGCCGGCAAGCCGGCTCCCACAGGGACCGCGCCGTCCTCAGAAGCACCGTTGTACCTGTGGGAGCCGGCTTGCCGGCGATGGGGCGCGAAGCGGCCCTGAATCTCAGCTGCACAGCACCTTGTCAGCCTCGCCACCTGGCGCCACACTATCCCTCATGAAAACCCTCGCCCCGAGCTACCTCAAGCATCAGTTCCTGATCGCCATGCCGCACATGGCCGACCCGAACTTCGCCCAGACCCTCACGTATATCGTCGAGCACAACGCCAATGGCGCCATGGGCCTGGTGGTCAATCGACCTCAGGAGCTGAACCTGGCGGACATTCTCGAGCAGTTGCGCCCGGACGAGGAGCCACCGGCCAGTACCTTGCAGGTGCCCATCTACCAGGGTGGCCCGGTGCAGACCGACCGCGGCTTCGTGCTGCACAGCAGCGAATGCAGCTTCCAGGCCACCGTGGCCCTGGAAGGGCTGTCGCTGACCACATCGCAGGATGTGTTGCTTGCGATTGCCGCAGGGGTCGGCCCCAAACAGAGCCTGATCACCCTGGGCTACGCCGGCTGGGAAGCGGGCCAACTGGAAGCGGAACTCGCCGACAACGCTTGGCTCAACTGCCCGTTCGACCCTGACATCCTCTTCGGCATGGCCAGCGAGCAGCGCCTGGGCGCCGCCGCCAGCAGCCTGGGCATCAACCTCAGCCTGCTGACCAGCCAGGCGGGCCACGCCTGATGGCTGAACTACGCCTGTTGCTGGGCTTCGACTACGGCAGCAAACAGATCGGCGTGGCCGTCGGCCAGGTGATCACCGGCCAAGCCCGCGAGCTGTGCACCCTCAAGGCGCAGAACGGCGTGCCGGACTGGGCCCAGGTGGAAAAACTGATCACCGAGTGGAAGCCCGATGCCATCGTCGTCGGCCTGCCGCTGAACATGGACGGCACGCCCAGCGAAATGAGCGCCCGCGCCGAAAAGTTCGCCCGCCGCCTCAATGGCCGCTTCAACCTGCCCGTGCACACCCACGACGAACGCCTGACCACCTTCGAGGCCAAGGGCGAGCGCATGGCCCGCGGCGGCCAGCGCGGCAGCTACCGTGACAACCCGGTCGATGCCATCGCCGCTGCCCTGCTGCTGCAAGGCTGGCTGGAGGCCAACACCTAACTTTCCGCTTTGCCGTCGGGCCAACCCGGCGCCCCCCTAGGAGCACGCAATGAGCCTACCCAATCCCGCCGACCTGATCCGGCAGATGGCTGTCGACCTACGCGCCCATCTGGCCCGCCGCGGCATCACCGAACCGCGCTTCATCGGCATCCGCACCGGCGGTGTCTGGGTAGCCCAGGCCCTGCAGCAGGAAATGGCCGACGAAAGCCCACTGGGCACCCTGGACGTGTCCTTCTACCGCGACGACTTCAGCCAGAACGGCCTGCACCCGCAAGTGCGCCCCTCCGAGCTGCCGTTCGAGGTCGAAGGCCAGCACCTCGTGCTGATCGACGACGTACTGATGAGCGGGCGCACCATCCGCGCCGCACTCAACGAACTGTTCGACTACGGCCGCCCGGCCAGCGTAACGCTGGTTTGCCTGCTGGACCTGGATGCCGGCGAATTGCCGATCCGCCCCAACGTGCTTGGCGCCACCCTGTCGCTGGCCGCCCACGAACGGGTAAAATTGACCGGACCCGCACCGCTCGCCCTCGAGCGCCAGGACCTCGCCACCGCTTCCGCCCTTTAAGAGTCCACTCGCGATGACGCCAATCGACGCCAAGCGCCCGCTGCAGCTCAATGATCAGGGCCAGCTGCGCCACTTCCTCTCGCTCGACGGTTTGCCCCGCGAACTGCTGACCGAGATCCTCGACACCGCCGACTCGTTCCTCGAAGTCGGCGCCCGGGCCGTCAAGAAAGTCCCGTTGCTGCGCGGCAAGACCGTGTGCAACGTGTTCTTCGAGAACTCGACCCGTACCCGCACCACCTTCGAACTGGCCGCTCAGCGCCTGTCGGCCGACGTGATCAGCCTCAATGTGTCGACCTCCTCGACCAGCAAGGGCGAAACCCTGTTCGACACCCTGCGCAACCTCGAAGCCATGGCCGCCGACATGTTCGTGGTGCGCCACTCCGACTCGGGTGCCGCGCACTTCATTGCCGAACACGTGTGCCCGGATGTCGCGGTGATCAACGGCGGTGATGGCCGCCATGCCCACCCTACCCAGGGCATGCTCGACATGCTGACCATCCGCCGCCACAAGGGCAGCTTCGAAAACCTGTCCGTGGCGATCGTCGGCGACATCCTGCACTCGCGCGTGGCCCGCTCCGACATGCTCGCGCTGAAGGCACTGGGCTGCCCGGACATCCGCGTGATAGGCCCGAAAACACTGATCCCGATCGGCATCGAGCAATATGGCGTGAAGGTCTACACCGACCTCGCCGAAGGCCTGAAGGACGTCGATGTGGTGATCATGCTGCGCCTGCAGCGCGAGCGCATGGCCGGCGGCCTGCTGCCCAGCGAAGGCGAGTTCTACCGCCTGTTCGGCCTGACCACCGCGCGCCTGGCCGGCGCCAAGCCTGACGCCATCGTCATGCACCCAGGGCCGATCAACCGCGGCGTGGAAATCGAATCGGCGGTTGCCGACGGCAAACACTCGGTGATCCTCAATCAGGTTACCTACGGCATCGCCGTGCGCATGGCGGTACTGTCCATGGCCATGAGCGGGCAGAACGCGCAACGTCAATTCGACCAGGAGAACGCCCAGTGACCCTCAGCATTCTTGGCGCCCGGGTCATCGACCCCAAGAGTGGCCTGGACCAGGTCACCGACCTGCACCTGGATGGCGGCCGTATTGCCGCGATCGGCGCGGCCCCAGCCGGTTTCAGCGCCAGCCGTACCCTCCAGGCCGACGGCCTGATCGCCGCGCCAGGCCTGGTCGACCTCGCTGTCTCCCTGCGTGAGCCGGGTTACAGCCGTAAAGGCACCATCGCCAGCGAAACCCGCGCCGCCGTGGCCGGTGGCGTCACCAGCCTGTGCTGCCCGCCGCAGACCAAGCCGGTGCTGGACACCTCGGCAGTGGCCGAGCTGATCCTCGACCGTGCCCGTGAAGCCAGCAACAGCAAGGTCTACCCGATCGGCGCCCTGACCAAAGGCCTGGAAGGCGAGCAACTGGCCGAGCTGGTGGCCCTGCGCGACACCGGCTGCGTGGCCTTCGGCAACGGCCTGAAGGAAATCCCAAACAACCGTACCCTGGCCCGCGCCCTGGAATACGCTGCCACTTTCGACCTGACCGTGGTGTTCCACTCCCAGGACCGCGACCTGGCCCAGGGTGGCCTGGCCCACGAAGGCGCCATGGCCAGCTTCCTCGGCCTGCCCGGCATCCCCGAAAGTGCCGAGACCGTGGCCCTGGCCCGCAACCTGTTGCTGGTCGAGCAGAGCGGCGTGCGCGCGCACTTCACACAGATCACCAGCGCCCGTGGTGCGCGGCTGATCGAACAAGCCCAGCAGCTTGGCCTGCCAGTCACTGCCGACGTTGCCCTGTACCAGCTGATCCTCACCGACGAGTCGCTGCGCGAGTTCTCCAGCCTGTACCACGTGCAGCCGCCACTGCGCAGCAGCGCCGACCGCGAAGGCCTGCGCCAGGCGGTCAAGTCGGGCGTGATCCAGGCGATCTCCAGCCACCACCAGCCGCACGAGCGCGATGCCAAGCTGGCACCGTTCGGCGCCACCGAGCCTGGGATCAGCAGCGTCGAACTGCTGTTGCCACTGGCCATGACCCTGGTTGACGACGGCCTGCTCGACCTGCCAACCCTGCTGGCTCGCCTGACCAGCGGCCCTGCGGCGGCCATGCGCCTGCCGGCGGGTGAGCTGAAGGTAGGTGCAGCAGCTGACCTGGTGCTGTTCGATGCCAAGGCCTCGACCGTTGCCGGTGAACAGTGGTTCTCGCGCGGCGACAACTGCCCGTTCATCGGCCACTGCCTGCCTGGGGCGGTGCGTTATACCTTGGTCGATGGCCATGTCTGCCACGAGGGCTGAGTAGGCCCCACGGCCCTCATCGCCGGCAAGCCGGCTCCCACAGGGATTTGCAGCGCTAAAACCTGCGTGGGGGCCGGCTTGCCGGCGATGAGGCCAGCACAGACATCCACCAACCATTCATCCCTCCCGGTTGAAATCCTTCCCCCCACCCCCATATGAGTCTGCATCAGGCAATTTTGCCCCGCTGCGTGGAGACTCCCCCTTGACCACCATCGTTTCTGTCCGCCGTAACGGCAAAGTCGTCATGGGCGGCGACGGCCAGGTATCCCTCGGCAACACCGTGATGAAAGGCAACGCCAAAAAGGTTCGTCGCCTGTACCACGGCCAGGTCATCGCTGGCTTCGCCGGTGCCACCGCCGATGCATTCACCCTGTTCGAGCGCTTCGAAGGGCAGCTTGAGAAACACCAGGGCCACCTGGTGCGTGCCGCTGTCGAACTGGCCAAGGAATGGCGTACCGACCGCTCCCTGAGCCGCCTGGAGGCCATGCTGGCCGTGGCCAACAAGGATGCATCGCTGATCATTACCGGCAACGGCGACGTGGTCGAGCCCGAAGACGGCCTGATTGCCATGGGTTCCGGCGGCGCCTACGCCCAGGCCGCAGCCCGCGCCCTGCTGAACAAGACCGACCTCTCGGCCCGTGAAATCGCCGAGACAGCCCTGAACATCGCCGGTGACATCTGCGTGTTCACCAACCACAACCTGACCATCGAGGAGCAGGACCTGGCCGACTGATCAGTTGTTTTGGCGTCCCGCCCAGAGCGGGACTTTTCCACACTGATTGCTCTGCTCGAGGACCATTTTCATCATGTCCATGACCCCCCGCGAGATCGTCCACGAACTCAACCGCCACATCATCGGCCAGGACGACGCCAAGCGCGCCGTGGCCATTGCCCTGCGCAACCGCTGGCGGCGCATGCAGCTGCCTGCCGAGCTGCGTGCCGAGGTCACCCCGAAGAACATCCTGATGATCGGCCCCACCGGCGTCGGCAAGACCGAAATCGCCCGCCGCCTGGCCAAGCTGGCCAATGCGCCGTTCCTCAAGGTCGAAGCGACCAAGTTCACCGAAGTGGGCTACGTTGGCCGCGATGTCGAGTCGATCATCCGCGACCTGGCCGACGCCGCCATGAAGATGTTGCGTGAGCAGGAAATCATCCGCGTGCGCCACCGCGCCGAAGATGCCGCCGAAGACCGTATCCTCGATGCCCTGCTGCCGCAGGCCCGGGTGACAAGCTTCAGCGAAGAAGCCGCACAGACCAGCAGCGATTCCAACACCCGCCAGCTGTTCCGCAAGCGCCTGCGTGAAGGCCAGCTGGACGACAAGGAAATCGAGATCGAAGTTGCCGACACCGCCGGCGTCGAAATCGCCGCGCCGCCCGGCATGGAAGAGATGACCAACCAGCTGCAGAGCCTGTTTGCCAACATGGGCAAGGGCAAGCGCAAAGCGCGCAAGCTGAAGGTCAAGGAAGCGCTGAAGATGGTTCGCGACGAAGAAGCGAGCCGCCTGGTCAATGACGACGACCTCAAGGCCAAGGCCCTGGAAGCGGTCGAGCAACACGGTATCGTGTTCATCGATGAAATCGACAAGGTTGCCAAGCGTGGCAACGTCGGCGGTGCCGATGTATCCCGCGAAGGCGTGCAGCGCGACCTGCTGCCGCTGATCGAGGGCTGCACCGTCAACACCAAGCTGGGCATGGTCAAGACCGACCACATCCTGTTCATTGCCTCCGGCGCGTTCCACCTGAGCAAGCCGAGCGACCTGGTGCCTGAACTGCAGGGCCGCCTGCCGATCCGTGTCGAACTCAAGGCACTGACCCCGGAAGACTTCGAGCGCATCCTGCAGGAGCCGCACGCTTCGCTGACCGAGCAATACCGCGAACTGCTCAAGACCGAAGGGCTTAACATCGAGTTCCAGGCCGACGGTATCAAGCGCCTGGCCGAGATCGCCTACCAGGTCAACGAGAAGACCGAGAACATCGGTGCCCGCCGCCTGCACACCCTGCTCGAGCGCCTGCTCGAAGAGGTATCGTTCAGTGCCGGTGACCTGGCCAGTGCACATGACGAAGCACCGATCCAGATCGATGCCGCTTATGTGAACAGCCACCTGGGTGAGCTGGCGCAGAACGAAGACCTGTCGCGTTACATCCTGTAAGACTGAAGGGGCCGCTTCGCGGCCCAATCGCCGGCAAGCCGGCTCCCACAGGGTTCAGCAGTGCTGCGGACGTTGTGGGAGCCGGCTTGCCGGCGATTGGGCTGCGAAGCAGGCCCTTGCACAAAGGCGGGAATCTCTCGAAGCTTGCATTATCAGCTAACCAGAGATTCAGCCCATGGCCCGTCTGCCCACCGCCATCAACCTGCACAAAGCCTCGAAGACCCTCAGCCTCACCTACGGCCCCGACGAGGTCTACCACCTGCCCGCCGAATTCCTGCGCGTGCACTCCCCTTCCGCCGAAGTGCAGGGCCACGGCAATCCCATCCTGCAATTTGGCAAGATCAACGTCGGCCTCTCCGGCCTTGAGCCTGCCGGCCAGTACGCACTGAAACTGACCTTCGACGACGGCCACGACAGCGGCCTGTTCACCTGGGAGTACCTCGAGCAGCTGTGCCTGCGCCAGGAGCAGCTCTGGGCCGAGTACCTCGATGAATTGCACAAGGCTGGCAAAGCCCGCGATCCTGCCGAATCGGTGGTTAAACTGATGCTCTAGGTCAGGCCTTCCAAGAGTTAGAGCGCATTTTCTAATCTCATCTGTTTGAATGCCTTACAGACAGCTCTTTCAAGCGCTGTCTTGCGCATTACATGAAGTCGGGTTACCAATGGAGCTGGCAAGTTCCCTGCATTGCTTTCCAGGCAATCAGGGCCAGGCCGGTTTGTAGAGGTCGCGAGCGAAAGCAGGCAGTCTTCACACGCAGATTCCCCCGCAGCTCATCGCCGAATGCATCCGGCCCGCAGCACCGCTGTTCCTTATCACTGGTCACCCGAGTAGCAGTACCGGGCTGTCGACTGTGCGTTTGCCACAGCAAACCGGTACTCGTCTCAGGACAACGGAGCGTCGTAGATGAGTAGCAAGAACAACGATGAGTTGCAGCGGCAAGCCTCGGACAACACCCTGGGCCTGAACCCGGTCATTGGCATCCGCCGCAAGGATCTGCTGAGCTCTGCCCGTACCGTGTTGCGCCAGGCCGTGCGCCAGCCGCTGCACAGCGCCAAGCACGTGGCGCATTTCGGCCTGGAGCTGAAGAACGTGCTGCTGGGCAAGTCGAGCCTGGCCCCCGAGGGCGACGACCGTCGCTTCCAGGACCCGGCCTGGAGCAAGAACCCGCTGTATCGCCGCTACCTGCAAACCTACCTGGCCTGGCGCAAGGAGCTGCAGGACTGGATCGGCAACAGCGACCTGTCCCCCCAGGACATCAGCCGCGGCCAGTTCGTCATCAACCTGATGACCGAAGCCATGGCACCGACCAACACCCTGTCCAACCCGGCGGCAGTCAAACGGTTCTTCGAGACCGGCGGCAAGAGCCTGCTCGACGGCCTGTCCAACCTGGCCAAGGACGTGGTCAACAACGGTGGCATGCCCAGCCAGGTAAACATGGACGCCTTCGAAGTGGGCAAGAACCTGGGTACCAGTGAAGGCGCCGTGGTGTACCGCAACGATGTGCTCGAACTGATCCAGTACAGCCCCATCACCGAGCAGGTGCATGCCCGCCCGCTGCTGGTGGTACCGCCCCAGATCAACAAGTTCTACGTTTTCGACCTGAGCCCGGAAAAGAGCCTGGCGCGCTTCTGCCTGCGCTCCCATCAGCAGACCTTCATCATCAGCTGGCGCAACCCGACCAAGGCTCAGCGCGAGTGGGGCCTGTCGACCTACATCGACGCGCTCAAGGAAGCGGTCGACGCGGTGCTGGCGATCACCGGCAGCAAGGACCTGAACATGCTCGGTGCCTGCTCCGGCGGCATCACCTGCACGGCGCTGGTCGGCCACTATGCGGCGCTGGGCGAGAAAAAGGTCAATGCCCTGACCCTGCTGGTCAGCGTGCTCGACACCACCCTGGACACCCAGGTCGCCCTGTTCGTCGACGAGCAGACCCTCGAATCGGCCAAGCGCCATTCCTACCAGGCCGGCGTGCTCGAGGGCAGCGACATGGCCAAGGTGTTCGCCTGGATGCGCCCCAACGACCTGATCTGGAACTACTGGGTCAACAACTACCTGCTCGGCAACGAGCCGCCGGTGTTCGACATCCTGTTCTGGAACAACGACACCACGCGCCTGCCGGCCGCCTTCCACGGCGACCTGATCGAAATGTTCAAGAACAACCCACTGACCCGTTCCGATGCACTGGAAGTGTGCGGCACGCCGATCGACCTGAAGAAGGTGCAGTGCGACATCTTCAGCGTCGCCGGCACCAACGATCACATTACCCCGTGGCAGTCGTGCTACCGCTCGGCGCACCTGTTCGGCGGCAAGATCGAGTTCGTGCTGTCCAACAGCGGCCATATCCAGAGCATCCTCAACCCGCCGGGCAACCCCAAGTCGCGCTTCATGACCGGCGCCGACCGCCCGGGCGACCCGCTGGCCTGGCAGGAGAACGCCGACAAGCATGCCGACTCCTGGTGGCTGCACTGGCAGAGTTGGCTGGGCGAGCGTGCCGGTGACCTGAAGAAGGCCCCTGTGCGCCTCGGCAACCGTGCCTATGCCGCAGGTGAAGCTGCACCGGGGACCTACGTTCACGAACGTTGAGTTGTAACGCCGTGGCGCCCATGGAGGGGCCACGGCGCTTCATCCACATCAGAGTCACGCGCATGCCGCCACCCTACATATTCAGGACCGTCGAGCTGGACGACCAGTCCATTCGTACCGCCGTCCGTCCGGGCAAGCCGCACCTGACGCCACTGCTGATCTTCAACGGCATCGGCGCCAACCTGGAGCTGGTGTTCCCGTTCATCGAGGCGCTCGACCCCGACCTGGAAGTCATCGCCTTCGATGTGCCGGGCGTGGGTGGCTCCTCCACTCCGCGCCACCCTTACCGCTTCCCGGGCCTGGCCAAGCTGACCGCGCGCATGCTCGATTACCTGGATTACGGGCAGGTCAATGTGATCGGTGTGTCCTGGGGTGGCGCCCTGGCGCAGCAGTTCGCCCACGACTACCCGGAGCGCTGCAAGAAGCTGGTGCTGGCCGCCACCGCCGCCGGTGCGGTGATGGTGCCAGGCAAGCCCAAGGTGCTGTGGATGATGGCCAGCCCGCGTCGATACGTTCAGCCGTCGCACGTGATTCGCATCGCCCCGTTGATCTACGGCGGTGGCTTTCGCCGCGACCCCGACCTGGCCATGCACCACGCATCCAAGGTGCGCTCCGGCGGCAAACTGGGCTACTACTGGCAGCTGTTCGCCGGCCTGGGCTGGACCAGCATCCATTGGCTGCACAAGATCCAGCAGCCCACCCTGGTGCTGGCCGGTGACGATGACCCGTTGATCCCGCTGATCAACATGCGCCTGCTGGCCTGGCGAATTCCCAATGCCCAGCTACACATTATCGACGACGGTCACTTGTTCCTGATCACCCGGGCCGAGGCCGTCGCCCCGATCATCATGAAGTTCCTCCAGCAAGAACGTCAGCGTGCAGTCATGCACCCCCGCCCAGCCTCCGGCGGCTAGGGTGCTGGTTGCTGTCGTTCTGAGCTGACCGTGGCTTGACGAAGGAGTGCTGCCATGAAAGACAAACCGGCCAAAGGAACGACAACGCTTCCCGCCACCAGCATGAACGTGCAGAACGCGATGCTCGGCCTGCGCGGTCGCGACCTGATCTCGACACTGCGCAATGTCGGCCGCCATGGCCTGCGCAACCCGCTGCACACCGCCCGCCATCTGTTGGCGCTGAGCGGCCAGCTGGGCCGGGTGATGCTCGGCGACACCCCGTATCAGCCGAGCCCCCGCGATGCACGCTTCAACGACCCGACATGGAGCCAGAACCCGTTCTATCGCCGCGGCCTGCAGGCCTACCTGGCGTGGCAGAAGCAGACCCGCCTGTGGATCGATGAAAGCCACCTGGACGCCGACGACCGGGCCCGCGCGCATTTCCTGTTCAACCTGATCAACGACGCCCTCGCGCCGAGCAACTCGCTGCTCAACCCGCTGGCGGTCAAGGAGCTGTTGAATACCGGTGGCCAGAGCCTGGTGCGTGGCGTGGCCCACCTGCTCGACGACCTGCGCCACAACGACGGCCTGCCGCGCCAGGTGGACGAGCGTGCCTTCGAAGTCGGTGGCAACCTGGCTGCAACCCCAGGCGCTGTAGTGTTTCGCAATGAGCTGCTGGAGCTGATCCAGTACAAGCCCATGAGCGAAAAACAGCATGCCCGGCCGTTGCTGGTGGTGCCACCGCAGATCAACAAGTACTACATCTTCGACCTGCAGCCGACCAACAGCTTCGTCCAGTACATGCTCAAGAACGGTTTGCAGGTGTTCATGGTCAGCTGGCGCAACCCCGACCCGCGCCACCGCGAATGGGGCCTGTCCAGCTACGTACAGGCCTTGGAAGAAGCACTCAACGCCTGCCGCAGCATCAGCGGCAACCGCGACCCCAACCTGATGGGCGCCTGCGCCGGGGGCCTGACCATGGCCGCGCTGCAGGGCCACCTCAAGGCCAAGCACCAGCTGCGCCGGGTGCGCAGCGCCACTTACCTGGTCAGCCTGCTCGACAGCAAGTTCGACAGCCCCGCCAGCCTGTTCGCCGATGAGCAGACCATCGAGGCGGCCAAGCGCCGCTCATACCAACGTGGCGTGCTGGATGGCGGCGAAGTGGCGCGGATTTTCGCCTGGATGCGGCCCAACGACCTGATCTGGAACTACTGGGTCAACAACTACCTGCTCGGCAAGACGCCACCGGCCTTCGACATCCTTTACTGGAACGCCGACAGCACGCGCTTGCCGGCCGCGCTGCATGGCGACCTGCTGGACTTCTTCAAGCACAACCCGCTGACCCACTCGAACGGGCTGGAGGTCTGCGGCACCCCCATCGACCTCAAGCAGGTCGACCTGGACAGCTTTACCGTGGCAGGCAGCAACGACCACATCACCCCGTGGGACGCGGTGTACCGCTCGGCCCTGCTGCTGGGTGGCGAGCGTCGTTTCGTGCTGGCCAACAGCGGGCATATCCAAAGCATCATCAACCCGCCAGGCAACCCCAAGGCCTTTTACCTGGACAACCCCAAGCTTTCCAGCGACCCGCGGGCCTGGTTCCACGATGCCCAGCGCAGCGACGGCAGCTGGTGGCCGCTGTGGCTGGAGTGGATCACCCCGCGCTCCGGCCCGCTGAAGGCGCCCCGCGTGGAGCTGGGTAACGCGACTTATCCACCGCTGGGCCCCGCGCCAGGCACCTATGTCCTGACCCGATGAGCACAACGACTGGATGAAGACCCGCGACCGTATCCTCGAATGCGCCCTGCAGCTGTTCAACCAGCAGGGCGAGCCCAACGTTTCGACCCTGGAGATTGCCAACGAACTGGGCATCAGCCCGGGCAACCTGTACTACCACTTCCACGGCAAGGAACCGTTGGTGATCGGCCTGTTCGAGCGTTTCGAAGAGGCACTGATGCCGCTGCTGGACCCGCCCCTGGAAGTGCGCCTGGATGCCGAGGACTATTGGCTGTTCCTGCACCTGATCGTCGAGCACATGGCTCAATACCGCTTCCTGTTCCAGGACCTGTCGAACCTCACGGGGCGCCTGCCGAAGTTGGCGCGCGGCATGCGCAGCCTGATCAACGCGCTCAAGCGCACGCTGGCTGCGTTGCTGGCCAGCCTCAAGGGCCAGGGGCAGGTGGTCAGTGAAACGCAGGCGCTGGGGCAGTTGGTGGAACAGATCACCCTGACGCTGATGTTCTCGCTGGACTACCAGCGGGTGCTGGGGCGCGAGGGCGACGTGGGGATTGTGGTGTATCAGGTGATGATGCTGGTGGCGCCGCATTTGCAGGCCCAGGCGCGGGGGGCGGCGGAGCAGTTGGCGGTGCGGTATCTGGAGGGGTAAGTAGCCTGCTGAACCGGCAGTGACTTCTTCGCGGGGCAAGCCCGCTCCCACAGGTACAGCGCCGATTGCCGAATCAGCGCTGTACCTGTGGGAGCGGGCTTGCCCCGCGAAGAGCCCCGCGCCGCTGTTAGATCAGCGTGCCGGTAGCCACTGGTGCCGACGGTGCGTTGCTGGCAGGTGCCGCGCTTGGCGCTGGCGCCGCGGTAGCGGCCGGTGCGGCACTGGCCGCCGGTGCGGCCGGCTTGGCGGCTGCCGGCTTGGCCGGTGCCTTTTTCACCGCAGGTTTTTTTGCAGCAGCAGGTTTTGCTGCAGGCTTGGCAGCAACTGGCTTGGCTGCAGGTTTCGCCGCGGGTTTGGCCGCAGCAGTCTTGGCCGCTGGTTTGGCCGCAGCAGTCTTGGCCGCTGGTTTGGCCGCCGCCGTTTTTGCTGCAGGCTTGGCAGCTGCCTTGGCCAGCGGTTTGGCTGCAGTCTTGCTGGCTGCAGGCTTGGCCGCAGCGGCGCGCGACGAGATTGGCGTGACCGAAGCCCCGGTCAGTTTCTCGATCTGCTTGGTCAGGCTATCAACCTGCTGGTGCAGCGCCTTGATCTCATTGCGGCTCGGCACGCCAAGGCGCGAAATGGCGCTGTTCAAGCGCTTGTCGAAGGCCTCTTCGAGTTCGCTCCACTTGCCCAATGCGCGATCTTTCACGCCGGACACGCGCGAGGTGGTCGAAGATTTGGCGCTGTCGGCCACATCTTCTGCAGCCTTCTTCGCCTGTTTCTCGGCCTTCTCGCCATCCTTCACCAGCGAGTCGAACAGCTTCGGGCCGTCCTGGTCGACTTTCGAGTAGATACCCAGCCCTGCCAGCCAGATCTTGCGGGAGTACTTCTCGATCCCACCGACCCAGGAGCTGCCTTCTTTGTCGGAATTCTTCTTGCCAGCCATCCTGCTCTCCTTATGGTTTGTGCGCGACGCGCTCGAGCAGCTCATGCAGCTGTTCAAGCTTGATGGACAACGCCTCAACGTCATGTTTAGACGGAATGCCGAGGCGATTCAAGGCGCGACCTACCCGTGCGTCGAAAGCTTTTTCGATCTTGTCGAGTTGAATCTCGACCTTTCCGCGTACCCGACTGACTTCTTCAGCGGCTTCGTCGATCTGGTTGTTAGCGGCATCGAGCTCTTTGTCGATACGTTTCTTGCCACGCTTCTCGACGCCTTCACCGGCTTTCACCAGCTCCTGAAAGTACTCGGAGCCTTCCTGGCCAACACGGGCGTAGGCGCCAATGCCTGCCAGCCAGATCCTGCGCGCATAACCGCGCACCTCGCCCAACGTGCTCTGGGCGTCTTCCTTTTTCTTCACATTCACTTTGGCCATGCTCTGTACCTCATGCTCATGAGTGGAGGAGAACCGCCCATGAAGGTTGGGCTTGAGCATAAGGTAATGAGCAAAATTAGAATCTTCACCCTAGGCTTTGCAGACGAAGTGCCTGTGCGGGGAACCTACTGCGTTGCAACAGGCGCACCTTTACCTATCTACCACCGCCCGCCTGGCAGCGCGAGCAAGCATCGGCCTCCCTAACCCACGGAGCGCCGCTGCAATGCCCGACTCGTTTTCCACCCCCCTCAACTCGTATAGGCAAAGGGTGGCCACCCACTTCGCCGAACGCCCCAGCCTGCGCAGCGTCATGGCCCACGCCGCTTTCGAGGTGCTGGTAGACCGTTATCCGTGGATCCGCAGCAATCATCCCGGGCTACGATCGCTCGAAGGTATGGCCATTGTGCATGCGCCGACAGATGAAGGCGCGGCTCGGCAAAGTGACCTGATCGACACGCTGCTTACGCACTTTCTTGGCAGCACACCCCTGTCATTGGCCCCCACCGACCAATTCAGCCTGAAGCCGCCAGCGGTCTTTCGCCCGCAGCCGCAAGCGCCCACCATCGACCTGCGTATGGATGTTGTGGGCCGGGCGTTCAACGACATGCTGACGACGCTGACCGTGGCGCTTCAGCAAGCGCAGGTGAGTTTCTGGAATGGCGGCGAAGCCGACTCGGGTGTTTCACGTTTGCGCTGGCTGGAGCAGATGATCAAGGCTGCACTGCTTAGTGAACTCGAGAGCCAGGGCCTGCCCATCGATGCGAAACGCCTGTTGTACGCCTGTGTAGCCGAAGACAGCAGTGCACCCGCCATGCAGGGCCTGCAAGTGACATTGCAACAAGGGGGCGAGGCACATCACCTGGTATCTGCGGACCTGCTCATGATCGCGGAGCGCAACGAGAACAGGCTGGTGCTCTGGTGCAAACCTTCGGGTACGGTACGCAGCTTCGACGATTTATCCACCTTCGCCCTGGCCTTGCGCGACGAACTCGCCGACCACTACGGTTTCGACACGCTGGCCTGGGCATGCAAGCCGGTAGAGGGAAATGCGTTCCGCTACCAGGCCTGCCAGTTGCTGAACGGTGTCTTGCAGGCCATCGAACGCGTACAGCTATGCGCGATCGCACGCGTCGACGACCTGGAGCGCCTTTACAGCCAGCTCTGCGACCCCTCCGTGGCCTTCCCGGAGCACACCTGCATCGCCCGGCAGGCGCCGGCCATCCCGCTGCCAGCCTGGCTTGCCCAAGCCGGCATCAGTGACCGCTTCGACTACCACCGGGCGATGCTGGCGCTGTCCGCTCGCCAGGCGCTGACAGCAGCAACGACAGCGGCGGACGACTTCGAGGACCTGCAGCAGTACACCACCCGCCGCCTGCGCGAACAGATGAGCGCGGACCACCCCGGCAAGGCGGTGCCGGCCTCCGATCAGTTGCTTGTCTCGATTTCGCAAGTGGTCGAGATATCGTCCACCGGGCCAGCGCGCCTGGAGCCGCTCAAACCCGTCTCCCTGACCGAACTGGCCATCTCGCGCTTGCAACCGAACCTGCAGGCAGTTGCCACGGCAGTCACAGCAGCCGGCACACAACCCGTCGAAGGCTGGCTGGACCTCGATTACGTCAATCGCCTGGTAGATACGGTGGATGTGGGTGGCCAATATCCCCTGTACATCCACGAAAAACTGCAGGACCCGATCGACCGTGACCAGCGTATCCAGCGCTTCGCCAGTGAATGGCGCAGCAGCCTGCTGCTGGACGCCCTCCAGGCCAGGATCGAGGGGCGCTTGGGCGAACAGGCCTGCCAGGCATTGATGCTGTTCTGCCGTGACACGACAATGACTACCGCGCCAGTCAGCGTAGCCCCGCTGGCCTTCCATTGCGCACCGGGCGCCAGCCGTGCCAACCGGGTGCATGGCATGTTCGTGATCGTGGTCGCACAGCCACGCACCTGGGTCCTCTATCGCCCGCTGGCCGCCGGCCGCAGACTGCTGGCATACACCAGCGAAGCGCAGTTGATGGCCGATATCCGCGCGCCTGGCGAACTGCAACAAAGCATCCTCGCCTGGCTGGATGACGCGGACCGCGCAATCTATGACAACGGAGGGTTCACCCGGCCCCACCTGCACCCGCAGCTGTCTGAACTGGCCGACTTGCTGGGGGCCGGCACGGTGCTGACCGAACACGCCCTGGAGCAGTTGCGTGCGCCAGCCAACCTGGCCTTCGCTGCCTGGTCGGACGATCAGCCCACCCAGCTGCTTCAATCACATGCCGAAGCGATGGTGCTGCTGGCTTCGCGCCAGAGTGTCTCCAATGCCCAACTGCGCTGGGCGATGGTGGTGCAACTTGGCTGGATGGCGTTCAACACGGTCACAACGCTGCTGCGCGGGCCTGCGGCTACGGTGATCTGGCTGGTCGGCACAGTGGTCAGCCTTAAAACCGACCTGTCAGCGCTAGCCACAGGCGGCCTGGAGGAGAAGGCGTTGGCCGCCTCCGACCTGCTGGCCAATATCGCCCTGCTGCTGGTTCACGTTCATGGCATGGCACCGCCGCAACGGGTACAGCCGGAAAAGGCCCGGCTGCACCTCGGTGGCCCATCGCCTCGCCAGGCCGGCAGCGCGGCGCGACAGGAACAGCCCCAGGCCAGGGCCTGGCAAGACCCGTCCCAGCTGCCTGGGCCCACCCCCTGCAAGGTAAGCGCCTGGGGCAATAACCAACGCATCGGCAACCTTCCGAGCGCGGCGCGCAATGCCCTGCTCGAAATGCGTGCCAGTGTTGACCTGCAAGGGCTGGCGGCGCAGCAGCAAGGGCGCCTGCGCGGGCTGTACAAGGTCGACGAGCGCTATTACGTGAAGCTCGAGGCCACCACCTACGAGGTCGAAGAGACCTACACCGGCCTGCGCATCATCGGCCCCGATACCAGTGCAGGCGACTGGCAGGCGCTTGGCGGTGCCTGGGATGGCTACCACATCGTCGGGCGCGAACGCAGCAGAGGGCCCTGGCTGGCCCGCTGGAACGGCGAATGGATGATCGACCTGCGGCTGGCGGGCGGCATGCCCAGGTCACGCAAGGAGGTAGTGGATGAGAACCGAACCGCGATTGTTGCCCTGCAGGAACAGCGAAAACGCAACGACCAGGCGATCCTGAAGAACGAGACCTTCATCGAAAGGTACCTGGAACTGAGCAAACCCTACGACGAGGCCGCGCGGGAAGTCAGGCGAGCGCTGCGTGAACACCCGGGTATCGCCCGCGGCGACCTGCCAGAAACGCTGCAGGAACAGTTGCGCACGGTGCAGACCATGCGCAAGGAGATCCGGCCGCACTTGCTGATCATCTCGCTGACTTATGAAAAGCAGGCCGACCTGCTGGCCTCGCAAGTCAGGCTGTTCACCCAGATGAGCGAGCCGCGCTTTGCCAGGCTCGACCCACGGAGCACATCGGCCCTGGGCCGCAGTCAGTGGGCGGAACAACTGCTCGACACCGACCTGCATCTGTTCCACCGCCTGCTCGACCTCACCGACTATGAGGTCCTGAAGCAACAGTCGGCGCAACTGGTCAAGTTACCGTTCGGCCAGGAACAAGGGTTGCTGTACCTTGCGTACCGCGACAACCTGGCAGCGGCGCATGCCACTCACAAGCGCGTACTCACGGTCAGTGAACGCCTGGACCAGAACATCGCACACGCCCTGGCCGACTCCACCCTGCAGTTCAAGGACAAACCGGCGAAGCTGGAAAAATCATTGGCCAGCGCCACTACTCGACCGTCATCACCCGCGGCCAGGTGATCAGCGATCTGGCCCAGTTGGTAGTGAACAGGGAGCAACTGACCGGCGAAAACTTCGACGAACTGCTGCGCATGCAAGCAACCCTGCGCGATCGCGGCTTCCAGGCGGCACTGCTGAGCCACGATGGCCTGGCGGCGGCGAACCTGCCCGCCGAAGAGCAAGCGGAAATCCTCGGCAATGCCGTACGCGAATACCAGGCTTCGCTTGGCAAGGCCAACTACCTGCTGTCATTGAACGAGCCGGCACTTGATACTGCACGCCTGGAGCAGTACATAGGCGAGGTAACGGCCTTGAAGTCAGCGGCCGAGCATGACTTGAGCAACGCCCTGCTCGCCCGCCAAGGCGGCATGCCCGCCCAGCCCAGGCAGTTGACCTACCGCGGGCGCCCAGGCAGACGCAAGCTGATCCGCACCGTGCAGGGTAGAACGATCCTGGCCGAAGACACCGAAGAAGGGCACCTGGCGACGCAGAGCGACCCTGTCACCCAGCAGACCGTCCAGTACCAGCAGCGTGGCGAGCAGTGGGAACCGGTACCCAGCGCCGCCCCCCTGCGTAGCAACGCCTACCTTCGCCGCGTCGGCGCCAGCCTGCTTGCGCAGAAGGCTGGCAAGCTCGCCCTGGCCGCCCGCTATTCGAATGAACCCAACAGCCTGGCAGACCTGATGGACTGGCAGATCCAGGACATGGACGACATCGCCCGGCAGTTGACGGCCGGTCCGGCCGAGGGCCAGGCCCTCGCAGGGCAACTGAACGAGGCGGTCGAGGCGCTGCAGGCTGAAAAGCGCCGCTTGCTTACCGACGCCTACTTCAACACGCGGCATCCGGACAGCAAGGCATTGCGCTACCTTCATGAGCGAGGCCAGATCGAGATAACCCTGAGCAAGGCGCGCAAGCGGCTCAAAGCCGACGACTACCTGGATGTCTACAGCATTTTTCGCAAGCAACCCAGGCAGATGCTCTGGGAAGCGCACTTTCACTACACCAGTGCCCAAGCCGCGGCTCGCAGGTTTGCCAAGGCCCATTTGAAGTTCTGGGAACCCCGGGCCATGAGCCGCGAGGAAAAGCTGGAGCGCTCCCGCGACCCGGCAGAGCGGATCCATGTCTACCGGGGCGACTTGCGCCTAGAGCAGATCGAAGGCGTGATTCCTTTCCCCGACAACTGACTGCAGAGGGCGTCAGGCCAGTGCCTTGTCCAGCGCCCGCTCGATTTCACCCTTGATGGTGCCACTCATCATCGACAGCATCATGCCCAGCTTCAATTCGACGCGGATGCTGTCGTCGCCAATGTGCACGCTGCCATTGGCGCCACTGCGCGCCACGTCCACACGGTCGCCGTTCCAGGTGGCCTTGAGGTCGTACTCACGGCTGAGCTTGTCGACCAGCGCTTCGGCCTTGGCGCGGGCGGCCTCGCGCCCTAGGGAGTGTTTGCGTTCGACGCTGATCTGGGTCATGCGGGTGTTCCTGAAGATGAAGACATACTTGGCATTATGCCCGCCCCTGCCCACTGGCACACCCCGCCAAGACAAATCCGCCCGTTCGCCCTAGAATGGCGGTAATTTTTTCCGGTGAAGCGATATGAACGACCAGCGCAAAGGCGAACACACCGAACCCACCACTCATTTCGGCTACCAGGACGTCCCCGAGAGCCAGAAGGCAAAGAAAGTCGCCGAGGTATTCCACTCGGTGGCCGCCAAGTACGACCTGATGAACGACGTGCTTTCCGGCGGCATGCACCGCTTGTGGAAGCGCTTCACCATCGAGCTGTCGGGCGTGCGCAGCGGTAACCGCGTGCTGGACATCGCCGGTGGCACCGGCGACCTGGCCGCCAAGTTCTCGCGCCTGGTTGGCCCAACCGGTCAAGTGGTGCTCGCCGACATCAACGATTCGATGCTCAAAGTCGGCCGTGACCGCCTGCTCGACCGTGGCGTGGCCGGCAACATCGAGTTCGTCCAGGCCGACGCTGAAAAGCTGCCGTTTCCGGACAACCACTTCGACTGCGTGACCATCGCCTTCGGCCTGCGCAACGTCACCCACAAGGACGAAGCGATCCGCTCGATGCTGCGCGTGCTCAAGCCCGGTGGCCGCCTGTTGATCCTGGAGTTCTCCAAGCCGACCAACAAGCTCATGTCCAAAGCCTACGACGCTTACTCGTTCGCCTTCATGCCACTGGCCGGCAAGCTCATCACCAATGACTCGGAAAGCTACCGTTACCTCGCCGAATCGATCCGCATGCACCCGGATCAGGAAACCCTCAAGAGCATGATGGTCGAGGCCGGTTTCGACCGCGTCACCTACCACAACATGACCAGCGGCATCGTCGCCGTGCACCGGGGAATCAAGCCCTGATGCTGCTGGCAGGGCTGCTCGCCAGCGTCGAACATGGCCTGAACCGCGTCCTGCGCATGGACAGCACGGCCCTGCCGCGGCTGGCCGCGCTGGAAGGCAAGGTCATCGAAATCGACTGCCGTCAGCCGGCCCTGCAGGTCTTCATCCTGCCCGATGAAGAAGGCCTGATGCTCGCCGCCCATTGGGAGGGCGAGGTGGACTGCAGCCTGCGTGCACCGGCCGGCAGCCTGGCGCAACTGGCCCTGGCCAGGGACAAGACCGCCGTGCTGCACAGCCCGCAGGTCGAACTGCATGGCGACAGCGCCGTGCTGCTCGACCTGTTCGGCGTGCTGCAAGACCTGGAGCTGGACTGGGAGCACGAGCTGCAACGCTGGCTCGGCCCGGTCGCCACGGCGCTGCTGGCAGGCCACATCCGCCTGCGCGCACGCTGGACCCGCCAGGGCCTGGCACGCTTCAGCCAGAACCTGTCCGAATACCTGGCCGAAGAGTCGCGCACCCTGGTGGGCAAGCGTGAAGCCGAAGCCGCCTTCAGCGAGCTCGACACCTTGAAGGTCGACATAGAACGCCTCGAGGCGCGCCTGTTGCGCCTCTCCCGATCCCTTGATACCAGCGATAACGCATGAAGCTGCTCGCCGTCCGCCGTCTTTTCCGCATCCAGCGCGTGGTGATCCGCTACCGCCTCGATGACTTGTTGTTCGACCTGCCGCTGCCCTGGTGGCTGCGCAGCCTCCGCCTGCTGATGCCGTGGCGCTGGCTGCCGCGCAAGCCGTCCGAGCTCACCCGCGGTGCGCGCCTGCGCCTGGCATTGCAGGACCTGGGGCCGATCTTCATCAAATTCGGCCAGCTGCTGTCCACCCGCCGCGACCTGCTGCCTCCCGACATCGCCGATGAGCTGATGGGGCTGCAGGACCGCGTGCCGCCGTTCGACCCGAAACAGGCCGTGGCGCTGATCGAAGCACAGCTGGGCGCCAAGGTCGGCCAGGTGTTCAGCCGCTTCGACGTCGAGCCGCTGGCCTCGGCCTCGGTGGCGCAGGTGCATGCCGCACGCCTCAAGACCGGCGAAGAGGTGGTGGTCAAGGTGGTGCGCCCGGGCCTCAAACCTGTGATCGCCCAGGACCTGGCCTGGTTGTTTCTGATTGCCAAGGCCGCCGAGCGCGCCTCGGCCGACGCCCGCCGCCTGCACCCGGTGGAAATCGTCGGCGACTACGAGAAGACTATCTACGACGAGCTCGACCTGCTGCGCGAGGCGGCCAACGCCAGCCAGCTGCGGCGCAACTTCGAGGGCTCGGAGCTGATGTACGTGCCCCAGGTGTACTGGGACCTGTGCCGCCCCAAGGTGCTGGTGATGGAACGCATCTATGGCGTGCCGGTGACCGACATGGCCACCCTGGCCGACCAGCGCACTGACATGAAGCTGCTGGCCGAGCGCGGCGTCGAGGTGTTCTTCACCCAGGTGTTCCGCGACAGCTTCTTCCATGCCGACATGCACCCCGGCAACATCTTCGTCAGCACGGTGAAGCCGTGGAGCCCGCAGTACATTGCCATCGACTGCGGCATCGTCGGCAGCCTCACCGCCGAGGACCAGGACTACCTGGCGCGCAACCTGTTCGCCTTCTTCAAGCGTGACTACCGCCGCGTTGCCGAGCTGCACATCGATTCGGGCTGGGTACCGGCGCACACCAAAGTCAATGAATTCGAGGCCGCCATCCGCACCGTGTGCGAGCCGATCTTCGAAAAACCGTTGAAAGATATTTCCTTCGGCCAGGTGCTGATGCGCCTGTTCCAGACTGCCCGGCGCTTCAACATGGAGGTGCAGCCCCAGCTGGTGCTGCTGCAGAAGACCCTGCTCAACATCGAAGGCCTGGGCCGTCAGCTCTACCCCGACCTGGACCTGTGGAGCACCGCCAAGCCGTTCCTCGAACGCTGGATGCGCGAGCGCTACAGCCCCAAAGCCGTGTTCGGCAACCTGCACAGCCAGGTGGAACAACTGCCGCACCTGGCCGACATGACCCGCGACCTGCTCGAACGCCTGTCGCAGCCGCACCTGCACGACCCACAACTGCCAGAGCGCCGCCGCCAGGGCGACCGCTGGGCGCTGCGCCTGCTGGGTGCCGGCCTGCTGGGTGGCGGTGCGGTGCTGGCCGCCGGTGCTGCCGAGGCCGCCAGCCTGGCAGCCCCAGCTGCCTGGCCGGCCTGGCTGATGGTGGCTGCCGGCCTTTACCTGATCGTGCGCCAATAGCCAGCCGCGCTGCTGGCTGGCACACTAGCGCAAGGGGCCCGGTACAGGAGCGGGCCCGGCTTTGGAGTCGACGATGAAAGACTGGCTGGACGAGATCAAGTGGAACAGCGATGGCCTGGTACCGGCGATCGCCCAGGACCACAAGACCGGACGCGTACTGATGATGGCCTGGATGAACCGTGAGTCGCTGGCACTGACTGCCGCCGAGCATCGTGCCATCTACTGGTCACGCTCCCGTGGCAAGCTGTGGCGCAAGGGCGAGGAATCTGGCCATGTGCAGAAACTGCACGAGATGCGCCTGGACTGCGATGCCGACGTGATCATCCTGATGGTCGAGCAACTGGGCCATATCGCTTGCCATACCGGCCGTGAAAGCTGCTTCTACCGCGTCTTCGAAGACGGCCAGTGGAAAACCGTCGACCCGGTGTTGAAAGACCCGGATGCCATCTACAGCGCAGGACACTGACATGAGCGATACCCTCAACCGCCTGGCCGAAGTGCTCGAAGAACGCAAGCACGCGGCACCCGACAGCTCCTATGTGGCCAGCCTGTACCACAAGGGCCTGAACAAGATCCTCGAGAAACTTGGCGAAGAGTCCGTCGAAACCATCATTGCTGCCAAGGACGCCGAGGCCAGCAAGGATTACAGCGATGTCATCTATGAAACCGCCGACCTGTGGTTTCATAGCCTGGTCATGCTCAGCGCACTGGGCCAGCATCCACAAGCCGTGCTCGATGAACTGGAGCGCCGTTTCGGCCTCTCCGGGCACGATGAAAAAGCCGCGCGCCAGCCCTCGGCCTGACCGAATAGCATTCTAGGAGAGCACCATGGGTATTTTTGACTGGAAACACTGGATCGTCCTGCTGGTCGTCGTCGTGCTGGTGTTCGGCACCAAGAAGCTGAAAAACCTGGGTGGCGACCTGGGCGAATCGATCAAGGGCTTCCGTAAAGCCATGAACGACGAAGAGACCAAGCCGGCCGAGCAGACCCCGCCGCCAGCCCAGCCGATTCCACCGGTACACACCACTCAGCCGCACGCCGCCGCGCCGCAGCAGCCGCAGCCGCAGCCGCAGGGCCACACCATCGAGGGCCAGGCCCAGCCGGTCCAAGAGCCGCAGCGGAAAGACTGAGCCATGTTCGGCATCAGCTTCAGCGAGTTGCTGCTCGTCGGCCTGGTAGCGCTGTTGGTGCTCGGCCCTGAACGCCTGCCTGGCGCCGCGCGTACTGCGGGGCTGTGGGTCGGCCGGCTCAAGCGCAGCTTCAACGCCATCAAGATGGAGGTCGAGCGCGAAATCGGCGCCGACGACATCCGCCGTCAGTTGCACAATGAGCACATCCTGCAAATGGAACAGGAAGCCAAGCGCATCCTCAACCCGCTGACGCCGCCAGCCCCGCCGCCAGCCGCTGCGGTTACCGAGCAGCCTGCCGCCACGCCAACGCCAGCGCCGGTAGCACCTGTAGCGCCGGCCACTGCGCCCGAGCAGCCCGAACAGCCTCAACCGCCGCGAGCCCCATGAGCGAAAAACCACAAGACGACCAGCCCATGCCGCTGGTCTCGCACCTGACCGAACTGCGCACGCGCCTGTTACGCTGCGTCGCCGCGATCTTCCTGATCTTTGCCGGGCTGTTCTCTTTCGCCCAGCAGATCTACACCCTGGTCTCGGCGCCCCTGCGCGACCACTTGCCGGCCAACGCAACGATGATCGCCACCGATGTGGCCTCGCCGTTCCTGACGCCGTTCAAGCTGACCATGATCGTCTCGCTGTTCCTGGCCATCCCGTTCATCCTGCAGCAGATCTGGGGGTTTATCGCCCCGGGTCTGTACCGCCACGAAAAACGCATCGCCATTCCGCTGCTGGTATCGAGCATCTTCCTGTTTTACGCCGGCATGGCCTTCGCCTACTTCCTGGTGTTCCCGCTGATGTTCAAATTCTTCGCCGCTGCCACACCGGCAGGCGTGGCGATGATGACCGACATCGCCAACTACCTCGATTTCGTCATGACCCTGTTCTTCGCCTTCGGCGTCGCCTTCGAAATACCGGTGGCGGTGGTGCTGCTGGTGTGGATCGGCGTGGTCGATGTGCAATACCTGAAGAAAATCCGCCCTTACGTGATCATCGGCTGCTTCGTGGTCGGCATGATCCTCACCCCGCCAGACATCTTCTCGCAGACCCTGCTCGCCGTGCCCATGTGGCTGCTGTTCGAAATCGGTGTGCTGTGTGGCAGCCTGATCCGCAAGCGCAGCCACCGCGATGATGAAGCGGCGAACGACCACAACGACCAGCCGCCAGCGACCCAACCGTGAACCTGTTGCTTCTTGAAGAGGCCGACTTCGTCTCGGCCGACCGTGTCGTCCTTGCCGATCGGCGCTTTACCCACATGCTGGAAATCCACCGTGTGGCGGTGGGCGACAGCCTGCGCGTGGGCCGTATCAACGGCCTGATGGGCAACGCCACGGTGGTGCGCCTGGAGCAGCACGAAGCCGAACTTGAAGTCGGCTTCAACCAGCCGCCGCCCGCCAAACTGCCGCTGACCCTGGTGCTGGCCGTGCCGCGACCAAAGATGCTGCGCCGGCTGTTCCAGACCGTCGCCACCCTGGGCGTACAGCGGTTGGTGCTGGTCAACAGTTACAAAGTCGAGAAAAGCTTCTGGCAGACGCCCTTCCTGACCCCCGAGAGCATCCGCGAGAACCTTATACTGGGGCTGGAACAGGCCCGCGACACGGTGCTGCCCGAGGTGATCATCGAGAAGCGCTTCAAACCGTTCGTCGAAGACCGCCTGCCCGCCATCGCCGATGGGACCCTCGGCCTGGTGGGCCACCCGGGCCCCTACCCTGCCTGCCCGCGTGCAGTCGAAGGGCCGGTAACGTTGGCGATTGGCCCGGAAGGTGGCTGGATCCCCTACGAAGTCGAACTGCTGGGCAAGGCAGGTCTGGCGCCGGTGCAGCTGGGTGAACGCATTCTGCGCGTGGAAACGGCCGTCACGGCGTTGTTATCGCGAATTTTCTGACAGCCAAGTCAGCATTTTCCACCCATCAAGTTTCCCCGACCTAGGCCGATGCTCTGGCAACACAACAATAATTCCGTGCTGCCACGTTGCCGGGGGGTCGAACATGTACCAAAGGTTTTCCCAATCGCTGGGGAATATAAGCGTCAATCGAAAATTGGGGCTGGGCTTCGGCTTGGTGCTCCTGCTCACCCTGGCCATTACCTTCACGGGCTGGAAGGGCATGGACAGCATCATCGACCGGGGCGACAAGCTGGGCAATATTTCGGTGATCCAGCAATACACCCAGGAACTGCGCATCGCTCGCCAGCATTACCAACGTCAACGCGACGCCGCTACGTTGGGCGAATTGGATCAGGCGCTGGCCAACCTCGATCACCAGGTGCAGCGGATGCTCGGGGAGATCGAACAGCCCGCAGACCGCCAGCGCCTGGAGCAGCAGCGCGAGGCCGTGCGCATCTATCAGCAGGCCCTCACCGACCTGAAGCAGGCCGGTCAGCGCCGTGACACGAGCCGCGCCATGCTGGGCGACACCGCCGACAAGGCGGTCGAGCTGATCGGCCGTGTGCAGCAGCGCCTGCTGCAGGGCGGCGATATCACCCAGTACCAGGCTGCCGTCGAGGTCAATGCCCTGGTTCAGCAGGCGCGCTTCCAGGTGCGTGGCTACACCTACAGCGGTAATGCCGACTTCCAGCAGACCGCGCTTAAGGCGATCGACCAGGCCCTCGCCGAGCTCAAGGCGCTGCCGGGCAAGCTCCCAGCCGACTATGCCGCCAGCCTCGATGACTCCGCCACCGCCTTGGCCGCCTACCGCGATGCGGTACGCCAGTTCGGCGACGCCCAGAATGCCAGCGAGCTGGCCCTGCAGCACATGGCCGATCAGGGCTCGGTGCTGTTGCAAACCAGCCAGGCGATGACCCTTTCGCAAACCGAAGTGCGTGACGCCGGCAGCCACCGGGCCAAAGTCATGCTGGGCGCAGCCACCGCCTTCGCCATGGTGCTGGGCTTGCTCGCCGCATGGGCAATCACCCGGCAGATCATCATCCCGCTGCGCCAGACCCTGGCCGCCGCCGAACGCGTGGCCAACGGCGACCTGCGCCAGGACCTGGTCAGCACCCGCCGCGACGAGCTGGGCCAGTTGCAGGCCAGCATGCAGCGCATGACCCAAGGCCTGCGCGAACTGATCGGCGGCATCGGCGACGGCGTCACCCAGATCGCCAGCGCCGCCGAAGAGCTGTCGGCTGTGACCGAGCAGACCAGCGCCGGGGTCAACAACCAGAAGGTCGAAACCGATCAGGTAGCGACCGCCATGAACGAAATGGCCGCCACCGTGCACGAAGTGGCGCGCAACGCCGAGCAGGCCTCGGAAGCCGCGCTGATGGCCGACCAACAGGCGCGTGAAGGCGATCGCGTGGTCAGCGAGGCCGTCGCGCAGATCGAGCGCCTGGCCAGCGAGGTGGTGAATTCCAGCGAAGCGATGAACCAGCTCAAAGCCGAGAGCGACAAGATTGGCAGCGTGCTCGACGTGATCAAGTCGGTTGCCCAGCAGACCAACCTGCTGGCCCTGAACGCGGCCATCGAAGCGGCCCGCGCCGGCGAGGCTGGCCGTGGCTTTGCCGTGGTGGCCGATGAAGTGCGCAGCCTGGCGCAACGCACGCAGCAGTCCACCGAGGAAATCGAAGAGCTGATTGCCGGCCTGCAAAGCGGCACCCAGCGGGTTGCCAGCGTCATGGACGCCAGCCGCCAGCTCACCGACAGCAGCGTCGAGCTTACCCGCCGTGCGGGCGGCTCGCTGGAAACCATCACCCGTACCGTTTCGTCGATCCAGGCAATGAACCAGCAGATCGCCACGGCAGCCGAGCAGCAAAGCGCCACCGCCGAAGAGATCAACCGCAGCGTGATGAACGTGCGGGATATCTCCGACCAGACCTCGGCGGCCAGTGAAGAGACGGCCAGTTCCAGTGTCGAACTGGCGCGCCTGGGCACGCACCTGCAGGGCCTGGTCGGGCGCTTCCGGCTCTAACGGCACGGCTACTAGTAATGTCCTACGAATCAGGGTGAAATTTCCTACCTGATTCTCAGGTCAAGTCCTACGCGCTCTCCGCCGATGGGCAGGGGTGTCATGCCAGCAAAGTGCTGGCATGGCTCCCCTACTCAACTGGACGGAGACTTGCCATGTTCGGCTACCTCAACCGCAGGCTCGGCAACATCAGTGTCGGCGCCAAGCTCGCCCTGGGCTTCGCCGTGGTCCTGCTGCTTACCCTGGCCACCACCGTCAGCGGCTGGCGCGCCCTGGATGGTGCCATCACCCGCTCGGAACAGCTCAGCGAAATAGGCCGGATCAACGACCTGGTCAAGGATCTGCGCGCCGAGCGCATCACCTACCGGGTGCTGGCCGATGACACCAGCAAGGCGAAGATCGGCAGTATCCTGCAGCAACTGGATGGCATGCTGACGGCGCTGCAGCAACGCAGCAGCGTCGATGAATCGCGCCAGATGCTGAGCCAGAAGCTGCAAGTGCTGCAGCGCCTGCACGACGATTTCAGCGCCCTGCAGCGCGGCGTCGAAAGCCGGCGCACCCTGCGAGCAGCCATGCAGGCGCAGGAACTGAAGCTCAACGAAGTGATCGACGAACTGCAAACCCAAGCCCTGCTGCAGATGCCCGCCGACAGCCAGCAGAACGGCGTACTGGGGCTGATGGACACGCTCAGCCGACATGTCGACGGCGCCAATCAGCAGAGCCTGGTACCGGCGTACACGTTCTCGCCGCTGGGCGATTTCGCCAAAGTGGGCGATACCGCGCTGGACGCCGCCGAAGCCAGCCTCGGCCAACTGCTCAAAAGCATTGGCCCTTTGGGCCTGCCGCGCAGCCTGACGGAGCAGCCAGGCGTGGAGCTGGGCAAATACCGCGCTAGCCTCGATCAATACCGGCGCACCGCGCTGGGTGTGGAGCAACTGCAAGACGACATGGAGCAGAAGGGCGACGAGCTTCGGGCGGTCAGCCTGGAGCTGGGTGAAAGGAAGATCCAACAGCGCGACAGCGAAGCCCTGGCTGCCCGCTCACTGTTGACCAGCGTGGCCCTGCTGGCCCTGGTGGTCGGGGTGCTGGCCGGTTGGCTGATTACTCTGCAGATCACCCAGCCGTTGCGCCAGACGCTGGCCGTGGCGGCGCGCATCGCACGCGGCGACCTCAGCCAGGTGGAGCCCGTGCAGCGTCGTGACGAGATGGGCCAGCTACAGGCCAGCATGCGTGAAATGACCCTCAGCCTGCGCGAGCTGATCGGCGGCATCGACCAGGGTGTCGGTCAGCTGTCACAAGCCGCTACACAACTGGCGGCCAGCAGTGAGGACACCAAGCTACGCATCAACCAACAGCGCGAGGAAACCGACCAGGTAGCCACCGCCATGAACCAGATGAGCGCCACGGTGCAGGAAGTTGCTCAGAATGCCGAGCAGGCGTCGATGGCGGCGAGCAATGCCGACCAGCAGGCGCAGCTGGGCGATCAGGTGGTGGCGGAGGGCATCAACCGTATCGAGCAACTGGCCGGGCAAATGGACCACTGCCTGGCGGCCATGCAGCACCTGGCAGGTGAAAGTCAGCGGATCGGCAGCATTCTCGATGTGATCAAGTCGGTGTCCGAACAAACCAACCTGCTGGCACTGAACGCCGCCATCGAGGCCGCCAGAGCCGGTGAAGCCGGGCGTGGTTTTGCCGTGGTCGCCGATGAAGTCAGAGGGTTGGCGCAGCGCACGCAGCAGTCCACCGAAGAGATCGAACAGCTGATCGAAAGCCTGCACAGCGGCACCGACCAGGTCACCAGCCTGCTCGACAACAGCAAGCGCCTGACCGAGCAGAGCGTCGAGCTGAGCCGCAAGGCGGGGGATGCCCTGAGCCAGATCACCGATACGGTGTCGAGCATCCAGGGCATGAACCAGCAAATCGCCACGGCCAGCGAGGAGCAGAGCGTGGTGGCCGAGCAGATCAACCGCAGTGTGATCAGTGTGCGCGATGCGTCAGACCAGACCAGTGCAGCCAGTGAGCAGACGGCGGCTTCGAGTGGGGAGCTGGAGCAGCTGGGGCAGCAGCTACGGGGGATGGTGGGGCGGTTCAGCCTTTGAGATTGCCGGGGCCGCGTTGCGGCCCATTGGCGGGGCAAGTCGGATCGCCGCACCGCCGCTCCCACAAGGAGCAGTGAAGCGCCTGTGGGAGCGGGCTTGCCCCGCGAAGGGGGCGGCGCGGTTACAGCACCTGGCGCAAGAACGCCTGCGCGCGCGGGTCTTTGGGCGAGGCGAAGAACGCTGCCGGGGCCGAATCTTCCAGCAGCTTGCCGTGATCGAAGAACAGCACCCGGTCCGCCACTTCTCGGGCAAAGCCCATTTCATGGGTCACGCAGACCATGGTCATACCTTCCTGGGCCAGGGTCTTCATCACGTCCAGCACTTCACCGACCATTTCCGGGTCGAGCGCCGAGGTCGGCTCGTCGAACAGCATCACCTTAGGCTCCATTGCCAGGGCCCGGGCGATCGCCACCCGCTGCTGCTGGCCGCCGGAAAGCCGCGAGGGGTACTCGTTGGCCTTCTGCGAAATGCCCACTTTCTCCAGCAGCGCACGCGCCTTGGCTTCGCGCTCGGCCTTGCCGCGTTTGCGCACGACCTTCTGGGCCAGGCACAGGTTCTCCAGCACAGTCATGTGCGGGAACAGGTTGAAGTGCTGGAACACCATGCCGACTTCGCGGCGGTAGGCATTGATGTCGGTCTTCGGGTCTGCGAGTTGCAGGCCGTTGATGGCCACATGGCCTTCGTCGAAATGCTCCAGGCCGTTCAAGCAGCGCAGGAAGGTCGACTTGCCCGAGCCCGACGGGCCGAGCACCACGACCACTTCGCCCTTGGCCACCTGGGTGGTGACGTTGTCCACCGCGCGTACCACTTGGCCACGGGTGTCGAACACTTTCAAAAGGTCACGGACTTCAATCACTTTGCGCAAGCCTCCGCTCGAGCCGGCTGGCCAGGTGCGACAGCGGCAGGTTGATCAGCAGGTACAGGCCTGCCACGCAGAACCAGATCTCGAACGTCGAGAACGAGGTGGTGATGGCCTCTCGACCGCTCTTGGTCAGCTCAGTGATGGCGATCACCGACACCAGCGAGGTGTCCTTGACCAGGCTGATGAACTGCCCGGCCAACGGTGGCAGTACGCGCTTGAAAGCCTGCGGCAGGATCACGTGGCGCATCGACTGGCCCGCGTTCAGGCCCAGCGAGCGCGCTGCCTCGTTCTGGCCCTTGGCGATCGACTGCACGCCGGCACGCACGATCTCGGCCACATAAGCACCGGTGAACAGCGCCAGCGCCGCCACACCGGCGAATTCACGGGACAGGTTGAGCACAGTGCCGATGAAGAAGTAGAAGATGAAAATCTGTACCAGCAGCGGCGTGCCGCGCACCAGTTCGACGTAGACGGTCGACAGGTCGCGCAGGGTCGGGTTGTTCGACAGCCGGCACAGCCCGGCGAACAGGCCAATCACCAGGCCCAGCGCCCCGGACACCACCGAAAGCCACAAGGTGGTCAACAGGCCCCATGCCAGCGGGCCGGCTGCCCAGTGGCGAGTCACGCCGATCTGGTCGCCTTCGGCAACGTCGTCACCGCGGCTAAGTTGCAGGCTGTCCTTGGCCACGTCGAGCACTTGCTCATCGCCGTTCTCGTCTTTGAGCGTAACGCGGGCGTTATCGCCGGAGACGACGATTTCCTGCACCGTGCCGTAGCCGCTGGCGCGTTGCGCTTCCTCGGCCTTGTAGGCGAAGTATTGCGGTACGCGGTTCCAGCGCCACTCGTAGGACATCATCGAGGTGGCCAGGTACAGGCTGATCGCCAGGCCCACCAGGACCAGCGCAGTCAGCGCGTGCCAGGGCCATTGGGCTTTCTTGTGTTTGATCACGTGGGTACTTCCGTAAATGCGAACGCGCAGGGTTTACCTGCGCGTCGGGGTCAAAGCCGGGGGCTTGTGGCCTGGGCCTTATTCCATTTCCTTCAGCCAGTCCTTGTTCTTGAACCACTTGTCGTGGATACGATCGTAGGTCCCGTCATGCTTGATCTGGTGCAGGAAGTTGTTGATGAAGTTGATGCTGTCGTAGTCGCCTTTCTTCAGGCCGAAAGCCAGCGGCTCGTAGGTGAAGGGCTCTTCCAGGAACAGCAGCTTGCCAGCGCCGGCCTTCTCGACTGCCACCACGTTGTACGGCGCGTCATAGACGAAGGCGTCAGCCTTGCCGTTGACCACGTCCATCACCGCTTCCTGCTCGTTGTCGTAGCCGTGGTATTTGGCCTTGGCGATCAGTTTCTTGGAAACCATCTCGCCGGTGGTGCCGAGCTTGGAGGTGATGCGGTACTTCTCGTTGTTCAGGTCCTTGTACGACTTGATCTCGCCCGCCAGCTCCTTGCGGATCAGCAGGGTCTGGCCAACCACGATGAAGGGTTCGCTGAAGTTCAGGCGCAGGTTGCGTTCCTGGGTCAGGGTCATGCCGCTGCCGATCATGTCGAACTTGTCGGTCAACAGGGCCGGGATGATGCCGTCATAGGCGGTAGACACTGCCTCGAACTTGACGCCCATGGACTTGGCCATGGCCTTGAGAATGTCGACTTCGAAGCCGATGATCTCGCCACGCTTGTTGGTCATCTGGAACGGCATGTAGGTCGGGTCCATGCCCACCTTGAGGGTGCCGCGCTTGACCGCGTCATCGATGGCGCCTGCCTGGGCCGCAGTTACAGCGACCAGGGCGGTTACACCGACCAGCAGTCGCGAAAGGTATTGCTTGATCATCACCAAGTCCCCTAGCAAGAAAAGTAGCGAATCTTATTGTGTTGGCACGGCCGTACCGGCCGAGGCGTCGTATCGGAATGGGATGCTAACGCATGGCGGCTCGGGGACCTAGCGCCGGGGGGGACTTTGTTGGCCAAAATCGAATGCATGGGCTGTTAAAAGCTTCGCGGGACAAGCCCGCTCCCACAGGTACCTCACAGTTGTTGAATGCTGTGCTATCCCTGTGGGAGCGGGCTTGCCCCGCGAATGGATGGTTCAGGCGCCGACGAGTGCCGGTTGGCCTTCGTTTTCCGGGTGCAGCGGCAACAGTGGCGAGTGCGGGTCGTTCTTGATGGAAGCGCGCCACACATCGATCCACGCCGCGTTGTGCTCTGCCCACACCTGCTCGTGCAGGCGGGTCAGCGCCACCGGGTCGCTGAGCAGGGCCAGGCGGGTATTGAGGTCCAGCCCTTTCGGCCCGACTTCCATGGCCTTGGCCACGCGTTCGGCACGCAGCGCTTCAATCGGCGCAGCCTGGCCGTGACGGGCAGTGGCCATGGCACAGGCCAGGGCGTTCTGGCGCGGGTCGACCACGGCGCGCACAAAGCCGTCGTGCAGGGCGTGCCAGCGGTTTTCGTGGGTGTACTGGTCGGTTGCCAGCAGCTCCTGCGGCGTCGCGTATTCCTCAGGGATGAGGAACAGCTTCTCGTCCTTGGCCGCAAGGCCCAGCCGAGTACGGCTGGAGATCACCGAAACCGGAATGGACAGCACCAGCGAACCGACGATCGGCGCCAGCCACCACAGGAAGCTCGGGTTCAGCCAGGCCACCAGCGCAGCCCAGGCAAAGCCCAGCAGCGTTTGCGGGCCGTGGCGGCGCACGGCCTCGCTCCACGGGGTGGAATCGTCGTCACGCTGTGGCGAGTTCCAGGTCGCTGCCCAGCCGAGGAACGCGGCCAGTACGAAACGGGTGTGGAAGATCATCCGCACCGGCGCCAGCAGCATGGAGAACAGCATCTCCATCAGCATCGACAGGGTGACCTTGAAGCGCCCGCCAAACTCGACCGCGCCCTTGGCCCAGATCAGGATGATGCTGAGCAGCTTGGGCAGGAACAGCAGCACGATGGTGGTAGAGAACAGCGCAACGGCCTTCTCCGGGTGCCATTGAGGCCACAGCGGGTAGAGCTGGTAGGGCTCGATGAAGTATTGCGGTTCCATCAGCGTGTTGGTCGCCAGCAGCGCGGTCGACAGCACTAGGAAGAAGAACCACAGCGGCGCCGACAGGTACGACATCACGCCGGTCAGGAACACCGCGCGGTGCACCGGGTGCATGCCTTTGACGAGGAACAGGCGGAAGTTCATCAGGTTGCCGTGGCACCAACGGCGGTCACGCTTGAGCTCGTCGAGCAGGTTGGGTGGCAGTTCTTCGTAGCTGCCCGGCAAGTCATAGGCGATCCACACGCCCCAGCCGGCACGGCGCATCAGCGCGGCTTCGACGAAGTCGTGGGACAGAATTGCACCGGCGAACGCACCCTTGCCCGGCAACGGCGCCAGGGCGCAGTGCTCGATGAACGGCTTCATGCGGATGATCGCGTTGTGGCCCCAGTAGTGCGACTCGCCCAGCTGCCAGAAGTGCAGGCCGGCCGTGAACAGCGGGCCGTACACGCGGGTAGCGAACTGCTGCATGCGCGCGTACAGGGTGTCCATGCCCGACGCCTTGGGCGCGGTCTGGATGATACCGGCATCCGGGTTGGCCTCCATCAGGCGCACCAGGCTGCTCAGGCACTCGCCACTCATGACGCTGTCAGCGTCGAGCACGACCATGTACTTGTACTCGCCACCCCAGCGACGGCAGAAGTCGTCGAGGTTACCGCTCTTGCGCTTAACGCGGCGGCGCCGGCGGCGGTAGAAGATACGGCCGAAGCCCTTGGTCTCGCGGCACACGTCCAGCCAGGCCTGTTGCTCGGCCACGGCGATGTCGGTGTCGTTGGTGTCGCTGAGCACGAAGAAGTCGAAACGGTCGAGGTTGCCGCTGGCAGCCACCGACTCGAAGGTCGCCCGCAGGCCGGCGAACACGCGCGGCACGTCTTCGTTGCAGATCGGCATCACCAGCGCAGTGCGCGCTTCGGGTGCGATCGGCTCGTTACCGGCACTGCTGCCGGAGATGCGGTACTTGTCACGGCCGGTGAGCAGTTCCAGGAAGCCCATCAGCGCGGTCCAGAAGCCCGCCGAAACCCAGCAGAAGAGGATACCGAAAAGGATCAGGATGGACGTCTGCAAGGCATACGGCCAAACCTGCACCACAGTGTCCCACAGTGGCTGGTTGACCACTTCGTCGAGGTCGACGAACGACCAGCCCTGGTACGGCAGGATGCCCTTCATGTACCAGCCGGCGACGATGGTCTGGCCGATCATCAGGGCCAGCAGGATGTAGCGGCGGATCGAACCGACCGTACGCCAGCGTGCCTTGGGCAGCTCGCGCTGCTCGGGCTGGGGAGCATTGGTGCGGCCGGTCATGCGCCGCCACATGCGAATCAGCACGTTGGTGCGCCACGGCTCGGGCACTACCCGGGTACGTTTGATCGGCGGTGCGATCTTCAGGCACAGCCGGCCGCTGCCGTCGACGCCAAGCATCTCGGCGTCTTCCAGCTCGGCGGCGCTGCCCACGGTCAGCCGCGGGCCCACCGAGGCCTGTACGGCCTCGGTGGATTCGGCGGCCGGGTTGGCCGCCAGGCGTTGGTGCAGCTCGCTGAACGAGGTGCAGCTGGCGAGTTCCGCGCGCTGCTCATCGCTCAGTGGGAGGTGGGCCAGGTATTCGCCAAGCGATTCCGGCCTTGCGCTTGAGTTACTCATCGGCAGGCAACTGATAGCTCCAGGTCTCGGTCAGCACCTTTTCTTCGGTGGTGGCCGGGGTCCCGTTGGTGGGTGCCGCATCGGCGGCGGGTTGTTCGGCCTTGGCAGGCTCCTGCGCCTTGGCAGTTTTTTCGTGCTTGGCGTGCTTGGCAGCGGCCTTGTCCTGCTTGGCGTCTGCGGCAGGCTTGGCCGGCTCGACCGGTACGTCCTGCACCAGCGCGGCGCGCATTTCGGTGGCCTTGTTGGCTTCCTTGACCTTCAACCGCAGGGTCAGGCGCCAGCCTTTGGTTTCCGGGTTATAGCGCAGATTGTTCTCGACCACCTCGGCGTTGTCGCCAACGCTGATCTGGCTACGCACTGCGGCGTCTTCCGGCAGGGATGCCAGCGCAGGGCCTGCAAAATCGACCAGGAAGGCAACGCTGCCGTCCGGTTGACGGATCAGGTTGGACTGCTTGACGTCACCGGTGGAGCGCATGGTCTGGGTTACCGAACCCAGCTCCTGAGCCTGGAACTTGGCTTCGTCGATGGTCCAGTGCAGGCGGTAGGCGTATTCGAACGGCTTGCCTGGCTCTGGCAGGGTTTCCGGGCTCCAGAACGCAACGATATTGTCGTTGGTTTCGTCGGCGGTCGGGATCTCGACCAGATCGACGGTGCCTTTGCCCCAGTCGCCTTTAGGCTCGATCCAGGCGCTCGGGCGCTTCTGGTAGTTGTCGTCGAGGTCTTCGTAATCCTTGAAGTCGCGATGACGCTGCATCAGGCCGAAACCGCGCGGGTTCTCGACGCTGAAGTTGCTCACGGCCAGGTGTTTCGGGTTGTTCAGCGGGCGCCACAGCCATTCGCCGTTGCCAGCGTGGATCGACAGGCCTTCGGAGTCATGCAGGGCCGGGCGGTAGTTCATGACCTTGGAGGGCTGGTTAGGCCCGAACAGGTACATGCTGGTCAGCGGGGCAACACCCAGGCGGCTGACGTGGTCACGCAGGAACACGCGGGACTGTACGTCGACCACGGTGTCGTTGCCTGGGCGCAGGATCAGCTTGTAGGCGCCGGTGGAACGCGGCGAATCCAGCAGGGCGTAGATCACCAGGTGCTTGTCGGCAGGCTTTGGCTTCTCGACCCAGAACTCGGTGAAACGCGGGAATTCTTCGCCCGACGGCAGCGCGGTGTCGATGGCCAGGCCACGGGCCGACAGGCCATACACATGGCCCTTGCCGACCACGCGGAAATAGCTGGCGCCAAGCAGGGTCATGATTTCATCCTGCTTGTCGGCCTTGTTGATCGGGTACAGCACGCGGAAACCGGCGTAACCCAGGTTCTTGGTGGTTTCCGGGTCATGCGGCACGTCACCGAACTCGAAACGGCTCGGGTCGTACTTGATTTCCTCGACCTTGCTGGCGGTGACCTCGTTGATCTTCACCGGCGTGTCGAAATGCATGCCCTGGTGGTAGAAGGACAGCTTGAACGGCGTCTTGTCCTTGGCCCACTCGGCCTTTTCCTGCAGGAAGTGGATCTTCTGGTAGTCCGCGAACTTCATGTCGCGGAACACGGCCGGCAGGTTGCTTTTCGGGGCTTCGTACTTCTGGCCGGCCAGATCCTTTGCCTTGGCTGCAACATCGTCAAGATTGAATGCCCACAGCTGGCCCGCGCTCATCAGGCCGACCAGTGCCGCACTGGCCATCAGGGCCTTGCGCAGCCGCATGCCGGGGATTCTTGATGCTTTTTGGGGACTAACAATCACGAGCAACCCTCGCCGAAAACAGATCATGAAACCAACGGCCAGCGACAAATGCCGGGTTGGCGAGCACTGTTCGGACCCCGTGAGGGCGTAATGATTCCCCAAACGGTTCCAGACAATGCTCGAGTCAGAGTAGAACGAACCTGCGAACGCAGGCCCACGCAGCGCGCGATTATCCAGCAGGTCGCGTTACAACGCATCAGGCTGGAACAACTATTTATCGTACAAAACCCCTGTTTTACCCACAAACCAGGGGTTTTTTTACCTCATATTTGTAACAGAAATGTCACTGGGCCATCATTGACCAGATGCACCTGCATGTCTGCACCGAAGCGCCCGCTTGCAACCGTGGCATGTTGGCCTTGGGCCTGGCGCAAAAGATAGTCGAACAATTCGGCCCCCAGCGCCGGCGGTGCCGCCGTCGAGAAGCCCGGCCGCATACCGCTGCGGGTGTCGGCCGCCAAGGTGAACTGGGACACCAGCAGCAGGCCGCCGCCAACATCCTTGAGCGACAGGTTCATCTTGCCCTGCTCATCGCTGAACACGCGATAATTGAGCAGCTTGTGCAACAGCTTATCGGCATGTTCCCGGGTATCTTCAGGTTCGACGGCCACCAGCACCAGCAGGCCCTGATCGACGGCGCCGACGATCTCGCCGGCCACTTCTACCCGCGCGCCACGCACGCGCTGCAACAGCCCCCTCATGCTTCTTCCAGGGGCAGATCGAGCAAGCGACGCGCCATTTGGTCAGCAGCACGTACCAGGGCGTCGGTAATGCCCGGCTCGGACGCGGCGTGGCCGGCGTCGCGGATCACCTTGAGCTCGCTGTTCGGCCAGGCCTGATGCAACGCCCAGGCGTTGTCCAGCGGGCAGATCACGTCATAGCGGCCATGCACGATCACTGCCGGCAGGTGGGCGATCTTCGGCATGTCGCGGATCAACTGGTCCGGCTCGAGGAAAGCGTTGTTCATGAAGTAGTGGCATTCGATGCGGGCGATCGACAGCGCGCGCTGTGGCTCTGAGAAGCGGTCGACCACCAGCGGGTTGGGGCGCAGGGTGGCAGTGCGGCCTTCCCATGTCGACCAGGCCTTGGCGGCATGCATCTGGGCAATCTGGTCGTTGCCGGTCAGGCGTTTGTGGAATGCCTTCACCAGGTCGCCACGCTCGTCCGCCGGAATTGGCGCGATGTAATCCTGCCAGTAATCGGGGAACAGGCGGCTGGCGCCCTCCTGGTAGAACCACTCGATCTCTTGCGGGCGGCACAGGAAGATGCCGCGCAGGATCAGGCCATGTACCCGCTCGGGGTGGGTCTGGGCATAGGCCAGGGCCAGTGTCGAACCCCAGGACCCGCCGAACAGCACCCACTTGTCGATGCCCAGGTGCTCGCGGATGCGCTCGAGGTCCTCGACCAGGTGCCAGGTGGTGTTGTTCTCCAGGCTCGCATGTGGCGTGGAGCGGCCACAGCCGCGCTGGTCGAAGGTGATGATGCGGTACAGGTTGGGGTCGAAGTAGCAACGGCTCTGGGCATCGCAACCCGCGCCCGGGCCACCGTGGATGAACACCACCGGCAGACCTTCAGGCGAGCCGCTTTCATCGACATACAGCACATGCGGCGCTTCCACGGCCAGATCGTGCCGGGCGTAGGGTTTGATCTGCGGGTAGAGGGTCTGCATTGCGCACTCCGTGTGAGGATATTGACTGCCGTTGGGCATCATAAACCTGAATTGCGCTTTGAGCACCGTCCTCTAGGGCACCGCCGCAAGCCGGGCATACATATTTACCTCCAGCGCGCCAGCCAGAGCCCCGATAGTCCCTTGCCCCATACCTAGCAAGGGCCCGCCATGCCAACCCCAGCCAACACCTTACCTGGCGCTCATTACGCCACCATTGAGCGCAAGATACCCGCCTGGCTCAAGCAAGCCACGCCAGACACCCACCGCGCAATGCGCAACGCGTTGCCGATCCCTGCCTGGCTGGCCACAGCGGTCCAGCAGCTACCGGAAATCGCCAAGGCATGGCAGGCGGAACATGCCCGTCACCGCGAACACCATGCACAGGTGCAGAAGCTGTTCGAACCGCTACCCGCCCTGCAAACCTACGCCGCGCAGACACTGACCGAAGCCATCAAGCAACGCTTCGGGCTCGACCTGGATGTGCACAACACGTACCTGGTCGACGCCCGCCTGATCGACACGACCCGCGCAGGCGACGCGCGCGTGGCGGTGAACCAGGCTACCCGCTCGCTGCTGCACAGCGCCCTGCACAACTTTGACCAGGACGCCGCTGCCGAACACGGCATGGACGCGCCTGGGGCCGCGCTGAAAAAGTCCGTCATCCTCGATCATCGGCGCTTCATGGGCACTGTCCCGATCACCAATGCAGTGGATATCGTCGCCGAAGACTTCGCCGACCTGTGCCGCACGCTGGACATCGGTGGCAAGTACCATGGCCTGGTCCATGCAATCTATTACCCTGAGGCCACGGCGCAGCTGAGCACCGATGAAGTCAGGCTGTCCGTTTACCAGACCCTGGGGCGAGCGGAAGTCTCGGCCTTCCGGCAATCCTTGCATTACGCCCGCCTCAAAGGCGATATCAGTGAGACGCTGTACACCGCAGCGCTTGCCGTGCCGGTCGACCAGCCGCTATCGGCAACCTCGCCCGTGACATTCAGCTATCTCGACCTGTGGGAAGCAGAGCTGACCGGGGTGGTGCTGATTACCGTGCAAGCCGAAGAGCATCAGGCCGTAGCGCTGTATATCCCCGAGGACAGCGCACAGCCGCTCACGGAATTCACGACTCTGGAGGCCTTGCAGGCCGGTTTGCGCGACAGGCTCCACGCCAACATCAGTTACCTGGACAACCACATTGCCGACCGTGACAAGGCATCGACGATCACCCGCCTGAAGGATCGGCTCACGCCCATCGCCTGGAGTGTCCGCGGGGTACTTGAGCGTGTCCCTGACCCACATGCCACCCTGCATCCTGTTGCAAGGCCATTCGGCCACACGTTCCAGAGCGTCATGGCCTTCCAGAAAGCCCAGCGGCATGGAGAGGATGTGCTGTTCCACGCAACCCCGACCGAAATCGTCGACCGGCGCACTGCCCAGGCTCATCGGGAATTGATAGCAGGACGCGTGCTGACGGCCCTCAACATCGCCGGTTTTTTCGTGCCCGGGCTGGGCGAGGTAATGCTCGCCGTCTGCGTGGCCCAATTGGCCCACGAGGTCTACGAAGGCATCGAGGCCTGGAAAAACGACGAGCGCGACAAGGCATTCACCTACATGGTCGATGTGATTGAGAACGTGGCGATCATGGCCGTACTGAGCGCGGCAGCCAAAGCGGCGAGAAACACAGCAGGCAGCGAAGCAGGCAGTGCGCTGGAAGAGCCGGAAGTAGAACGCATCGATGTGCCGCCCCCCTCCTTCATCGAGGAACTGGTGGAGGTTGAGCTACCAGATGGCAGCACACGCCTGTGGAACCAAAACCTGGCCCCCTTCGAACAAGACGTCACGCTGCCATCGCAGGCCAGCCCGGACGGGCTTGGGCTGTACCGCCAGGATGGCAAGACCTGGCTACGCCTTGAAGGCAAGGTATTTTCACTGAAATGGAATGCCGACACCGGCACTTACCGCATCGAGCACCCCAGCAAGGCAGGCGGTTATGAGCCGCCGTTGCGGCACAATGGGGCCGGGGCCTGGTTGCAGGTCACGGACAAGCCGCTGAGCTGGTCGGGCATGGCACTGCTGCGCCGTATCGGTCACTTGAATGCCCACTTCGACGAGCCGACGCTGCAACGGATACTTGCCGTCAGCGACACCCACGAAGACGTACTGCGCAGGGCCTTGGCCGAGAACCAGCGGCTGCCGGCCTTGCTCGAAGACACCCTGCAACGCTTCAAGCTGGACGAAACGGTCCGCCAGCTGCCGGACGCAAGCACCTGGCCAGCAGCGTTTTCCAGGGCTTACGCTCGCCTTCCGAGCGACCTGACGCCGGGAGCCGAAACCATACGGCGGGTGTATCCGAATCTGCCGGCCGTCGTCAGCGACGAGCTGGTGCGCGGCGCAAGCGCCAGCGAACTGCAAATGCTCGGCAGCGGCAAAATCCCCATGCGCCTTGGCGAGGAGATCCGCGTCTACCAGCAACACATCCGCCTGGCCCGCGCCTGCGAAGGGTTGTACCTGTCCGGTGTGCCAAACTGGGACAGCGACAGGCTGGTCATGCATACGCTTGAACGCCTGCGAGGCTGGCCCGTCGAGACAAAAGTGCAGCTGCTCCAGCGCATGTCCTGGCCTGCCCAGGGGCATGGCATCGGCCCGCAAAACACTCGCCCCTACCACACCATCACCCATGCGGATGCCGGATACATCGTGCACGATGAAAGCCGCCCGAGCACAGAGGTCACCGCTTATCCAGACCTCTATGCCGCGCTGTACGAGGCACTGCCAGAGGCCATGACGCAGCTCGGTGTCGCAGATCAGCAAGCACTGCAGCGCCTGGTACAGGAAAGCCCCCTGCCACCCCGCTCGACCGTGAGGGCGGTCCTGGGCATGCAACCTGTCCGCCCCGGCTACCGTTCGCCCATGCGCTTGGCCGATGGGCGCCTGGGCTACCCGTTGAGCGGGAGCGGCCCGGCAGTTCAAGGCGCTACCCGCCAGCGCCTGATCGAGGCTGTCGAAGCAACGGGGCTCGTCGCGCACACCGGCGTTACGGCGGATCAGGTCCTGCTGTCGCTGACCAGTCGCGGCCTCGGGCCGTCGCAAATACTCGACCATCTGCAGGCGCTGCTGGAGCAGCGCAGTGAACTGCAAAGCAGGCTGGCTGACTGGAGTGAAGCCATTTCACCGGAGACAGAACAGGCTGCAAGCGACTACAACAGCCTACGTGACGCGATCATGCAACACTGGTATGACACCGCTCTGGATGAAGGCGGCCAGCACACGGCCGAGCTACGCATCACTCAGGTGCCCTTGGCCGATGTACCTCTGACCCTGCCCGATTTTTTCTACAATCGTGTGCGTAGCCTGAACCTCCTCGATCTACCGTCAGGCAACCTCGCCGGCTGGGCGCAGCACGAACGCCTGCTGCAACGCCTGCTCAGGCAGATGCCGCAGATCGAATCACTGGAAATCAGCCGGCCTTACAACGCCAGATCAACACCTTCGTTCTTCATGCTCAGCGTACCGTCCATCACCCAGCTTTTGCCTGCGCTGCAAAGGCTGGTGCTAACCAACCAGAACATCGCGCTGTCCGAAAACGACCTCAACCTGATCGCAGAACTTCGCCAGTTGAGGTACCTGGACCTGAGTGGCAACCGCCTGGCCCAGAACAACAGCCCAAGCTTCCATGAACTGACCCTGGATTTCCTGGGCCTGGATAACATGCAACTGGCGCAGTGGCCGATCGGGATTGGCAGTGATGCACTGGGGCGTATCGCCCACCTGTCCCTGCGCAACAACAGCCTCAGGTCATTGCCGTCGTTCCTGCTCAATGAAGCAGACGCACTGCCCAACCCGACGGTGATCTCACTCGAAGGTAACCCTGTCAACGAAACTCATGTACAGCGCTTGTTGCTGAACGAGCGGGCCGAGACGGCCGGCGTTACCGTGGATGTGCCTGCAGAACTCACCGGCCGGCTTGCACGGATACGCGATGAGCGCCAGCAAATGCGCGACGCGATCGACGGCTGGGCCCAGGCGTCCAGTTCGAGCAACCCCTTGACCCAGGAAGCGCTCGCACACAGGCAGCGCATCCAGGCAGCGATCAGCCAGTTCTGGGAGCAACAGGAGCAGGGCCAGCGATACCTGCGTCTGCAACTGGAGGATGTGGCGGTCGAACAGTTCCCCAGGCGGCTTCCAGCATTCTTTGAAGAACGCGTTCAAGCGCTCATGCTGACCCGCACGAGCGGCACCACGTCGCAACTCGACGAATTGCTCAGCCGCTTCCCCAATGTCACCCGGTTGACCATCGATGCGCATCAGGCGGCCACTTCCTCACTGGCGTCTGTCTTGGCACGTCTTCCCCGGCTCAACTACCTGGAGTTTCGCAACATGGGCCTGGAAGTGGATCAGCGCATGCTGGAGACCTTGGCGGGGTTGGAGCACCTGACGTCACTGGACGTGTCAGGCAACCGTATGGGTAGCATCAGCCAGGTACCTGCACGGCTCTCCAGCAACCTGCAATCACTCTCGCTGACCGACATGAACCTGCAAGCCTGGCCAAGCTGGTGCGACAGCTTGCTGCCGCTGGAGCTGCTGGACTTGAGTTCCAACAACATCACCCAGTTGCCCGAGCACATACTCTCGAACCTGGACAACCCCATGCCGATCTCGTCGATAGCCTTGTTCGACAACCCTTTGCCGCTTGATACCATTCTGCGTGTGCGTGCGTTCTCGGACAGCCAGCACAGCTATTCCTTCGCCCTGGATATCCCGGGCAACCTGATGCTTGTCAATTCTTCGAGCGAAGGATCACTGGATCACCCGCACTTCCCTCTGATGGGCGACGATACGCCCAGGCTCGAAGACTGGATGCTTGGCAACGAGGCGCAGAACGAGGCATTGCGCGACTGCTGGGAAATGCTCGAAGGCAGCGATCTGCTGCGGTTGGCGGGCCGCCTGCGCAATGCTGCGCCCTACGTCGACCCGACCTCGCAAGCCAGCTTCTGCGAGCGTGTACGCCTGATGCTGGTTGTGGCCGCCGGCAACGATGCCGAGCGCCCGCTGATGGAGAGTATCGCTGCGGCCGCACTGCCTCACCCTGAAACCGGCTCGCAGACCTGTCACGATGGCGCGCTGCAGGAGTTCAACAATATCGAGTTGTACCTGATGGGGCAGCGCCTGTTGATCGAAGCGGGCGATACCTTGCAAACGTTGCGACTACGCCTGTTGCAACTGTTCAGGATCGAACAACTGGAGAAACTGGCCAACCAGCGAACCGGCTCGGGCGACAGGGTTTCGGTGCGGCTGGCCTACCGCCGGGAGCTGGCCAGGGAGCTCGACCTTCCGCTTGCCGACAGCATGCGTTTTCGAAGCGCAGCAAATCTGGCGCCTGATGAATTGTCGCTGGTGCTGGAAAAGGTCCGCAAAAGCGAACTGGGCGATGCCCTGGTCGACTACATGCTGGCCAATTCGGACTGGGTTGCACGCCTGCGGGCCGAACATGCCGAGCGCTTTGCCGAAATAGATAACCGCTACCGCCTGCTTGTACTTGAACTGGCCAACAAGGATCACTCGCTTCAGGAGGAACTGAGGCTGCAGCAACAATTACAAAACGATAAGGGCCTTGAGGAGCAGGAGCTGTTGCGTGAACTCACCATAGCGCAGATCAACAACTGATTACCCGCTTCAAATGGCGACGCGCATGGCCCGCAGCGCGTCGCCACTTTCACGGGCAAACATCAACCTCCGTAGCGCTCCTTGCCCCAATCCAGCAGTGCCTGCAAAAGCTGCTGCAGTACTTGCTGGGTCGGTTGCGCCAGGTCTTCGCGGTAGGCAAATGGCTCGGTTTCATTCATGTAGGTGCTTTGTGCCAGCTCCAGCTGCACGGCATGGATGTGGTTGGCCGGGTCGCCGTAATGCCGGGTAATGTGCCCACCCTTGAAGCGGCCATTGAGGACATGACTGTAGGTTCGGGCTTGGGCACATACGCCCTGCAACCGCTCGGCCAGCAGCGGATCGCAGCTGGCGCCATTGAAGGTACCCAGGTTGAAGTCGGGCAACTTGCCATCGAACAGGTGCGCAATGTGCGAACGGATCGAGTGGGCATCCCACAACAGGGCATAGCCAAACTGCTCGCGCAACCGGTCCAGTTCGCGACGAAGGGTGCCGTGATACGGGCGCCAGATCTGTTCCAGGTAGCGTTTGCGTTCTTCGCCAGACGGCGCCAACCCCTCCTTGAACAGCGGCTCGCCTTCGAACAACGTGGCCGGGTACAGGCCAGTGGTGGCGCCTGCGTACAACGGCTTGTCGTCATCCGGGCGGTTCAGGTCGATGACGAAGCGCGAGTACTCTGCGGCTACCACGCTGGCGCCCAGGTCGCGGGCGAAGTCGTACAGCTGCGGGATGTGCCAGTCGGTGTCCGGCAAGCTGCGCGCTGCATCGACCAGGCCGTCGCGCACGGGGTCGCTCAGGCGCAGGCCGGCGTGCGGCATGCTGATCAGCAGCGGCAGGCGGCCTTGGTGAAAACTCAGAACCTTGTCCATCGTGCCTCGCTCAGTTTGAAATTTCGTGGCCCTTGCGCACCACGCGCTTGGGCAGGTCACCGCCAAGCCAGTAGGCCAGGTCGGCGGGACGGGCGATTCGCCAGGCAACGAAATCCGCCACCTTGCCGACTTCCAGCGAACCATGGCTGTCGCCCAGGCCAAGTGCCGTGGCAGCATGCAGCGTAACGCCGGCCAGGGCTTCTTCCGGGGTCATGCGGAACAGCGTACAGCCCATGTTCAGCATCAGGCGCAGCGACAGCCCAGGCGAGGTGCCGGGGTTGAGGTCACTGGCCAAAGCGATCTTCACGCCATGACGGCGCAGGGCATCCATCGGTGGCAGCTGGGTTTCGCGCAGGAAGTAGAAGGCGCCTGGCAGCAGCACGGCCACCGTACCGGCGTGCGCCATGGCCACGGCGTCTTCCTCGGTCATGAACTCCAGGTGATCGGCAGACAGCGCCTGGTAACGCGCCGCCAGGCTGGAGCCATGCTGCGATGACAGTTGCTCGGCGTGCAGTTTGACCGGCAGGCCTAGCTCACGCGCCCTGATGAACACCCGCTCGACCTGGGCCGGGGAGAACGCCAGGTGCTCGCAGAACGCATCCACCGCGTCCACCAGCCCTTCCTGGGCCAAGGCCGGGAGCATCTCGTCGCAAATATGCGCAATGTAGTCGTCCGCTCGGCCCGCGTACTCTGGCGGCAGGGCATGGGCGGCCAGGCAGGTGGCGCGCACCGCCAGCGGCAGCTCTTCGGCCAGGCGCCGGGCCACGCGCAGCATCTTGCGTTCGTTGGCCAGGTCCAGGCCGTAGCCGGACTTGATCTCCAGCGTGGTCACACCGTCGCGCATCAAAGCCTGCACACGCTGGCGGGCGCTGGTGAACAGTTCATCCTCGCTGGCCGCGCGGGTGGCGCGCACAGTGCTGGCGATCCCCCCGCCCTGGGCGGCGATCTCGGCATAGCTCACGCCTTGCAGGCGCTGTTCGAACTCACCGCTGCGGTTACCGCCGAACACCGCGTGGGTGTGGCAGTCGATCAGCCCTGGGGTGACCCAGGCGCCGTTGAGATCGACCGTGTGGGCAATTTCCAGCGCCGGCACATCGGCACGTCGGCCAATCCATTCGATCAGGCCAGCGTTGCTGACGATGGCGGCGTCCTCGATCACCGAGTAGCTGCCTTGGGCCATGGTTGCCGCGTGGCAGTGCTGCCAAAGGGTTCTCATCCAAACACTCCTGAAGTTACAGGCTTGGCAGCACGCCGGCTGGCAGCAGCGCGGTCAGCTTGCCTTCTGCCAGCAAGGCACTGGCCGCCTCGATATCCGGTGAAAAGAAACGGTCGTGGTCGTAATGCGGCACTTCGCGCCGCAGCGCCTGGCGCGCCTGCTCCAGCTTCACCGAGGTTTTCAGCCCTTCGCGCAGGTCCAGGCCCTGGCAGGCGCCGAGCCATTCGATGGCCAATACCCCACGGGTATTGTCGGCCATTTCCCACAAGCGCTTGCCCGCCGCCGGTGCCATCGACACGTGATCTTCCTGGTTGGCCGAGGTTGGCAGGCTATCGACACTGTGCGGGTGCGACAGTGCCTTGTTCTCGCTGGCCAGGGCCGCCGCCGTGACCTGGGCGATCATGAAGCCAGAGTTGACCCCGCCGTTTTCAACCAGGAACGGCGGCAACTGCGACATGTGCTTGTCCATCATCAGCGAAATGCGCCGCTCGCTCAGCGCGCCAATCTCGGCGATGGCAAGGGCCAGGTTGTCGGCGGCCATGGCCACCGGTTCTGCATGGAAGTTACCGCCCGACACCACGTCGCCTTCGGCGGCGAACACCAGCGGGTTGTCCGACACCGCGTTGGCCTCGATGCCCAGCACTTCGGCTGCCTGGCGCAGCTGGGTCAGGCAGGCGCCCATGACCTGCGGCTGGCAACGCAGCGAATACGGGTCCTGGACCTTGCCGCAGTGCTTGTGCGACTGCGACACCTCGCTGGACTCGCCCAGCAGGTCGCGGAAGCATGCGGCGGTATCGATCTGGCCGCGCTGACCGCGCGCGTCATGGATGCGTGCGTCGAATGGCGAACGCGAGCCCAGCACCGCCTCGACGGTCAGGCCGCCGCAGGCGATGGCCGCAGCGTACAGGTCTTCAGCCTGGAACAAGCCGCGCAGGGCATAGGCGGTAGACGCCTGGGTGCCGTTGAGCAGCGCCAGGCCTTCTTTGGCAGCCAGGGTCAGCGGCTCCAGGCCGGCAACCGCCAGGGCCTCGCTGGCCGGTAGCCATTCACCTTGGTAGCGCGCCTTGCCTTCGCCCAGCAGTACCAGCGACATGTGCGCCAGTGGTGCCAGGTCACCGGAGGCACCCACCGAGCCCTTGAGCGGAATATGCGGGTAGACCTCGGCATTGACCAGGGCGATCAGCGCATCGATGACCTTGCGGCGAATACCGGAAAAACCACGGCTGAGGCTATTGACCTTCAGCACCATGATCAGCCGCACCATCGCGTCGTCCAGCGGTGCGCCGATGCCGGCGGCATGCGACAGCACCAGCGAGCGCTGCAGGTTTTCCAGGTCGTGGCTGGCGATGCGGGTCGATGCCAGCAGGCCGAAACCGGTGTTGATGCCGTAAGCGGTGCGGTCTTCGGCGATGATCCGCTCGACCACGGCCACGCTGGCATCGATGCCGGCCCCCGCACTGGCATCCAGGCTCAAGCGCAGCGGCGCGTGGTGGATGCGGCGCAGCTGGGCCAGGGTCAGCTGGCCAGGGACAAGGTTCAGGGCTTCCATGTACATGCTCCTTTAAGTGGTTCAGTGCAGGGCCGGCAGCACAGGCTGCGGCCCTTGCGAAGCTTTCAGCAGCGCGGCGGCGCGGGCGATGTCCGGGGCCAGCCAGCGGTCTTCAAGGTACGCCGGCACCTGCTCGCGCAGCAGGCGCCAGGCGGCATCGGTGCCAACGCCGAAACGCTGTTCCTTGAGGAATTCGAAGGCTTGAGCGGCCAGCAGGTATTCGATGGCAAGGATCTGGGTGCAGTTTTCCAGCACCTGGTGCAGCTTGAGCGCGGCATTGGTGCCCAGGCTCAGGTGGTCTTCCTGCAGGCCAGAGGTGACGTAGTTGTCGAGCACCGCCGGTTGCGCCAGCTGGCGGTTCTGCGCACACAGCGAGGCGGCGACGTACTGGGCGATCATCATCCCCGAGTTGACCCCGGGGTTGCTGACCAGAAACGCCGGCAGGCCACTGACATGCGGGTTGACCAGGCGGTCCAGGCGGCGCTCGGCTATCGAGCCGATCTCGGCCATGGCAATCGCCAGCAGGTCGGCGGCCATGGCCACCGACTGGCCGTGCGGGTTGGCCTGGGAGACCACGCGAAAATCCTCTGGGGTACCCAACAAAAGCGGGTTGTCATTAGCGCCGTTGAGCTCGGCCTCGATCTGCTTCACCGCGTGGGCAAACTGGTCACGCGCGGCGCCGTGCACCTGCGGGATCGAACGGATGCTGAGGGCGTCCTGGGTGCGGATGCCTTTGCTGGTGGCGATGACTTCGCTGTCCGCCAGCAAGGCGCGCACGTTTTTACCCACCACTTGCATGCCCGGATGCGGCTTGAGCGCGATGATCTCGGGGTCAAAGGCAGCGATCTGCCCCCGCAGCGCCTCGAAGCTCATGGCGCCGATCACGTCGGCCCACTGCAGCAGGCGGCTGGCGTCGTCCAGCGCCAGGCTGGCCAGGCCGGTCATGCACGGCGTGCCGTTGACCAGGCACAGGCCGTCCTTTGCCCCCAGCTGTACCGGGGCCAACCCTTCGGCAGCCAGGGCCTCGGCGGCGTCTACGATCTGCCCGCGGTAGCTGACCTTGCCGATGCCCAGCAGGCACACGCCTACATGCGCCATGTGGGTCAGGTAGCCGACCGAGCCCTGCGACGGTACCTGAGGGGTAATGCCATGGTTGAGCAGTGCCAGCAGCGCGTCGACCACGCTGCGCTGGATGCCCGACTTGCCGTGGCTGTAATTGGCAATGGCAGCGCAGATGATCGCCCGGGTTTGTTCATCCGGCAACGCCGGGCCGACGCCGCAGGCGTGGCTGAGCAAGGTGTTGCGCGACAGCTGGCTGAGCTGCTCGCCCTGCAGCGACACATTGCACAGCGCACCCAGGCCGGTGTTCACACCGTAGGCGCGCTCACCACTTTCAACGATATGGCGGACGATCGCCTGGGCATTGTCGATGCGCGCCCAGATAGGCGGCGCCAACTCAAGGCGCGCGCCATGGCGGGCCACGGCGGCGATGCCCTGCCAGCGCAGTTCGCCACCCTCCAAGACCACGGTTTCAACGTGCGACATGCTGTTCCTCATACCGCGACCGCGCGGCGCTGGACGAAGCGGTCGACGTATTCGTCGGCCGGGTTATGGAGGATCTGGTGCGGCGTGCCCACCTGGATCAGCCGGCCGTCCTTGAGGATGGCGATGCGGTTGCCAATGCGCACGGCTTCGTCCAGGTCATGGGTGATGAAGACGATGGTCTTGTGCAGGGTTTTCTGCAGTTCCAGCAACTGGTCCTGCATCTCTGCGCGGATCAACGGGTCGAGGGCGCTGAAGGCCTCGTCCATGAGAATGATGTCGGTGTCCGCCGCCAATGCCCGGGCCAGGCCGACGCGCTGGCGCATGCCGCCCGACAACTGGTGCGGGTACTTCTTCTCGTAGCCCTTGAGGCCCACGATCTCGATCCATTGCTGGGCACGCTCGGCGCACAACTGCTTGCTCTCGCCGCGCACCTTCAAGCCGTAGGCGACGTTGTCGAGCACATTGCGGTGCGGCAGCAGGCCGAAGCTCTGGAACACCATGCTGATCTTGCGCCGGCGAAATTCGCGCAGGGCCTCCATGTCGTACTGCAGGATGTCTTCGCCATCGACCAGGATCTGCCCGCTGGTGGGGTCGATGAGGCGGTTGAAGTGGCGCACCAGGGTCGACTTGCCGGAGCCGGACAGGCCCATGATCACGAAGATTTCGCCGCTACCGATGGACAGCGACAGGTCATTGACCCCGACCACGCAGCCGGTCTGCGACAGCACCTGCTCCTTGCTCTGGTTGTTGCGGATCAACTGCAACGCCTCGGCGGCGCGGTCGCCGAAGATCTTGAAGACGTTCTTCACCTCGATCTTGCTGATCGGCTGCGTGCTCATTTGCTCACCTCATGGCGTGGCCGGCCATAGGCCTGGGTAATGCGGTCGATCACCACCGCAAGAATGACGATGGCCAGGCCGGCTTCGAGGCCGCGGCCGACGTTGAGGGTCTGGATGCCCACCAGTACGTCTTCACCCAGGCCACGGGCGCCGATCATCGACGCGATCACCACCATCGACAGGGCCATCATGGTGGTCTGGTTGATGCCCGCCATAATGCTCGGCAACGCCAGCGGCAATTGCACGCCGAACAGTTGTTGCCAGCGGTTGGCACCAAAGGCGTTGATCGCCTCCATGACTTCGCCGTCCACCTGGCGAATGCCCAGGTCGGTCAGGCGGATCAGCGGCGGCGCAGCGTAGATCACCGTGGCGAAGATCGCAGGCACCTTGCCCAGGCCGAACAGCATCAGCACCGGGATCAGGTACACGAAGCTGGGCATGGTCTGCATGATGTCCAGCAGCGGCATCAGCACAGCGCGCAGGCGATTGCTGCGCGCCGACAGGATGCCCAGCGGAATGCCCACCAGCACCGAGATCAGCGTGGCGACCAGCATCAGCGCCAGGGTCTGCATCAGCTTGTCCCACAGGCCGACGGCACCGACCAGAAACAGCAGGCCGGTGATCACCAGGGTCGGCAGGATGCGCCGAGTGGCGTGCCAGGCGATGGCCGCCACCACGGCCAGCATCAGCCACCACGGTGTGGCGCGCAGCACGCCTTCGAGGCTGACAATGGCCCACAGCAGGGTGTCGGAGATGTGCCGGAACACGTCGCCATAGTTGGTCACCAGGGCGTCGACCCAGCCGTTGACCCAGTCGGCGATGGAGAATGTCAGGTTGTCAGGAAACATGGGGTTCACTCATCAGCTGAGGACGCTCAGAGCGCCGCGTTGATCTTCTTGGCAGCCTCATCGCTGACCCAGGCCTGCCAGACTTCAGGATGTTCCTTGAGGAACGCCTTGGCCAGCGCAGGCGACTCGATCCGATCCTTGGTCATGCGCGCCAGGTTCTGGTTCAGCAGGTCGATCGGCAGGTTGACCTTTTCCAGCACCGCAACCAGCTCGGGGGCTTGTTCGTGGAAGGTTTTCGATAGCCCGACCTTGATCGACACAGACTTGTCCACACCCTGTTTTTCCTGCAGCTTCACCAGGTCGACCTGGCCCATCAGCGGGGTGGGCGTCCAGTAGTAGAAGAGAATCGGCTCGCCACGCTTGTAGCTCGACAGCACGGCGGCATCCAGGGCCGGGCCGGTGCCGGGGCGGAAGTTGGTGTAGCTGCTCTCCAGGCCGTATTCCTTGAGCATCCTGCTGTTGTCCAGTTCGCAGGTCCAACCGGCCGGGCAGTTGTAGAACCGGCCTTTGCCCGGCTCTTCCTGGTCCTTGAACACGCTGGCGTATTTGCCCAGGTCAGCCACGCTCTTGAGCGCTGGCGCCTTGGCTTCGAGCTTGCGTTTGGCGTCGCCCTCGATCACGTAGCGGGGCACGTACCAACCCTCCTCTGCGCCCACCACCGGGGCGCCGACGCCAACCACCTTGCCGGCCGCCTCGGCCTTCTTCCAGACCTCGCTGCGGCCGACCCACTCTTCGGCGAAGACCTGGATGTCATTGGTGCCCAGGGCGTTTTCCATGGTGATGGAGTTGCCGGGCAGGCTGTCGGTTTCGCAGCCGTAGCCGTTTTTCAGTACGAATTGCATCACGTCGGTCAGCAGCATGCCGCTTTCCCAGTTCAGCCCGGCGAACTTCACCGGCTTGCCAGACTCGCACCAGCCGGCGGCCTGGCTGCTGCCGGCAGCGCCGAGCAGGCCGAGGGCGAACAGCGAGGCAAGCAAGGTCTTGTTGGTTTTCATTGCGTGACGCTCCCAAACTTGAAAGTGGAAATCGGCAGTCCTTGCAAGGAAATGGCCATTTTGGGACCGCTTCGCGCCCCATCGCCGGCAAGCCGGCTCCCACATGAACAGCGTGTAACCCTGTGGGAGCCGGCTTGCCGGCGATGGGCTGCACAGCAGCCGCTCAGGGCCTGTCAGCCAGTAATCATCGGCAGGTTCAACCCCTGCTCTTTGGCGCAATCAATCGCAATCTGGTAGCCCGCATCGGCATGGCGCATCACCCCGGTGGCCGGGTCGTTGGTCAGCACGCGGGCGATACGCTCGGCCGCCTCGTCGGTGCCATCACACACGATGACCATGCCCGAGTGCTGCGAGAAGCCCATGCCCACACCGCCGCCATGGTGCAGCGACACCCAGGTCGCGCCGCTGGCGGTGTTCAACAGGGCGTTGAGCAGCGGCCAGTCGGACACGGCATCCGAGCCGTCCTGCATGGCTTCGGTTTCGCGGTTCGGGCTGGACACCGAGCCCGAGTCGAGGTGGTCGCGGCCGATCACGATTGGCGCCGACAGCTCGCCGCTGCGCACCATTTCGTTGAACGCCAGGCCCAGCTTCGCGCGCAGGCCCAGGCCCACCCAGCAGATACGTGCTGGCAGGCCCTGGAAGCTGATGCGCTCGCGGGCCATGTCCAGCCAGCGGTGCAGGTGGGCATCATCGGGGATCAGTTCCTTGACCTTGGCGTCGGTCTTGTAGATGTCCTCGGCCTCGCCGGACAGCGCCGCCCAGCGGAACGGGCCGATGCCGCGGCAGAACAGCGGGCGGATGTAAGCGGGGACGAAGCCTGGGAAGTCGAAGGCATTGGCAACGCCTTCTTCCTTGGCCATCTGGCGGATGTTGTTGCCGTAGTCGAAGGTCGGCACGCCTTGCTTCTGGAAGTCCAGCATGGCCTGCACGTGCACGGCCATGGACTGCTTGGCGGCCTTGACCACGGCGGCGGGCTCGGTCTGCGCGCGGTCGCGGTATTGCTCCCAGGTCCAGCCGGCTGGCAGGTAGCCGTTGAGTGGGTCGTGGGCGCTGGTCTGGTCAGTGACCATGTCCGGGCGCACGCCGCGCTTGACCAGCTCGGGCAGGATTTCGGCGGCGTTGCCATGCAAGGCGATGGAGATCGCCTTGCCTTCGGCGGTGTACTTGGCGATGCGAGCCAGGGCGTCGTCGAGGTCCTTGGCTTGCTCGTCGACGTAGCGGGTGTCGAGGCGGAAGTCGATTCGGCTCTGCTGGCATTCGATGTTCAGCGAGCAGGCACCGGCCAGGGTTGCGGCCAGTGGCTGGGCGCCGCCCATGCCGCCGAGGCCCGCAGTCAGTACCCACTTGCCTTTCAGGCTGCCGCCGTAGTGCTGGCGGCCAGCCTCGACGAAGGTTTCGTAAGTGCCCTGGACGATGCCCTGGCTGCCGATGTAGATCCAGCTGCCGGCGGTCATCTGGCCGTACATGGCCAGGCCCTTGGCGTCGAGTTCGTTGAAGTGTTCCCAGTTGGCCCAGTGCGGCACCAGGTTGGAGTTGGCGATCAGCACGCGCGGGGCGTTGGTGTGGGTCTTGAACACGCCGACCGGCTTGCCCGACTGCACCAGCAGGGTTTCATCGTCGTTCAGGTTGGTCAGGCTTTCGACGATCTTGTCGTAGCAGGCCCAGTTGCGCGCGGCGCGGCCAATGCCGCCGTACACCACCAGCTCTTTCGGGTTTTCGGCGACCTGCGGGTCGAGGTTGTTCATCAGCATGCGCAGCGGCGCTTCGGTCAGCCAGCTTTTGGCCGTCAGCATGTTGCCACGCGGGGCGCGGATCTCGACGTCACGGAATTTGTTGAGTTTGTTGTCAGTCACGAAAAGTGCTCCTCGGGTGCGTACAGCGCGAATGGGGACGGCCTATCCACTTTCGCGCACTTGGCTTTACTTGTACATACAAGCATATGCAATTGAATTGCCAAGTTGGGTTTGCAGGTGTTTTTCGGGCGCACGAAGGGGAGTGGAGCCCCCGTAGATCAACGTTTGGAGAAAGTTAGAAAAGCTGGCTGGGGGGTTGAGGAGCGCAGTGAGCAGCTCGACGGCATTGCGCCATCTTGGGGCGATCGGTAACAGCGTGAGCGGTTTGGGAGCGTTACCGGGTAACTTTTCCGGCCCTATCGCGGGCAAGCCCGCTCCTACAAGGGCAATGGGGTGCCTGTAGGAGCGGGCTTGCCCGCGATAGGGCTGCAGGCATCACTCAAAAAGCGGGGTAAGCTCGATAACACAGCAGCGCCCCAGCACATCCACTTCGACCAACCGGTCGTTACCGCTCAGTTGCAAGCAGTCATACAGCCCCAGCGCCGGCTGCACCTGGCCATCAAGACTCACCTGCAGTTGCGCCTGGCCACTGAAAATCAATACGCTGCTGGCAGCGCTGAACAACCGACTCCCACCGTTGAACCACTGCAACCGTGCCCGGTAACGCCCCGGCGCATAGATCAGGTTGAAGTCGCGAATCGGCCCGCCCAATAGCGTGCAACTCACCTGGCTCTCACCGCTGAACGCATAAGCATCGAACGGCAGCAGTGGGCGGCTGTGTGCGCCATCCACCGTCAGGCGCATGCCATCACCTTGCAGTACGGTGATGATCCGCTGGTAACCGGCAAAGCTGGAGAAGCCGCCAGACGCTTCGATGTCGGCGATCGACAGGCGCCAGCCAAAGCCATCCAGCCCGTCGCCCGCATCGCGGGTGATTTCTTCAGTGAAGCCACCGCCGTTCTTCCACGGCATGCGCGGGTAGTCTTTAGCGCGCAACCACTGCAACTGGCTCATTTGCTGAAACGTCCTTCCAGGCGATGACGGGAACCGGGGTGAATCAGCCGCGCCGCGGTAACGGGCTGGCGACCGGACCAGGTACGGCGGCGGATCAGCAGGCAAGGTTCGCCCGCTTCGATCTGCAGCAACTGGCACTCGTGCGCCTCGGCGAGGATGGCTTCGACCACGTGCTCGCCTTCGGTCAGCGGTGCCACCTGGGACAGGTAGGCGTAAGGCGTCTGCCGGGTGAAATCCTGCTTGAGGTAGTCGGGGGCGATCTGCGCGTTGACGTAGCGGTCTTCGATCTGCACCGGCACGCCGTTTTCGTAATGCACGATCAGCGAATGAAACACCCGCTGGCCTTCGCGCATGTCCAGCGCCAGGGCGCGCTCGGAGCCGGCCGCTTCCTCGGCCAGGGTGATGACCTGGCAGCTATGCTGGTGGCCACGTGCGGCGATTTCGTCGGCGATGTTGTTGACCTCGAACAGCGCCGAACGGGTCTTGGGTTCGGCAACGAAGGTGCCGACGCCCTGCATCCGCACCAGCAGCCCTTCGGCGGTGAGTTCGCGCAGCGCGCGGTTGATGGTCATGCGGCTGAAACCCAGCTGGCTGACCAGCTCGCTTTCGGACGGCACCCGGTGGTGCGGCGGCCAGCTGCCATTCTCGATGTGCTGGATGATCATCTGTTTGACCCGGGCGTAGAGCGGCGCCGGGCCCTCGCCCATCTGGGCTACCAGCGCGGAGACAGGAGGTGTCGGCACGGCGTTTGATCCTTGTGCAATTGGGTTGAACGGTAGCTTGCCGGAGTTTACCCGGCAGGCAAACGGCTGTATATGTATATACAAGTTGAACAATAACAGGATAGCGCAATGCCCGCCTACTACGCCGAACGTGCCCTCCTGCCCAGCGGTTGGGCCCACGATGTTCGCTTCGAGGTGGCCGCCGATGGCCACTTGGCTGCGGTTCAAGCCGATGCCAGTGCCGAAGGCGCCGAGCGCCTCAGTGGCCCAGTACTGCCGGGCATGCCCAACCTGCACTCCCATGCCTTTCAACGAGCCATGGCGGGCCTGGCGGAGGTGGCGGGCAACCCCAACGACAGCTTCTGGACCTGGCGCGAACTGATGTACCGCCTGGTCGGCAAGATAACGCCAGAGCAACTGCAGGTCATCGCCCGCCAGCTATACATCGAGATGCTCAAGGCCGGCTACACCTCGGTTGCCGAGTTCCACTACGTGCACCATGACCAGGCGGGCGAGGCTTACGCCGACCCGGCCGAACTTTCCCGGCGCATCAGTGCTGCGGCGGCCAGCAGCGGCATTGGCCTGACCTTGCTGCCGGTGCTTTACAGCCACGCCGGTTTCGGCGGCCAGGCACCCAACCAAGGGCAGCGGCGCTTCATCAACTCCACCGAGCACTACCTGCAACTGCAAGCGCAGCTGGCCCCGGTACTGGCGGCGCAGCCTGCACAGCAGCTGGGCCTGTGCTTTCACTCGTTGCGCGCGGTCACGCCTGAGCAGATCACCGAAGTGCTGGCTGCCGGCAATCAGCAATGCCCCATCCATATTCACATCGCCGAACAACAGAAGGAGGTCGACGACTGCCTGGCCTGGAGTGGCCTGCGTCCGCTGCAATGGCTGTATGAACATGTGCCTGTGGATGCGCGCTGGTGCCTGGTGCATGCCACCCATGCGCAGCCTGCAGAAGTGGCGGCCATGGCCCGCAGTAAAGCCGTGGCAGGCCTGTGCCTGACCACCGAGGCCAACCTGGGTGACGGTATTTTCCCGGCTGTGGACTTCCTGGCCCAGGGTGGGCGCATGGGTATCGGCTCCGACAGCCATGTGTCACTCAGCGTGGTGGAGGAGCTGCGTTGGCTGGAATACGGCCAACGCCTGCGTGATCAGCGGCGCAACCGGCTGCACCGCGAAGACCAGCCGATGGTCGGGCGCACGTTGTATGACGCTGCATTGCGTGGCGGTGCGCAGGCACTGGGGCAGCCCATCGGTGAACTGGCGGTGGGCAAGCGTGCTGACTGGCTGGTACTTGATGGCCAGGACCCGTATATCGCCATGGCCGATGGCGATGCCATTCTCAACCGCTGGCTGTTCGCCGGGGGCGACCGCCAGGTGCGCGACGTGATGGTCAATGGGCAGTGGGTGGTGCGCCAGGGGCGGCACGAACAGGAAGCGCAGAGCGCGCTGGCGTTTGTCGAGGTGTTGCGCCAGCTGCTGGGTTGATTGCATGGGCGGGTGTGCAGCCAGTTGTGGGAGCAACTGTCGCGAAAGGGCCGCAAAGCGGCCCCAGTCGACTCAATGCATCTGCACGATCTGCTTGTCCGCCATCCGCCAAATCAACCGGCTGGTGTCATAACCCTGCTGCCGTGCCTTGGCCTGCAGGTTCTCACGCTCCCATGCCGGCAATGAAGGCGTGCGCGACAGAATCCACAGGTATTTGCGGTCCGGGCTGCCGACGATCGCCGTACGGTAACGCTCATCCACGTACAGGATCCAGTATTCGCCCCTGGTCAGGCCTGGCACCAGGCGGGTGAACCAGTTGTCGAACTCCACCCACAACCTGTCGGTATGCCCCGGCTGCTGAATGTTGGCGTGGCCTTCGGCGCGCAGCCATTCATCACCCATCGTGCGGCAACGGTTGAGCACACCGTACGAGCCGTCAGGCTTGAGGTTGTAATGGGCCTCGGACTGGGCGCATTCGCTCTGATACGGCATCGGCAAGCGGGCCAGCTCGTACCACTTGCCCTGGTACCGCTTGAGGTCGACGTTACCGGCGGTCTTCGGCGCCAGCGGGTCGTTGGCCGAGGTGGCGCAGCCTCCCAACAGCATCACCAGGCACAACCCCAGCAGCAGGTGCAGACGCGTCATTTGAGGCCCTGCCCTGAGTACATCAATACCTTGTCAGCTGCGTACTGCACGCTGATGAAGCTCTTCTCGTCCCCCCAGGTGCAGCTGCTCATGCCCAGTGCGCCAGAGCACTCGGTGGGCGTGCCGAGCAGTTGCTCGACCTCGGCCTTGTTCATGCCGGCCTTGAGCTTGGAATAGTTTTCCTGATTGATCTTGCTGCACGCAGTCAGGACGACGCACAAGGACAACAGGGCGAGGGAACGCAACGACATGAAGGGACACTCCTGGAAGGTGGGTGCAGGCGAGTGGCTGCAGTGACCTTCGACGGGAAAATCGCTCCCTGGTTCCCTGCCTGCCCGCCTTTCGTTCAACACCGTTGGTCGGCTGGCGCTGCGCAGGCGCTTCAGTCCCCAAAAACAAATGGGGCCGCACAGCGGCCCCATTCATTACTCAGAACCTGGAGCCAGGCTCCAGTAGAAAATCCATCTCTTCGCTGGTGCTCGGCCTCTCCAGCATCAGGTTGCGGTGCGGGAAGCGCCCGAACCTTGCAATCACGCGCTGGTGCTGCTCGGCATAGTCGAGGAAGCCTTCGAACAAGCGTCGGTGGGCCTCTGGCTGCTCATCCAGCAGCACCTGATAGCGTTCGACGCACAGGTTCTGCCAGTCCAGCACTTCGGCATGCTCCAGCACCAGCAGCACGAACACTCGCTGGATCGGCAGCAGCTGGTAATCCCAGCCCTTCTGCAAACCCTGCAGCGCGACCACCTGGGCACGCCGGTCGCCCTCGAAGGCGCGCGGCGTGTCGCGGTAGATCATGCGCGGCAGCTGGTCCAGCAGGATCAACAGGCCGAGCCAGCCTTGCGGGCTTTGCTGCCACTCGTCGAGCCCGCCCGCCAGGGCATGCTCGACCAGCTCGCCAAACACCGCCTGGGCTTCGGCATCGTGATGCTTGCCGAACCACAGCGTGCTCTTCTCGTCAGCCACGGCCTGGGGACTGGTGCCCCAACCGAACCACCACTCCAGCAACGGCTGCCAAGGTGCGAGCATGTCTTACTCCTTGTGATAGGCGGTAACGCGCTCAACCTCTTCCTTCGAGCCGAGGATCACCGACACGCGCTGGTGCAGGCTCTCTGGCTTGATGTCGAGGATGCGATCGTAACCGTTGGTGGAGGCGCCGCCAGCCTGCTCGATGATGAACGACATCGGGTTGGCTTCGTACATCAGGCGCAGCTTGCCCGGCTTGCTCGGCTCGCGGGCGTCGCGTGGGTACATGAACAGGCCGCCACGGGTCAGGATGCGGTGTACATCGGCCACCATGGAGGCGATCCAGCGCATGTTGTAGTTCTTTTTCAGTGGCCCGGTCTCACCGGCCAGCAGCTCGCCCACGTAGCGCTGTACCGGGGCTTCCCAGTGGCGCTGGTTGGACATGTTGATGGCGAACTCGGCGGTGGTGGCCGGTACCTGGATGTTTTCGTGGGTCAGAACGAAGCTGCCCAGCTCGCGGTCCAGGGTGAAGCCCTTGACGCCGTTGCCAAGGGTCAGGATCAGCATGGTCTGCGGGCCGTAGATGGCATAACCGGCAGCGACCTGCTCGGTACCTGGCTGCAGGAATGCTTCTTCGTTCAGGCTTTCGTTCTGGCTCAGGTACTGGTTAGGGCAACGCAGTACCGAGAAGATGGTGCCGACCGAGACGTTGACGTCGATGTTCGACGAGCCGTCGAGCGGGTCGAAGACCAGCAGGTAGGCGCCTTTCGGGTACTTGCCCGGGATCTGGTAGGCGTTGTCCATTTCTTCGGACGCCATGCCGGCCAGGTGGCCGCCCCACTCGTTGGCTTCGAGCAGGATGTCGTTGGAAATCACGTCCAGCTTCTTCTGCACTTCGCCCTGCACGTTTTCGGTGCCCATGCTGCCCAGCACGCCGCCGAGGGCGCCCTTGGACACGTGGTGGCTGATTTCCTTGCACGCACGCGCTACCACTTCGATCAGGAAGCGCAGATCGGCAGGGGTATTGTTGCTGCGGGTCTGCTCAATCAGATAGCGACTCAGGGTAACGCGGGACATGTATGGCTCCGAACGGATTGGGGGAGAAAAACCCCCGCAGTTTACAGGGAGAGTTGAATGCTAGCGAGCAAAGAGACTCGCTGGGCAGTCAGACGGCACTTTAGGTCGGTAGTTCAGCGATGGCCTGGCCGGTGGTCAGTTGGGGCTGCTTTGCAGCCCGATCGCCGGCAAGCCGGCTCCCACAGACGCTGCTGAACCACGACCTGGTGGGAGCCGGCTTGCCGGCGATTGGGCCGCGCCGCGGCCCCAACACTCAATCCAGCGCCTTCCAGATATCGGTCGCATACTCGCGAATGGTCCGGTCCGATGAAAACCAGCCCATCCTTGCCGTGTTCAGCACTGCAACGCGCCACCACTCCTGCGGTGTATGCCACAGCTCCTCGACGCGCCGCTGGGCATCCCAGTAGGCATCGAAATCGGCGCAGACCAGGAAGCGGTCGTACGCCACCAGCCCGTCGATCAGCCCGGCATAGCGCCCAGGGTCATCCGGCGAGAACACACCACTGCGGATCGCCTGCAGTACATCGTTCAAGCGGTTGGAGGCGGCTATCGCGGCACTGGCACCAAAGTCGCCGGCACGCTTGCGCGCCTCGACCTGCTGCGCAGTCAAACCGAAGATGAACATGTTGTCGGCACCCACCTGTTCGCACATCTCCACGTTGGCACCGTCCAGGGTGCCGATGGTCAACGCGCCATTGAGGCCGAACTTCATGTTGCTGGTACCCGAGGCTTCGTAACCGGCAGTGGAGATCTGCTCCGACAGGTCCGCTGCCGGGATGATGCTCTCCGCCAGGCTGACGTTGTAGTTGGGCAAGAACACCACCTTGAGCAGGCCACGCACGGTGGGGTCGTTGTTGACCACGCGGGCGATGTCGTTGGCCAGCTTGATGATCAGCTTGGCCTGGTGGTAGCTGGCCGCGGCCTTGCCGGCGAAGATCTTCACCCGGGGCACCCAGTTGATACCGGGGTCGTTGCGTATGGCCTGGTACAACGCAACGGTGTGCAACAGGTTGAGCAACTGGCGCTTGTACTCGTGGATGCGCTTGACCTGCACATCGAACAGCGCCTCTGGGTTGACCGTAACCCCCACGCGGTCCTGGATGATGCTGGCCAGCGCGCGCTTGCTGTGCAGGCGCTGCGCGGCGAACGCTTTGCGAAAGCCGCCCTTGTCGGCGAACGGCACCAGGTTTGCCAGGCGCGCCTCGGGGTCGTCCAGAAGCTCCGGCCCCAGGGCCTCGACCAGCATCGCGGTCAATTGCGGGTTGGCCTGGTACAGCCAGCGGCGGAAGGTAATGCCGTTGGTCTTGTTGTTGATCCGCTGCGGATAGAGCTTGTGCAGCTCGGCGAACACCGTGCTTTTCATCAGCTTGCTGTGCAGCGCCGACACCCCGTTGACGCTGTGCGAGCCGAGGAATGCCAGGTTGCCCATGCGCACCCGGCGGCCGTTGTCCTCCTCGATCAGCGACACTGCCCGTAGCACATCGAAGTCGTGCAGGCCTTTCGCGCGCAGGGCGTCGATATGGTAGGCGTTGATGAGGTAGATGATCTGCATGTGCCGCGGGAGCATGCGCTCCATCAGCGCCACAGGCCAGGTTTCAAGGGCTTCGGGCAGCAGGGTGTGGTTGGTGTAGGCCAACGTACCGACGGTCACCTCCCAGGCCTTTTCCCACGGAATTTCGTGCTGGTCGACCAGCAGCCGCATCAGTTCGGCCACGGCAATCGACGGGTGCGTGTCATTGAGCTGGATCGCCGCCGCATCCGGCAGGTTGAGCAGGTCCTTGTGCATGTTCAAGTGGCGCCGCAGCAGGTCCTGCAGCGATGCCGAGACAAAGAAGTATTCCTGGCGCAGGCGCAGCTCCTGGCCAGCCTCGGTACTGTCGGCTGGGTACAGCACCCGCGAGATACTTTCGGCGCGCGCGACTTCCGCCACCGCCCCCAGGTGGTCACCGGCGTTGAAACGCTCCAGGTGGAGTTCTTCCAGCGCCCGTGCACGCCACAGGCGCAGGGTATTGACGCTGGACCCGCGCCAGCCGACCACCGGCGTGTCATAGGCAACCGCCCGCACCGTTTCGCCCGGCGACCAGACCTGACGCTGCTGGCCGTGGGCGTCGTGCACCGTTTCGACGCTACCGCCAAAGCTGATCGGGTAGATCACCTCGGCGCGCTCGAACTCCCACGGGTTGCCGAAATCCAGCCAGTTCTCGGTCTGCTCCTGCTGCCAGCCATCGACCATGGCCTGGCGGAACAGCCCGTGCTCGTAACGGATGCCATAACCATGGGCGGCAATGCCCAGGGTCGACATGCTTTCCATGAAACAGGCTGCCAGACGCCCCAGCCCACCATTGCCCAGTGCGGCATCCGGCTCGAGCAGGCGAATGCGCTCCAGATCCACATCCAGCCCTTCCAACGCATCACGGGCGATATCCAGCAAGCCCAGGTTGCTCAGGCTGTCATACAGCAGGCGGCCGATGAGGAATTCGAGGGAGAGGTAATACACCCGCTTCTGGCTGCGTCTATAGGCCTGACGGGTGTGGTCCATCCAGTGGTCGACCATGTGATCGCGGGCAGCCAGCGCAATGGCTTCGAACCAGTCGTGGTCGAAGGCATGCTCAGGGTCCTTGCCGACTGCATAGGTAAGTTTGTCCAGTACAGCGGCACGAAAATCGGCCACCTCGGCATCACGTGCTTTGGGTTCCTGGGACATACGGCATCCTCGGGCAAGTTGACGAAAGCGCAGGGGGAGTGTTGAGACTAGACCCTTCGACAGGGAGTGACAGTCTCGGTTCGCAGTTTTCATGCCCACTTTGCCAATCCGGCAAAAGGTTGTTCACAAATTGAACAACTCCGGTATCATCGCGCGCCCCAAGACCGTGATCCACCACCTATAACGATGAAAACGACCCTGATTGCCGCGGCCGAAGTCGACCGCCTGGAAACCTGGCAGCGCTATGCCAGCCATATGTGCGGAGGCTGCCATTCGACCTGCTGCACGCTGCCCGTGGAAGTGAAGATCAAAGACCTGATCCGCATTGGCGTGGTGGACGAGTTCGAAAAGGACGAGCCGCCAAAAAACGTGGCCAAACGCCTGCAGAAGGAAGGCATCATCGAACGCTTCAACCAGAAGTCGGGGATCTTCACCCTGACCCGGATGAGCAACGATGACTGCATGTATCTGGATCGCAAGAGCCGCCTGTGCACCATTTATGACAAGCGCCCGGATACCTGCCGCAATCACCCGAAGATCGGGCCACGCCCGGGGTATTGTGCTTACAAGCCGAAAGCACCCGGACGTTGACGAGCCCACTGAGACCCAATAGACTTTTAACCGTCTTGATGTACACGGAGCTTCCTTCGGGAAGTGTCTAGACGCCGCCACCTGGTTCCGGCCGTGCCGGTTGATGGGAGAAATCCCTAAGGGCATCCGCGATACGACCCCCGTTAACCGGGGGTTTCGTATTTCTACAGGTAGCTACCGCTTCACAGGCCGTCGAATAGGCTCATTTCTCAGCTTCTTCAACATCAGTAGCCAGCCCTTTATTTTCTCATGTCGCTTAAAGCGTACCGGACGATGAGAAGGATGGCCGGCATCTCGCACGTAGGCACTTTCAACATATACCGTCAGGTTTAGTGCAGCTTCACGACGAAGGCTGAAATAGACCTCGTAGCAGCTCCCTTCTGGATAGCCGAACTGATGCCCCTCCAAGGTCAGCCAGTTGCTGTGCCCCGTGAAAAGGCATTGCCGATCCGCAAGTGACGCCAGGATGCTGGGCAGCTGGATAGACAACTTGTAGCGCCCTGGACAAAATGCCCGACGAATTCCTCTGTGGTCGATCAGCATGTGCTCGACCCCAATCGCCTCAAAATCTAGCTCAGCGCCTTGTTTCGGCCCGTAACTGACGCAGTGGCTTGAGTACTGTATCGCGAGCGTCACTACTTGCGAGCCTTGGGTGGAATGCTCTGGGATAACCACGTGAAGCGAGCCGGGACGCAGGTGAAGCAGGCTCCACGCAACTCCCGCTACATGAATCTCGCCGCGTGCCAAATGATCTTTCCACCTCTTGCCCTTCATCCTCAGCCCCATTAAAACTTTCAGTACGCAGGGTACTGGGGGCTATAGCCATTGCCAAAAACTGCTTAGTTAGCAATTACTTCCGGTGAAACACGGTGCAACAAGGGCAAAAAAAAACGCCCCCGGCCTTTCGACCGGGGGCGTTTTCATTCAGCCAGAACTAACTCAGCTGTTCTTGGCTTTCTTGGCAGCGCGGGTACGCTCGCTTTCGTCCAGGATCTTCTTGCGAAGACGGATGGACTTCGGCGTTACTTCGCACAGCTCGTCTTCCTGGATGTATTCCAGAGCCTGTTCCAGGGTGAAGCGAACAGGCGGAACCAGGGCGATGACTTCGTCTTTACCCGAAGCACGCATGTTGTCGAGCTTCTTGCCCTTGGTAGGGTTGACGCCCAGGTCGTTGTCGCGGCTGTTCTGGCCGATGATCTGACCGTTGTAGATCTCTTGACCGTGCTCGACAAACAGCTTGCCACGCGCCTGCAGGGTTTCCAGCGAGTAGGTCAGCGCCTTGCCGGTTTCGACCGAAACCAGTACGCCGTTCTGACGGCCGGACATGTGACCGGACTTCACCGCGTCGTAGCGGTCGAAGATCGAAGTCAGGATGCCTGCACCGTTGGTCAGGGTCAGGAACTGGTTACGGAAACCGATCAGACCACGCGCCGGGATGTTGTATTCCAGGCGTACACGGCCCTTGCCATCCGGGACCATGTTGGTCAGGTCGCCTTTACGCAGACCCATTTCTTCCATCACCTTGCCCTGTGCTTCTTCAGGGATGTCGATGGTGACGTTTTCGAACGGCTCTTGCTTGACGCCGTCTACTTCACGAATGATTACTTCCGGGCGGCCCAGGGCCAGCTCGAAGCCTTCGCGACGCATGGTTTCGATCAGTACCGACAGGTGCAGCTCGCCACGGCCCGAGACCTTGAACTTGTCCGGGGAATCGGTTTCTTCAACGCGCAGGGCAACGTTGTACAGCAGCTCTTTGTCCAGACGGTCCTTGATGTTACGGCTGGTGACGAACTTGCCTTCCTTGCCGCAGAACGGCGAGTCGTTGACCTGGAAGGTCATCGAAACGGTAGGCTCGTCAACGGTCAGCGGCTTCATTGCCTCAACGGCAGTCGGGTCGCACAGGGTGTCGGAGATGAACAGCTCGTCGAAACCGCTGATGCAGACGATGTCGCCCGCTTGGGCTTCTTCGACATCCACGCGGTGCAGGCCGTGGTGGCCCATCAGCTTGAGGATACGGCCGTTACGCTTCTTGCCGTCAGCGTCGATGGCGACAACCGGGGTGTTCGGCTTGATGCGACCACGGGCAATACGGCCAACACCGATAACACCCAGGAAGCTGTTGTAGTCCAGTGCGGAGATCTGCATCTGGAACGGGCCGTCACGGTCAACAGCTGGCGCTGGAACGTGGTCGATGACCGCCTGGTACAGGGCAGTCATGTCTTCGCCCATTGCGGTGTGGTCCAGACCGGCAATGCCGTTCAGGGCCGAGGCGTAGACGACTTTGAAGTCCAGCTGTTCGTCGGTGGCACCGAGGTTGTCGAACAGGTCGAAGATCTGGTCCAGAACCCAGTCAGGACGCGCGCCCGGACGGTCGACCTTGTTGATCACGACGATCGGCTTCAGGCCAGCTTCGAAAGCCTTCTTGGTCACGAAGCGGGTTTGCGGCATCGGGCCGTCCTGGGCGTCGACCAGCAGCAGCACGGAGTCGACCATCGACATTACACGCTCAACCTCGCCACCGAAGTCGGCGTGGCCGGGGGTGTCGACGATGTTGATGTGGTAGCCGTTCCAGTTGATGGCGGTGTTTTTCGCCAGAATGGTAATGCCGCGCTCTTTTTCCTGGTCGTTGGAGTCCATCACGCGCTCGTCGTTGAGCTCGTTACGCTCCAGAGTGCCGGACTGGCGCAGGAGTTTGTCGACCAGGGTGGTTTTACCATGGTCAACGTGGGCGATGATGGCGATGTTACGCAGATTTTCGATCACAACTGTATCTCGATCAGAGGATTCGGTTGCCGCCAGTCTAGGCGGCCAATATGAAGGTAAAAGGCTCAGCGGGCCCGGCGGTCGGGAGGGCGATGGCGGATGCTGCCGCCATACAGCCCTGGCGTCTTATGTCGGACGATAAACACGCACATTGGCATGTCCCTCACTGAGCAGGTGGTGTGCGTGCAAACGGCTCATCACACCCTTGTCGCAATACAGCAAGTACTGGCGGGTTTCATCCAGCTGCTTGAACTTGCTGTTGATCGCGTAAAACGGCATCACCTGGACTTCCACGCCGTCGATTACCAGGGGTTGGTCTTCCTGGGCATCGGGGTGACGGATGTCGATGACGATCTGGCCTGGCAGCGCTTCGCGTACTTCCTCGACCTCGATGTCCTTGCCCAGCTCGTCGATCACGTGGTCGATCGAGATGAACTTGGCACGTTCGAGAGCACGCTCCAGCACGGCCATGTCGAATTGCTTTTCTTCATGCTCCATGCGGTGACGCTTGGCGTGAGTGGTCGGGTTTACCGAGATCACACCGCAGTATTCAGGCATGTGCTTGGCGAAATCGGCGGTGCCGATTTCGGTGGCCTGGTCAATGATGTCCTGCTTGTGGCTGGCCAGCAACGGGCGCAGCACCAGCTTGTCGGTGGCCGAATCGATGATCGACAGGTTCGGCAGCGTCTGGCTCGACACCTGGGAGATCGCTTCGCCGGTCACCAGCGCGTCGATTTGCAGACGGTCGGCCATGTGCGCAGCACCGCGCAGCATCATGCGCTTGAGGGTCACGCCCATGTAGCTGTTGTCGACCTTGTTGAGGATCTCGCCGACCACTTCTTCGAACGGCACGCTGATGAACAGCACGCGCTGGCTGCTGCCGTACT
>Ga0213823_1000093_pt1 | contig 89822 bp, 88 predicted proteins | sample MC6MC0907MG_FD_179887 | JGI IMG/M metagenome (GOLD analysis project Ga0213823, IMG submission 179887) | Enriched soil aggregate microbial communities from Iowa State University, Ames, United States - MC6-MC0907-MG | ecosystem: Environmental > Terrestrial > Soil > Unclassified | place: USA: Iowa... | reverse complement strand
TGACGCCGCGTAACAGTTCGCTCACGTGGGCCAGGGCGTCGGGTGGGTACATGTCGGCTTGGACGGTGAAGAATGGGGTGGTGATGGGTTTGCGGCGGGGTGGGTCGGGGACGATCTTTTTCATGGCATGTATCCTTTGTTCGGCTTAAGGAAACTGCCACCTGAATCTTTCTCACGGATTATGGGTGGCAGCCGTGCACGGGGTGAGAAACCGAGGAACAAAGGCAAAACTCGGCCAGGACAAGCCTGCCCGCGCACGGCCGCCATAACGGCAATGCCTTGTATCAGTCGGGTTCTCACGCCCGGTCGCCTAAACGACCCGAAAACGGTATCCCTGAGGCGTTTCCCCGACAACAGCGACACTTCAGCAGCGCGCGTAGGATAATTCCCAAGCATGCTAATCCTGAAGCATTTGGTTTCAGGATCAGAAATGTCTTACGGAAGATGGATTTTTTGCGTGTGGTCGCATGGCAGGAAATGGGGTGGGGGCCGATGTGTTTGGCTCAAAACATTCAGCGCCCATTAGATCGAGCGCCGCCCGCGCGGCGCATCGCGGGCAAGCCCGCTCCTACATTTGTTGCAACGTGCCGTTCCAGTCGGGCCATGGTTGCTCGCCTTGGCGCATGGCCCAAGACTGGCGGGGCGGCGGCAGCGCCAGCCGAAAAATCGCGTCGTGCCGACAAGGCTGACAACTATGGCGTGTCAGGCCATGGCACGTTGCAACAAATGTAGGAGCGGGCTTGCCCGCGATGCGCCGCGCGGGCGGCGCTCGATCTCAAGGGCGCTGAAGATATCAAGGCAAGCGCTTCGCGAAGCGCCGCGCGGGCGGCGCTCGATTTACGCATCACCCTAAAACCCAAGCCATGCACCTGGCGGCCATAACGCCCCCATCACCAACCGCCCATGTGACCCAAGTCACCACACCTTCCCGATTCTTGACTAGTCTTACCCATTGGCGGCCAGCAAAAAACCGCCACCGTGACTACCAAGAGGCGCCGGCCATGTTCCGTGCGTCCACCACCTGATCAGGAGTGCACGATGGACCTCAACCGTCGGCAGTTCTTCAAGGTCGCCGCCGTCGGCCTTGGAGGCTCTAGCCTGGCGGCGTTGGGCATGGCCCCGACGCCGGCCTTCGCCGAGCAGGTGCGCCACTTCAAGCTGGCGCATACCAAAGAAACCCGTAACACCTGCCCCTACTGCTCGGTCGGCTGCGGCCTGATCATGTACAGCCAGGGCGATGCGGGCAAGAACGTCAAACAGAACATCATCCACATCGAAGGCGATGCCGACCACCCGGTCAACCGCGGCACCCTGTGCCCGAAAGGCGCGGGCCTGCTGGACTTTATCCACAGCCCTAGCCGCCTGCAGTACCCCGAGGTACGCAAGGCAGGCAGCAAGGAATGGGTGCGGGTGAGTTGGGACGAGGCGCTCGACCGCGTCGCCGACCTGATGAAACAGGACCGGGACGCCAACTTCATCGAGAAGAACGCCCAGGGGCAGACCGTCAACCGCTGGCTTACCACCGGTTTTCTCGCTGCCTCCGCCGCCTCCAGCGAGGCAGGCTACCTGACCCACAAGGTCGTACGCGCAACTGGCATGCTGGGGTTCGATAACCAGGCTCGTGTCTGACACGGCCCGACGGTGGCAAGTCTTGCCCCGACGTACGGCCGTGGCGCCATGACCAACCACTGGTCAGATATCGCCAACGCGAATCTGGTCCTGGTGATGGGTGGCAACGCAGCAGAAGCGCATCCGTGCGGCTTCAAATGGGTGACCGAGGCCAAGGCGCACAACAAGGCGCGGCTGATCGTGGTCGACCCGCGGTTTACCCGTACCGCCTCGGTGGCGGATTACTACGCGCCGATTCGTACCGGCAGCGACATCGCCTTCATGGGCGGGCTGATCAACTACCTGCTGAGCACTGACAAGATTCAGCACGAGTACGTGCGCAACTACACCGACGTGTCGTTCATCGTCAAAGAAACCTATGGCTTCGAGGATGGGCTGTTCAGCGGCTACGACGCGGCCAAGCGCGTGTATGCCGACAAGTCCGGCTGGGGTTATGAGCTGGGCGAGGATGGCTTCGCCAAGGTCGACCCGACCCTGCAGCACCCGCGTTGCGTGTTCCAGCTGATGAAGCAGCACTACAGCCGCTACACCCCCGAACTGGCGAGCATGACCTGTGGCATGCCGCAGGACGCCATGATGAAAATCTGGGAAGAGATCGCCACTTGCTCGGTACCGGGCAAGACCATGACGATCCTCTACGCGCTGGGCTGGACGCAGCATTCGATTGGCGCGCAGATCATCCGCAGTGCGGCCATGGTCCAGCTGCTGCTGGGCAACGTCGGCATGCCGGGTGGCGGGGTCAACGCCTTGCGTGGGCACTCCAATATCCAGGGCCTGACCGACCTCGGCCTGTTGTCCAACTCGCTGCCGGGCTACCTGACGCTTGCCGGCGATGCCGAGCAGGACTACGCCACTTTCATCGACAAGCGCGCCTCCAAGCCGCTGCGCCCGGGGCAGCTGTCCTACTGGCAGAACTACGGCAAGTTCCACGTCAGCCTGATGAAGGCCTGGTACGGCGCCAACGCCACGGCGGAAAACAACTGGGGCTACGACTGGTTGCCCAAACTCGACGTGCCGGCCTATGACGTGCTGCGCATGTTCGAGATGATGGGCCAGGGCAAGGTGAACGGTTACATCTGCCAAGGCTTCAACCCGATTGCCGCGCTGCCGGATAAAAACCGCGTCACCGCGGCACTGGCCAAGCTCAAATGGCTGGTCATCATGGACCCGCTGGCCACCGAGACGTCGGAGTTCTGGCGCAACGCCGGGCCGTTCAACGACGTCGACACGGCCAATATCCAGACCGAAGTGATCCGCCTGCCCACCACGTGCTTCGCCGAGGAGGACGGCTCGCTGGTCAACAGCAGCCGCTGGCTGCAGTGGCACTGGAAGGGCGCCGACGGCCCGGGCGAGACGCGCACCGACGTGCACATCATGAGCGAGCTGTTCTTGCGCATGCGCCAACGCTACCAGACCGAGGGCGGCGCTTACCCCGATGCCATGATGAACATCAGCTGGCCGTACAAAGTCCCTGAAGAGCCTTCACCTGAAGAGCTGGCCAAGGAAATGAACGGCTGGGCCGTGACCGACGTCACCGACCCGAGCGGCGCGGTGATCAAGGCTGGCCAACAGCTGGCGGGCTTCGGCCAGCTCAAGGACGACGGCAGCACGGCGTCTGGCTGCTGGATCTTCGCCGGCAGCTGGACCGAGCAGGGCAACCAGATGGCGCGTCGCGACAACAGCGACCCGTATGGCATGCACCAGGTGCAGAACTGGGCCTGGGCCTGGCCGGCCAACCGCCGCATCCTCTACAACCGCGCCTCCAGCGACCCGCAAGGCAAGCCCTGGGACCCGGAGAAGAAGCGCCTGGTGTGGTGGAACGGCAAGGCCTGGACCGGTACCGACGTGCCCGACTTCAAGGTCGACTCGCCACCGGAAGCAGGGATGAACCCATTCATCATGAACCCCGAAGGTGTGGCGCGGTTCTTTGCCATCGACAAGATGGCCGAAGGCCCGTTCCCCGAACACTATGAGCCGTTCGAGACGCCCATCGGCATCAACCCGCTGCATCCGCAGAACAAGAAGGCCACCAGCAACCCGGCCGGGCGGATCTTCGATTCGGTGTGGGACACCCTCGGCACGCACGACGAATTCCCCTACGCGGCGACCACCTATCGGCTGACCGAGCACTTCCACTTCTGGAGCAAGCATTGCCGGCTCAATGCGATCGCCCAGCCCGAGCAGTTCGTCGAGATCGGCGAGGTGCTGGCCAACGAGAAGGGCATCACGGCTGGCGACCGGGTGCGGGTGTCGAGCAAGCGCGGGCATATCGATGCGGTGGCGGTGGTGACCAAGCGGATTCGCCCGCTGCAGGTCAACAACCAGACCGTGCACCAGATCGGCATCCCGCTGCACTGGGGCTTCACCGGTGCCACCCGGCATGGCTACCTGACCAACACCCTGGTGCCATTCCTGGGTGACGGCAACACGCAGACGCCGGAGTCCAAGTCGTTCCTCGTCAAAGTGGAGAAACTCTGATGGCCAGCCAAGACATCATTGCCCGCTCGGCCACCACCACCGTACCGCCCTCGGTACGCCAGCAGCAGGAAGTCGCCAAGCTGATCGACACCACCAAGTGCATCGGCTGCAAGGCCTGCCAGGTGGCGTGTTCGGAGTGGAACGAACTGCGTGACGAGGTCGGCCACAACCACGGCACCTACGACAACCCCCAGGACCTCACCGCCGAGACCTGGACCCTGATGCGCTTCACCGAGCACGAGCGCGACGACGGTAACCTGGAGTGGCTGATCCGCAAGGACGGCTGCATGCACTGCGCCGACCCCGGTTGCCTGAAGGCCTGCCCGAGCCCGGGGGCGATCATCAAGCACGCCAACGGCATCGTCGACTTCAACCAGGACCACTGCATCGGTTGCGGCTACTGCATCACCGGTTGCCCGTTCAATATTCCGCGCATCTCGCAGAAGGACCACAAGGCATACAAGTGCACGCTGTGTTCCGACCGCGTGAGCGTGGGCCTGGAGCCCGCCTGCGTGAAAACCTGCCCGACCGGGGCGATCGTGTTCGGCAGCAAGGACGAAATGAAGGTGCATGCCGCCGAGCGCATCGTCGACCTCAAGTCGCGCGGCTACGACAACGCCGGGCTGTACGACCCGGACGGGGTCGGCGGTACGCATGTGATGTACGTGCTGCACCATGCCGACACCCCCAGGTTGTATGCCGGCTTGCCGGACCAGCCGGTGATCAGCCCGCTGGTGGGCCTGTGGAAAGGCTTCACCAAGCCGCTGGCGCTGCTGGCCATGGGCGCGGCGGTGCTGGCCGGGTTCTTCCACTACGTGCGGGTCGGCCCGCAGCGGGTCGAGGAGGACGAGCACCCTACGCCGCCGGATGCCAGCGTGCACCAGGTGGATCCGGCAGTGCATGTCTACGATCCGAAGCAGCCCGGTGGGCAAGGGGAGCAGCGGCCATGAACGACGACAAACCCATCCTGCGTTACAACGCCAACGAGCGCACCAACCACTGGCTCGTCGCCATCTTGTTCTTCATGGCCGGGCTTTCCGGGCTGGCGCTGTTCCACCCGGCGCTGTTCTGGCTCAGCCATCTGTTCGGCGGTGGGCCGTGGACGCGCATCCTGCACCCGTTCATGGGCGTGGCAATGTTCGTGTTCTTCCTGTTCCTGGTTTTCAGGTTCTGGCGCGCCAACTTCATTACCGCCAACGACCGCCTGTGGCTGCGCCGCATCGACCGGGTAATGGTCAACCGCGAGGACGGCGTGCCCCCCATCGGCAAGTACAACGCCGGGCAGAAGCTGCTGTTCTGGACCCTGCTGCTGTGCATGCTGGTGTTGTTGCTCAGTGGCGTGGTGATCTGGCGCGCGTACTTCAGCCATTTCTTCGACATCGGCTCGATTCGCCTCGCGTCGCTTGCCCATGCGTTGGCGGGCTTTGTGCTGATCCTCAGCATCATCGTGCACATCTACGCCGGCATCTGGATCAAGGGCTCGATCGGCGCCATGCTGCATGGTTGGGTCAGCCGTGCCTGGGCACGCAAGCACCATGAGTTGTGGTACCGCGAAGTGACCGGTGACAAGCCGCCGAGCAATCACCGACGTAAAGAAGGATAAGCGCTTGAGCACGATACTCGAACCCGGGCAGATCGAAGCATCGGCGGTGATGCCGCCCTTTCTGCACCTGCCGCCCAAAAACCTGTTCGCCCTGCGCGCCGAGCGGCTGGAGCAGCTGGCCGAAGGCAATGCGCTAGGCGATTACCTGCGGTTTATCGCGTGGCTGTGTCGCTTCCAGCAACAGCTTGTGGATAACCCGCCTGGCGGTTTACCGGTGGCCGAAGAGCGTCAGCGCCTGTGTACAAGCCATGGCCTCCCCCCGCTTGCGGCCGATAGCCTGGTGCGCGAAGGGCCTTGGCTGGTCTGGATGCAGGCGTTGATCGATCATTTTGACGAAGAGACCAGCGGCCCGCTTGCGGCGGCGTTGCATACCCTGCGTGAAAGCGAGGCCAGCCAGCGAAAGGCGTGGGGGATCGCATTGCTTGCCGGGCAGTTCGACGCCGTGCCTGCGGCGTTGGTGCCATTCCTCGGCGCCGCGCTGCAAGCTGCCTGGTTCAGTTGGCTGCTGGCGCTGCCGTCACCCGAGCTCAAACCTTCCGCCAGCTTGGCCCAGTGCCCGGCCTGCGGCTCACCGGCCATGGCCGGGGTGGTGCGCAATCGCGGCAAGCATAATGGTTTGCGCTATCTGGCATGCTCCCTGTGTGCCTGCGAATGGCACGTGGTGCGGGTCAAGTGCGTGTACTGCGAGTCCAGCAAGGACCTTCGCTATAGCAGCCTTGAAGATGACCGCCATGCACCCGGCAAGGCGCCGCTGCGGGCGGAGTGCTGCCCGGGGTGCAATACCTACCTGAAGCAGCATTACCTGGAGAACGATGCCGCAGCCGAGCCACTGGCCGATGACCTGGCCAGCCTGGCGCTGGACATCCGGCTGGACGGGGAGGGCTTTCACCGGCTGGCGCCGAACCTGATGCTGGCGCCGGGGGGTGGGTGAGTGTCTACACTTCACAACTGAGTTGCCCTTATCGCCGGCAAGCCGGCTCCTACAGGTACTGCGCCGTTCCTGCGACCGGGGCAGCCTTTGTGGGAGCCGGTTTGCCGGCGATGGAGCCCGAACAGACAATGGATAAGGTCGTACCTGATGTCTTCAAGCCTCGCCGATAACAACCCGCGCCTGCCTTCCATCGACACCCTCCTGCGCCACCCGGCCTGCCTCCCGCTGATCGACCGCCACGGCCGTGACGCCGTGCTCGCCACCCTGCGCCAGCTGCTCGACGACCTGCGCCAACCCACCCGCCTGGGCCAACTCAGCAGCGCCGAACTGGCCGCCGAAGTATTGCTTGGCCGCACCGGCGAGCGCCTGGCCATCCAGCAACGCAGCCAGGTGCGTCGGGTGTTCAACCTCACCGGCACCGTATTGCACACCAACCTCGGCCGCGCGCTGTTGCCGGAGGAGGCCATCGAAGCCATGCAGACCGCCGCCCGCTACCCGCTCAACCTGGAGTTCGATCTGGCGACCGGCAAGCGCGGTGACCGTGACGACCTGATCGAAGGCCTGATCCGTGAGCTCACCGGCGCCGAAGCCGTCACCGTGGTCAACAACAACGCCGCCGCCGTTCTGCTGGCGCTCAACAGCCTGGGCGCACGGAAAGAAGGCATCATCTCGCGCGGCGAACTGATCGAGATCGGCGGCGCCTTCCGCATCCCCGACATCATGGCCCGCGCCGGTGTGAAACTGCACGAAATCGGCACCACCAACCGCACCCACGCCCGTGACTACGAAGCCGCCATCGGCCCCCGCACTGGGTTGTTGATGCGGGTGCATTGCAGCAATTACAGCATCCAGGGGTTCACCACCCAGGTACCCACTGCCGAGCTGGCACGCATCGCCCATCAACATGAACTGCCGCTGCTCGAAGACCTGGGCAGCGGCAGCTTGCTCGACCTTACCCGCTGGGGCCTGCCCGCCGAGCCGACCGTGCGCCAGGCCCTGGCCGATGGTGCCGACATCGTGACCTTCAGCGGTGACAAGCTGCTGGGCGGCCCGCAGGCCGGGATCATCGTCGGCCGCAAGGCGCTGATTGCCAGAATCAAGAAGAACCCGCTCAAACGTGCACTGCGTGTCGACAAGATCACCCTCGCCGCACTCGAAGCGGTGCTGGCGCTGTACCGCAACCCCGATCGACTGGCCGAGCGCTTGCCAAGCCTGCGCCTGCTGACCCGCAGCCAGGCCGAGATCCAGGCCCAGGCCGAGCGCCTGGCACCCGTACTCAAAGCCCGTCTCGATGGGCAATGGGCGGTCAGTGTGGAGCCGGCGCTGGGCATGATCGGCAGCGGCAGCCAGCCGGTAGCCCGCTTGCCCAGCGCCGCGCTGTGCCTGCGCCCCCAGGTATCGAAGAAGCTGCGCGGGCGCAGCCTGCATGTGCTGGAGCGCGCCTTGCGCGAGCTGCCGGTGCCGGTACTCGGGCGCATCGACGATGACGCGCTGTGGCTCGACCTGCGGCAGCTGGACGACGAAGCCCAATGGCTGGCGCAGCTGCCCGCCTTGCGGCTGGGGCCAGTGCAGTGATCGTTGGTACCGCCGGCCACATCGACCATGGCAAGACCGCGTTGCTCCTGGCCCTGACCGGGCAGGCCGGCGACCAGCGTCAGGAGGAGCGCGAGCGTGGCATGACCATCGACTTGGGTTATCGCTATGCAGCCCTGGCCGAAGGTGCGCCACTGACCGGCTTCATCGATGTGCCGGGCCATGAGCGGTTTATCCACAACATGCTGGCGGGCGCCCACGGCATCGACGTGGTGTTGCTGGTGGTAGCGGCAGACGATGGGGTCATGCCACAGACCCGCGAGCACCTGGCGATCATCGAGCTGTTGGGCATTCCTCAGGCGCTGGTGGCAATCAGCAAATGCGACCGGGTAGCGCCGGCGCGGGTAGCCGAGGTGCAGGCGCAGGTTGCCGAGCTGTTGGCGCCAGGGCCTTACGCTGATGCGCTGCAGCTGCCCCTGTCGAGCGTCACCGGCGAGGGGGTCGATGCCTTGCGCCAGGCACTGCTCGAGGCTGACGCGCACGTGCAGCAGCGCAGTCCGCGCGGTGGTTTCCGCCTGGCAGTGGACCGCGCGTTTGCCGTGACCGGGGCCGGCGTGGTCGTTACCGGCACCGCGCTGGCGGGGCGGGTCAGCGCCGGTGACACATTGCTGTTGGGCAAGGCCGGCAAACCGGTGCGGGTACGTGGCCTGCATGCGCAAAACCAGGCGGCGCTGGTGGCGGAGGCGGGGCAGCGGGTGGCGCTGAATATCGCCGCCGAGCGCCTGGCGGTGGAGCAGGTGCACCGTGGCGACTGGTTGCTGCCTGAGTGGTTGCACGCGCCCAGTGTGCGGGTCGATATCGAGCTGCATCTGCTGGCGAGCGAGACCCGGCCTTTCGAGCACTTCAGCGCCGTCCATGTGCACCTGGGCACCCAGGATGTCACCGCCCGTGTGGCGTTGCTCGAAGGCGAGCGGCTGGTGGCAGGGCAGCGCATGTTCGCCCAGTTGTTGCTCAACGCCCCGCTACAAACCGTACACGGTGATCGCCTGGTGCTGCGCGACCAGCGGGCCCAGCGTACCCTCGGCGGCGGCACGGTGCTCGACCCGTTCGCGCCGAGCCGGCATCGCCGCAGTGAGCCGCGCCTGCGCCAGTTGCAGGTACTGCGCGATAGCCAAAGCCTGGAGCAGGCGTTGATGGCATTGCTTGCCACCGCGCCAGGCGGGCTCGACCCGCAGCGCCTGGAGCGCCAGTTCAACCGCCTGCGTGAAACCTGGCAGTTACCGGCGCACGTGCTGGTGGTTGCCACCCGGCAGGGGCAGTTGCTGTTCGCCAAACCCCAGTGGCAGGCCCTGAAACAACAGGTGCTGGAGCAACTGGCGCTGTTTCACCAGCAAGAGCCCGATCAGTTGGGCCCGGACCGTGACCGCCTGCGCCGCTTCGCCGCCTTGCCGATGGAGCGCCCAGCATTCGTCAGCCTGCTGGATGAGATGCTCGGCGAAGCTACGATTGCCAGCAGTGGGCCGTGGCTGCACCTGCCTGGCCACAAGGTGCAGTTGAGCGAAGCCGATAGCGCCTTATGGGCACAGCTGCAGCCAAGGTTGCAGGAAGGGCAATTCGACCCGCCCTGGGTCAGGACGCTGGCCAGCGAAGCGCAATGTGCCGAAGCGGATGTGCGCCTGCTGCTGCGCAAGTTGGCCAGGCTCGGCGTTGTGCATCAGGTAGTGCGCGACCTGTTCTACCCTGAGGCGACGCTACAGCGCATGGCAGAGCTGCTGCTTGCCCAAGCGAGTGAAACGCCGATAGTGCAGGTGGCAGCGTTTCGCGATATGTTGGGCATCGGTCGCAAACGCAGTGTGCAGATTCTCGAATACTTCGACCGTATCGGCCTGACCCGCAGGGTCGCCGATCAGCGTCACATCCGCGCCGACAGCGCGCTGGCCCAGCAGCAGGCCAGGCCCTGAGTTCAAGGAAGGCAATCGCGCCCGGTGGCGCGGCCGGGCTTCAAACCCGGTTGGGGACGGCAGCCGTTCCCGGGCAGGTTCGACTCCCGCTGCCTTCCGCCAATTTCTGTGACGGTGCCGGCGATAGGGCCGCAACTGGCAGAATTCAGGCCCGCTCGCCGCACAGGTCCAAGGCAAACCACTGTTCTGCGGCCTCTGCATCCAGCCCGGCGCCCAGCAGCGCAAACATCTTGGCCAACGCCGCTTCACGGGTCATGCCGCCGCCACTGACCAGGCCAGCGCCGCGCAGGCGGTTGCCCGCTGCATAGGTATCGAACACCACCGAACCCTCCGGGCACTGGCTGATGGCAACCAGCAACACGCCACGCTCGCGTGCCGCGCGCAGCACGTCGAGCAAGGCTTGGTCGTCCGACGGCCCGGTGCCGCTGCCGTAGCATTCCAGCAGCAGCCCTTGCACGCCAGTGTCGAGCAGTGCGCGCAGGTGCTCGGCGTGCAAGCCGGGGAATACTGGCATCACGGCAAGGTTGACTGGCTGGCGCTGCTGACGATAACCGAGGGCGGCAGGTACCTGGGTCGCCCGTTCGCCTTCACGGTGGCGCGGCAAAGCGGCAAACGCATCGAACGCTTCGCTGCGCAGCTTCGAGGCGCGGCAGCCGTGCAGCAGCTGGCCGTGGAAGTACAGCTGCACGCCGTCCTCCAGGCCCTGCTCGAACTGGCGCAGGGCGCCGCACAGGTTGTCCCAGGCGTCGCTGCCTGGTGCGCCTGCCGGCAGCATCGAACCGGTCAGCAGCACCGGCACCGACAACCCCAGCAACAGCAACGCCAACGCCGCGGCGCTGTACGCCAGGGTATCGGTGCCATGCAGTACCAGCACGCCGTCATGCCCGCCAACCTCTACCGCAGTCACAATGGCATCGCGCATGGCCAGCCAGTTGTGCTGCTGCATGTTGGCGCTGTCGAGCAACGGGTTCAGTTCCTGCAGCGTCCATTGCACCTTGGGTGCATCGCTCAGCTGGGCAAAGTGTTCGCGCATCCGCGCGTCGAAGCCACCGGCCGGTGCCAGGCCTTCGGCAGTTTCGAGCATGCCGATGGTGCCACCGGTATAGAGGACGAGGAGATTCTTGACTGCACGCATGGAAAGCATCCGTAGCGGTGAGCGGATAAAAAGCAGCCGCCCACGGACGGGGCGGCTGGGCAGGGCAGGATATCAGCGCTGCGGCTGGGCTTGGCCCACGGCTTTGTCAGCGGCTGTTTCGGCCTGAGGATTGGCAGGCCAGGCATTGCGGTCCAGGTCCAGGTCGGTGAACTTGGCCGAATCGAACACGGGCTGCTTGATACCCGCCTTGCGCTGATCATCGTAGTCGCGCATCACCCGCAGGCCGACCTTGAACAGCAGGGCCAGGGCCACCAGGTTGACGAAGGCCAGGCAGGTCATGGTGATGTCGGCGAAGGCGAACACGGTCGACAGGTCCTGCATCGAGCCCCACACCACCAGTGCCAGCACCAGGCTGCGGAACACCATCAGTACAGCGCGGTTGCGGGTGAGGAACTGCAGGCTGTTTTCGCCCAGGTAGTAGTTGTAGAGGATGCAGGTGAAGACGAACAGCGACAGCGCGACGCTGACGAACAGGCGGCCCCAGTCACCGACCACTGCGGCCAGGGAGTTCTGGGTCAGGACGATGCCATCCCCTTCGAAGCCCGGGGTGTAGAAGCCCGACAGCAGGATCAGCAGCGCGGTGCAGGTGCAGATCACGAAGGTGTCGAGGAACACGCTGAACGCCTGGACCACGCCTTGCGCGCCCGGGTGCTTCACGGCCGCCACGGCCGCCACGTTAGGTGCACTGCCCAGGCCCGCTTCGTTGGCGAATACGCCACGCTTCACGCCCATGACGATGGCGCTGCCGAGCAGGCCGCCGAACGCCGGGTCAAGGCCGAAGGCGCTCTTGAAGATGGTTTCCAGCATGGCTGGCACGTGCTCGATCTGCGTGCCGATCACGTACAGGGTCACGCCGATGTAGGCCAAGGTCTTGACCGGTACCAGCAGGTCCGACACGGCGGCGATGCGCTTGATGCCGCCGAGGAAGGTGATGGCCAGCAGCACGGCCAGGACGATACCGGTGTGCTTGGGGTCGAAGGCAAAGGCGTTCTGCAGCGAGTGGGTCACGGTGTACGACTGCAGGCCAATGAAGGCGAAGCCATAGGTGACCAGCAGCAGGATCGAGAACACGATGGCCATGTTCTTGCGCTTCAGGCCATGCTGCATGTAGTAGGCCGGGCCACCACGGTACAGGCCGTCGCCGTCGGCGCGTTTGTAGACCTGGGCCAGCGTGCATTCGAAGAAGCTGCTGGACATGCCCACCAGTGCGGTGACCCACATCCAGAACACCGCGCCTGGGCCGCCCAGGGTGACGGCGATGCCTACGCCGGCGATGTTACCGGCGCCAACCCGGCCGGCGAGGCTCAGCATCAGGGCCTGGAAGGAGCTCAGCTGGCCTGCCTGGCCACGCAGCGACTCCTTGAACACAACGAACATGTGGCCGAAATGGCGGAACTGGACGAAGCGCGAGCGGATGGTGAAGTAACCGCCGAGACCGACGATCAACACGATGAGGAGCTTCCCCGAAAGGAAATCGTTGAGTACTTCGAGCATTGGAAAATGACCTCGATTCTTATTCTTCGTGTGAAAAGACCAGCGGCCGGCAGGCGCACCGCTATCGTTGGGCGCATGGTTGGCCATGACAAGAGTGGTTACAATTTCGCGGGTTGCTCTGACTTGATGCGACTTGATGCTACACTTGCGCCATTCGCGTCACCTGGATTCTGAACATGAGCGATCATTTCGCTACCAACCTCAAACTGGCCTGCAGCCACTACCGCTCTATCTCCGAAGTTTGCCGCCAGCTGTCGATCAACCGCGCCCAGTTCAACAAGTACTTGAGCGGGCAGAGCCGTCCGACGGCGTTCAACCTCAAGCGCATCGGCGATTTCTTCGGGGTCGAGGATTACGAGCTGAATTTGCCGCCCGAGCAGTTCGCCCGCCTGATTGGCGCACGTGTGTCGACGGTAAGCGACCAGCCCAGCGACCCCATCAGCGATCTGTTCCGCCCGCTGCACGAGCATGCCGGCAACCTGTCGCGCTACTGCGGCTATTACTTCGAATACTCCAATTGCATGTCGGTACCCGGCACCATCCTGGTGTCGCTGGTGCACCTGCGCGAAGAGCGTGGCCGCTTCCTGTTCGAGCGTCAGGAGCGCCAGGAACGCTCCAGCGCCACCGATCAGCATGCCGAGGTACGCTGCCGCTACCTCGGCGCGGCGTTCCAGCTGCAGGACCGGATGTTCCTCATCGACTACGAGTCGCTGACCTTGAACGAGATGAGCCAGACCATCCTCATCCCCAGCTTCAAAAGCCGCATCACCCGCTTGAATGGCCTGAAGACCGGCGTCTCCAGCGGCGACCGGCGCAACCCGGCCTGCACACGCGTGGTGTGGGAGTTTCTGGGGGAGGAGATCAACCGCATCAACGCCTACCGGCAGGTCAAACTCTACCGACCGGATGATCCGCGCATTGATGATGATGTGCGCGAGCGGTTGAGCGTGGGGCCGTTGAGTAATGGCTTGTTCGAGATAGAGTAATGCGCTTTTCGCACGTGCAACGAAGTGTCAGTTGACCTGCCAGTAATTGCTGTACATTACCCAGTTTTGCTGAAGCCACTCTCCGATGGGATTGCCGTCGTCCAACAAGAGCTTGATCGCCATCAGTCCACATACTGAAATGAGAAGTGGTTTGATCAGTCTCGGCCCGAAATAAAGTGCGCATCGCGCACCCGCTTGTGCGCCAATAATGGCGCACGCGGCCATTGAGAGCGCAAGTGGCCAGATAACCGAGCCGCTCAACGCGAACACGGACAAGGCCCCCAGGTTGCAGGCTGCGTTGAGCAGTTTACTGTTGGACACTGCCTGCAAGATGTTTTGCCCCATCAACAGGGTAAAGGCGATCATGAAAAATGAGCCAGTACCAGGTCCGAAGATGCCATCGTAAAAACCAATCAACGGAACAACCGTCGCTGCAAAGCAGGCTGTCGATACTTTGCGTTTTCTTTCTTGTTCATCGAGTTTGGGGCTAAGTGCAAAATAGCCCGCGACAGCGATCAACAAGACCGGTGCGCAAGCTTGCAGGATGGCTTTGTCGAGCAAGCTGATCGATAAAGCGCCCCCTACACCGCCGGCGAATGACAGTGCAGCCATCGGCAGCCCATCCCGCCAGCGGATCATGCGTTTGCGTGCAAACGCCCAAACCGCTGAGACACTGGCCGATGATGCTTGCAGTTTGTTGGTCGCCATGGCCGCCAGCGGATCGACCCCAGAGATAAACAGGGCGGGTAAGGTCAGCAGCCCACCGCCGCCTGCAATCGCGTCAAAAAATCCTGCAAGCAGCGCGATCAATGCCAGGGCCAGGAGCGTGGATAATTCAATTTCCATACTGACATTTCCTGTTTAGCCGCGAACGACAAGTGGGTCTTCTTGAAGTACCACCGGCTGCGCTTGAGGTGAGTACGCAAACAGGCGAACCAACAGCCGTCGGTTGTCCTTGATGATTTCGCGTGCGTGAAGTGTCTGGTTGTTGTTGATCAGGAGAGCGGTGTCTGATTGCAGTTTGAATACGTCGGGCTTGGCCACGTCAGGGATTTCAGGCATGGGCTCGGAGCAACTTCCTGTCATTATTTTCACTTTGTATATAGGGGTAGTCGGAATATTTGTTGGGCGGCAGACTATTGAATCAAGATTTCTTCATTTGCGATGCAGGATTGGGCCAGTCCTGTGTGTAGGAGAGTTCCAGCTGGCTGGTAGGATCGGCCTATGCAAGTTCCGTCAGCCCCTAGGGTTGGACTTCCCGGGCAGGAAACCGCAAAATGGCCCCTTTCCCTCATCAACCTGTTCGGATCTGCTGACTCTATGCGTATGCGCCTGATGCTGTTGGGTGGTGGCAATGCCCTCGGGCAAGCGCTGATTCGTCTCGGGGCCGAGGAGGACATCGCATTCCTGGCGCCGCGCCCGCCGGAAGATGGCTGGACGCCGGCCAACCTGACCCAGCTGCTTGACGATCACCGTCCCGATGCCCTGGTCAACCTGGCTTACTACTTCGACTGGTTCCAGGCCGAGTCGGTCAGCGAGCAGCGCCTGGCTCAGCAGGAGCGGGCGGTTGAGCGGCTGGCGGAGCTGTGCCAGCACCACCAGATCACCCTCGTGCAGCCTTCCAGTTACCGAGTGTTCGATGGTTCGCGGGCCACGGCCTACAGCGAAAAGGACGAACCGGTACCCTTGGGCCTGCGTGGCCAGGCGTTGTGGCGCATCGAGCAGAGCGTGCGTGCGGCGTGCCCGCAGCATGTGCTGCTGCGTTTCGGCTGGTTGCTGGATGAGAGCATCGACGGTGCCCTGGGCCGCTTCCTGACGCGCGCCGAGCAGCCGCAGGAACTGCTGCTGGCTGATGATCGCCGCGGCAATCCAACGCCGGTCGACGATGCTGCGCGGGTGATCCTGTCGGTGCTCAAGCAGCTCGATTGCTCCGCGCCGCTATGGGGCACCTACCACTACGCCGGCAACGAAGCGACCACGCCGCTGGCGCTGGGCCAGGCGATCCTCACCGAGGCCGGGCAGCATCGCCAGCTGGCGGTGCAGGCGCCGACCGCGCAGGCGCATGCCGCTCGCCCGGATGCCAGCGAAGAGCCGCAGAACGCGGTGCTGGCCTGCAAAAAAATACTTCACACCTTCGGCATCAAGCCGCGTGCCTGGCGCGCTGGCCTGCCGCCTCTACTGGACCGATTCTACCGCCATGGCTGATGCCCCCATCCTGATCACCGGCGGCGCCGGCTTCATTGGCTCCCACCTGTGCGATGCGTTGCTGGCCAAAGGGTACGCCGTGCGCGTGCTCGACGACCTCTCCACCGGCAAGCGCGACAACCTGCAACTGGGCAACCCGCGCCTCGAACTGATCGAGGGTGATGTCGCCGATGCCGCGCTGGTTCAGCGCGCCGCAACCGGTTGCCACGCCGTCGTGCATCTGGCTGCAGTGGCTTCTGTGCAAGCTTCGGTGGAAGACCCGGTGAAGACCCACCAGAGCAACTTCATCGGCACCCTGAATGTTTGCGAAGCCATGCGCCTGCAGGGCGTGCGCCGGGTGCTGTTTGCCTCCAGTGCGGCGGTGTACGGCAACAACGGCGAAGGCCAGTCAATTGCCGAGGACACGCCCAAAGCGCCTTTGACGCCCTATGCAGTGGACAAGCTGGCCAGCGAGCAATACCTGGACTTCTACCGCCGTCAGCATGGGTTGGAGCCGGTGGTGTTCCGTTTCTTCAACATCTTCGGGCCGCGCCAGGACCCTTCGTCCCCGTACTCCGGGGTGATCAGCATTTTCAGTGAGCGGGCCACCCAAGGGTTGCCGATCACGGTGTTCGGCGACGGCGAGCAAACCCGTGACTTCCTCTACGTGGGCGACCTGGTGCAGGTGATGGTGCAGGCGCTGGAGCAGCCGCAAGTGGAGGAGGGCGCGGTGAATATCGGCCTGAACCAGGCGACTTCGCTGAACCAGTTGCTCAAGGCGTTGGAAAAGGTGGTCGGCAGCTTGCCGCCTGTCAGCTATGGCGAGGCTCGTTCGGGTGACATTCGCCACTCCCGGGCGGATAACCAGCGTTTGCTGGCGCGATTCGATTTCCCGCAGCCGACATCGATGGTCGAAGGGCTGGCACACTTGCTCGGCAAGGCCTGAAACCAGGGCCTCTGCAGGAGCAGGCTTGCCCGCGAGGAAGGCACCGCTCAGCCTTGGCTGATCACCCGTCTCCGGCAGTCTTCCGGCCCCACAACCCGGCCATCCTGCGCCCGTACCAGCAGCGTCTCGATCGGCTTGCCGCTGGCGCTGTCGAGTAGCTCCGAGCGCGCCTCCCCCGCCTCGAACAAAAACCGCTCCCCCCATTGCCGCAGCCCCACCACGATCGGAAACACCGACCGCCCTTTGTCGGTGAGCACATATTCCTTGTAGGCACTGCCATCTGATGCCGGCTGCAGCTGCAGCAGGCCGCTTTCCAGCAAAAGCTTGAGCCGCGTTGCGAGGATGTTCTTCGCCAGCCCCAGGTTCTTCTGAAATTCACTGAAGCGGCGCAGGCCGTCGAAGGCATCGCGCAGGATCATCAGCGCCCAGCGGTCGCCCAATACTTCCAGGGCCCGCGCTACAGGGCATTGAGCGTTCACGTCATCGAGCATCGGGTGCAACCTTTGGTGATCATCTGGTTGCAGATTAAAACCACATTTGCTAAATAGCCAGCATGTGGTTTCAATTTGAAACCAGAAGCGCTGGAGCTGAGCCGATGAACGATGTGCTGACCCGCGGGATAACCCTGCTGCTCGCCGCCACCTGCGCCATGGCCGTGGCCACGGTCTATTTCGCCCAACCTTTGCTCGAGTCGATCGCGGCCGACCTGGGCGTGCCTCAGGCACGGATTGGCTGGGTTGTCGGTGCCACCCAGGCGGGTTACGCGCTGGGGCTGATGCTGATCGTGCCGCTCGGTGACTTGTTCGACCGCAAGCGCCTGGTATTGGGCCAGTTGCTGGTCGCGGCGCTGGCGCTGGCCGCCGTTGGCCTGGCGCAGAACTGGGCGGTAATGCTTGGCGCTTTGGCCGTGGTCGGGCTGATGGCGGTGATGGTGCAGGTGATGGTGGCGTATGTCGCGGTCCTTGCCTCACCCGCCCGCCAGGGGCAGGCCGTGGGTACGGTCACCAGCGGTGTCGTGCTGGGCATTCTGCTGGCGCGCCTGGTGTCCGGTGCGCTTGCCGATGTGGCGGGTTGGCGCAGCGTCTACTTCGTGGCGGCGGGGTTGCTGTTGCTGATGGCCGTTGTGCTCTGCCTTTGCTTGCCAGCAGGGCGCCGCCCGCAGCATCGATCAGGTTACCTGGCACTGATCGGCTCGCTGTTCAGCCTGTACCGGCAGGACCGCTTGCTGCGCCGGCGCGGCCTGTTCGGCCTGTTGATCTTTGCCGCGTTCAGCGTGCTGTGGAGCAGCATGGTCTTGCCCCTGGGGGCCGCACCTTTGGCGTTGAGCCACAGCGAAATCGGCCTGTTCGGCCTGGCAGGCATCGCCGGTACGTTGGCGGCGTCGCATGCAGGGCGTTTGGCTGATCAGGGGTTGGGAGAGCGCACCACGGGCCTGGCGCTGGCAGTGCTGACGCTGTCATGGCTGCCGACAGCCTTCGTCGGGCAATCGTTGATGGCTTTCACCCTGGGTGTGCTGATGCTGGACTTCGCCGTGCAGGCGGTGCACGTCACCAACCAGAGCCTGTTGTTGGCCGGGCGGAGCGAGCTGGCCAGCCGGTTGATCGGCGCCTACATGTGCAGTTATGCGATTGGCAGCGGGCTTGGCGCGGTGCTGGCGGGCTGGGTGTATACCCGTTGGGGCTGGGGCGCAGTGTGTGCGCTGGGGATGTCGTTCAGCGCGCTGGCGCTGGGTTACTGGCTGTGGCTGCAAACAGAAAGGGCGGCCTCGGCCGCCCTGTCTCGCAGTGGTCAGAACTTGTAGCCAAGGCCGACCATGTAGACCCACGGGTCGACTTCCACATTGACCTTGGTCTTGCTGTAACCCAGCGCGCTCGGGCCGTCGACGCTGGCCTTGGTGTCGATGTCGACGTACCAGACCGAGGCGTTGACCAGCAGGTTGTCGGTCAGCATGTAGTCCATGCCCAACTGGCCGGCGATACCCACCGAGTCCTGCAGCTTGAGGTTGCTGAAGCCCTGTTGCTTGCGCGCGCTGCTCAGGTCTTCATCGAAGAACAGGGTGTAGTTGATGCCGATACCCGCGTACGGCTGGAAGCGCGAGTTCGGCGCCATCGGGTAGTACTGCAGCGACAGGGTCGGTGGCAGTTGCTTGATGTCGGCCAGCTTGCCATCCAGGCCGCCGCCCAGGCCTTTGACGCCAACGGTGTGCTGGAACGGCGTGGCGGCCAGCAGCTCAAGGCCGATGTGGTCGGTGAGCATGTAGGCGAAGGTCAGGCCCAACTGGGTGTCGCTGTCCAGGGTTGCCTTGGTGCCCGACACCTTGTTGCCGTCGAACTTCAGGTCGCCGCTGCTTTCGTTTGGGGCGGTGGTGATAGCGCCTGCGCGCAGGATCATATCCCCCGCCTGATAGGCGTGGGCGGCAGGGGCGACGAGCGCAAGGGCCACAAGCGAGGCGCCGAGCAAGGACTTGTTCATGGAAGCTCCCAAAGGACGTTATCAATCGAGTAGTCCAATGGTACGGAGCCGTCTAAACCGATTGTTTGACCCAGCTCAAAGAACTGCGTTCACGAATTCGAAACAGTTCTCACTTCAAGTCATAAACGTATATTTTCTCGGCTTCCATCTGGTAGCCAGCGTCGGCCAGTTCGCTGCTGGAGGCTCTAACCTGCAGCTTTCCTTCGATCCAGTAGGGCTGGTAGAGGTCTTCGACGCGAACGCCCATCTCGCTGAAAATATGCACGATCTGGTTGGAGGGCGGGGGTGGCACATGGATGCAGGCGCCGTAGTAAGGCACCAGCAGAAATTCGGTGGTGCGGCCTTCTTCGCTGACTTCCAGCGGCACGATGTAGCCAGGCAGCTTGATCTGCTGGCCATCCAGGCCTTTGACCACGGGCGCATCCGGCGCTTGCTGGCGCGCCGGTGGCGCCGATTCGGCAGACAGCGCGTTGCTCAGCTGCGACATGTCATGCAGCGGTGCCAGCTGCGGGGGGATGACCGGCGCGCCTTCCGGGATCAGCGCAGGCCAGTCGAGTTCTCGGGGCTCCGCCGCCCAGGTTTGGGCGGCGAACATCAGCAGGGTTAACAACAGCGCGCGGAGCATGGCGTTTTCTCAGAGGTGAATCGACAAGCCATCAGCCAGCGACTGCCGATAGGCGCGCCAGGCCGGCACGCTGCCCATCAGCAGCGCTGCGCCGAGGATGATAGCCAGCAACGTCCACTCGTGCGCGCTGGGCCAAGCCAATGGCAGGTACAACCCGTAGTTGGCCTGCACGTAACCCTGGGCAAGGGCGATACCGGCGTATAGCAGGCCAAGCCCGGCTACGACCCCGGCAGCTGCCAGCGCCAATGCTTCAAGCACCAGCAACCCAGCAATGTGCCAAGGCCGGGCACCCACCGAGCGCAAGATCGCCATCTCCCGGCGACGCTCGTTGAGGCTGGTGAGGATCGCCGTGAGCATGCCGATCAAGCCGGTCAGCACGACGAACAGCGAGACCACGAACAGCGCCTGTTCGGCAGTGCCCATCAGGCTCCACAGCTCCTGCAGTGCCACCCCCGGCAAAATCGCCAGCAGCGGTTCGTTGCGGTATTCGTTGATCTCGCGCTGCAGGCTGAAGGTGGCGATCTTGTTGTTCAAGCCGAGCATGAATGCGGTGATCGCAGCTGGCTGCAGGTCCATGCCACGCGCCTGATCGGCACTGATGCGCCCGGCGCCACGGGCCGGCACGCCGTTGTGCCAGTCGATATGGATCGCCTCCATGCCTGCCAGGCTGATGTGCAAGGTGCGGTCGACCGGCGTGCCGGTGCGTTTCAGCACGCCGACCACGGTGAAGGGTTTGTCGTCGTGCTTGACCAGGCTGATCGCTGCTACGCCATGTGCCAGCACCAGCTTGTCGCCCAGCTTGTAGTGCAAGGCCTCGGCGACTTCTGCGCCAAGCACCACTTCGAACGGGTCGTCGGCAAACTCACGGCCTTGGCTCAGCGCCAGGTGCTGCCTGCGCCCATATTGATAGTGGCTGAAATAGTCGCCGGTGGTGCCCATCACCCGGTAGCCGCGGTGCGAGTCGCCTAGCGAAATAGGAATAGCCCACTTCACCCGCGGGTCCTGGGCGTAATGCTGGTAGCTGTCCCAGCGAATGTTGTTGGTGGCGTTGCCGATGCGGAACACCGAATACAACAGCAGGTTCACCGAACCTGAGCGGGCGCCGACGATCAGGTCGGTACCGCTGATGGTGCTGGCGAAGCTGGCGCGGGCTTCGGTACGCACGCGCTCTACGGCCAGCAGCAGGCACACCGACAGGGCGATGGCGAACGCGGTAAGAAAGGCGGTGAAGCGACGGTTGGCCAGGCTGGCCAGGGCAAGACGAAGCAGGTACATCAGGCCTCCCGGGGCTTGGCGGCGCGGTTGAGTTCGGCCAGTGAAAGGTGACGGTCGAACAGCGGCGCCAGGCTCTGGTCATGGCTGACGAACAACAGGCTGGAGCCAGCCGCCCGACACTCGGTGAACAGCAGGCGGATGAACGCTTCGCGGGTGTCGGCGTCCAGTGCCGAGGTTGGCTCGTCGGCGATCACCAGTTCGGGCTGGCCGATCAGCGCGCGGGCCGCAGCCACGCGCTGCTGCTGGCCGATCGACAGGCTGTCAGCGCGCCGCGCAAGCATGGCCGGGTGGTCCAGGCCCAGGTGCGCCAGCAGCTCGGTGGCGGCCTGGTCGACACTGCCGTGACGCTGGCGCGCACGTTCGGCGCGGCTGCGCGAGAAGCGGCAGGGCAGCTCGACATTTTCGCGCACCGAAAGAAACGGCAGCAGGTTGAACTGCTGGAAGATATAGCCGGTGTGGTCCACCCGGAAGCGGTCCCGGGCGCCTTGGCCCAACGCAGAGAGGTCCTGGCCGAGCAACCGGATACGCCCCTGGCCAGGCAAATGGACCCCGCCCAACAAGCCCAGCAAGGTGGTCTTGCCGCTGCCGCTGGGGCCTTTGAGGAACAACGCCTCACCGGCATCCAGGCGAAACGCCGGGATGTCCAGCAGTGTGGGCTGGTTGGGCCAGGCGAACACCAGGTCCTGCAGTTCGATCAACGGCAGGCTCATTCAGAACGCGACCATCGCTTTGGCGGGCGAGGTTTCCACGCCTTTCTGGCCGTTCGGGCCGATCAGCTGCACGTTGATTTTCTGTGTGGCGGGAAAAGCCTTGAACAGCGGAGCAAGGTCGAGCTGGTTGAGCTTTTCGGGTGCCGAGCAGTTCAGCTGATAGTGAGCACCGATGTCGCTGTGCGGGTGGGTGTGCTCGTGCTCATCGCCGTCTTCATCCTTTACCGCATCACCGAATAGCGGGCTCTCAAGCTCCTGAGCGTCTTCCTTGCAGCCTGCCGCCGCCGCCAGGCCAAACAGTTTCAGCGGTTGTTCGAGCTGCTGGCGCACGGCAGCGACCTTGGCCTTGTCGGCATCAGTACTGGCCGCGTGCTCGAAGCCGACCAGGTTCATTGCCGGGCTGTCCAGCTCCAGCTCCAGCGTATTGCCATCGAGCACGGCGTTGAGCTTGGCCACGCCATGCTCATGGGCACCGAGCGTGCCATGGGCGTGGTCGTGATCATGGTCGTCGTGGGCATGGGCAACGGCCAGGGGCAGCAGAGCGAAAGGCAGGGCGAGCAGCAGGCGACGCATGGACGACTCCAGGAGCGGGCTGGGGATGATTTGGTAATGTTATAACAACTTTTCTCTTGGCCGCCAGCCTGCGTGGCGCAGGTTTCATGTTGATGTAGCATGGCTCTATTGACCTGCGTGCAAGGAAAACATCGTGAGAATACGTGGACAGATCGGCAACTGGCCGGTGGACCTGACCCTCGAGCTGGAGCCGGCGGAGTGGGCACAGTTGGGGCGGCAGCTGGAAGTGCCCGTAGTTGCAGAAGCTACGTCGACGGCCATGCCGGCAGCGCCGCGTCAGGATGACGGGCAGTGGACCGCAGCGCGTGAGGTGCTGCGCGCGGCGGGGCAGATGAACGGGCCAGAATTGCTGGACCGGCTGGAAGGGCTGGCGGGCAGTACTGCGGCCGGCAAGCGGTTGCTGGTGCGGTTGCGGCACAGCAGTGAGGTGAAGGTAGAGAGTGGCGCGGATGCGCCGGTGTATCACTGGGTCGGATAAAGCTTCTGGCCTGTCCGGGCTTCTTCGCGGGGCAAGCCCACAGGTTTACCGTAGACCTGAGAACAGCGCGGTACCTGTGGGAGCGGGCTTGCCCCGCGAACGAGGGCGGAGCCCTCGCCTGATGCGAGGGTCAGAACAGGGCCGAAGACAGCCGGCGGCGGTAAACAGCTACCAACGGATGGTCGCTACCTAGCAGCTCGAACACTTGCAGCATCGCCTTTTGCGGCAACCCGTTCTCATACGCCCGGTTACGCTGGAACAGTTTCAACAGCCCATCCAGCGCCGCTTCATACTGCTGGCGCGCCAGCTGCTGAATGCTCAGCTGGTAGGCCGCTTCGTCATCCTGCGGGTTCTGCGCCAGGCGGCTTTTCAGGTCGGCCACTTCCGGCAGGCTCTCAGCCTGGCGCAGGAACGTCAGCTGAGCCTTGGCACCGGCCAGCGCCGCCTTGTGCTCGTCGGTCTTCACCGCATCCAGTACCACCTGGGCTTCACCCAGTTCGCCACGCTCTGCCAGGCAGCGGGCATACAAGATCAGCGCCTCGGCATTGCTGTTGTCTTCACCCAGCAGCACCTGCAGCAAGGCTTCGGCCTCGGCAAAACGGCTTTCGGCGAACAGCGCCTTGGCCTGCTCCAGTGGCGAAGCGGCCGGGGCGGCAGGCATTTGCACGTGCGGTTCGAGCATGGCGCGGATGCCCGACTCCGGCTGCGCACCGGCAAAGCCATCGACCGGTTGGCCGTCCTTGAACAGCACCACGGTCGGCAGGCTGCGAATGCCGAACTGGGCGACCACCTGCTGCTCCACGTCGCAGTTGATCTTGGCCAGCAGCAGCTCGCCCTGATATTCCTCGGTGATCTTCGCCAGCAGCGGCATCAGCGCCTTGCACGGCGCGCACCATTCGGCCCAGAAGTCCACCAGGACCGGCTTGTGGAAGGAGTTCTCGATGACCAGTTGCTGGAAGTTGGCATCGGTGGCATCGAAGATGTACGGCAGATCTTTACTAGGAGCTTGGCTCATCGCGACTCTCGCAAAACCGTGAATCGCACCACTATAAAGGCTCGCGGCTGGCGTGGTACAGGCTGACCCGGCGGAATTCGTGCGGCTCGGCCAGGTCCGGCAGGGTCAGCGCATCGAGCACGCCCAGTTGCCGGTACAGCGGGTGGCTGAAGTCGCGCACTCGCGAGTCGGCCACCAGGGCCTGGCGACCACGGCCCAGGAAGGCATCGAGCAGCGGCAGGTTGGCGCGGTCGTAGAGCACGTCGGCGACCAGGATCAGGTCGAAGCGGTCTGCCTCGGCGAAAAAATCACTGCTGTAGCCGAGCTCCACGCCATTGAGCAAGGCATTGGCCTGGCAGGCTTGCAGCGCCAACGGGTCGAGGTCGCAGGCCACCACTTCGGTTGCCCCGGCCCGGGCAGCGGCAATCCCGGCAATGCCCGAGCCTGCGCCAAAGTCCAGCACGCGTTTGCCGGCTACCCACTCGGGGTGTGCGGCCAGGTAACGGGCCATGGCCAGGCCGCTGGCCCAGCAGAAGCTCCAGTACGGCGGGTCTTCGAGAATGCGCCGGGTTTCTTCCATGCTGAAGGCGCGGTCCATGTTCTGGTCGTCGATCAGCCACAGCTTGAGTGCGCATTCCGGCAGCTCACTGACCACCAGGCGCGCTTCACCAATCAGGCCGCTGAGAGCCTGTTGCAGGGCAAGTGGCGCCACTTACGGTGCCTTTTCGAACTGCAGCGGGCCGGTGGTCTGGGTTTGCGCTTGCGTGATGCGCACCGGTGGCAGGTGCAGGATCAACTGCCCGGAGTTGCTGGCGCGGCCGCGCAGTTCCACCCTGGCGCCGGCCGGGAAGGCCTCAGGGTTGAAACGCAGCTGGTAGGGCAGGGCCTGGCCGGTCCCCGTCAGGGTGCTGCTGGCCAGCAACTGTTGCGGGCGGCCGCGCTCGTCGATCACCAGCAGTGCCAACTCCACGTTCGCGCCGGCGGGGATCGCCATCAAGGTCCCGCTCAGCTCGCGCTGGTAGGCCGGCAGGGGGCCGAGCGGCTGGGCTTTTTTCGCCACCTTGGCAGGTACGGGCGCGGGGGCTTGTTCAGTCTTGGGCCGGTCACTGCCGCAGGCAGTGAGCAAGGCGGCGCAGCACAGCACGGCGAGCGCTCGAAGATGCATGGGGTAGTCCTTCACGGGCAGAATTCTATGGATGTTAACCCCTTTGGCTTGTCTTGCCAGTGGGATGCGCTACCATGGCCCTCCCTTTTTTTGTTGCCTGCCACCATGCACTGTCCGTTTTGCGGTGCCAACGACACCAAGGTCATCGACTCGCGCCTGGTCGCCGAGGGCGAGCAAGTGCGCCGCCGTCGCGAATGCGTCGCCTGCGGTGAGCGCTTCACCACCTTCGAAACCGCCGAATTGGTACTGCCCCGGCTGATCAAGCAGGACGGTACCCGCCAGCCCTTCGACGAAGACAAGCTGCGTGCCGGCATGCAGCGCGCGCTGGAAAAGCGCCCGGTCAGTGTTGAACGCCTGGAGGCGGCGCTGGCGCATATCAAGAGCCGCCTGCGCGCCACCGGCGAGCGTGAGGTGAAGTCGCTGGTGGTCGGTGAGCTGGTGATGGCCGAGCTGCGCAAGCTCGATGAAGTGGCCTATATCCGTTTCGCTTCGGTGTACCGGCGCTTCCAGGACCTCGACGAATTCCGCGAAGAAATCGACCGCCTGGCCCGCGAGCCGGCTAAAGAGTGAGCATGCCGAGCCAGACCGCGATCCTCGACGCCCATTACATGGCCCGTGCCCTGGAGCTTGCCCGCAAGGGGGTGTACACCACCCACCCCAACCCCCGCGTGGGTTGCGTGATCGTGCGCGATGGCGAGGTGGTCGGTGAGGGCTGGCACGTGCGCGCCGGCGAGCCGCATGCCGAGGTGCATGCCCTGCGCCAGGCCGGTGAGCGTGCCCGCGGTGCCTGTGCCTACGTTACCCTTGAACCTTGCAGCCACCATGGCCGCACGCCGCCGTGCGCCGAAGCATTGGTGAAGGCGGGCGTGGCGCGTGTGGTGGCCGCCATGCAGGACCCCAACCCGCAAGTCGCCGGCCAAGGCCTGCAACGCTTGGCGGATGCCGGCATCGAAGTCGCCAGCGGCGTGCTCGAAGCCGAGGCCCGCGCCCTCAACCCCGGGTTCCTGAAACGCATGGAACACGGCCTGCCATTCGTCCGCGCCAAGCTGGCCATGAGCCTGGACGGTCGCACCGCCATGGCCAGCGGCGAAAGCCAGTGGATCACCGGCCCAGCCGCGCGCTCCGCCGTGCAGCGCCTGCGTGCGCGCGCCAGTGTGGTGCTGACCAGCGCCGCCAGTGTGCTGGCCGACAACGCACGGATGACCGTGCGCGGTGCCGAGCTGGGGCTGGATGAAGAGACCACCGCGCTGGCCCTGAGCCGCACGCCGCTGCGTGTGCTGATCGACGGCCGCCTGCGCTTGCCGCTGGATGCAGCGTTCTTCCGGGCCGGCCCGGCCCTCGTGGTGACCGCCCTGGGCAGTGATCCGCGCTACGCCGAAGCCGGCCACGAACTGCTGAGCCTGCCCGGTAGCGGCGGCCACGTCGATCTGCTGGCCCTGATGCAGGCGCTGGCGGCCCGCGGCGTCAACGAAATCCTGCTGGAAGCCGGCGCCGGCCTGGTCGGCGCCTTCGCCCAACAAGGCCTGGTCGACGAGTACCAGCTGTTCGTCGCCGGCACGTTCCTCGGCTCGCAGGCACGCCCATTGCTGGACTGGCCGCTGAGCAGGATGAGCGAAGCGCCACGGCTGAAAATCACCGAAATGCGCGCAGTGGGCGATGACTGGCGGGTCACGGCCATCCCTCTGCCGGCGCCCGGCGTATAATGCCGGGCTTGCCCCGCGCAAACCGTTTTTGAGGAAGACCCCATGTTCACCGGCATCATCGAATCCATCGGCACCATTCGCAGCATGACCCCCAAGGGCGGTGACGTGCGCGTTTACGTCGAAACCGGCAAGCTCGACCTGGGTGACGTCAAGCTCGGCGACAGCATCGCCGTCAATGGCGTATGCCTGACCGCCGTCGAACTGCCGGGTAACGGTTTCTGGGCCGACGTCAGCGTCGAGACCCTCAAGCGCACCGCCTTCATCGACCTCAAGAGCGGCAGCAAGGTCAACCTGGAAAAAGCCCTGACCCCGACCACCCGCCTGGGCGGCCACCTGGTCAGCGGCCACGTCGACGGCGTCGGCGAAATCATCTCGCGCGCCGATAACGCCCGCGCCATCCAGTTCCGCGTACGTGCGCCCAAGGAGCTGGCCAAGTACATCGCCCACAAGGGTTCGATCACCGTCGACGGCACCAGCCTGACGGTCAATGAGGTCAATGGCGCCGAATTCGAGCTGACCATCGTCCCGCACACCCTGTCCGAAACCATCATGGCCGACTACCGCGCAGGGCGTCGGGTAAACCTTGAGGTCGACCTGCTGGCCCGTTACCTGGAGCGTCTGCTGCTGGGTGACAAGGCTGCCGAACCGAGCAAGGGCAGTGGCATTACCGAAAGCTTCCTGGCCGCCAACGGCTTCTTGAAATCCTGATTGAGAAGGGGGTGCCGCGTGGCGCTCAACAGCATCGAAGAACTGGTTGAAGACATCCGCCAGGGCAAAATGGTCATCCTCATGGATGACGAAGACCGCGAGAACGAAGGCGATATCATCATGGCGGCCGAATGCTGCCTGCCTGAGCACATCAACTTCATGGCCAAGCATGCCCGCGGCCTGATCTGCATGCCGATGACCCGCGAGCGCTGCGAAACGCTGAAGCTGCCGCTGATGGCTCCGCGCAACGGCTCGGGCTTCGGCACCAAGTTCACCGTCTCGATCGAAGCTGCCGAAGGCGTCACCACCGGCATTTCCGCTGCCGACCGTGCGCGTACCGTGCAGGCTGCTGCCGCCAAGGACGCCAAGGCCGAAGACATCGTCAGCCCCGGCCACATCTTCCCGCTGATGGCCCAGCCCGGCGGTACCCTGGCCCGTGCCGGCCACACCGAAGCGGCCTGCGACCTGGCGCGCATGGCCGGCTTCGAGCCGAGCGGCGTCATCTGCGAAGTGATGAACGACGACGGCACCATGTCGCGCCGCGCCGAGCTGGAAGTGTTCGCCGCCGAGCACGGCCTGAAGATCGGCACCATCGCCGACCTGATCCACTACCGCATGATCCACGAGCGCACTGTGCAGCGCGTGTCCGAGCAGCCGATCGAAAGCGAGCTGGGCGAGTTCAACCTGGTCACCTACCGCGACGCGGTGGAAGGCGATGTGCACATGGCCCTGACCCTGGGCAAGATCTGCGCCGAAGAGCCGACCCTGGTGCGCGTGCACAACATGGACCCGCTGCGCGACCTGCTGATGGTCAAGCAACCGGGCCGCTGGAGCCTGCGCGCGGCCATGTCCGCCGTTGCCGAGGCCGGCAGCGGCGTGGTGCTGCTGCTGGGCCACCCGCTGGACGGCGACGTGCTGCTGGCGCACATCCGCGAAAGCGCCGGCGACGCCCCGACCAAGGCCCCGACCACTTACAGCACCGTCGGTGCCGGCTCGCAGATCCTGCGTGACCTCGGTGTGCGCAAGATGCGCCTGATGAGTTCGCCGATGAAGTTCAATGCGATATCCGGATTCGATCTGGAAGTTGTAGAATACGTGCCCTCCGAGTGACTTGAGGCGGCGCTTGCGCCCTCACGCTCGAGTCCAAACCCTCCCGAGGCCGCCAGTGCGCGGCCTCGCTCTTGAAGATGAGAACATCGGAATGACCCTGAAGACCATCGAAGGTACCTTCATCGCCCCCAAAGGTCGCTATGCTTTGGTGGTTGGCCGCTTCAACAGCTTCGTCGTCGAAAGCCTGGTAAGCGGTGCCGTTGATGCCCTGGTACGCCACGGCGTCAGCGAAAGCGACATCACCATCATCCGTGCCCCGGGCGCGTTCGAAATCCCGCTGGTGGCACAGAAAGTCGCCCAGCAAGGCGAATACAACGCGATCATCGCCCTGGGCGCAGTGATCCGCGGCGGTACCCCGCACTTCGAATACGTGGCGGGCGAATGCACCAAGGGCCTGGCCCAGGTGTCCATGGAGTTCGGCGTGCCGGTGGCCTTCGGCGTCCTGACCGTCGACTCCATCGAGCAAGCCATCGAGCGTTCCGGCACCAAGGCCGGTAACAAAGGTGCTGAAGCTGCCCTGTCCGCACTGGAAATGGTCAGCCTGCTGGCGCAGTTGGAGGCCAAGTGATTAGCGACGAAAGCGATCGTTTCAACCCGCGCGATCCAAAACCTGCGGATGCCGGCAAGCCATCGAAAAGCGCCAAGCGCCGCGAAGCCCGCAAGCTCGCGACCCAGGCCCTGTACCAATGGCACATGGCTCAGCATTCGCTGAACGAGATCGAAGCGCAGTTCCGGGTCGATAACGATTTTACCGATGTCGACGGTGCCTACTTCCGCGAGATCCTGCATGGGGTCCCGGCGATCAAGGGCGAAATCGACAGCGCACTGAAGCCGTGCATGACCATGACCCTCGAAGAACTCGACCCGGTCGAGCTGGCCGTGCTGCGCCTGTCCACCTGGGAGCTGATCAAGCGGGTCGACGTACCGTACCGCGTTGTGATCAACGAAGGCGTGGAACTGGCCAAGGTTTTCGGCGCCACTGACGGCCACAAGTTCGTCAACGGCGTGCTGGACAAGCTGGCACCTTCGCTGCGCGAAGCAGAAGTCAAGGCGAACAAGCGCTGATCCTGGCGCTGTCGAGCCATGGGTGAGTTCGAGCTGATCAACCACTACTTTGCCGCCGCGCCCTGTGCGCAGGGCGGTGAGGGCGTGGCCCTGGGTATCGGCGACGACTGCGCCTTGCTCGACCTTCCCCCCGGCGAGCAACTGGCGGTGTCCACCGACACCCTGGTGGCCGGGGTGCACTTCCCGGCGGTCTGCGACCCGTGCCTGCTTGGCCAGCGTTCATTGGCCGTGGCGGCCAGCGACCTGGCGGCCATGGGTGCCCACGCCATCGGCTTCACCCTCGCCCTGACCCTGCCCGATGTCGGCCCTGACTGGCTCGCAGCCTTTGCCGACGGCCTCAGCCGCATGGCCGAGCGTTGCCGCATGAGCCTGATTGGCGGCGACACCACACGCGGCCCTCTGAGCATTACCGTCACCGTGTTCGGTCGCGTGCCGGCCGGTCAGGCCCTGCGCCGCAGCGGTGCGCGGCCGGGCGACCTGCTGTGTGTCGGTGGCGTGCTGGGCAAGGCGGCGGGTGCGTTGCCACTGGTGCTGGGCGAGCGCGAAGCGCCGGCGGAGCAGGCCGAGCCGCTGCTGGCCCATTACTGGTCGCCGCTGCCGCAGCTCGACCTCGGCCTGCGCTTGCGCGGCCTGGCCACGTCGGCGCTGGACATTTCCGATGGCCTGCTGGCCGATTGCGGCCATATCGCCAAGGCCTCCAGGGTCGCGCTCGAGGTGAACCAGGCGCAGGTGCCAGTGTCTCCTGCACTAGAGGCGTTTCTCGGTCGCGAAGCGGCGGTGCGGGCGGCGCTCACCGGTGGCGACGACTACGTGCTTGTATTCACCTTGCCGCCCGAGGCCCTTTCAGCCCTGGCCGGTGCCGGCGTGCATGTGATCGGCCGGGTGTGCGAAGGGCAGGGCGTCATCCTGCGTGACCCGCAGGGCCAGGACATCACCCCCGTACAGCGGGGCTATCAACACTTTAGGGAGACACCGTGACCGACCACCCGAACCAGGTGCCTGCGGAGTTCGTTCCGCCATCGGTCTGGCGCAACCCGTGGCACTTCATCGCCTTTGGCTTCGGCTCCGGCACCCTGCCCAAGGCCCCCGGTACCTGGGGGTCGATGGTGGCCATTCCGTTCATCCCGCTGTGGCAGATGCTGCCCGATTGGGGGTACTGGCTGCTGTTGGGCGTGACCATGCTGTTCGGCTTCTGGCTGTGCGGCAAGGTGGCGAATGACTTGCGTGTACACGACCATGAAGGCATTGTCTGGGACGAGATGGTCGGCATGTGGATCACCCTGTGGCTGGTGCCCGAAGGGTGGCAGTGGATCCTCGCTGGGTTCCTGATGTTCCGCTTCTTCGACATCCTCAAGCCGTGGCCGATTCGCTGGATCGATCGCCACGTGCACGGCGGTGTCGGCATCATGCTCGACGATATCCTGGCCGGTGTCTTTGCCTGGCTGGGCATGCAGGTTCTGGTGTGGGCGGTTGGCTGAGACAGGGAGCGCTTTGATGGCCATACGGACTGTGCTGCTGGCAATGATGCTTGGCCTTGCCCCATGGGTGGCGGCGGCGGAGGGGACGCCGAAGCAGGTCCATCTGGTCAGCGAAGAATGGCTCGACTACACCAATGCCGATGGCAGCGGCGTAGCCTGGGACGTGCTGCGCAAGGTGTTCGAGCCAGCAGGGGTCAAGGTGGTGACGCAAAGCGCGCCTTACAGCCGGGCAGTTGGGCTGGTCAAGCGCGGCGAGGCCGATGCCTGGGTCGGCTCGTACAAGGATGAGAACGAAGACAACCTCTACCCACGCTGGCACTTCGACATGGACCATATCTATGCCTTGGGCCTTGCCAGCAAGCCTGTGCCAACCCTGAACACCGTCGGCCAGTACCGCCTGGCGTGGGTACGCGGCTATGACTACAGCAGCTACCTGCCGAACGCCAAGACCTTCCGCGAGATCCAGCGCCGCGAGGGCATCTTGCCGATGCTCGAGCATGATCGGGTGGACTTCTACATCGATGCACTGACCGAGGTGGACTACGTGCTCGGCCAGAGCCCCCAGCCCGAGCGCTTCCGCCGCACCCACGTGGCCGAACTGCCGCTGTACCTGGCGTTCGCCCGCAACGACCAGGCCAGGGCCTTGCGAGACCTGTTCGACCGGCGCATGGACGAGCTGGTACGCAGTGGCGAGCTGCGGCCGATTTTCGAGCACTGGAAACAGCCGTATCCATTCGCTACCGACAGCCAGCCGCAGTGATGCCACCCTGCTCAGCATCGAACTTTTCGATCTTAAGCCACGGTATTCAACGAGCGCGCAGCCGCCGACCTGCTGATACAATCGCTTCACGAGAAATTTCCTACTTATCCAGGAGCACAACGTGCCCGTCGTCTTTGTTGCCGCCTCTAAACTCCCGACGCCTTTTGCGACTTTCACCATGCATGGTTTCCTCGAAGAAGCCACCGGCCGTGAGCACGTGGTGCTCAGCCTGGGTGATATTGCCGACGGCGAGCCGGTGCTGGGGCGCCTGCACTCCGAGTGCCTGACCGGCGATGCCTTGTTCAGCCAGCGTTGCGACTGCGGCTCGCAACTGGAAGCCGCTTTGCAGGCGATCGCCCGTGAAGGCCGTGGTGTGCTGCTGTACCTGCGCCAGGAAGGCCGTGGCATTGGTTTGTTGAACAAGATCCGCGCCTACGAGCTGCAGGACGGTGGTGCCGACACCGTCGAGGCCAACGAGCGTCTGGGCTTTGCCGCCGACCAGCGTGATTACGCGATCTGCCTGCCGATGCTCGAGCACCTGGGCGTTAAATCGCTGCGCCTGATGACCAACAACCCGCGCAAGGTCAAAGCGCTGACCGACATGAACATCAAGGTCGCCGAGCGCGTGCCGCTGCACACCGGCCACAACCCGCACAACCGCTACTACCTGGCCACCAAGGCCGACAAACTGGGCCACATGCTGGGTAACGAGCACCAGGGCGAGGTGCCCCAGGCGTGACCCGGGGCGAGGTGAAGCGGCGCCTGGCGCTGGCCTGGTGGCAATACCTGGCGGTCGGCGTGGTGCCGCTGCCGGTCATGGCCTGGGCCTTTGGTGGTGGCGATGCGCTGATCCCGGTACTGGCCATGCCGCTGTTCATCGCGGGCGCGGCGACCATGTTCCTCAGCCTGCCGCGCTTTGGTGCCTACAAACGTTCTTTGATTGCGGCCTCCAAGGTCATGGGCACTGCTGAAGAGCCCGAGGCCTGGATCGAGTTGGCGCGGGTGCGGCGTATGGCGATGCTGTACGCCTGCTTCCCTGCCTGGGTGGCCGCGCTGTCGGTGCTGGTGGGGCTTGAGGCGGTTCCGCAGATCCTTCTGGCGCTGTCCACCGTGGTCATCCTTTACCTCTACCGCATTCCGCGTCAGCTGGGCTGATGCGCATCCTGCTCTGCCTGCTGACGCTGCTGGCCTGCACCGCCCGGGCTGGCGAGCCCTTGCGGGTGGTCAGCCTCGCGCCCTCGATGAGCGAGATCATGCTTGAACTGCACGCCGATGACCTGCTGGTGGGCGTGCTCGATGGCGGCGAGCGGCCAGCGGCGCTGCGCAACCTGCCTTCGGTGGGGCGCCAGGGGCAACTGGACATGGAACGCTTGCTGAGCCTCAAGCCGGACCTGTTGTTGTTCTGGCCTGGCAGCGTGGTGCCGGCCCAGCGCGATCAGCTCAAGCGCCTGGGCATTGCCATGTATAGCGCCGAACCCCACACCCTTGACCAGCTACTCGAACAGATCGAGGCCATTGGCGTGCGGGTCGGGCGGGCAGAGCAGGGGCGGCGCTACGTGACGGGCTTGCGTGAGCGCTTGGCGCAGTTGCGCCAGCAGTATCGGCGCGAGCAGCCGCTGCGGGTGTTCTATCAGGTCTGGGACCGGCCGTTGTACACCTTGGGTGGGCGCCAGGTGGTCAGCGACGCCTTGGTGGTGTGCGGGGCGCGCAACATATTTGCCGACTTGAGCCAGCCGGCCCCGCAGGTGAATGTCGAGTCGGTGCTGCTGCGTGATCCGCAGGTGATCCTTGCCGGTGATGCGGCGCAGCTTGCCAGCTGGAAGGCCTGGCCACGCCTCAGTGCGGTGGCCAGTAACAGCTTGTTGGTGGTGCCGGACAAGGGCCTGGAGCGGCCCAGCGGGCAAATGATCGAAGCCACTGCCCGCCTGTGCGCGTTGCTTGCGGCTAAAGCGCCGGTGTCCAGGTGACGCTGAACAGCGCTGTGCGGCCTTCTTCGCGGTAGCCGTAGCTGGCGCCTTCGTAGCTGTACAGTGCGCGGCTGTAGCCCTTGTCCAGCAGGTTGTCCAGCTTCAACTCCAGTTTCACCTCATCCGTCGCAGCCCAGCTGCCACGCAGGCCCAGCAGGCCGTAGCCACCCAGGCGATTGCGGTTGGCCTCGTCGTCGTAGCTGGCGCTGACGGCTTGCCAGCTGCCGCCGACGGTAAAGCGCTCGAACTGCCGGTCCAGATCCAGGCTCAAGGTGCGCCGGGCGCGGCGGGCGAGGGTGTGGCCGCTGTCCCGATCACGCGGGTCGATCAACGCCAGGCCGAGCTGGCTTCGCCACTCACCCCACTGCTGATCCAGGGCCATTTCAAAGCCGCTGATGCGTGCCGAGGCAACGTTACGCGGGATCGAGTCATGCCCGAAGATGATCGCATCGCGCAAATCAGTGCGGTACAGCGAGGCTTCCAGGCGGCTGTCGTGGCTCAGTTGGCTGCGCCACTGCAGCTCGTAACTCTTCGAGTGCTCCGGGTCCAGGTTCGGGTTGCTGAACTGTGGGTAATACAGGTCGTTGAAGGTCGGGGCGCGGAAGCCTTCGCTGTAGGACAGCAGCACATCGTTGTGCGCGTTCACCGGTACGGTGACGCTGCCGCTCCAGGTGGTCTGGCCGCCGAACTGCTGGTTCTGGTCGCGGCGCACGCCGAGCTCGGTGGAGAAGTGCTCGCCACTGAAGCGGTGCTGGATGAAGGCGGCGCGGTTCCAGCGGCTGTCCTCGGTGAAGTCGGTGCTGCCGTGCACGCGGTCCTCGTACCAGTCGCCACCCACCAGCAGGTTGTGCTGCTCGGTCAGGGCCAGGTCGTTCTGCCAGGTGACCTGGTCGCGATAGGTGTTGAACACCGAGCGTTCGTCGCTCAGCTTGTCGCGCTTGTCATCCCGGTTTTCGCTGTGGCCCAGCTCCAGGCGGGAATGCCACGCGTCGGTAAACTGGGCGTCGAAGTAAGTGCCGATGCTACTGACGCTGAAGTCGGTGTAGGGCTTTTGCCCGAAGCTTTCAAACGTCACCGGGTCAAAGCCGCCGAATGGGTTGTCGTACTCACTGCGGCCACGGCTGTCGAGCAGGTTCAGGCCCGCTTCAAAGCGTTCGCCAAAGGTGCGGCTCAGGCTCAGGTTCAGCGATTTGTTGCGGTAGGCATCGTGGTCGCCATCGCTGGCGAAGGACGGCCCGGTGGAGTCGATGCCGGCCGTTTCGTCCAGGCTGGCGCCCAGGTTGAAGCGCGTGGCGCCGTCACCGCCGGACAGGCCCAGGCTGCGTTGCCAGGTGTGGTTGCTGCCTGCGGCCAGGCGCAGGCGCGGTTGCAGGCCGAGGCCAGTGCTGCGGCGGGTGAAGATCTGGATCACGCCGCCGATGGCATCGCTGCCGTAGACCGCCGAGCGTGAGCCGCGCAGTACCTCGACGCGTTCGATCTGTTCGACATCGAGAAACTGCAGGCCGCTGTCGCCGGAGGTGGCATTGGCGATGCGCACGCCATCCACCAGCACCAGGCTCTGGGCGGCCTTGGTGCCACGGATGAAGATACCCGGCAGGCTGCCGCGGCCCCCGGTGGGCGCAACTTGTACGCCCGGTACTCGGCTGAGCAGGTCGGTGACGCTGGTGGGTTGCAGGCGGTCGATGTCGCTGCGGGTGAAGACGGTGTTGGCTGCGCTGGTGGCGGTTCGGGATTCGACCTGGCGGTTGGCGCTGATCAGCACGTCAGGGAGTTTCAGGGCGTCATCGCGGGCAGGTTCGGCTGCAAGGGCAGCGGCGGGGACACAGAGCAAGGCGGCAAAGGTCGGGATCTTCATCGGTTTTTCCAAAGCATTCGCGGGGCAAGCCCGCTCCCACAGGTCATGCGCTGAACCCTGTAGGAGCGGGCTTGCCCCGCGAAAGGGCCGCAATGCGGCCCCGGGGATTACAAGCCGAGCTTAGCCATGCGGGCCTTCACCGAGGCTTCGATCCCGGCAGCGTCCAGCCCACACTCAGCCAGCATCTGCGCAGGCTTGGCGTGCTCGACATAGATGTCCGGCAGCCCCAGGTGCAGCAGCGGCTTGATCACGGTCTGGCTGGCCAGGAATTCACCGACGGCAGCGCCCGCGCCGCCCATGATGGCGTTCTCTTCGAGGGTGACCAGCAGCTCATGGCTGGCAGCCAGTTCGAGTACCAGCGCCTCGTCCAGCGGCTTGACGAAGCGCATGTCGACCACGGTGGCGTTGATCTGCTCGGCCACCTGCAGCGCTTCGGCCAGTTGCACACCAAACACCAGCAGGGCGACTTTTTCACCCTGGCGGCGGATGACGCCCTTGCCGATCTCCAGGGGTTCCAGGTCGCCGCTGATCGGTGCGTTCGGGCCCGTGCCGCGTGGGTAGCGCACCGCCGCTGGGCCGTTGTACAGGTGCCCGGTACTGAGCATCTTGCGCAGTTCGTTCTCGTCGCTCGGCGTCATCACCAGCATGCCTGGGATGCAGCGCAGGTACGACAGGTCGTAGCTGCCGGCGTGGGTCGGGCCGTCTTCGCCGACCAGGCCTGCACGGTCGATGGCGAACAGCACGTCGAGGTTCTGCACCGCCACGTCGTGGATCAGCTGGTCGTAGGCGCGCTGCAGGAAGGTCGAATAGATCGCCACCACCGGCTTGCTGCCTTCGCACGCCATGCCTGCAGCCAGGGTAACGGCGTGCTGCTCGGCGATGGCGACGTCGAAGTAGCGCTCCGGGAAGCGCTCGCTGAACTCGACCAGGTCGGAGCCTTCCTTCATCGCCGGGGTGATGCCCACCAGCCGGTTGTCGGCTGCGGCCATGTCGCACAGCCACTGGCCGAACACTGCGGAGTACTTCGGCCCGCTGGTCTTCTTCGGCGCTGCCGGCTTGTCGGCAGGCTCGAGTTTGGTGATGGCGTGGTAACCGATCGGGTCGATCTCGGCCGGCGCGAAACCTTTGCCCTTTTTGGTCACCACATGCAGGAACTGCGGGCCCTTGAGGTCACGCATGTTGCGCAGGGTGGCGATCATGGTGGGCAGGTCGTGGCCGTCGATCGGGCCGATGTAGTTCCAGCCCAGCTCTTCGAACAGGGTGCCGGGGACCAGCATGCCCTTGGCGTACTCTTCGGTGCGGCGGGCGATTTCCCAGGCGCCGGGCAGGCGCGACAGCACCTTCTTGCTGCCCTCGCGCATGCTCGCGTAGGTGCGGCTGGAGAGAATCTTGGCCAGGTAGTTGGACAACCCACCGACGTTGCGCGAAATCGACATGTCGTTGTCGTTGAGGATAACGAGCATGTCGGCGTTGACTTCCTGGGCGTGGTTCAACGCCTCGAAGGCCATGCCGGCGGTCAGGGCGCCGTCGCCGATGACCGCAATCGACTTGCGTGCACTGTTTTGCAGGCGGGCGGCAATCGCCATGCCCAGGGCTGCGCTGATCGAGGTGCTGGAGTGGCCCACGCCGAAGGTGTCGTACTCACTCTCGCTGCGGCGCGGGAAGGCGGCGATGCCGTCCTTCTGGCGCAGGCTGAGCATGCGGTTACGCCGGCCGGTGAGGATCTTGTGCGGGTAGGCCTGGTGGCCGACGTCCCACACCAGCCGGTCGTCCGGGGTGTCGAAGACGTAGTGCAGGGCGATCGTCAGCTCGATGACGCCCAGGCCGGCGCCAAAGTGCCCACCGGTCTGACCCACGGTGTAGAGCAGCTCCTGGCGCAACTCGTCGGCCAGGGTCTCCAGGTCGGCTTCGGCCAGCCGGCGCAGGCCGGCAGGCGTGTCAGCGCGGTCGAGCAACGGCGTGACCGGGCGTTCGCGGGGGATCTCTTGAAACGTCGTGGGCATCAGGCGAGTCGTTATAGATGTTAAGACGCGGCAGTTTACCCCATTGTGGGAAATACTGCCCATTCAGACGGGTGTGGGATTGGGCCGCAAGGCGGCCGCAATCAATGGCGGCGTTCGACGATGTAGCGCGCCAGCGCCCGCAGGGGTTCTGCGTTTTCACCCAAGCCTTGCAGTGCGTCCAGCGCCTGGTCGCGCAGTTCGATTGCATAGGCTTTGGCAGCCTCCAGGCCGAGCAGGGCCGGGTAGGTCGGTTTGTCACGGGCTATGTCTGCGCCCTGTCGCTTGCCAAGGGTGGCGGTATCGCTTTCCACGTCTAGGATGTCGTCCTGAACCTGGAATGCGAGGCCGATGGCCTGTGCATAAATCTGCAGGGCATCCAGCTGAGCCTGCTCGGCGCGGCCGCTGGCCAGGGCGCCCAGGCGCACGCTGGCTTCGATCAGCGCGCCGGTCTTGTGCCGGTGCATGAATTCGAGTGCCTGCTGGTCCAGCTTGAGGCCTACCGAACCGAGGTCGATGGCCTGCCCGCCGACCATGCCGGCCGGGCCGGCCGCTTTGGCCAGCGCCTGGACCATGGCCAGGCGGATGCTGTCGGGTTGCGGGCTCAGGCGTGGGTCGAGCAGGGCGCTGAACGCCAGGCTCTGCAGGCCGTCGCCAGCAAGGATGGCGCACGCTTCATCGAACGCCTTGTGGGTGGTCGGCTGGCCGCGGCGCAGGTCATCGTCGTCCATGGCCGGCAGGTCGTCATGCACCAGCGAATAGGCGTGGATCAGTTCCACTGCGCAGGCGGCGCCGTTGGCCTGTTCGGCCGGCACACCCAGCGCCTCGCAGGCGGCATAGGCCAGCAGCGGGCGCACGCGCTTGCCGCCGTTCATCACGCTGTAGCGCATGGCGGCGTACAGGCGCTCGAGTTCTTTGGTCGGTGCGATGAACAGCGGTTCGAGGGCGGCGTCAACGCGGGCCTGGCTGCTGGCCTGGTAGGCGCTGATCATGCCTCTGGCTCCGCATCGAAGGGCTGCGCGGCGAGCTCGCCGTCACGCTCCAGCAAAATCTGTACTTTCTGTTCGGCCTGGGCCAACGCACCTTGGCAGTCGCGGGTCAGGGCAATGCCCTGCTCGAAGGCGGCAAGCGAGTCTTCCAGCGACAACTCGCCGTTCTCCAGGCGCTCGACCAGTGCTTGCAGGTCTGCGAGGGATTGCTCGAAATCGATGGAGGCTTTTTTGCGGGCCATGGCGACAGGTCTCGGTAGCGGTTCAGAACGGCGCGACACTAGCAGAGCGGGGCGGGGGGAGCAAATTGCAGGTTCGGTGAGGTTGAATTTACGGGCCCCATCGCCGGCAAGCCGGCTCCCACAGATACCGTGCTGGTAGTGAGTACAGCGCAGAAACCTGTGGGAGCCGGCTTGCCGGCGAAAGGGCCGCATAGCGGCCCCATGCATTCGATCAGGCGAGCTCAGCTTCCAGCTCCACCATCGCCTCGCGGCAGCGCGCCAGCTCTTCGATGGTCAGCACCGGCAGGTTGTATTGCCGCGCATACACCGCCACCTGCTCGCCACGGGCCATGCTGCCGTCGGGGTTCATCAGTTCGCACAGCACGGCCGCCGGGCGCAACCCGGCGAGGCGGGCCAGGTCCACCGAACCTTCGGTATGGCCACGGCGGGCAAGGACGCCACCATCACGCGCGCGCAACGGGAACACATGGCCGGGGCTGACGATATGGCGTTGTTCCGCCGTCGAGCGCAGTGCCGCTTCGATGGTAGTGATGCGGTCCTGGGCAGAAACGCCCGTGCTGACGCCTTCGGCGGCTTCGATGGTGACGGTGAAGCCGGTGCCATGGCGAGCCTGGTTGTTCTGCACCATTGGTGCCAGCTGCAGGGCATCGACGGTGGCTTCGTCCAGGCACAGGCAGACGATGCCGCTGCAGTCGCGAATCATCATGGCCATGGTCTGCAACGACAGGTTTTCGGCAGCGGCAACGATGTCCGCTTCGTCCTCGCGGTCGTCATCGTCGAGCAGCAGCACGGGGCGGCCGGCCTGGAAGGCGGCAATGGCGGCGGAAACATTGGGGAATTGCTGGTGATGCTTGGGGGACATGAAACGCTCCTCGTGATTGATCGATGAACGTCTCGGGGCGAACAAAATGCGCGCGCAAGGGCGCCCGAATGGCCCTTGGCTGACGCCTTCTTTCATCCGGACTATGACCGTCGGCTCTGGAGTCGCACCAGATCTGCTGACCCCCGGCATGGCCGGGGCGCTCGCGGGCTCATCTTTCGATTTACCGCCGGTGGGGACTTTCACCCCGCCCTGAAGACCCGCCAAGCATACAGCACAGTGCCACACTGCTGGCAACCCAGGGGGCTAAGACTTTAGGCGACCTTCATGGCGGGCACGTTCTATTCGGAATCGACCTCAGGGACACTCTTCAGGCCGCCGTAACTGACATTTTTACCAGTTGCCCAGTTTATAGGCCTGGCGCTAAATGACCCAAACCCATCGTCCTTGACGGTTGATTTTCTATCTTCATCAATAGGCTGCTGGCGAAGCCGTACTGTGCCGAGGCGTCATATGAGCAAAGATCTTGCATCCCTGGCCAAACGGATCAAGAAGTTGGAGGGTGTGGATATCTCGAAGGCTTCGCTGGCTGATAAGTTGGAGAGTTATATCGACGGGCCAGAGGGGCTTGTCTATCTAATTTTCAATTTGGCCCCGCACACTGATCAAGACTGGTCGGAATTAGAAACAATCCAGGACTTCCTCAACATCATCCCGGAGGCGAATCTTTAGTTTCGAAAACGGTGAACCCCCTGTGGGAGCGGGTTCACCCGCGAGAAGGCCAGCGCAAATCCTACTGGGACATGCCTTCTATCACCTTCTTGAGCGAAGCCGGCAACATCGGCCCATGCCCCAGCCCCTCGAACCGCTCGTACCGTACCTGCAGCCCTGCCACCTTGGCCAGGTCCGCCGCCAGCTCACGCGCCGGCCGCTCCACGTCGCCCTTTACCTGGGCCCGCGGGTTCGCCGGTTCATCACTTCCTCGCATCAGCATCAGCGTCGGGCGGTGATCACCCAGGCGCCCCTGCAGCCCCTGCGCTTCACCAACGATCACGCCGTCATGCCACCAGAGCGACGGGCTTGCCGCGGCGTAGTCACTGAATGCCCCAGGCCGGGTGAACAGCGCATGCAACACCGCCAGCCCACCATACGAATGCCCCCACAGCGTCTGCCGTTGCAGGTCGATTGGCGCCACGCCGGCCACCATCGGCCGCATGCGCTGTGTCAGCAGGTCGAAGAACGCATCCACGCCGCCGCTCGGCAGGCCGGTCAGCGGGTCGCGCTGCTCGGCCTGCCCGGCAATCGCCGGGGTGTAGTCATACGTCCGCCCTGCGCGCTCGATGCGCTGCTCGGTCTGGTAACCCACCGCTACCAGCAGTGGCGCCTGGCCGGCTGCCAGTTTGCCTAGCAGTGCACTGTCCAGGGCGCCCAATGCGGCATTGCCGTCGAGCATCCACAGCACCGGGTAACCTGCGGCGGGTGCGGGGCGGTCCGGTTTGCCGATCCACAGGCGGTAATGGCGCTGGCCATCGGCCGAGTCCAGGTCGAGGTGGCTGAAGCGGTAGGCCAGGTCCTGGCGCTGCAGCAGGGAAGTGTCCATCTTCTGCTCGCGCTCGGGCTGTGCCAGGGCAACCGGAGCCGCAAGGGCCAGCGCCAAAGCCAGGGGCAGGTAAATCTTGCTCATCAGGCGTCTCATCAGGGCTTTGCAGGGGCGCAAGGCGGGAGAACCAAGATGATAATCAGTCCTGATTGAGCGTAAAGCGCATTAACTTTCTAAACATTCCCGGGCCATAGGCAGCACCATATGCAGGCAAAGGCCGGGGTGGCCATTGCTGGCCCACAGCCGACCGCCTTGCAGTTCGATCGCGCGGCGGGCGATGGCCAGCCCCAGGCCGAAGCCTGCGCCGCTGTCGGGCAGGCGTTGGTAAGGTTTGAAGATGCGTTCCAGGTCCGCTTGAGGTACGCCGGGGCCCTGGTCGCTCAGGCGCAGGTGCCAGCTGTCGCCTTCACGCCAGCCATCCAGGCTGACCCGGCCGTCGGCGGGCGAGTGACGAATGGCATTGCGCAGCAAGTTTTCCAACGCCTGGGCCAGGCTGTCCAGGTGCACCTGGACCCGGCAATCGGGGCCGAGCGAGCAGGGCAGGCGCTCGGCGGCCCAGCCGCTTTCGAAGCAGGCGTCCTGGGTCAACGCTTCCCACACCGACACCATCAGCACCGGCTCGGTGGGTAGCTGCGGCTGCTCGGTGTCCAGCCAGGCAAGGTCCAGGGTGTCCTCGAGCAGCTTCTGCATGTCGTTTACCTCGTGCTCCAGGCGCTCGCGCAACTGGGCCGGTGGCAGGTGGCTGTCGTGGGCGATGCGCAGCCGCGCCAAGGGTGTACGCAGCTCGTGGGACAGTGTGCGCAGCAGCAGGCGTTGTTGATCAAGGCTTTGGCGCAGGCGGCCGGCCATGTGTTCGAAGGCTTGCGCCAGCTCACCCAGTTCATCACGGCGTTTCTGCAAAGGCAGGCCAGGGGTGTCCAGATCATCCGCGCGCAAGGCGTCGGCGCGGTCGCGCAACCGGTTGAGCGGCACCACAAGGTGTCGATAAATCGCCAGGCCCAGCAGCAATGCCAGCACCGTCGGTGCTACGCCATGGGTGATGACGTGGGTCCAGGGTGTCAGGCCCGTGGGCAACAGCCGTTCTGGCAGCTGCATGACCAGCCGGCCGTCCTCGGGGTGCTGCGGGAACTCGATGCTGACGTAGGGCAGTTCATCCTGCAGCCGCCGGCTCATCGGCCAGTCGAGTTTGCGCATGAAGGTCAGGTGGCTGGCCTCCTCGGCGCTTAGCGGCGTAGTGCCAAGGCTTTGCAGGTGCGGGCCGACCAGCCCCACCCAGGTGTCTTCGGCGTGCGCCAGCTTACTGCGCAAGGCTTCTGCGCCGGCCGCCCCACCTTGGCGCCAGGCCTGTTCGGCCTGCTGCGCATAACGCGCCAGGTAATCCTGGTCGGCCTGGGACAAAAAATAGGTACTGCGCTCTACCGACAGGCCCCAGGTCCAGATCAACCAGGTCAGCAGCAGGCAGAAGCTGACTTGCAGCGCCGCCAGTTTCCACAGCAGAGGGTGTCGGCGCATCACGCTTTTTCCGTGTCGACCAGGATGTACCCCTGGCCGCGCACGGCCTGGATCTGTACATGCTGGGCGCCGATATCGGCTAGCTTGCGACGCAGGTTGCACACATGCACATCCAGGCCGCGGTCCAGACGTGTGTACGCACGATGCAAGACGGTCTGGTAAAGAAATGCTTTGCTCAAGGCCTCGCCCGGGTGGGCGCTGAGGGTGGCCAGCAAGCGGAATTCTGAGCTGGTAAGGCCGGCAGTTTTGCCGTGGTGAACGACATCGTGGTGGTCCTGATCGAGGGTCACCCGGCCCGCTTCAGTTTGCAGCAGCGCCCCGCGGCCAAAGGCGACGCGCCTTAGCAGTGCATCCACACGTGCATCCAGTTCGGCCAGGCTGAACGGTTTGGGCAGGTAATCGTCCGCGCCGCGGGTAAAGCCACTGATGCGGTCCTGCTCGGCCCCCAGCGCCGACATCAGCATCACCGGGACTGCCTGGTGGCGGCGTAGCTCATCAAGCAGGCTGAGGCCGTCAAGGCCTGGAAGCATGATGTCCAGCAACACCAGGTCGAAGCGGCTGTGCTGCACCGCGCTCAACGCCTGAGTGCCGGTGGCGCGCGCGGTTACCTGAAAGCTGCGGTTGAGGAAGTGGCGTTGGAGGTCCTCACGCAAGCGTGGGTCATCTTCGACGAGCAGGAGTGAGGTTGGCATGGGGCAGTCTTGAATGAGAATTTGTATCAGTTATCGATCATCCCATTGCGGGCAGGGGGAGGGCAATCGCCCTGTGCGAGGCGCATGTGTTAAGAAGGTTAATCCTGCTGCACCTCAGGATTTGCTCCGGTATCGTTCGCAAAAAGCAACGTATTTCGTTTGCGATTAAATATCATTTGGGCGATAGGTGCGTCATGAGCGGTTTCAAAGGTGTGGGGAGCCCGCAACGGGTTCGGGGATGGCTGGTACTGGGGTTGCTGGCGCCGTTTTCGTTGTCGGCACTGGCTGAAACGGTAGCGACGCAGTCTGCGGCTGCGGACACCTCGCTCGATCTGCCGGCATTGACCATCGAAGGCAACCGCCTGTACGACATGCTGCCCTCGGAGCAAACCGGTGGCTACAGCGTCGACGCTGCAACCGTAGGCACCAAGACCCCAGCGTCGCTCAAAGAGATCCCGCAGTCCGTCACCGTCTACACCCAGGACTACATCAAAGACCGCCAATTCGTGCACCTGGATGACCTGGCCAAATACACGGCGGGCCTACGCACGCTGACCAACGACAGCGGCCGTTCGTCGATCTACGCCCGTGGCTACGAGTACAGCGAGTTCAACATCGACGGCCTGCCCGCGCCTATGGCGAGCATCTTCGGCACCGTGCCGTCGCTGGCGGCCTTCGACCGTGTCGAGATCATGCGTGGCCCGGCTGGCTTGTTCAGCAGCACCAGTGAACTGGGCGGCATCGTCAACATGGTGCGCAAGCGTCCGACCGCCGAGTTCCAGGGCCACGTCGAAGCGAGCTACGGCACCTGGGACACCAACCACGAAGAAATCGACCTGGGCGGGCCGCTGGATGACGCTGGCCGAGTGCGTGGCCGTTTCGTTGCATCACGTGACGACAGCAACGGTGAAGTCGATTACAACGCCAACACCAGTAACAGCTACTACGGCGCGCTGGATATCGACCTGGACGACGACACCCAGTTGTCGTTCGGCCTGATCCACGAAGTGAAGAACATCACCCCGCACAACGGCTATCCGGCCACGCTGTCCGGTGAAGTCCCGGACTTCAGCCATTCCAGGTTTCTTGGCGCTGACTGGAACTACTTTGACGGCAAGACCACCGACCTGGTTGCCGAGTTGACGCACCGCTTCGATAACGGCGGTTATGGCCGTATCGCCGCCCGCGGTTCGCACCGCGACACCCACTACCTGTATGCCTTTACCGCGACCAATGGCACCACCGGGGCCAACTCCGAGCGCGCCAGCGGCAGGGACTTTACCCAGGACACCTACTCGCTGGACGCCAGCTACAGTCAACCTTTCGAAGCCTTCGGCCAAGTCAGCGAGTTCGTGGTTGGCACCGACTACAAGAACTACGACACCGAGTACCTCAACGGCACCACCAACCTGGGCCCCATCAACGTCAACAGCTATTCGCCGACGCAGTTCGCCAAACCATCGCCGAACTACAGCACCGAAACCGGCATGCAAGAGGAAGAATACGGCCTGTATTCAAAAGTCACCTTCCGCCCGATCGAGCGCCTGGCGCTGATCGCCGGGGGCCGCTTCAGCTGGTATCGCGGTGATTTCTACACCACCACCCTGAGCAGCGGCTCGACTGTCGATGACAACAAACGTGTCGATGGCCGCTTCACGCCGTACGGTGGTGTGGTCTACGACCTGACCGAAAACCATGCGCTGTACGCCAGTTATTCGCAGGTGTTCAAGCCCCAGTCTGATACCGATGGCAATGGCCGAGTGCTCAAACCGCGGCAGGGCGAGCAGTACGAATTCGGCCTCAAGAGCACCTACTTCGGTGGCGACCTGAATACCCGTTTCTCGGTATTTCGCCTGACCGACGAAAACCGCGCCAGCACCGAATACGACGCCGATGGCGTCGACACTGGCTTCTCCGTCGCCTCGGGCAAGACTCGCGTGAAGGGCGCCGAAGTGGAAGTCAGCGGCAAGCTTACGCAGAACTGGGAGGTGCTGGCGGGCTACACCTGGATGGAAACCGAAACCGTGGAGGGTGATGCCGAAACCACGTTCTTCATCATGCCGCGCAACCAGGCGTCGCTGTGGAGCAAGTACACCATCAGCCAAGGGCCGCTGACCGGGCTGGCAATCGGCGGTGGCGTCTCGGCGATGAGCCACTTCTATTCCGAGAATGGCGGCGTGCGCATTGATGCACCTGGCTATGCGACCGTGGATGCGATGCTGTCTTACCCGGTTACCTCGAAGCTGACGGCAACCCTTAACGTGAATAACCTGTTCGACCGGGATTACCTGTCGCGGGTGGGGTCGACTTCGACGTTCAACTTCTATGGTCCCTCGCGCAGCATGATGGTGGGCGCGCGGTATGATTTCTGACGAACAGGCCCGGAAATCTTCAGGGTTTTCCCGTTGCGTATAGTCCATTTCTGACTAGGGCTGAGTCTATCTGGAGCCCGAGGTGGCTTCATCGCCGGCAAGCCGGCTCCCACAGGGTTCAGCAGCGCTGCGCACATTGTAGGAGCCGGCTTGCCGGCGATGAGGCCACCTCGGGCTGCAGATAAACTCAGCGCCATGGCCAAGGCCCTGATGGATGATGCGGAGCTGGGCATGGGGCACTGACAATAGCGGTCAGCATGCCGCTGACCCATTGTGTACTGCCGAAAAGCGGGCATTAAAAAGCCGGCTTGTGGCCGGCTTCTCGGGGACGCTTCCGACTAATTTATGGTAAGTCGCAACCGCCTTAACTGTGTGGTCGCAAGGACCTGATAGAGATGGCCAACGCCCGTATGGGGTGTCGCCGAGCCCTCTGCTACGCGGCTTGCGCCGGTAGGGGCTGAATGTGCCGCGTAGCATACAAGGGCCGGTGCAGGATGCCCAGCAAAAAATGGCACAGGGTGTTTCAGTCTGGGCGTTGCTGGCGGAAATGCGACCAGTGGAATACCCAGCCGAGGACCTGCAGTTGCTGGGCCTGGCGTTGGGCGGGGGTGTAGCGTTCCACGGTGTAGTTGTGGCGGTCGTGGCTGTGCAGGCACAACGTGCCGTTATGCCCGAGGCTGAGGCTGTTCACCCTGACCGCGCCATTGTGCAGCAGGGCATAGGTTTCACCGTCGATCACTTGCGTCAGGCTGACGTCGATGACAAGGATGGCGTCGCGGGGGACCCATGGCGCCATGTTGCCGGCTGGCATGGCCAGGCACGCGGCGTTGGCGGGCGCGACGCCCAGTGCCTTCAGTGCCTGGGCCGGCAGCCGCAGGCAATGGTTGTCGAGGGCAGCGAGTTGGCCATCCTGCACTTCGTAGAAGGGGACATGCAGCAGTTGGGTCGCCGGGGTCAACAGCGCGGTTGGCAAGGCATCCCGGGTTGGTTGAACCGCGCAACTGCGCAGGATCGAACTGGGGTGCTTGGGGCCTTCGCCGCTGCGCAACCAGCGACGGTGCACGCAGAACAGGTCGGCCAGCTCGTCGAGGCGAGCCAGGGGGATGCCGCGCTTGAACCAGTTGTTGACGTGCTGGGGTGTGACACGGCGCTGGGCGGCGAAATCGGAAGGGGTCAGGCCACACTCGTGGAGGAGGGCTTTGAGGCGGTCACCGGATGTGTTCATGCGGCCGAGTGTAGCGGCGGTGTGCGAGCAGCGATATGAACCGGGTGTTGACGCAACGTGTACGAAAAGTCCCTGGCTGTAGGGCGCTGGATTAGGAATGCGTAGGATTTTTTACTGCCTGCCGAGCGCCCACAAAAAAGCCCCAGCTCGGCGGTAATCCTTTTCACTTGAGAATGCCGGGGCCGCTTTGCGGCCCCGGCATTCTTGAGCGAACAGCCGAGGCGGGGCTTTCTGCAACCGGTATCAGCCCTTGTAGGCAGCGACCGATTTGGTGATCGCGGCGCGGGCGGCGTCGGCGCCGTCCCAGCCTTCGATCTTGACCCACTTGCCCTTCTCGAGATCTTTGTAGTTCGCGAAGAAGTGCTCGATCTGCTGAATCAGCAGGGCGGGCAGGTCGGTGTATTCCTTCACGTCAACGTACAGCTGCGACAGCTTGTCGTGCGGAACAGCGATGACCTTGGCGTCGCCGCCGCCGTCGTCGGTCATGTTCAGGACGCCGACCGGACGGGCGCGGATGACCGAACCTGGGGCAACCGGGTATGGGGTAACGACCAGCACGTCCAGCGGATCACCGTCGTCGGCCAGGGTGTTGGGGATGAAGCCGTAGTTGGCTGGGTAGAACATCGGGGTAGCCATGAAGCGATCGACGAACAGGGTGTCGCTGTCCTTGTCGATTTCGTACTTGATCGGCGCGTGGTTGGCCGGGATCTCGATGGCGACGTAGATGTCGTTCGGCAGGTCTTTGCCAGCCGGAATCTTGCTGTAGCTCATTGGGCAGTGCCCCCGTGTTTGGTCAAAAAGTGGCGGCGATTATAGGCACATTCCGCCCGTGCATGCCACGCCCCACCTGATGCGCGGGCGCATCAGGCGTGGCTTTCGCGGTAGTCCGGGTGCTCGGCCTGCAAGCGTGTCAGGCGCGCCAGCGGGTCTTGGCGGTAGAACAGCGCGAGCTGCTGGTACACCTGTGGATAAGCCTGCTGCAGCAGGTCGGGGGCGCTGAAGAAGTATTCGCTGCTGACGGCGAAAAATTCCGCCGGGTTTTCGGCCGCGTACGGGTCGATGAGGGTTTCGGCGTCCGGCGCGGCGTCCAGCTGGCGGTTGAGGTCGTCATAGGCTCGCTGCATGGCCGTGGCCCAGGCTTGCACCTGCATGCCGCTGTGCAGCGGTGGCAGGCCGTTGGCATCGCCGTTGAGCATGTCGAGCTTGTGCGCCAGCTCGTGGATCACCAGGTTGTAAGCCTCCCAGCCGCCGCTGGCCAGCACCCCGGCCCAGGCCATGATTACCGGGCCTTGCTGCCAGGCTTCGCCGCTGTGCTCGGCGTCCCACACATGCTCCACGCCGCTGGCGTCGCGATGGCGCTGGGGGCTCTTGAAATCGTCGGGGTAGAGGATGATCTCGTGGAAGCCCTGGTACCAGTTCAGCTCGCCCAGGTGCAGCAGCGGCAGTTGGGCTTGTGCGGCGAGGAACAGGCGCTGCTCATCGCCCAGCTCCACACCAGGCAGGGTGGTCAAGTGCTTGTCGAGCAGGAACAGGATGCAGGCTTCGCGCAGCCAGCGGTCTTCGTCATCACTGATGCCGTCAAGCATCGGCAGGCGTTCGCGCACCGCCTGCCATTGCTGCGGGTCGACCGGGTAGCGCGCCAGGGTGCGTTTGCGCCGCCAGGCGCTGAACGACCACATGCCTGCTGTCAGTGTGCCTTGGCCGTGCGGCCAAGGCGGCCACGCAGCAGGCCGAGGACCATCGGCACCAGCGACAGGAAGATGATGCCGACCACCATCAGCGACAGGTGCTGCTTGATGAATGGCACGTTGCCGAAGAAGTAGCCGAGGGTCACCAGGCCGCCGACCCACAACAGAGACCCGGCGACGCTGAAGCCCAGGAAGCGCGGGTAATGCATGTGGGCGATGCCGGCGACGAACGGTGCGAAGGTCCGCAGGATGGGCAGAAAGCGCGCCAGGGTCACGGTCTTGCCGCCATGGCGTTCGTAGAATTCGTGGGTGCGCTGCAGGTAATCGCGGCGGAAGATTTTCGAATTAGGGTTGTTGAACAGCCGTTCGCCCGCCGTTCGCCCGATCACGTAGTTGGTGCTGTCGCCCATGATTGCCGCAGCCATCAGCAGGCCAGCCAACAGTACTGGGTCCATGCCGCCACCGGCGGCCACGGCGCCGGCGATGAACAGCAGCGAATCGCCCGGCAGGAACGGCATGACCACAAGGCCGGTCTCGCAGAAAATCACGGTGAACAGGATGGCGTAGATCCAGGGGCCGTAGTTGGTGACCAGCAGATCAAGGTAGGCATCGAGATGCAGGATGAGGTCCAGCGGGTTGAAATCCATGTACAGCACCTGTGTTCTTGACCCGCAGCTACGGGCGCGCGGACCTGCGGGAGGGTAAATTTTCACACATGTCAGGAGGGGGCATTATACGGCTATGTAGGAAACATGCCCGGGGAGATTGTAGCGGGGGGTTACTGGGCGGGCTGCAGCTGCCTCATCGCGGGCAAGCCCGCGCCTACAGGGTCAACGCCAAACCTGTAGGCGCGGGCTTGCCCGCGATGAGGCCAGTAGGTTCAGTCCAACGTAATTGGCAGGATGTAGCTCTCGAACTCAGTGTCCTTGCGAAACCCAATCGACTCATACGTCTTGCGCGCCGCCTCGTTATTCGCACTGGTCGATACCCGCATACGCACGGCCTGGGTGTCCTTGGCCATCTTCCTGGCCTCACGCATCAGGTGGTCGGCTACCAGCATGCGCCGCGAGTCTTCGGCGACGTAGATATCGTTGAGAATCCAGACGCGCTTGAGCGACAGCGACGAGAAGCTCGGGTACAGCTGGCAGAAGCCCAGCAGCTTGGCGTCGTCGTCATCCGGCAAGGCCAGGTAGATCACCGATTCGTCACGCTTGAGGCGGGTTTCGAGGAATTTGCGCGAGCTGTCCGGATAGGGCAGTTGGCCGTAGAACTCGCGGTATCTGACGAACAGCGGGGTGAGCAGGTCGAGGTGTTCCAGGGTTGCCTTGATGATGCGCATGTGCGGCCCTCAGAGTCCATTTGGGGAAACAGCGGAATGCCAGCAGCTTTCAAACGCATGCTGCCCCAATGCGGGCCAGAAGCGCAATCCGCCTTCCGTGACATGTTTTATTACCCTTCGCCGAGTAGGAAGTTTCCTTTTTGTGTGGGGGTGTTTTCACTGTCGAGCGTATGGACCTCCGCCTCATCCTTCAGATTCACGCCAGACAACTGCCTGCGGCAGGCCTCGCGCATCAGGTAAAGCAGGCGATGTGCGGCCATGCCGTAGCTCAAGCCCTCCAGGCGCACGTTGGAGATGCAATTGCGGTAGGCGTCGGTCAGGCCGACCTTCGGCGCGTAGGTGAAATACAGGCCAAGGCTGTCGGGGGAGCTAAGGCCGGGCCGCTCCCCGATCAGCATCACGGTCATGCGCGCACCCAGCAACTGGCCCACTTCGTCAGCGACCGCCACTCGGCCTTGCTCCACCAGCACCACCGGTGCGCAGGTCCAGCCATCGGCTGCTGCCTGTTCCTCGAAGCGGGCCAGAAACGGCAAGGTATGGCGGTGCACGGCCAGGGCAGAGAGGCCATCGGCGACCACGATGGCCAGATCGAACCCGCTCGGGTTGGCCTGGGCATGCTGGCGCAGCTGCTCGACCGAGTCGTCGTTCAGGCGCCGGCCCAGGTCGGGCCGTTGCAGGTACTGGTGGCGGTCGCTGGCGGCGCTGTGCAGTACCAGGCTGTCACGGCCGCGGCCCTTGAGTTGCTCGGCCAGGGCCTGGTGGTCGAAGGCCAGGTGCACGGCGTCCCGTGCCTGGGCGTGGGCGAACTGGAAGTCCAGTTGGGCGGCGGTCGGCAGGCTGATGCCGGTGCGGCCCAGGGCGATGCGCGCCGGGGTCAGGTTGCGCAGGGCCAGCCAGGGGTTTTCGGGGGTGGGGGTGCGATGGTCCATGGTCACCTCTATGCCAGCTGTGCCAGCGCCTGGCGAAACGCCGGCGGCAGGTTGTCGCCGAAGCGCACGCGGCCATCGGCCTGGGTGAAGATGCCGGTGCGCTGCAACCAGGCCTCGAACTCCGGCCCAGGCTTGAGGCCCAGGGTCTGGCGCGCGTACAGCGCGTCGTGGAACGAGGTGGTCTGGTAGTTGAGCATGATGTCGTCGGAACCCGGGATGCCCATGATGAAGTTGATGCCGGCCACGCCCAGCAGGGTCAGCAGGGTGTCCATGTCGTCCTGGTCGGCCTCGGCGTGGTTGGTGTAACAGATGTCGCAGCCCATCGGCACGCCGAGCAGCTTGCCGCAGAAGTGGTCTTCGAGGCCGGCGCGGATGATCTGCTTGCCGTTGTACAGGTACTCGGGCCCGATGAAGCCGACCACGGTGTTGACCAGGAACGGTTTGAAATGGCGGGCCACGGCGTAGGCGCGGGTTTCGCAGGTCTGTTGGTCGACGCCGTGGTGGGCGTTGGCCGACAGCGCACTGCCCTGGCCGGTCTCGAAATACATCAGGTTTTGCCCGAGGGTTCCGCGCTTGAGCGACAAGCCGGCCTCGTAGCCTTCCTGCAGCACGTTGAGGTTGATGCCGAAGCCTGCGTTGGCCGCTTCGGTGCCGGCAATCGACTGGAACACCAGGTCCAGCGGCACGCCACGGTTGATCGCTTCGATCGAGGTGGTGACGTGGGTCAGCACACAGGCTTGGGTGGGGATGTCGTAGCGCTGGATAATGGCATCGAGCATCTCCAGCATGGCGCAGATCGAGGCGATGCTGTCGGTGGCTGGGTTGATGCCGATCATGGCGTCGCCATTGCCGTACAGCAGGCCGTCGAGGATGCTGGCGGCGATGCCTGCCGGCTCATCGGTGGGGTGGTTGGGCTGCAGGCGGGTCGACAGCCGACCGCGCAGGCCCATGGTGCCGCGAAAACGGGTGACCACACGGATTTTCTGCGCCACCAGCACCAGGTCCTGCACGCGCATGATTTTCGACACGGCGGCGGCCATCTCCGGGGTCAGGCCCGGCGCCAGGGCGCGCAGGCTGTCCTCGTTGGCTTCGTCGCCGAGCAACCAGTCACGCAGCCCACCCACGGTCAGGTGGCTGACCGGGGCGAAGGCCTGGGCGTCGTGGGTGTCGATGATCAGGCGGGTAACTTCGTCCTGTTCGTAAGGGATCAGCGCTTCAGTGAGAAAGTGGCTGAGCGGGATATTGGCCAGGGCCATTTGCGCGGCCACCCGCTCACCGTCGTTGCTGGCCGCCACGCCAGCCAGGTAATCGCCCGAACGTGCCGGGCTGGCCTTGGCCATGACTTCTTTGAGGCTGTCGAAGCGGTAGACCAGGTGGCCAACCGTGTGTACGAAACTTGCCATACAGAATCTCCAGAGCGCCGCGGGCGGGCCCGCGGCGAGTGTCGGCGTCAGTGCAAGGCCTCTTCGGCCTTCTGGATCGCGGCGAATTCCTCTTCCGGTGTACCCGCGACCAGGTGGTGGCGGCTGTAAAACGCAAAGTAGGCGATCAATACTGCATAGATCACTGCGGCGCCAATCACCACCCGAGGGTCGACCAAAAAGCCGGCAACCACCGCGATGCAGGCCAGCACCAGGGCCAGGCCCGAGGTGAAGATGCCGCCAGGGGTGCGATACGGGCGCTCCATTTTTGGCCGGCGGATGCGCAGGGTGATATGCGCGGCCATCATCAGCACGTACGACAGCGTGGCACCGAATACCGCCACCAGGATCAGCAAGTCGCCTTGGCCGGTCAGCGACAGGGCAAAGCCAATGATGCCGGGGATAATCAGCGCCAGTACCGGGGCCTTGCTCTTGTTGGTTTCGGAAAGTTTGCGCGGCAGGTAGCCCGCACGGGAGAGCGCGAAAATCTGCCGTGAATAGGCATAGATGATCGAGAAGAAACTGGCAATCAGGCCAGCCAGGCCGACCAGGTTGACGAACCCGCCCATCCAGGTGGAACCGCCATACGCCTTGGACAGCGCCTCGACCAGCGGATTGCCCGACGCTTTAAGGGCTTCGGAACCGGCGCCGCCGGGGCCGACCACCAGAATCAGCAAGGCAAAGGCCAGCAGCACCAGCATCGCGCCGATAAGGCCGCGGGGCAGGTCGCGTTTCGGGTTTTTGGTTTCTTCGGCGGCCAACGGCACGCCCTCGACGGCCAGGAAGAACCAGATCGCGTAGGGGATGGCCGCCCACACGCCAACATAGCCGAATGGCAGGAAGCTGCTGGCACCGACAGCGTCGGTCTGGGCGATGTCGAACAGGTTCGCTGCATCAAAATGGGGCACCATGCTCACCAGGAATACCGCCAGGGCGATGGCGGCGATGGCGGTGATGATGAACATCAGCTTCAAGGCTTCACCCACCCCAAAGATATGGATGCCGATGAAGACGATGTAGAACGCCAGGTAAATCATCCAGCCGCCAATCCCGAACAGTGACTGGCAGTAGGCGCCGATGAACACTGCAATGGCCGCCGGGGCAATGGCGTACTCGATGAGGATGGCCGTGCCGGTCAAGAACCCGCCCCAAGGCCCGAATGCACTGCGTGCGAAGCCGTAGCCGCCGCCGGCGGTAGGGATCATCGAGGACAGCTCGGCCAGCGAGAAGCACATGCACAGGTACATGGTCGCCATCAGCAAGGTGGCGAGGAACATGCCGCCCCAGCCGCCCTGGGCCAGGCCGAAGTTCCAGCCGGCGTAGTCGCCGGAAATCACGTAGGCCACGCCCAGGCCCACCAGCAGCACCCAGCCGGCTGCGCCCTTTTTAAGTTCACGTTGCTGGAAGTAGTCCGACCCGACTTTTTCGAAGTCGACGGATGCACCTGCCGGCGTGCCGGCGGATTGATCGCTTGGCATAGATTCACCTGTTGTTTTTCTTGGTGGCCGGAACGGTTCCGGCCGATGGTGATGGGTACTGCAGGAAGCGAGCCAGAGCGGTTGGTGCACGCCAACCGCTCTGCTGAGGGGCTTAGAAGAAGCCCAGTGGGTTGATGTCGTAGCTCACCAGCAAGTTCTTGGTCTGCTGGTAATGGTCGAGCATCATCTTGTGGGTTTCCCGGCCAACGCCGGACTTCTTGTAGCCACCGAACGCGGCATGCGCCGGGTACAGGTGGTAGCAGTTGGTCCACACGCGGCCGGCCTTGATGCCGCGGCCCATGCGGTAGGCGCGGTTGATGTCGCGGGTCCACACACCGGCGCCGAGGCCGAACTCGGTGTCGTTGGCGATGGCCAGGGCTTCTGCTTCGTCCTTGAAGGTGGTGACGCTGACCACTGGGCCGAAGATTTCTTCCTGGAACACACGCATCTTGTTGTTGCCCTTGAGCAGGGTCGGCTGGATGTAATACCCGGTGGCCAGCGCGCCCTCCAGCTTCTCGACCTTGCCGCCGGTCAGCAGCTCGGCGCCTTCATCCTGGGCAATCTGCAGGTACGAGAGGATTTTTTCGAACTGCTGCTGCGAGGCTTGGGCGCCGACCATGGTGTCGGTGTCGAGCGGGTCGCCGCGCTTGATCTGCAGCACCTTCTTCATCACCACTTCCATGAACTGCGGGTAGATCGACTCCTGTACCAGCGCCCGCGACGGGCACGTGCACACTTCACCTTGGTTGAAGAATGCCAGCACCATGCCTTCGGCGGCTTTGTCGATGAAGCTCGGCTCGGCCTGCATGATGTCTTCGAAGTAGACGTTCGGCGACTTGCCGCCCAGCTCGACGGTGGACGGAATGATGTTTTCGGCCGCGCATTTCATGATGTGCGAGCCGACCGGGGTGGAGCCGGTGAAGGCAATCTTGGCGATGCGCTTGCTGGTGGCCAGCGCTTCACCGGCCTCGCGGCCATAGCCTTGCACTACGTTGAGTACGCCGGGTGGCAGCAGGTCGCCGATCAGCTCGACCAGCACGGTGATGCCCAGCGGGGTCTGTTCGGCCGGCTTGAGCACCACGCAGTTGCCGGCGGCCAGGGCCGGGGCGAGCTTCCAGGCGGCCATCAGGATCGGGAAGTTCCACGGGATGATCTGCCCGACCACGCCCAATGGCTCATGGATGTGATAGGCGACGGTGTTTTCGTTGATTTCTGCGGCGCCGCCTTCCTGCGCACGGATGCAACCGGCGAAGTAACGGAAATGGTCGACCGCCAGCGGGATGTCGGCGTTCAGGGTTTCGCGGACGGGCTTGCCGTTGTCCCAGGTTTCGGTGATGGCCAGGACTTCGAGGTTCTGCTCGATACGGTCGGCGATCTTCAGCAGGACATTGGAGCGGTCCTGCACCGACGTGCGGCCCCAGGCGTCGGCGGCGGCGTGGGCGGCGTCCAGCGCCTTGTCGATGTCTTCGGCAGTGGAACGGGGGAATTCTGCGATCAGTTTGCCATTCACCGGGGAGGTGTTTTCAAAATACTGCCCCTTGACCGGAGCTACGAACTCACCACCGATGAAGTTGCCGTAGCGGCTCTTGAAGGAAACCTTCGCGCCTTCGGTACCGGGATGTGCATAACGCATGGTGTGTCTCCTGGTTAATTGTGTTTTGTTGAGGAGTTCAAAAGCCTAGTGCAAAGGTCGGGCCAGCGGGGTGGCGACTTCTGAATCAATGGTTTGGGTTGCCGCAAAAGGTTTCGCAAAGGTGCGTTGTGTCGCCGCTGGCACGGCCCAGGTGACACTTTGTACCGTTTGCGACACGCTGCAGGGCGGTGCATTGCAAAGCCTGGGCGGGTGGAGGATGCTGGATGGACGCTCTATCTGCGGAGAACAACAACTAATGCAGAGCAACCACCTCAGCCGCCATGCCCAGCAGGTGCACACCGTCGCCCATGGCGAAGCCGGCGGGGCCGGCAGCGACCCTTCCATCGCCCGCTCCTGGCTGCGTTGCCTGGAGGATTACCACCTCGACCCGTCGGTGATTGCCGCACCGGTGGTGCTGGAGCATGGCCGCCTGCTGGAGAGCCGTGAACGCCTGCGCCAGGTGTTGAAAATCGCCGATAACGAGATGACCAGCCTGCACCAGCAGCTTTCCGGTGCTGGCCATGCGGTGCTGTTGACCGACGCCCGCGGGGTGATCCTCAATTGCGTGACCGCCCCCAGCGAGCGCCGTATCTTCGAGCGCGCCGGCCTGTGGCTGGGTGCGGACTGGAGTGAGGCCCGAGAGGGCACCAACGGCATCGGCACCTGCCTGGTCGAGCGCCAGGCCCTGACCATCCACCAGAATGAACACTTTCGCGGTCGCCATACCGGTTTGACCTGCTCGGCCAGCCCGGTATTCGACCCTCATGGCGAGCTGCTGGCGGTGCTCGATGTCTCGTCGGCGCGGCCGGATGTGTCGCGCCAGAGCCAGTTCCACACCATGGCACTGGTCAACCTCTCGGCGAAGATGATCGAGAGCTGCTATTTCCTGCGCCACTTCGAGCAGCAATGGCTGCTGCGCTTCCATCTGCAGGCCGAGTCGGTCGGCTTGTTCAGCGAGGGGTTACTGGCGTTCGACGGCGATGGCCGGATTTGCGCCGCCAACCAGAGCGCCCTGAACCTGCTGGGCACCATCCGTGGCGGCGTGCTGGGCAAGCCGCTGGAGATGTTTTTCGCCTGCAACCATGACGAGCTGTTCAGCCGCGCCATGCCCAACGGCAGCGCGGCCTGGCCGTTGTACACCCGTGATGGCCGCCAGGTATTCGCCAGCCTGCGGGGCCAGGCGAGGGCGCCGGTGTGGGCTGTGCCGGCTGGCTTGCCTCAGCCTCAGGCGCGAGCGCAGGCGATGCCGAGTGTCTGTCTGCTGGACCCTGCGCTGCAAAGCGGCTTCCACCGCGCCGTGCGGGTGTTCGAGCGGGATGTGCCGCTGCTGCTCAGCGGCGAGACCGGCTGCGGCAAAGAGGCATTCGCCCAGGCTGTGCACCAGGCCAGCCAGCGTTGCGGCAAACCGTTCGTGGCGGTCAACTGTGCGTCAATCCCTGAAAGCCTGATCGAGAGCGAGCTGTTCGGTTACCGCGGCGGCAGCTTTACCGGCGCGCGCAAGGAAGGCATGCGCGGCAAGCTGCTGCAGGCCGATGGCGGCACCCTGCTGCTGGATGAGATCGGTGACATGCCGCTTGCGTTGCAGACCCGCCTGTTGCGGGTGCTGGAAGAGCGCCAGGTGGTGCCGATCGGCGGTGAGCCACAGGCGGTGGATGTGCGCATCGTCAGTGCCACGCACCGGGATTTGCTCGAGCGTGTGGAGCAGGGGACCTTCCGCGAAGACCTGTATTACCGGCTCAATGGGTTGGAGGTCGCATTGCCTGCGGTACGTGAGCGCAGTGACAAGGAACAGTTGCTGGACTTCCTGCTACGCCAGGAGGCGCAGGGCCAGGTTATCGAGATCGAACCGAGTGCACGCCAGGCGTTGCTGGATTTTGCCTGGCCGGGCAACGTGCGGCAGATGCGTAACGTGCTGCGAACATTGGTGGCGTTGTGTGACAACAGCTACATCGGTCTTGCCGATCTACCCGCAGTCGTCAGGGCAGCCGGGGCCTCTGTTGGAGCGGACTTGCCCCGCGAATGCGTTGGTTCAGGCAACAAACTTGATATTGCTGACCCTTTCGCGGGGCAAGCCCGCTCCCACAATGGTTGCCTGGACCAAGCGGAATGCCAGGCACTGTTGTGCGTGCTGGAGGCAAACCGCTGGCACATGACCCGTGTCGCCGAGCATTTGGGTATCAGCCGCAATACCTTGTATCGAAAACTGCGCAAACACGGCATCGCCAGGGGCGTCTGAGCGAAACAGCGGGTGCGATTTCCCGAGCCTTGGGCTACCCTGCCTCGACGTTTTGCGAGGTCTTCCATGCATATTCATATTCTCGGTATTTGCGGCACTTTCATGGGCTCGCTGGCGGTGCTGGCCAAAGAGCTCGGCCACCGCGTCACTGGCTCGGACGCCAACGTCTACCCGCCCATGAGCACCCAGCTCGAAGCCCAGGGCATCGAGCTGACCCAGGGCTACGACCCGGCCCAGCTGGACCCGGCACCCGACCTGGTGGTCATCGGCAACGCCATGTCACGGGGCAACCCGGCGGTGGAGTATGTGCTGAACAAAGGCCTGCCTTATGTGTCTGGCCCTCAGTGGCTGGCTGACCACGTGCTGCAGGGCCGTTGGGTCCTGGCTGTCGCCGGCACCCATGGCAAGACCACCACCAGCAGCATGCTGGCCTGGGTGCTGGAGCATGCCGGCATGAGCCCGGGCTTTCTCATTGGTGGCGTGCCGCAGAACTTTTCAGTGTCGGCGCGCCTGGGCGGTACGCCGTTCTTCGTGGTCGAGGCCGATGAGTACGACAGCGCATTCTTCGACAAGCGTTCGAAGTTCGTGCACTACCACCCGCGCACCGCGATCCTCAACAACCTTGAGTTCGATCATGCGGATATTTTCCCTGATCTGGCGTCCATCGAGCGGCAGTTCCATCACTTGGTGCGTACCATCCCTAGCGAGGGCCTGGTCATCCACCCGACCACCGAGCTGGCACTGGAGCGCGTGATCGGCATGGGTTGCTGGACGCCTGTGCAGACCACAGGTGAGGGTGGCCAATGGCAGGCGCGCTTGCTCAGCGCTGACGGGTCGCGTTTCGAAGTGCTGTTCGAGGGTGAAGCGCAAGGCGTGGTGGACTGGGCGCTGACCGGTCAGCACAACGTTGCCAACGCCTTGGCCACTTTGGCCGCCGCACGCCATGTAGGTGTGGTGCCCGCCATGGCCATCGAAGGCCTCAGCGCCTTCAAGAGCGTCAAGCGCCGCATGGAGAAGGTCGCCGAAGTGCAGGGCGTGACTATCTACGACGACTTCGCTCACCACCCGACTGCTATCGCCACCACCCTCGACGGCCTGCGCAAGCGGGTGGGCGAGGCACCGGTGATTGCCATCATCGAGCCGCGTTCCAACTCCATGAAGCTGGGCGCGCACCGTGATGGCCTGCCGGAAAGCGTCAACGACGCTGACCAGGTGATCTGGTACGCACCGGCCAACCTGGGCTGGGACCTGGCAGCCACCGCGTCGCAGTGCAAGGTGCCGAGCGTGGTCGCCGACAGCCTCGAAGCGATCATCGAGCGGGTCAAAGGCCAGGCGCGGCCGGGCACCCACGTGGTGATCATGAGCAACGGCGGCTTCGGCGGCCTGCACGGCAAGCTGGCCGAGGCCCTGAAGTGAACGGGCCCGACCGCATCACCCTGGCCATGACCGGGGCCTCCGGCGCGCAATACGGCCTGCGTCTGCTCGATTGCCTGGTGCGCGAAGACCGCGAGGTGCATTTCCTCATCTCCAAGGCAGCGCAACTGGTGATGTCGACCGAGACCGACGTCGTACTGCCGGCCAAGCCCCAGGCGATGCAGGCGTTTCTGACCGAATACACCGGCGCTGCCAGCGGGCAGATCCGCGTGTACGGCAAAGAGGACTGGATGTCGCCGGTGGCCTCGGGCTCCGGCGCCCCGGCGGCAATGGTCGTGGTGCCCTGTTCCACCGGTACCTTGTCGGCCATTGCCACCGGTGCCTGCAACAACCTGATCGAGCGTGCGGCCGATGTGACGCTGAAGGAGCGCCGCCAGCTGATCCTGGTCCCGCGTGAGGCGCCACTGTCGACCATCCACCTGGAGAACATGCTAAAGCTGTCGCAGATGGGCGCGGTGATCCTGCCTGCAGCACCTGGCTTCTATCACCAGCCGCAAACCATCGATGACCTGGTCGACTTCGTCGTGGCGCGCATTCTCAACTTGCTGAACATCCCGCAGGACATGTTGCCGCGCTGGGGTGAGCATCATCTTGGGGCGGATGATTGAGGCATAGCCTGATTGGCCTGCTGGCTGTGCTGGCAGTCAGCGGCTGTGCCACGGTGCGCACGCTGGATGCCAACAAGCCGGGCGCGCCGGTGGTGTACGCCGGCACGCGCCTGGACTTGTATGTGATCAATGGCGGCTGTTGCCCGAAGGACCGTTTCGGCGCTGAAGCGCCAACGTATCCGCGGCTGGACCTGCCGGGGAGCATGCTGCTGGATACCCTGTTCCTGCCGCTGTCATTGCTGACAGCGGCAGGGGTTGGTTTTCAGGCGACTGGCGGGCTGTAGGGCTGGCGCTATTTCTTGCCCAGCCTGCGCAGTTCATCCGACTCGATCACCCGAATCCCGTCTTCCTCCTCCAGCGCCAGGCGCCACAGCGCCCGTGCCAAGGTGCAGGCCTCGATGCCCCGGTACTTGCCCGGCATCAACCGCGCAAAGGGCGAAGCCAGCCGCTCACCCAGGCGCGGCTCAATGCGCTCACCTATCAGCAGTGACGGCCGAACGATGGTGAGCTGAGGCCAGTCTTGCGCTTTCAGCGCTTCCTCCATTTCGCCCTTCACCCGGTTGTAGAAAATCGTCGACTTGGGGTCTGCGCCGATGGCGCTGACCACCAGCAGGTGGCGCGCACCCATCTCCCGCGCGCGCTTGCTGAAGGCCACGACCATGTCCAGGTCGACCGCGCGAAACGCCTGTTCGGAGCCGGCCTGCTTCAGGGTTGTGCCCAGGCAGCAGTAGGCAATGTCGACACGCCCGGCCAGTTGCGGCAGAAACACCGCAGGGTCGCCGACCGGGTTTTCCAGGTGCGGGTGTTCGGCCAGCGGCCGACGGGTCGGCGCCAGCACGCGGCTGATGGTGGGCTCGTTGAGCAGGCGGTCCAGCAGGTGTTCACCCGTCAGGCCAGTCGCTCCGGCAAGCAGGACATGCTGAGGCGTCAAGTACATGATGTCTCTCCTGTGTTACACACAAGCTTAGTGGCTGGCGGGGGTTTTTTCCTGTTCCCCAGCGGTCGCCTGTGCGGCATTACGCAAGGCTTCCTCGGCCTGCTGCTGGCGCAGGCGCTGCCAATGTGCCAGTACGGCGGGCGGTGCCCACAGTTGTGGCTCGGAGGCTTCGAAACCTTCCCTTCCTTCCCGTTCGGCAACACTGGTACGCGCCAGTTCAAACGCTTGTTTCAGGTCATCGGTCTGGTTCAATGCCTCGGCGAACAGGGCGTCGCCGAAGTAGGTGAAGTCGGCCTCTTCCGAGCAGCCGAAAGACACCCGGTCCGCGCGAGCTGCCGTCATGATGACGGTCCGCTCATCTTTCAGCGGGGCGATGTAACCCCCGGAATAGCAGGCGGAGATGACAATCACTTTGTCGCGATCTTTAAGCGGCGCCAGGGCGCTGGCCAGTTCATCGGCAGACAGGTCTGCCAGCTGCAGGCGCGGCTGGTCGAACACCAGTTGGTGGTCCTGGCTGCCATGGCTGGTCAGGTAGATGAACACCAGGTCTTCCGGGCCGCTACGTTCGGCCAGGGTGCGGGCGGCGCGGGTGAGGTTTTCGCGGGTGGCCATGGGGCGGGTGGCCATCTGGTCGCGGTGGTTGACCAGGGTAACCTGGCCACGGGCGCCGAAGCGTACCTTGAGCAAGTTGCTGACGTAGTCGGCTTCGCGCAGAAATACGGTTTGCTGGCCATCACCGGCGACCACCAGGCTGTATAGCTGGATGGGCGGCGCAGAGTGCGGCACGCGGGCCAGCGCCTCTTCCAGCAGCCTGCCCTGGTTGAGCAGGGCCAGGTCCAGCGGGTCGGGGAGCAACGTGCCCTTGTGGTCGCGCACGCGCACGCCGTTGACCCAGAAGCCGCTTTCGACCTTGCCACTGGCCAGGGTCAGTTTGCCCTGGCCTTGGTAGGCATCGTTGTCGAAGCCGCCCACGTACTTGCTGCCGTCGGGCAATTGCAGGCTGCCGTGGCCGGACAGGCGCCAGTCAACGAAGCTGCCCTTGTAGTGGCTACCGTCGCTGCCAAGCAGTTCGCCTTCGCCGAGCAGCGAACCGTCCTTGAATTCACCGATCCACACATCGCCGTCGGCGTTCTCGTAGCGGCCCCGGCCTTCCAGGCGGTTGTCCTTGAATTCGCCAATGTACTGCTCACCGTCGACGCTGTCGTAGGTGCCACTGCCCTGCAGCAGGCCGTCGACGAAGCGGCCGCTGAACTGGTTGCCGCTGGCATCGCTGCGCACGCCGGCCCCATTGGGCTTGCCCTTGGCGAACAGGCCTTGGTAGCGGCTGCCGTCGGCCAGTTCGAGCTCGCCCGCGCCCTCGTACTGGTCGTCCTTGAACTGGCCGCGGTAGGTCTGGTCGGCCTGCTTGAGCGTACCTTCGCCGTCGCGGCGGCCGTGGCTGAAGGTGCCGGCATAATGGCTGCCTGGGGTGGTCAGGTCGCCCAGGCCCTGGAACAGGCCAGCGGCGAACTGGCCGCGATAGACCTCGCCGTTGCTGCCGTGCCACTCGCCCGGGCCGTGCCACTGGCCGTCCTTGAAACCGCCGGCGTACCAGCTGCCGTTGGGGTAATCGATGCGCCCCTCGCCCTGCAACAGGCCGTCCACCACCTGGCCCCGATAACGCCCGCCATCGGGCAGGCGCGCGTCCGGTGGCGACAGCGCTTCGCCATCACCACAGGCGGCGAGCATCAAGGTCAGGGCGATTGGCAGCAGAGGACGCATGGCGGAATCCGGGCAAAAGGTCTGCCGAGTATGCCGCAGAATGGGGCCGATGAGACAGCCATGACAGGGGCCGCGTGGCGGCCCCGGGAACGCTCAGACGAAGCAGAGTGAAAGCGGCTCGGCGATGTAGGCAGGTTTCGCTTCGCCCTCGATCTCCAGGGTCACGGTGGCCTTCAGCAACCACTGCCCAGGCTTCTTCTCGGTCACTTCGCCCAGGTCCACCTTCAGCCGCACGTTGCTGTCGACTTTGACCGGCTGAATGAAGCGCACGCTGTCCAGCCCGTAGTTGACCACCATCTTCAGGCCCTCAGGCAGCACCAGAATGTCTTCCATCAGCTTCGGGATCAGCGACAAGGTCAGAAAACCATGGGCGATGGTGCTGCCAAAGGGCGTCTTGGCGGCCTTTTCCGGGTCGACATGGATGAACTGGAAATCGCCGGTGGCCTCGGCGAACAGGTTGATGCGTTGCTGGTCGATCTTCAGCCATTCGGAACGTCCCAGTTCCTTTCCAACGTACTGCGCAAGCTCGGTAACCGGTACATAGGGCATCGCGACTCTCCAAGGTTGTCATTTGGTACGAAGGTGCAAGATCAGCACGGTGAACAGTGAGAGTCAAGTTGCCAGCACCCAGGCGAATAGCCGCTTATAGCCGGCAGCATGCTTATAATGGCCGGCATGCTCGAAGGAGATCCTTATGCTGTTGCGTGGTTTGACCTGGCTGGTGCTGTTTCAGCTGCTGGGTACGGCGATCAACCATCTGATCGTACCGATTCTGCCTGGGCCGATCATTGGCCTGTTACTGCTGTTGATCTACCTCATGGCCCGCGGTGAGGTCGGCAAGCCGCTGAACGAAGCGGCCAGCAGCTTATTGCGCTACCTGCCGCTGCTGCTGGTACCGCCTGCGGTGGGGGTGATGGTGTATGCCAAGGACATCGCGGCAGACTTTTGGGCCATTGCCGGGGCGCTGCTGATCTCCTGCCTGCTGACCTTGGTGTTTGTCGGTGTGCTGATGCAGAGGCTGATGCACCGTCAGGGCAAGCGCGAGGAACAGCCATGAACCTCGATTGGCAAGGCGCCCTCGATGCGGTTGTTCACCATCCACTCTTCGGCATCGGCATCACGCTGGGTGCCTACCAGATTGTGCTGGCAGCCTATGAGAAGACGCGCTGGATTTTCCTTCAGCCGGTACTGGTGTCGATGGTACTGGTGATCGGGGTGTTGCTGGCCTGCGGCATCGATTACCGCGAGTACCGCAAAAGTACCGAGATCATGAACATCCTCCTCGGCCCCGCCACGGTGGCCTTGGCCGTGCCGCTCTACCTCAACCTGCGGCGCATCCGTCAGCTGTTCTGGCCGACATTTACTACGCTGGTAATCGGGGGCCTGTTCGCCACGGTCTGCTGCCTGGTGCTGGGCTGGTGGTTCGGCGCCGAACACATGATCCTGATGACCATGGCACCCAAGTCGGTCACGTCGCCGATCGCCATGTTGGTGGCCGAGCAGATTGGTGGAGTTGCGGCCCTGGCGGCGGTATTCGTACTGATAACCGGTGTTATCGGGGCCATTTTTGGCCCGGCGCTGTTGAGCCGCTTTGGTGTACACAGCCCCGAGGCGCGCGGTATGTCGTTAGGTGTGACGGCCCATGCCGTGGGCACCTCGGTGGCCCTGCAGGAAAGTGACGAGTGCGGCGCGTTTGCCGCGCTGGCGATGAGCCTGATGGGGGTGGCCACGGCGGTGTTCCTGCCGTTGGCGGTCAGCCTGGTGGCTTGAGGAGTTGTGATGACGCTACCGCTGTTTCCCCTCAATACCGTGCTGTTTCCCGGGTGCCTGCTGGATTTGCAGATCTTCGAGGCGCGCTACCTGGACATGATCAGCCGCTGCATGAAGCAAGGCACCGGCTTTGGCGTGGTGTGCATTGTCGAAGGCGAGCAGGTCGGCAAGGCGCCGCCTGTGGTGGCGTCAATCGGCTGCGAGGCGCTGATTCGTGATTTCGTCCAGCAGGACAATGGCCTGCTGGGCATCCGTGTGGAGGGTGTGCGGCGCTTCGAATTGAGCCAGACCGAGGTGCAGAAGGATCAGCTGCTGCTCGGCGAAGTGCATTGGCTGCCGGAGCAGGCAGATAGCCCGCTGACCGACCAGGATGACGACCTGCTGGCTTTGCTGGTGGCGTTGGGCGAGCACCCGATGGTCGAGGCGCTCGACATGCCCCGGGAGGTCGATGGGCGCCAGGCGCTGGCCAACCAGTTGGCCTATCTGCTGCCCTTCATGGAGGAGGACAAGCTGGACCTGCTGGCGCTCGACTCGCCGTCGGAGCGGCTGGCCGAGATCCAGAAGCTGCTGGAGCGGATTCAAGGCGAATTGTTTGCCTGATTGATATGTGCTGCTTGTACCGGCCTCTTCGCGGGGCAAGCCCGCTCCCACCGGTTGGATTGGTGTCCAACTTCTTGGGGGCAGTCCACTGGTGTGGGAGCGGGCTTGCCCCGCGAAGAGGCCGATACAGGCGCCATCAATACTGGTAACGCTCCAGCGCATGCGGCAGCGCATGCATGGCAAAGAACGCCAGTAGCGCTACACACGCCGGCACCACCAGCCACCACACCCGCAGCGGCAGTGCATTGAGCGGCTGGCGGTGCTGCACCAGCGTCAGGCTCACTGCGCACACGCAGCAGGCCAGCAAGGCGCCCGCCAGAATGTCGGTCGGCCAGTGCGCCCCCAGGTAAACCCGCGACAAGGCAATGGCCAGTGCTGGAATGCACCCCAGCAATATCCACGTCAGGCGCATGCGCGGCGGTTGCCCGCGCCCAGCCAGCACCGCCATCACCAGAAAAAACGCAAATGACGCCGAACTGTGCCCGCTGGGCATGCTGTAGCTGGTCAACGGGTCGGTCAGCACCTCCGGCCGTGCTCGCGCAAACAGCCATTTAAGCGAACCGTTGGCGATCGCCGTGCCCATCAGCGCACCCCCGGCGAACAGCGCATGGCGCCACTGACGGGCCAGCAGCAGCAGGCCGGTGAGCAACCCACCGAGGAAGAACTGGGTTCGGAAATCACCCAGGCGGGTCACCAGCACCACGGTACCGTCGATGGCCTGGCTGCGATGCTCCTGCACCAGGGTCATCACGCCCTGGTCGAACTCGTGCAGGAACGGCCAGCCCAGAAACACCCCTGCCAACGCCAGGAAGCTCAGCCCGGCGATCAGCCGCGTGCCGTGGCGCTGGTCACGGATGCTGCTGTTCAGGCTCAAGCCGATCAGCACCGCAAGGGTGCCGGCGATAATGCCTGCGTCCAGCCAGAACCCTTCTGGCAAAGGCAGGCGCATGGCCGCGCCAGTGGCCCAACCGGGCAACAGGTAAGCGACCGACCAGCCCGCACCGGCCAGCAGGCTGACCGCGATGAAGCGCGGCAGGGGCATGTCGAACATGCCCGCGACCATGGGCAGCATCGGCCGCAGTGGGCCGATGAATCGGCCCACCAGCAGGCTGGCGATGCCGTAACGCTGGAAGTAGGTTTCAGCGCTGCCAATCCATTCCGGGTGGTGGCGCAGCAGCGGCAAGCGCCGGATGTTCTGGTGGAAGTACTTGCCTATCGTGTACGACAGGGCATCGCCGAGCAGGCCACCAAGGAACCCCAGCAGCAAGGTTTCGCCGAGTGAAAAGGTACCGCTGCCGGCCAGCACCGCCACGGCGAACAGCAACACCGTGCCCGGCACGATGATGCCGGCAATGGCCAGGCACTCGATGCAGGCCACCAGGAAAATCGCCACACCAAGCCACTGCGGGTTGGCGCTGAGCCAGCCGGTCAGGCTGTCGAGCCATTGGCCCATGTTTCAGCTTCCTTGTTCGAGAATGAAAAAGTCTTGCCCTTCGACTTGGCCCCGGCGTAGCGGGTTCCGCGTACAAAAGCGGGCGTATTCGGCGTCGACGAAACGGTACGGCAGGTGCTCGTCGCGGCCATGCGGGATGCCCAGGCGCGTAGTCTGGATGATCCGTGGCACGTCGATAGCGCAATCTTCGACGTACAGGCGTTCAGGGTCGAAGCGCTGGGCATCCCACTGCGGCACCTTCAGGCCCAGCGCCCGGCACAACAGGGTCTGGCCGGCGCACAGGCGCTCGGCAGGGCGCAGGTTGCCGCTGGCGTCGGGGTTGTTCACCTGCATCTGCGCCAGGCTGTTGGCATCGGAGATGGCGTCCACCCACGGGAAGGCGGATTTGATCAGCACGGCGTTGCCAGGGCCGTGGGCGCTGAAGTTCAGCGAATCGCCACCCCGGGCGTAGTACATGTAGATGTGCCCGCCATCGAGGAACAGCGCCTTGCGTTTCTCCGTATAGCCCAACGACGCGTGGCTGCCCTTGTCGCTGAGGTAATAGGCCTCGGTCTCGATGATCCGCGCGGCCAGCCACAGGTCGCCATGGCGATGGCGGATGACCTTGCCCAGCAGGGCCCTGGCCAGGGTCTGGGCGTCACGGTCGAAGAAACTGTCGGGCAGAGCGCGGGCAGGGCAGGGGGTGGTATCTGGCATGCTGGCGATTCGTCGTGGTGAAGGCGCGGATGATAGCAACGAATGGCTTAATCGAGGCTGAACCAAGACACTTCGATAAGTGCCGTTACATCTTTCCTACAGATTCTCGTCGGCCATTTTCTACCATCCGCCACCCGCCGCTGGGCGTATACCTGCGCGACAGTTATAATCAGCCGATTTCCCCTTCGCCAAGACACCGAACCCATGACTGAGTCCGTTCTTGACTATATGACCCGTTTGGGTCGCGCCGCTCGCCAGGCCTCCCGGGTGATCGCGCGTGCCAGCACCGCGCAGAAAAACCGCGCCCTGCAGGCCGCCGCCAATGCCTTGGACGCTGCGCGTGCCGAGCTTACCGCAGCCAACGAACTGGATTTGGCCGCCGGCCGTGCCAATGGCCTGGAGCCAGCGCTGCTCGACCGTCTGGCCCTGACCCCGGCGCGCATCGACGGCATGATCACCGGCCTGCGCCAGGTGGCCAGCCTGCCAGACCCGGTCGGCGCCATCCGCGACATGAGCTATCGCCCGTCGGGCATCCAGGTCGGCAAGATGCGCGTGCCACTGGGGGTGATCGGGATCATCTACGAGTCGCGCCCGAACGTGACCATCGATGCCGCCAGCCTGTGCCTGAAGTCGGGCAACGCCACCATCCTGCGTGGCGGCTCCGAGGCCATCCACTCCAACCGTGCCATCGCCACCTGCATTCAGCGTGGCCTGGCCGAGGCCGGCCTGCCGGCTGCGGTGGTGCAAGTGGTCGAGACCACCGACCGTGAGGCAGTAGGCGCGCTGATCAGCATGCCCGAGTTCGTCGATGTCATCGTCCCGCGCGGTGGCCGTGGCCTGATCGAGCGCATCAGCCGCGATGCCCGCGTGCCGGTGATCAAGCACCTGGACGGCATCTGCCATGTCTACGTTGCCGAACACGCCGACCTGGACAAGGCCTGGCGCGTTGCTTTCAACGCCAAGACCTACCGCTATGGTATTTGCGGCGCCATGGAAACCCTGCTGGTCGACCAGCGCGTGGCCGAAGGCTTCCTGCCGGAAATGGCCCGGCGCTTCCAGGAAAAGGGCGTGGAACTGCGTGGTTGCGAGCGTACCCGTGCATTGGTCGATGCCAAGCCCGCCAGTGAAGACGACTGGCACACCGAGTACCTCGACGCCATCCTGTCGATTCGTGTGGTCGACGGCCTGGACCAGGCCATCGAGCACATCAACCACTATGGCTCGCACCATACCGATTCGATCATCACCGAACACCAGGGCCAGGCCCGTCAGTTCATGGCCGAGGTCGACTCGGCATCGGTGATGCTCAATACCCCCACCTGCTTTGCCGATGGCTTCGAATACGGCTTGGGTGCGGAAATCGGCATTTCCACCGACAAGCTGCACGCCCGCGGCCCGGTTGGCCTCGAAGGCCTGACCTGCGAGAAGTACGTGGTGATCGGTGACGGCCAGCTGCGTGGCCAGGAGTCCTGCTGAGTTGAGCAAGGCCCAGGCAGTCCGGCGCATCGGCATTCTTGGCGGTACGTTCGACCCCGTGCACATCGGCCACCTGCGCAGCGCGCTGGAAGTGGCCGAGTACATGGCGCTCGACGAGCTGCGCCTGTTGCCCAATGCCCGCCCGCCGCACCGCGACACTCCGCAGGTGTCGGCACAGGATCGCCTGGCCATGGTGCGCGAGGCGGTGCAGGGCGTCGAACGCCTGAGCGTGGATGCCCGCGAGCTGGAGCGAGACAAACCGTCGTATACCATCGACACGCTGGAATCGATCCGCGCCGAACTGGGCGCCAACGACCAGCTGTACTTGCTGTTGGGCTGGGACGCCTTCTGTGGCCTGCCTGGCTGGCATCGATGGGAAGAACTGCTGCAACACTGTCACATCCTGGTGCTGCAACGCCCGGATGCGGACGTAGAACCCCCTGACGAGCTGCGCAACCTGCTGGCTGCGCGCTCCGAGAGCGATCCCACCGCCATGTCCGGCCCGGCGGGGAATATTTCGTTCGTCTGGCAGACGCCGCTTGCGGTGTCGGCTACACAGATCCGACAGCTGCTGGCCAGCGGCAGATCGGTGAGGTTCCTGGTGCCGGACGCCGTACTGGCCTACATCGAGGCACACGAACTGTATCGTGTGCCTAACTGACGGCGCCCCGTGGGCGCCTCATCCAACGAGTTGAACGAGTTTTATATGAGCAAGCAGAAAACCAATGGCATCAGCGGCGAAGCACTGGTCAAGCTGACCATCAGCGCTCTGGAAGACGTCAAGGCCCAGGACATCCAGGTCATCGACGTGCGCGAAAAGCACAGCCTGACCGACTACATGATCATTGCCACCGGTACCTCCAACCGCCAGATCAACGCGATGCTGGAAAAGGTCCGTGAAGCGGTGAAGAAAGAAGGCGCACAGCCGCTGGGCGAAGAAGGCAAAGGCGACAGCGACTGGGTGCTGCTGGACCTGAACGACGTCATCGTGCACATGATGACCGCCGCTGCCCGCCAGTTCTACGATCTGGAGCGCCTGTGGCTGGGTGCCGAGCAGAGCCGTGCCGCCGATGCCAAGCACCACAGCCCGGAAAACGCCAGCGACTACTTCACCGACAAGCTCAAAGACCGGGAATAAGGAAGCGTCGTGCGTCTGCGCCTGATCGCGGTCGGCTCGCGCATGCCCAAGTGGGTCGAGGAAGGCTGGCATGAATATGCCAAGCGCCTGCCCCAGGAGCTGTCGCTTGAGCTGGTGGAAATCCCGCTGAACACCCGTGGCAAGAATGCCGACGTCGCCCGCCTGATTCGTCAGGAGGGTGAGGCCATGCTGAGCAAAGTTCAGCCTGGGGAACGCATTGTCACCCTCGAGGTCCATGGCAAGCCCTGGAGTACCGAGCAGCTGGCGACCGAGCTGGACCGCTGGCGCCTGGACTCGCGCACGGTGAATTTGATGGTGGGCGGCCCGGAAGGGCTGGCGCCTGAGGTCTGCGCGCGCGCCGAGCAGCGCTGGTCGCTGTCGCCGCTTACCTTGCCGCACCCGTTGGTAAGGATACTCATCGGCGAGCAGATCTATCGCGCCTGGACTGTATTGTCCGGGCACCCTTACCACAAATGAGCCTGTAAGCAGTCCGATGTCGCAGCCGATCCGTCTCAAGGACCACGAGAAAGACGCCCGCCTGGTGCGTAACCGCGTCGTGGTCGGCGCTGTGGCGATCATGCTGCTTATCTGCGTGCTGATTGCGCGGCTGTATTACCTGCAGATCATCCAATACGACTATCACTCGACGCTGTCGGAGAACAACCGGGTGCACGTGCAGCCGATCCCGCCCACGCGCGGGCTGATCTTCGACCGCAACGGGGTGATCATCGCCGATAACCGGCCCAGCTTCAGCCTGTCCATGACCCGTGAACGTGCGGGTAACTGGCAGGAAGTGTTGGACAATATCGTCGAAGTGCTGGAGCTCACGCCAGACGACCGCGCGCTCTTCGAAAAACGCATGCGGCAGGGGCGGCGGCCATTCGAGCCGGTGCCGATCCTGTTCGAGCTGAATGAGGAGCAGATCGCCCGCGTGGCGGTCAACCAGTTCCGCCTGCCCGGGGTGGAGGTGGTCGCCCAGTTGGTCCGGCACTACCCGCAGGGTGCGCATTTTGCCCACTCGGTGGGCTATGTGGGGCGCATCAACGAGAAAGAGCTGAAAGTGCTCGACCCGGTGAACTACAGCGGCACGCACCACATCGGCAAGACCGGTATCGAGCGTTTCTACGAAGACGACCTGCATGGCCAGGTCGGCTATGAAGAAGTCGAGACCAATGCCCGCGGCCGCGTGTTGCGGGTGCTCAAGCGCACCGACCCGAAGCCCGGCAAGGACATCGTGCTGAGCCTCGACATCAAGCTGCAGGAAGCCGCAGAGGCCGCCCTGGGTGGCCGCCGTGGTGCAGTGGTGGCGCTCGACCCGCGCACCGGCGAGGTGCTGGCGATGGTCAGCCAGCCAAGCTTCGACCCCAACCTGTTCGTCACCGGCATCGGCTTCAAGGCTTATGCCGAGTTGCGTGACTCGATTGACCGGCCGCTGTTCAACCGGGTGTTGCGCGGGCTGTATCCGCCAGGCTCGACCATCAAGCCAGCGGTGGCCATCGCCGGCCTGGACAGTGGTGTGGTCAACGCCGGGAGCCGGGTGTTCGACCCGGGCTATTACCAGTTGCCCAACTACGACCACAAATACCGTAACTGGAACCGCAGCGGTGATGGCTGGGTCGACCTGGACACCGCGATCATGCGCTCCAATGACACCTACTTCTACGATCTTGCCCACAAGATGGGTATTGATCGGCTGTCCGGCTACATGAACAAGTTCGGCATCGGCCAGAAGGTCGCGCTCGACATGTTCGAAGAGTCGGCCGGGCTGATGCCATCGCGCGAATGGAAGCGTGCCACCCGCCGCCAGGCATGGTTCCCGGGTGAAACGCTGATCCTCGGTATCGGCCAGGGCTACATGCAGGCCACGCCCTTGCAGCTGGCCCAGGCCACTGCGCTGATCGCCAACAAAGGCGTGTGGAACCGCCCGCACCTGGCCAGGACCATCGAAGGCCAGCCCCCGGTGGACCCGAACCCCATGGAAAACATCGTGCTGCGTGACAAGTCCGATTGGGCCAAGGTCACCCACGGCATGGAGCAGGTGATGCACAACGCCCGTGGTACCGCGCGCAAGGCTGCGGCCGGCGCGCAATACCGCATCGCCGGCAAGAGCGGTACCGCCCAGGTGGTGGCGATCAAGCAAGGCGAGAAGTACGACCGCAACAAACTTCAGGAGCGCCACCGCGACCACGCGTTGTTCGTCGCCTTCGCCCCGGCCGACGATCCGAAGATCGTTGTCTCGGTGATGGTCGAGAACGGCGAGTCCGGCTCCGGCGTTGCCGCACCCGTGGTGCGGCAGATCATGGACGCCTGGCTGCTCGACGAGCATGGCCGGCTGAAGTCCGAGTTCGCTCCTGCCACCGTCGCCCAGGAAACGGCCCCGTGATGAACAATTTCGATCGCATGCTCTCCAGCGAGGACGTGATGCGTCGACGCGCCAGCTTCCTGCAGCGCATCCACATCGACGGCCCCTTGCTGGTCATCCTGCTGACCCTCGCGGCCGGCAGCCTGTTCGTGCTCTATTCGGCCAGCGGCAAAAACTGGGACCTGTTGCTCAAGCAGGCCACCTCGTTCGGCCTCGGCCTGGTGTCGATGTTCGTCATCGCCCAGCTCGAACCGCGCTTCATGGCCCGCTGGGTGCCGCTTGCGTACCTTGCCGGGGTATTGCTGCTGGTCGTGGTGGACGTCATGGGCCATAACGCCATGGGCGCTACACGCTGGATCAACATCCCCGGGGTGATCCGCTTCCAGCCCTCGGAGTTCATGAAGATCATCATGCCGGCGACCATCGCCTGGTACCTGTCCAAGCGCACCTTGCCGCCGCAGCTCAAGCACGTGGCAATCAGCCTGGTGCTGATCGGCGTGCCGTTCATTCTCATCGTCCGCCAGCCGGACCTGGGCACGGCGCTGCTGATTCTGGCGTCGGGTGCGTTCGTGCTGTTCATGGGCGGGCTGCGCTGGCGCTGGATCCTCAGCGTGCTGGCGGCGGCAGTGCCGGTGGCGGTGGCCATGTGGTTCTTCGTCATGCACGACTACCAGAAGCAGCGGGTACTGACCTTCCTCGACCCGGAAAGCGACCCGCTGGGCACCGGTTGGAACATCATCCAGTCCAAGGCGGCAATCGGCTCTGGCGGGGTGTTCGGCAAGGGCTGGCTGCTGGGCACCCAGTCGCACCTGGACTTCCTTCCGGAAAGCCACACCGACTTCATCATCGCCGTGCTCGGCGAGGAATTCGGCCTGGTCGGCATCTGCCTGCTGCTGATTGTCTACCTGCTGCTGATTGGCCGCGGCCTGATGATCACCGCGCAAGCGCAGACCCTGTTCGGCAAGCTGCTGGCAGGCAGCCTGACCATGACTTTCTTTGTATATGTGTTCGTCAATATCGGTATGGTCAGCGGCCTTCTGCCCGTGGTGGGCGTGCCGCTGCCCTTCATTAGTTATGGCGGAACTTCGTTGGTGACGCTGCTGTCAGCGTTTGGCGTTCTCATGTCGATCCACACGCACCGCAAATGGATCGCCCAGGTTTGAATAAGGTGAAGAATTTCATGCAAGCAGTGCGTAACTGGGCTGCCCGTTGTGCGCCGTGGATCGGTGCGGTGGGCCTGTTCGGCGCTGTCCAGCAGGCTCACGCCGGTGATTATGACGGCTCGCCGCAAGTGGCCGAGTTCGTCGGCGAAATGAGCCGCGACTACGGCTTTGCCAGCGAGCAGTTGATGGGCGTGTTCCGCGAGGTCCAACGCAAGCAATCGATCCTCGACGCCATTTCGCGTCCGGCCGAACGGGTAAAACCGTGGAAGGAATACCGGCCGATGTTCATCACCGACGCGCGCATCGCCCGCGGTGTGGACTTCTGGCGCCAGCACGAAGCGGTGCTGGCCCGCGCCGAGCAGGCCTACGGCGTACCGGCGCAATACATTGTCGCGATCATCGGGGTGGAAACCTTCTTCGGTCGAAACACGGGCAATTACCGGGTGATCGACGCGCTGTCGACCCTGGGCTTCGACTACCCGCCGCGTGCCGAATTCTTCCGCAAGGAACTGCGCGAGTACCTGCTGCTGGCGCGCGACGAGCAGCTTGACCCGCTGACCCTCAAAGGTTCTTACGCCGGGGCCATGGGCCTGCCGCAGTTCATGCCGAGCAGTTTCCGCAACTACGCGGTGGACTTCGACGGCGACGGCCACATCAATATCTGGAACAACCCGGACGATGCCATCGGCAGCGTCGCCAGCTATTTCCAGCGCCATGGCTGGGTAGCCGGGCAGGGCGTGGTCAGCCGCGCCCAGGTCACTGGCAACCGGGCCGACGAAGGCCTGACCACCGGCATCGAGCCGGTGAAGACCGTCGGGGAGTTGCGAGCGCTGGGCTGGTCGAGCCATGATGCGCTGCGCGATGATCTGCCGGTTACCGCCTTCCGCCTGGAGGGCGACAACGGCCCGGAATACTGGATGGGCCTGAAGAACTTCTACGCGATCACTCGCTACAACCGCAGCGTGATGTATGCCATGGCGGTGCATCAGCTCGCGCAACAGCTGGTCCAAGTACGGGGCGTCAAGTAATGCGCGCAATCATCTCTGCCAATAGCTTCAAGCTGCTGACCTGCATGGCGGTCGGCATGTTGCTGGTCAGCTGCTCTTCCAGTCGCCCGACCACCCCTAAGCAAAGCGGCAATACCGTCCGTGCTCAGCCCGGGCTGGACATCAACCGTGCCCACAAGGACGGTGCGCCCTGGTGGGACGTGGATGTGAACAAGATCCCCGACGCCACACCGACCGTGCATACCGGCAATTACAAGGCCAACCCGTACACGGTGCTGGGCAAGACCTACTACCCGATGCAGGACTCGCGCAACTACCGCGCCGAGGGCACGGCGTCGTGGTACGGCACCAAGTTCCACGGGCAGAACACTGCCAATGGCGAGCTGTACGACCTGTATGGCATGAGCGCAGCGCACAAGACCCTGCCACTGCCGGCCTACGTGCGGGTGACCAACCTGGCCAACGGGCGCAGCGTGGTGCTGCGGGTCAATGACCGCGGCCCGTTCTATTCCGACCGCATCATCGACTTGTCCTACGCGGCGGCGAAGAAGCTCGGCTATGCCGAGATCGGCACCGCGCACGTACGGGTCGAAGGTATCGACCCGCAACAATGGTGGGCCCAGAAAGGCCAGCAACCGCCGTTGATGCTCAAGGAACCTCAGGCCGCCCAACCCCAGGCGATTGCCGCCAACACCGGGCGCGTCGAGCAATGGACACCGCCGCCGCAGCAGCACGCAGCGCCAGTGGTGCCGGTGCAGGTCGGGGGCAACAATGTGCCAGCGGGCAGCGGGGGCAACTTCCTGCAGGTGGGCGCCTTTGCCAACCCGGACGCCGCCGAGTTGCTGCGTTCGAAACTGAGCACCATGGTCAGTGCACCGGTGTTCATCAGCTCCATCGTGCGCAACCAGCAGACCCTGCACCGCGTACGCCTGGGGCCGATCAACAGCCAGGGCGAGATCCAGCAGGCGCAGGACAGCATTCGCCTGGCGAACCTTGGCCAGGCCAAGTTGGTCACAGCTGACTGACCTGTCTGTTTTGTCATGAATTGCCGGGCGCGGGCATGTACAATGTCCGCTTTTGCCCGCAGCGACATAAAGCCGCACTTTGCAGGCTCGGCCCAAGGCCGCAAAAACTAGACTGACTGGCGCTGGGCACACGACGTGGCCCAGGGAACATCTCAGACCATTAGCGATTTTCGAGAGACGGATGAACATCACCAACCTTGCCAAACGACTTTGCCTGCCTGTACTGCTGCTGATCACGCCTGTCGCCTTCGCGGCAGAGCAGATGATGCCTGCACCTCCGCAATTGGCAGCCAAGTCCTACGTACTCATGGACGCGTCCAGCGGCAACGTGCTGGTCGAGAACAATGGTGACGAGCGCCTGCCGCCGGCCAGCCTGACCAAGCTGATGACCGCCTACATCGCCACCCTGGACATCCGCCGTGGCCAGATCGGCGAGAACGACCCGGTTACCGTCAGCGAAAACGCCTGGCGTACCGGCGGCTCGCGCATGTTCATCAAGGTTGGCAGCCAGGTGACCGTCAGCGACCTGCTGCACGGCATCATCATCCAGTCGGGCAACGATGCATCGGTCGCCCTGGCCGAGCACATCGCCGGCAGTGAAGACGCCTTTGCCGACATGATGAACAAGACTGCCGCCGACCTGGGCATGTCCAACAGCCACTTCATGAACCCCACCGGCCTGCCGAACCCTGAGCATTACTCCTCGGCCCACGACATGGCCTCGCTGGCGCGCGCGATCATCAACGTCGACCCGGCGCACTACGCGATCTACTCGCAGAAAGAGTTCTTCTGGAACAACATCAAGCAGCCGAACCGCAACCTGCTGCTGTGGCGTGACAAGACGGTCGATGGCCTGAAAACCGGCCACACCGACGAAGCCGGCTACTGCATGGTCGCTTCGGCCGTGCGTGACGGCCAGCGCCTGATCGCCGTGGTGTTCGGCACCAACAGCGAACAATCGCGTGCTGCCGAGACCCAGAAGCTGCTGACCTACGGTTTCCGCTTCTTCGAAACCCAGACCTTCTACCAGAAGGGCACCGAGCTGGCGCAGGCTCCGGTCTGGAAAGGCGCCACCAGCATCGTAAAGGCTGGCCTGGCTGACGACCTGACCATGACTATGCCTAAAGGCCAATTGAAGCGCCTGCAGGCTTCGATGACCATGAACCCGCAGCTCACCGCACCGATCGCCAAAGGTGACGTGATCGGCAAAGTGGAAGTCAAACTGGATGAGAACGTGGTTCACAGCGCCGACCTGATCGCCCTCGATGGCGTTGAGGAAGGTGGTTTCATCCGTCGTATGTGGGATAGCATCCGTCTATTCTTCTACGGGTTGTTCAACTGATAACGTGACCTGCCACGCCCCCGCTGATCGTTGCGGGGGCGTTGTTGTTGCCACGGCTTACGAGGCCGTTTCCGCCATGAGCGAACCTGACGTCAAGTCGCACAAAATCGAATTCCCTTGCGCCGATTACCCCATCAAGGTCATCGGCGATACCGTTGTCGGCTTCAAGGACACGGTGATCGAGATTCTCAGCAAGCACGCCAAGGTCGACCTTGCCACGCTGGCCGAGCGCCAGAGCAAGGAAGGCAAGTACACCACTGTGCAGCTGCACATCGTTGCCACCAGCGAAGACCAGCTGCACGACATCAACAGCGCCCTGCGCGCGACCGGCATCGTGAAAATGGTGCTTTGATGTCCCTTTGTCTCGGTTTTCGCGATCTTGGCCTGCAGCCCTATGAACCGGTGCTGCAAGCCATGCGTCGCTTCACCGAGCAGCGTAGCCCCGACAGCCAGGACGAAATCTGGCTGGTCGAGCACCCCGCGGTCTTCACCCAGGGCCAGGCCGGCAAGGCCGAGCACCTGCTGGTGCCGGGCGACATCCCGGTGGTGCAGACCGACCGTGGCGGCCAGGTGACCTACCACGGCCCCGGGCAACTGGTGGCCTACCTGTTGCTGGACGTGCGCCGCCTGGGCTTTGGCGTGCGCGAACTGGTCAGCCGCATCGAGCAGACACTGATCGAGCTGCTCGCCAGCTACGGTGTCACTGCTGCGGCCAAGCCCGATGCGCCGGGTGTCTATGTCGATGGAGCGAAAATCGCCTCCCTCGGCCTGCGAATCCGCAACGGCCGTTGCTTCCACGGCCTTGCTCTGAATGTGGACATGGACCTTGCTCCATTCCGCCGAATCAACCCCTGTGGGTATGCGGGGCTGGCCATGACCCAGCTGCGTGACCTGGCAGGCCCGATCGAACTCGACGAGGTCAGGACAAGGCTGCGCGGACAGCTGGTCAAGCACCTCGACTATGCTGAGCAGACGACCCTGACGGGCGGAATCGACTGAATATGACAACTGTGCAAGAAGCCGTGCCGAACCTGATACCTACCCAGGATGCCACCCCGCGCCCAGCGCCGAAGAAGGTGGAAGCTGGGGTCAAGCTGCGTGGCGCCGACAAGGTGGCGCGCATCCCGGTGAAGATCATCCCCACCGATGAACTGCCGAAGAAACCCGACTGGATCCGCGTGCGCATCCCGGTATCCCCTGAGGTTGACCGCATCAAGCAGCTGCTGCGCAAGCACAAGCTGCACAGCGTGTGCGAAGAGGCGTCCTGCCCGAACCTGGGCGAATGCTTCTCCGGTGGCACCGCGACCTTCATGATCATGGGTGACATCTGCACCCGTCGCTGCCCGTTCTGCGACGTCGGCCACGGCCGACCGAAGCCACTGGACGTGGACGAGCCGAAGAACCTGGCCGTGGCCATTGCCGACCTGCGCCTGAAGTACGTGGTGATCACCTCGGTAGACCGCGACGACCTGCGTGACGGGGGTGCCCAGCACTTCGCCGACTGCATCCGCGAAATTCGCGCACTGTCGCCGGGCGTGCAGCTGGAAACCCTGGTGCCGGACTACCGCGGCCGCATGGACGTGGCCTTGGAGATCACCGCGCAAGAGCCGCCGGATGTCTTCAACCACAACCTCGAAACCGTACCGCGCCTGTACAAGGCTGCGCGCCCGGGTTCGGACTACGATTGGTCGCTGGACCTGCTGCAGAAGTTCAAGCAGCTGGTCCCGCACGTGCCGACCAAGTCGGGCCTGATGCTCGGCCTGGGTGAAACCGACGAAGAAGTGATCGAAGTGATGCACCGCATGCGCGAGCATGACATCGACATGCTGACCCTCGGCCAGTACCTGCAGCCTTCGCGCAGCCACTTGCCGGTACAGCGCTTCGTGCACCCGGACACCTTCGCCTGGTTCGCCGAGGAAGGCTACAAGATGGGCTTCAAGAACGTCGCTTCCGGCCCGTTGGTGCGCTCGTCCTACCACGCCGACCAGCAGGCTCACGAAGCCAAGATCAAGCTCTGATCCTGGTTTGAGCTACCCATGCCGATGCGCGCCGAAAGGTGGCATCGGCATTTTTGTTTGTGTGCCATGCGCTGCAAGGAGTTGCGATGAATTGCGCCGAAACCTTTGAATGCCGCCTTCCTGCTGCAGTGCCGGGCAATGCCTGCTTTGCCATCGTCGCCCCAGCCGGCCCAGCCCGGCTGGACGCACAAAAGGCCAGCCAGTGGTTCGCCGAGCGTGGCTACCGCTGCCGTATCTACCCAGGCGTGGAGCAGGCCCAGGGCTACCTGGCAGGCTCCGATCAGCAACGCGTGCAGGACCTGCACGACGCTTTCGCAGACCCGGCGATCGACGCGATCCTGTGCATGCGCGGGGGTTACGGCAGCATGCGCCTGCTCGACAGGCTCGACTTCGACCTGATCCGCCGCAACCCCAAGCCGCTGATCGGCTACAGCGACATTACCGCGTTGCACATGGCCATTTACCGCAAAACCGGTTTGATCACCTTCCACGGGGCCATGCTCAATGCCGACCTGCTCGGCGCCAAGCTCGCGCCGACCGAGTCTTCGCTGGTGGCACAGTTGAGTGGGGCGTTAGCGGCGGGGGATGCGCTTGTTCATCCCGCCGAGTTCCCCTTGAGCAGCGTGGTGCCGGGTGTTGCAAGGGGGCGTCTGCTGGGCGGCAACTTGTCGATCCTGGGCGCTACCATGGGTACGCTGGCGGAAATCGATACGCAGGGCTGCATCCTGTTCATCGAGGACGTCAACGAGCCGCTTTATCGGGTGGACCGCTTGCTTACCCAGCTGCGCCTTGCCGGCAAGCTGGAGGGCGTGAGGGGTGTGCTGGTGGGGGATTTTGCCGGGATTACCGTGGCGGCCTTGACGCCATTGTTGCACGACATCTTCGGGCCGCTGGGTGTGCCGGTGCTGGCCGGCTGGCGCAGTGGGCATTGTGATCCGAATGTGTGTTTGCCTATGGGGGCTGAGGTGGTGCTGGACAGCGAGGCGCAGAGCCTGGTGTTGGCGCAGGATTTGTTCAAGGCTTGAGAAGGTTGGGGCCGCTTTGCGGCCCATCGCCGGCAAGCCAGCTCCTACAAGGCTTGCGTTACGCCTGTGGGAACCGGCTTGCCGGCAACTCCCAGCATTATTGTTGGCGCAAGCTATCGAGCAGCTTGTGCGTCGGGTACCCATCCGCTGGCCAGCCCAGCCCCTGCTGCGCATTGCGGATGGCTTTGCGGGTATTGGCGCCGATGATGCCATCCGGGTTGCCTGCCTGGTGCCCGCTGGCGTTCAGCAGGTTCTGCAACTCCATGCGCTCGCTGCGGCTCAGCGGCAGGTCTTCCTTCGGCCAGCTGCCGGCAATGAAGCCCCAGCCCGAGAAGCGGTCCCCCAGCAAGCTCACCGCCAGGGCATAGGACGACGAGTTGTTGTACTTGAGGATGGCGCGGAAGTTGTCCAGCACCAGGAACGCCGGGCCACGGGCGCCTGCCGGCAGCAGCAGTGCAGCAGAGAGCTGGTTGCTATTGGCGGGCAGCTGCGTGCCTGCCGGTAGCTTCACACCCATCTGCAGCCATTCGCTGACAGGCTTGCGCAGCGAGCCGTCGGCCAGCCAGTAGTCGAAACCTGCCGGTACCTGTACCTCGAAGCCCCAAGGCTGACCGCGTTTCCAGCCGGAGCTCTGCAGGTAGTGGGCCGTGGACGCCAGGGCGTCCGGCGTGCTGTTCCAGATGTCGCGACGGCCATCGCCGTCGAAGTCCACCGCATGGGTGTTGTAGGTGGTCGGGATGAACTGGGTCTGGCCCATGGCGCCGGCCCACGAGCCACGCATGGCCTCGGGCTGGATATCGCCGTGCTGGATGATCTGCAGGGCGGCGATCAGCTGGTCCTGGGCGAACTGCGGCCGGCGGCCTTCGTAAGCCAGCGTGGCCAGCGAGCGGATCACCGACTTGCTGCCCTGGAACTGGCCGAAATTACTCTCCATGCCCCACACCGAGACCAGAACCTGGCGGTCAACGCCATAACGCTGCTCCAGGCGGGTCAGCAGTTCTGCATTCTGCTCGAGCAGCTTTTTGCCGTTGCGCACGCGCAGCGGCGACAACGCGCCTTCGAGGTACTCCCACACCGGGCGGGTGAATTCGGGCTGGCTGCGGTCGGCCTTGATCACGTCCATGTCCGGCGTGACGCCGAGGAACGCGCGGTCGAAGGTGCTTGCCGAAATGCCGGCTTGCAAGGCTTGTTCACGGAAACCGGCCTGCCACTGTGCAAAGGTTTGCAGCGGCTGGATTTCAGTACTGACGTCGGTTGTGGCGCTGGGCAGGGTGACTGCCGGCGCGGGCTGGGCGGGGGCCAGCGGCAGGGCGTCGGCGGCGGTGGGTTTTTCCGCGCAGGCGACGAGCAGGATGAAGCTGGAGGCCGCGATCAGCTGGCGGGATTTCCAACGAGGGAGAAGACTGAAGAGCATGCACAGATCCAGAATTTCAGGTCAGGTGCCGACCATACCATGCCTGCGCTTTCGATGCTTTCATGCGGCCAAAAAGTAAGAAGCCTCCCAATCTCTCGATTGGAAGGCTTCGCGGCGGTAGCTGCCTTTGCCCTTGTCCGGTTGTTCCTGGCGGCAGCGGAACAGTGGCTGGGCGACGATGGATTTGGCCTTGTTGGGGCCGTGCTTTTTCGGCTTTTTGCTCATGGCGAGGTTCCCGTTGGGGTGGAGTGCGGGTGGACTCTAGGCCTGAAGGGAGGGGAGGGCCAATTGATTGTGTGTATGGCCCTTGGCGCTTACTCGGGAGCCAGCGCCAGGCGCTGGCCGGCCATGAGCAGCGACAGCCGCGAGAGCCCGGTCCACGGCGACCCCTCGGCCTGGCCTTTGATCTGTGCGTCGATACGTTGGGCATCCTGCAGCAACTGTGCCCAGCGCTGCGCCGAAAGGCGCTGCAGGGCTTTGCTGACCAGCGGCCGGCGTTTGTCCCACACCGGTGGGCGGGCCTGGCTGAACGCCTTGTCCAGCGGCACGCCCTGGCTGAACTGCTGCGCCAACCCGGCCAGCAGGCGCAGTTCGCGGGCCAGTGCCCAGAGAATCACCGGTGGTTCCACACCTTCACCGCGCAGGCCTTCGAGCATGCGCAGGGCATGTGCGGCCTCGCCATTGAGGATGGCATCGACCAGGCCGAAGACATCGAAGCGCGCACTGTCGGCAACAGCCGCCTGTACGGTTTCGACGGTGATCTGGTTGCCCTCGGCAAGCAGCTTGAGCTTTTCGATTTCTTGCGCTGCGGCCAGCAGGTTGCCTTCGACCCGCGCGGCGATCAGGTCGACCGCGTCGCGCTGGGCCGACAGACCCGCCTGCGCCAAGCGCTGGTTGATCCACTGCGGCAACTGCTGGGCATCCACCGGCCAGATCTGGATGAACTGACAGTGGGCGCCTTCGATCAAGGCCTTGCCCCACTTGGTTTTCTGCGCGCTGCCATCGAGCTTGGGCAGGCTGACCAGCAGCAAGGTGTCTTCGGCAGGGTTGGCGCAGTACTCCATCAGGGCCGCGGCGCCTTTGTCACCGGGCTTGCCCGAGGGCAGGCGCAGTTCCAGCAGGCGGCGCTGGGCGAACAGCGACAGGCTGGCGCCGGCCTGGAGCAGGGTGCCCCAGTCGAAGTTGGCGTCGGCGCTGAACACCTGGCGCTCGTCGAAACCTTGCTGACGCGCCGTATTACGGATGGCGTCGGCAGCTTCCTGACACAGCAGCGGGTCGTCGCCGCTGACCACGTAGACCGGGGCCAAGGCGCCTTGCAGGTGCTTGTTGAGTTGGGCGGGGGCGAGTTTCATGGGAAACAGGCGGGGCACCGGGGTGCCCCGCGCGGGCTTATTTGCCCGGGATTTCCAGTGGCGACTGCTGCGGCGTTTCCGCCTGCTGACGGCGCGCGGCTTCCAGCGCGTCGGCTTCGGCTTTGGCGCGTTCGTCGGCCTTGCGCTGCAGTTCGTCAAGCTGCGTCGGGGTCAGGTTCTGCAGGCGCGCCATCATCGACTGCACCAGTTCGCGGCGCATTTCCACGCGGGCCTGGCTGGCTTCCTGGTCGGAGCCGGTGATGTTGCCACCGTCACGCACGTAGATCTTGCGCACCTCAACCTTGTCGCTCAGCAGCTCCAGGTTGTTCAGGCCCAGGATGCTGTAGTTGAGGGTGGTGGTCAGCTCGTATTCGGCCGTACGGCTGCCGCCGCTGTAGCTCGCCGAACGCTGGTTTTCCTGTTCGTTGGTCAGCTCCAGGCGATAAGGCGCGCCGGTGTGAACGTTGACGCCGCTACGCTCCAGAGCCTGGCGAAGCTGGACCACGGTCTGGCCGTAGGCGTTGCGCGCGCCGACGTCCATCTCCTTGACGCTGAGTTCGTTGGTGCCGGTGCCGCGCAGCTGGAAACCGCAGGCGCTGAGCATTACGGCCAGGCCCATTACCAGCAGATTGCGTTTGATCATGTTGTAGCTCCCTTGTGGGCCAATACCGCCCACCTGCACTGGCTGCAGGTGGGCGTTGCCATCAGTTGGCGACGATGTTGACCAGCTTGCCCGGTACCACGATGACCTTGCGGATGGTCAGGCCATCGATGAAGCGCAGGACATTTTCGTTGCTGCGGGCGGCGGCTTCGACTTCTTCGCGGCTGGCAGCGGCCGGCATCTCTACCTGGCCACGCAGTTTACCGTTGACCTGGACCACCAGGGTAATGGTGTCCTGCACCAGCGCTTGTTCATCGACGCTTGGCCAGGCGGCATCGATCACCGAGCCTGCGTGGCCCAGTTGCTGCCACAGCTCATGGCTGATGTGCGGGGTGATCGGGGCCAGCAGCAGGGTTACGGCTTCCAGGCCTTCCTGCAGCAGGGCACGGTCTTGCTCGGTGGCCTGCGGGGCCTTCTCCAGCACGTTCATCACGGTCATCACCTGGGCGATGGCGGTGTTGAACTTGTGGTACTGGCCGATATCGGTGCTGGCCTGCTTGATGGCGGCATGTATGGCACGGCGGATGACCTTCTGCTCGTCGCTCAGTGCAGCGGTGTCCAGCTTGCCCGGCAGCCCTTGGCTGACGTGGCCCTGGGCCAGGCGCCAGACCCGGCGCAGGAAGCGGCTGGCACCCTCGACGCCGGAGTCGGACCATTCCAGGCTCATGTCGGGCGGCGAAGCGAACATCATGAACAGGCGGCAGGTGTCGGCGCCGTAGGCTTCGATCATCGACTGCGGGTCGACGCCGTTGTTCTTCGACTTCGACATCTTCTCGGTGCCGCCGATTTCCACTGGCAGGCCGTCGGTCTTCAGGCGTGCGCCAATGATCTTGGCCTTGGCATCGCGCTCGATTTCGACGTCGGCCGGGTTGAACCAGTCCTTGCCGCCATTGCTGGCAACGCGGTAGTAGGTCTCGGCGACCACCATGCCCTGGGTCAGGAGGTTCTTGAAGGGCTCGTTGGAGGTGACCAGGCCTTCATCACGCATCAGCTTGTGGAAGAAACGCGCGTACAGCAGGTGCAGGATCGCGTGCTCGATGCCGCCGATGTACTGATCGACCGGCAGCCAGTGGTTGGCGGCTTTCGGGTCGACCAGGCCCTGGTCATAGTTGGGCGAGGCGTAGCGGGCGAAATACCAGGACGATTCCACGAAGGTGTCCATGGTGTCGGTTTCGCGCTTGGCCGCGGTGCCACATTTAGGGCAGGTGCATGCGTAGAACTCAGGCATGCGCGCCAGTGGCGAACCGGCGCCGTCCGGCACCACGTTCTCGGGCAGGGTGACCGGCAGCTGGTCTTCCGGCACCGGCACGTCGCCGCAGGACGGGCAGTGGATGATCGGGATCGGGCAGCCCCAGTAGCGCTGGCGGCTGATGCCCCAGTCGCGCAGGCGGAACTGGGTGCGCGATTTGCCCAGGTCCTTGCGGATCAGCGCGGCTTCGATGGCGTCGAAGGCGCCGGCGAAGTCCAGGCCGTCGAATTCGCCGGAGTTGATCAACTGGCCATGCTCGCCGTAGGCAGCCTGCCACTCGCTGCTGACTTCATCGCCAGCGCTGGTGCGCACCACGGCCTTGACCGGCAGGTTGTACTTGTGGGCGAACTCGAAATCGCGCTCGTCGTGGGCCGGCACGGCCATCACGGCGCCGTCGCCGTAGTGCATCAGCACGTAGTTGGCGACCCACACTGGCAGCTTCTCGCCGGTCAGCGGGTGCTCGACCAGCAGGGAAGTGGCCATGCCCTTCTTCTCCTGGGTGGCCATGTCGGCTTCGGCCACGCTGCCGCTCTTGCACTCGTCGATGAACGCCTGCAGCGCCGGGTTGCCCTGGGCGGCCTGAGTGGCCAACGGGTGTTCGGCGGCGACGGCAACGTAGGTTGCGCCCATCAGGGTGTCCGGACGGGTAGTGAATACCTTCAGGGTGCCTGCGTGGCCGATGCTCGCCTGGTCGTAAGGGAACTGCACTTCCATGCCGCGCGACTTGCCGATCCAGTTGCGCTGCATGGTCTTGACCTGTTCAGGCCAGCCCGGCAGCTCGTCGAGGCTTTCCAGCAGCTCATCGGCGTAGTCAGTGATGCGGAAGTAGTACATCGGGATTTCGCGCTTTTCGATCAGCGCGCCGGAACGCCAGCCGCGGCCATCGATGACCTGCTCGTTGGCGAGTACGGTCTGGTCGGCCGGGTCCCAGTTCACGGTCCCGTTCTTGCGGTAGATGATGCCTTTTTCGAACAGGCGGGTGAACAGCCACTGTTCCCAGCGGTAGTAGTCCGGCTTGCAGGTGGTGACTTCACGTGCCCAATCGATGGCCAGGCCCAGGCTCTTGAGCTGGGTCTTCATGTAGTCGATGTTTTCGTATGTCCACTTGGCCGGGGCGACGTTGTTTTTCATCGCCGCGTTTTCCGCAGGCATGCCGAAGGCGTCCCAGCCCATCGGCTGCAGGACGTTTTTGCCCAGCATGCGCTGGTAGCGGGCAATCACGTCGCCGATGGTGTAGTTGCGAACGTGGCCCATGTGTAGCTTGCCGCTCGGGTACGGGAACATCGATAGGCAATAGTAGGTGTCTTTGCCTGGCTGTTCGGTAACAGCGAACGACTGTTGCTCGTCCCAGAAATGCTGGGCGGCGGCTTCGATATCACGGGGCGTGTATTGTTCGTGCATGGCTACTTTTGGCTGAGAGAGAAGAGACCTTGTTCCAGGCAGCGGAACCTCGCTGCGGCCGGCACTCCGGTGTCATGAGGGTGAACGCCGTAGCATACAGCAGCGCCGCGCATCGTGGGAAACCCTGATTGCGAATGCCCGCTGGTCGCTGCATCCGGCTGCTTTTCATAGCGCCGCTAAGCTCAGTTGTGGGGGGAGATATTCTTTATCTTCAATGAGGTGAACGGATGGGAGAGACGCAGCTTACCGCAAGCAAACCGGAGCTTTACGAACGCCTGATCGACCGTCTTGGCCTGGCATTGGAAGTTGCCAGGACGTCGGTACGGTTGCGCGACGAGATGCCAGCCGAGCTGGAATTGCGCGGTTTGAGTCATGCAGAGTTCGAAGTGATCAAGGCTTACCTGGAGACGCTTCCGGAACGCCGTAATGCCACTGCCGGTACATACCCACAAGCGGAACCGACATCGGCAAAGATCATCTGGCTCAAGGACAAGAAACGCCCCGCCACGACGGCGAGATCCAGGACGCTGCCGCATCGCTAGCCGTTCAGGCCGCCAGGCGCAGGCCATCGCGCCGGTACTTCACACACACACTTCTCACGATCGGCGCCGGCTACGCACTTGTTGATCGGCGCCGATCCTCTTAGGCTGCACGCCTGCCAAGGAGGTGTGGCCGATGCCGCTTCGATTCTTCATCAAACAATGGTTGATGCCCCCCGGCATCCTGTTCCTGCTGCTACTGGCCGGCTGGTGGCTGCGCAGCCGTCGCCCGCGGTTGGCTGCAACGTGCTTCGTGCTCGGGCTGGGCGGCTTGTGGCTGATGAGCTTGCCGCTGGTGGTACAGCAGGGCGCGCGCCTTCTGGAAACCGAGCCGCCCCTGGCGGTAAGCGAATGGGCAAGCCTGGCCAACCGTGCAGATGCCATTGTGGTACTGGGCGCGGGGCGAGAGCGCGGTGACCCGGCCTGGGGTGGCGATGACCAGCCTACGGCGACGGCCCTGGAGCGCATGCGCTTTGCCGCGCGGCTGGCGAAGGCTTCGGGTTTGCCGGTGCTGACCAGTGGCGGTTTGCACTACGGCACGCCGCCCAGTGAGGCGCGCTTGATGGCCGACAGGCTGCGCGAAGACTTTGCCGTCGAGGTGAAGTGGAAGGAGGAGGCCAGCCGCACCACTTGGGAAAATGCCCGGTTCAGTGCGGACATCCTGCAACCCCTGGGCATTCGCCGGGTGGTGGTGGTGACCCAGGCCTGGCACATGCAGCGCTCGCGGTGGAGCTTCGAGCAGGCGGGGTTCGAGGTGGTGCCAGCGCCGATGGGGTTCCTTGGGCGCGATCATGCCCGGCCGTTTGCCGGGTTGCTGCCGGAAAGCCGTGCGATGTGGCAGAGCGGGCAGTTGCTGAATGAGGTGGTGGGGTTGGTGGGGTATCGGGTGTTCTACTGAATGGTTGGCTGTCAGCACCGGCCTCTTCGCGGGGCGAGCCCGCTCCCACAGGTGCACCACAGTATTCGAATCCGGTGGTATACCTGTGGGAGCGGGCTTGCCCCGCGAAGAGGCCGGTGGAGGCTACATCAGACCGTCTTGGCAATCCGCCCAGCCGCCAGCGCCCACCCAAACAACAGCACACACACCATCGCCAGCGGCCACGAGCGCCATTGCAGGTACGGTGTCAGCTGCTGCATCGGCACCACCTCGCCATACAGCACCGCGCGCTGGAACTGCGGCACCTCGGCAGTGATCCGGCCAAACGGGTCGATCAGCGCGGTCACGCCGTTGTTGGTGGCGCGGATCATCCAGCGGCCGGCCTCCAGTGCACGCATCTGCGCCATCTGCAGGTGCTGCAGCGGGCCGATCGAGGTGCCGAACCAGGTGTCGTTGCTGATGGTCAGCAACAGGTCGCTGCGTGCCGCCAGGCCTGCCGCGAACTCCGGGTAGACCACTTCGTAGCAGATGTACGGGGCAATCTGGTAACCCTTGGCCTGCAGCAATGGCTGGTCTTCAGGGCCGCGGGCGAAGTCCGACATGGGCAGGTTGAAGAACTCGATCATGCCGCGAAGCATGTCCTGCAACGGCACGTATTCGCCAAAGGGCACCAGCTTCTGCTTGAGGTAGGTGCCATCGCCTTCGCCGGTGACGGTCACGCCGTTGTAGTAGCGGCGCTGGTGATGCACCACTTCGCGCACCGGCACGCCGGTGATCAGCGCCGAGTGGCGATCAGCGGCAAAACGGCCCATGACGTCGATGTAGCCTTGCGCCTGGTCCTTGAGGATCGGCACGGCAGTCTCGGGCCAGACCAGCAGGTCCACAGGTTTGGAGCTGAAGCTCATGTCGCGGTACAGCGCCAATTGCGCATCGATGTGCGCCGGGTCCCACTTCAGTTCCTGCTCGACGTTGCCCTGCAAGGCCGCAACCTTGAGCGGGTCGCCAGCCGGTTTGGTCCAGGCGTGGCCCTTGAGTGCCATGCCGACCACCCACGGGGCCAGCAGCAGCAGGGCACCTACGGCCAGAAACGAAGGGCGTGCGCGCAGGCGGTGCAGGTTGCACAGCAGGGCCGCAGTCAACGCCAGGGCAAAGGAAATCAGCCACACCCCGCCCAGCGGCGCCAGGCCGGCCAGTGGGCCATCCAGTTGGCTGTAACCGGCATACAGCCAGGGGAAGCCGGTCAGGAACCAGCCGCGGAAGGCCTCTTGCAGCAGCCACAGCGCGGCAAAGCACAGGGCGTCCGCCAGCGGTGCCTCGTTGCGCCGCAGCCAGCGTGCCCATAGCCAGGCAGGCAAGGCGAAGAACCAGGCAAGGGCGGCGAAGAACGCCAGCAACAGCACGATCGCCAGCAGCGGCGAGGCGCCGCCGTAGGTGTTCATGCTGACGTAGATCCACCAGGTGCCAGCACCGTACAGGCCGAAACCAAAGCACCAGCCGCGCCACATGGCTTGACGCGGGGTAAGCTCGCGCAGGCCAAGGTAGAGCACCGCGATCGACAGCAAGGCCAGCGGCCAGATGTCGAATGGCGCCAGGGCCAGAAGGGTAGAGGCGCCGGCCGCCAGGGCCAGCAGGTTACCGGGCCAGCCGGGGCGGGTGATCCAACGCATGTTTGTCCTTAACGGGTGATCGGTGTCAGGCGCAGCAAGTGTATCCGCCGGCTGTCGGCATTGAGAATACGGAACTTGTAGGTGCCGATTTCAGTGGTCTCGTTGCGCTTGGGCAAGTGGCCGAAGGCGCTCATCACCAGGCCGCCCACTGTGTCGAACTCGTCGTCGGAGAACTGGCTGTCGAAGAACTCGTTGAAGTTCTCGATCGGCGTCAGTGCCTTGACCAGGAAGTCGCCGCTGGGCAGTGGCTTGATGTAGCTGTCTTCCTCGACGTCATGCTCGTCTTCGATGTCACCGACGATCTGCTCGAGTACGTCCTCGATGGTCACCAGGCCCGCCACGCCGCCGTATTCGTCGATGACGACGGCCATGTGGTTGTGGTTGGCGCGGAACTCGCGCAGCAGCACGTTCAGCCGCTTGGACTCGGGCACGAAGGTGGCAGGGCGCAGCAGGTCCTTGATGTTGAAGCTGTCGCCGTTCTCCTTGAGGATCAGCGGCAGCAGGTCCTTGGCCAGCAGGATCCCGAGCACATCGTCGTGGCTCTCACCGATCACCGGGTAGCGCGAGTGCGCGGCATCGATGATGGCCGGCAGGAATTCGCGGGGCGACTGGGTAGCCTTGATGCTGATCATCTGCGAACGCGGGACCATGATGTCGCGTACCTGCAGGTCCGCGACCTGGATGGCACCTTCGACAATGGTCAGTGCTTCGCTGTCGAGCAGCTTGTTCTGATGGGCTTCGCGCAGCAGCTCAAGGAGCTCCTGGCGGTTTTTCGGCTCATGGGCAAAAGCCTGGGTCAGTTTACCCAGCCAGGACTTTTGCCCGTTGCTCG
>Ga0213823_1000091_pt1 | contig 90818 bp, 85 predicted proteins | sample MC6MC0907MG_FD_179887 | JGI IMG/M metagenome (GOLD analysis project Ga0213823, IMG submission 179887) | Enriched soil aggregate microbial communities from Iowa State University, Ames, United States - MC6-MC0907-MG | ecosystem: Environmental > Terrestrial > Soil > Unclassified | place: USA: Iowa... | reverse complement strand
GCATGAACAGGTAGAACGACACCACCAGCGCAATCGGCAGCAACAGGCGCACCAGCACTGCCGGCACCATCATGAAACCGAGCGCGGTGTCGCTGGCCGAGCGCGGGTTGACCAGATCGGTCACCACGTCTGGCGCCAGCAAGCGTTGCTGAGCGGGCAGTTGCAGGCTTTCTTTCGGCGGGCGGAAACGCCGCAACAGCGCGAACACGGTCAGTGCCACGGCGACCAGCACGGTGATTTCACCGAGGGTGTCGAAGCCACGGAAGTCCACCAGCATTACGTTGACCACGTTGCTGCCACCGCCCTCAGGCATGGCGCGGCTGAGATAGAACGAAGAGATGTCGTTCGGCGTCTGCCGCGTGAGCATCGCGTAAGACAGCAGCGCCATGCCGCCGCCGACGGCAATCGACAGCAGCAAGTCACGCAGACGGCGAATGCGCGCCTTGCGCAGGCTGCTTGGTAGTGGCGAGACTTCTTCGATGCGGCGTGGCAGCCAGCGCAGGCCGAGCAGGATCAGCACGGTGGTGACCACTTCGACTGCCAGTTGCGTCAGCGCCAGATCGGGCGCGGAGAACCAGACGAAGGTCACGCAAGTCATCAACCCGCAGACGCTGACCATGGTCAGGGCGGCGAGACGGTGATATTTGGCCTGCCACGCGGCACCGAGGGCGCAGGTAATCGCCAGTAGCCACAAGGTCACGAAGACAATGGAACCGGGAATCTTTGGCCGGTCGCCCCAGCTCAGGCTGCTGTGCAACATCGGGATCAGGCCGGCAAGCACGGCCGCCAACACCATCAGGAACAATTGCATTTGCAGACGCTTGGTGCCGAGTCGCCGCTCGAGGCGTCGGGCCAGGCGCATCATCACCACCAGACTGCGCTCGAACAGGCGCTTGCCATTGAAGCGCCCCACCAGTGGCGGATACTTGAAGCGCCCGCGTTTGAGCTGATTGCGTAGCAATAGATAGACGATGATGCCGCCGGACATGGCGATCAGACTCATGATCATCGGTGCGTTCAGACCGTGCCAGATCGCCAGGCTGTATTCCGGCAGTTCGCCGCCGACGACGGGCAATGCCGCTGCTGCGAGTAATGGACCGACGATCTGCGCCGGAAAAATTCCCACCAGCAAGCAAGTGAACACCAGCAGCTCGACCGGTGCACGCATCCAGCGCGGTGGCTCGTGCGGGGTGTGCGGCAGGTCGGTGGCCGGCGGGCCGAAGAACACATCGACGGTGAAACGCAGGGAATACGCAACGCTGAATGTACCGGCGATGGTCGCGACAATTGGCAGCGCCGCTTCGACCCACGCCGTGGCGTTGATGAACACGGTTTCAGCGAAGAACATTTCTTTCGACAGGAACCCGTTGAGCAACGGCACGCCCGCCATCGAGGCACTGGCAACCATGGCCAGTGTCGCGGTGAAGGGAATCAGTTTGATCAGACCGCTGAGTTTGCGGATATCCCGAGTGCCACTTTCGTGGTCGATGATGCCCGCAGCCATAAACAGCGAGGCCTTGAACGTCGCGTGGTTAAGGATGTGGAACACCGCCGCCACTGCCGCCAGCGGACTGTTCAGGCCGAGTAACAGGGTAATCAGGCCTAGATGGCTGATGGTCGAGTAAGCGAGCAGACCTTTGAGATCGTTCTGGAACATCGCGCAGTACGCGCCGAGCAACAGCGTACACGCGCCGGCTCCGCTGACGATGTAGAACCACTCTTCACTGCCGGACAGCGACGGCCACAGCCGCGCAAGCAGGAACACCCCAGCCTTGACCATGGTCGCCGAGTGCAGATAGGCAGAAACCGGTGTAGGTGCCGCCATTGCGTGAGGCAGCCAGAAATGGAAAGGGAACTGCGCGCTTTTGCTGAGGGCGCCAATGAGAATAAGGGGAAGAAGGATAGGGTAGAGGGCGTGTGCACGAATCATGTCGCCGGCGGCCAGGACCTTGTCGAGGTCATAGCTGCCGACGACATGGCCGAGAATCATGACCCCCGCCAGCAGGCACAACCCACCGGCACCGGTGACCATCAGCGCCATATAGGCGCCGCGACGGGCATCCGCGCGGTGGTGCCAATAGCCGATCAACAGGAACGAGAAGAGACTGGTCAGCTCCCAGAAAAACACGATCTGGATCAGGTTGCCGGAGATCACCAGGCCCAGCATGGCGCCCATGAACGCCAGAAAAAACGCGAAGAAGCGCGGCACCGGATCGTCCGGCGACATGTAATAGCGCGCATAAAGAGAAACGAGCGTGCCGATACCGAGTACCAGCATCGAGAACAGCCAGGCGAAGCCATCCATACGCAGAACGAAGTTCAGCCCCAGGCTGGGCAGCCACATGAACTCTTCGCGGATCACGCCGCCGTGGGCAATTTGCGGGTACAACATCGCGACCTGGACGGTGCCGATCAAAGCGACCAGACCTGCCAACAGGGATTCGGTATTACGCGCGTTGTGTGGCAGCACCGCTGCCAGACAGCTGCCAATGAATGGCAGAAGCAGTAGAACTATCAGGGACATAGGCTTCTAATCTGCGGAAGTTTGTGAAGCATCATACGTGCCAGCTCCCCGATCACCAAACGCCAGGATGTCTCAGAATCCTACAAAGTAGTCTGGAATTTTCTGTTTGGCATTGTTTCAGGTGGAGGTATGTCGCCTGTGATGGCCCCATCGCGAGCAGGCTCACTCCTACATGGGGAACGCATTTCAAGTGTAGGAGTGAGCCTGCTCGCGATAGCAGTCATTCAGACTGTGAAGATTTCAGAGCTTTATCCCTGTGCTTCCCGCTCCAGCTCAGCTTCGGCTTCTGCAACCTTCCCCTTGGTCTTCAGCTCACTGACAATCACCGCCGCCACAATCAACCCGGCCCCCACCAGTGCAATCGCCGGCAACCGTTCCCCGGCAATCCGTCCGACAATCCCGGCCCATACCGGCTCACCCGCGTAGATCAACGTCGCCCGAGTCGGCGAAACACTTTTCTGCGCCCAGTTCATCGCCACCTGAATCGCCGCACTCGCCGCGCCCAAACCCAGGGCGGTCACCAGCAGCGTCCAGGAAAAATCCGGAATCATTTCCCCGGTCGGCACCACCAGCAGCAACGACAACACGGACGTCGTTGCCAGTTGCACAACGGTCACTCGGCGCACATCGACTTGCCCGGCATAGGTGCTGATCAGAATGATTTCGGCGGCAATCGCGATCGCGCTGATCAATGTGGCGATTTCACCTGGACTGAAATTCAGCTCAGCCCCGGACGGCCCCGACAGCAGCATCAACCCGGTAAACGCCAACATGATGCCAATACTCGGCATCAAGCCGGGACGACGCCCGAGCACCAGCCACTGCAGCAACGGCACGAACGGCACATACAACGCGGTGATGAACGCCGACTGACTGCTTGGAATGGTTTGCAGACCGACCGTCTGCAAGCCGTAACCGAGCATGATCGCCACGCCGATGAAGGCGCCGGCCTTAAGTTCGAAGAGGGTCAGTTCGCGCAGATGGCGCCACGAGAACAGTGCGACGATAGCCGCTGCAGCGGCGAAGCGCAGGCCGACAAAAAACATCGGGCCGCTGACGGTCATTGCATGCTGAACCAGCAAAAAGGTGCCGCCCCAGATCATGGTGATCAGCACCAGCACGCACTCGGCTTTGCTGAAACGGGAGAAACGAAGGGGAGTGGTGGAGCTGTTCTGCGACGTCATGACCTTGCGCACTATAAAAAGGAGGCCGCACAATGCGCCCAACGTTGCGCAGTATACTGCCCAACCTCACTGAGTGAGCAATATAGTGCACAAAGATTCAACGCAACGGGCGTCCGTTCTGCAACACGTCAGCCTGAATGTGCGGCGTCTACGGCATGCTGCGGATATGAGCCAGACCGCGCTGGCAGAAAAGTCCGGGGTCAGCCGGCGCATGCTGGTGGCGATCGAGGCGGGCGAAAAGAACGTCAGCCTGACCACCCTTGATCGCGTCGCCGAGGCGCTGGATGTGGCGTTCAGCGATCTGATTCAGGCGCCGGATGCCCGCGACCCGAGCCGCATCAACGAGGTCGCTTGGGCAGGCACCCACCCGGGCAGCAAAGCCGTGCTGCTCTCCAAAGCCACGGCGACCCGTGAAGTCGAGCAGTGGGAATGGTGCCTGCAACCCGGCGAGGTCTACCCGTCGCAAGCGGATGCCGAGGGCTGGAGCGAGCAGATTTTCGTCTTTGAGGGGTGCCTGACGCTGATGCTCGGCGATCAGCCGCAGCACATTGGCACTGGGGAGTTCTTCATGTTTGCCAGTAACCAACCGCATTCCTATCGCAATGATGGGGATGTTGCGGCGCGCTTTGTGCGTAATGTGGTGATTTGAATGAATCAGAGCGCAGACATCCTGATTATCGGTGGTGGCCTCAGCGGCACGATGCTGGCGGTGCAATTGTTGCGACTGCCTGGCCGGCGCAAGATTCTGATCATTGAGCCGCGTTCTGAGTTGGGACGGGGCGAGGCGTACAGCGCGGTCGAGTTGGGTCACACGCTCAACGGCAACGCCGCGCGCATGAGTGTTGATCCGGATAATCCGGATGATCTGACGCAATGGCTCACCGAGCACATTACCGCTGGCGGCTGGCCGGAGTCTGCCGAGCAGAATGTGCCGATCAGCGAACTATTTCCGCCGCGTGGATTGTTCGGCGTCTATGTGCAGCAGCGCCTGGCCGAAGCGCGCAGAGTCGGAGCGCAGAATGGCTCAAGCGTTGAGCACATTCGTGCGGAGGTCGTCGATCTGCAAGTCGAGGCCGATTCGGTGCAGCTCACACTGAGCGATGGGCAGTCCTTGCACGGAGCCTGCGCGGTGCTGGCGACCGGAATGTTCCCTGCCGCGCGAACCCCGCAGAAAACCTCCAGCGGCCTTAACGCCGCCGCGCTTGATCCGTGGGATGTCACGGCGATGCGTCAACTCGATCGGCAATCGACGGTGCTGATTATCGGTTCCGGCCTGACCATGGTCGATGCCGTGGTATCGCTAGAGCAAGCCGGGCATCGCGGGCCGATTGAAGTGTTTTCCCGGCACGGTTTGTTGCCCCATGTGCGCCGACAACCGCCGGCCTGGGTGGATTTTCTCGGCGCCGATCACAGCTTGCGCACACCACGACAATTGTTGCGTGAATTGCGTCGGCAATGCCAGGCAGCCATTGCACAAGGCATCGATTGGCAGGCGCCGCTGGACACGGTTCGGGTGCACATCGCTCGTTTGTGGAGTCAGGCGACTGACACGCAGCGTCGACAATTCGTACGGCATGTACGTCCGTGGTGGGAAAGTCATCACCACCGTTCGCCGCCGTTGAGTGCGGCGCTGGTTGAGCGTCTTTACAAAGAAGGGCGATTGCGGATTCAGGCGGCTTCGTTCAAAGGGCTTGTGCCAAATGTGGAAGGTGGCGTGAATATTCGCATTCGGCGTCGCGGTGAGTCTGAAACATGCGTGGTGCAGGGCGCCGCGTTGATCAACTCCAGTGGCATCGAGTACGACTGGCGCCGTGTGGCGCGACCGTTGCCGCAGCAGGTGCTGGCGCGCGGTTTGGTGCATCCGGGGCCATTGGCGTTGGGGATTGCGGCGGCGGTGGATGGCGCGGTGCTGGATGGAGAAGGGCGAGCGGCTGATCGGTTGTTTGCAATGGGACCACCATTGCGGGGGATGTGGTGGGAGAGTACGGCCGTGACGGATGTGGCGTTGCAGGCGAAGGCGTTGGCGGTGCGGTTGGCGGGTAGGTCAGAAATTTGAGGTGTGCTTGGCGGCCTCTTCGCGAGCAGGCTCGCTCCCACAGGGGATTCAGGTTGCAAATACCATTTGTGCCACGCCACAGAACCTGTGGGAGCGAGTTTGCTCGCGAAATCGGTGGGTCAGTCGACATCACAGCGACTGATCTACCGCTATCGCGAGCAGGCTCGCTCCTACATGTGTTGCGTAGTGGCCGGAAGAGTTACGCCACCACTCGATAACACGGCACATACGCCGCGCCGCCCGGCAGTTTCATCCGGTGCTGGGCGACGAAGGCTTTGAGCAGCGCATCGAGCGGTTGCATGATCGCGGCGTCGCCACGGATCTGGTACGGCCCGTGCTCTTCGATCAGGCGAATGCCCTTGTCCTTGACGTTGCCGGCGACGATGCCCGAGAACGCCCGACGCAGGTTGGCCGCCAGTTCATGCGGTGGCTGGTCGCGATGTAGTTTGAGATTGGCCATGTTTTCGTGGGTCGGATCGAACGGGCGCTGGAAGCCTTCGTCGATTTTCAGCAGCCAGTTGAAGTGGAACGCATCGTTGCGCTCGCGGCGGAACTGCTTCACCGCTTTCAGACCCTGAGTCATCTGCCGCGCCACTTCGGCCGGGTCGTCGATGATGATTTCGTAGTGCTGCCTGGCTGCTTCACCGAGGGTGGCGGTGACGAAGGCGTCGAGTTGTTCCAGATAAGGCGCGGCGTGTTTCGGCCCGGTGAGGACCACTGGGAACGGCAGCCCTTTATTGTCAGGGTGCATCAGAATGCCCAGCAGGTAGAGGAACTCCTCCGCCGTACCGGCACCGCCCGGGAAGATGATGATGCCGTGGCCAACACGGACGAACGCTTCCAGACGCTTTTCGATGTCCGGCAGGATCACCAGCTCGTTGACGATCGGGTTCGGCGCTTCGGCAGCGATAATGCCCGGCTCGGTCAGGCCCAGGTAGCGACCGCCGTGAATGCGCTGTTTGGCGTGGGCGATGGTCGCGCCTTTCATCGGGCCTTTCATAACGCCGGGGCCACAGCCGGTGCAGATGTCGAGGCTGCGCAGGCCCAGTTCGTGGCCGACTTTCTTGGTGTATTTGTATTCTTCGGTGTTGATCGAGTGGCCGCCCCAGCAGACGACGATCTTCGGCTCGACGCCCGGGCGCAGGGTGCGCGCGTTGCGCAGCAGGTGGAAGACGTAGTCGCTGATGCCTTGCGAGGTGGTCAGGTCGATGCGTTGGCTGTCGAGTTCGTTTTCGGTGTAGACGATGTCGCGCAGGGCGCTGAAGAGCATTTCGCGGGTGCTGGCGATCATTTCGCCGTCGACGAAGGCGTCGGCCGGCGCGTTCAGCAGCTCCAGGCGTACGCCGCGATCCTGTTGGTGAATACGGATTTCGAAGTCCTTGTAGGCTTCGAGGATGGTCTTGGCGTTATCGACATGGGCGCCGGTGTTGAGGATGGCCAGGGCGCACTGGCGGAAGAGGGTGTAGGTGCTGCCGGATCCGGCTTCGCTCAGTTGCTGAACTTCACGTTGAGAAAGGGTTTCCAGGCTGCCTTTCGGGCTGACCGAGGCATTGATTACGTGTCGTTGGGTCATGCAATGATCCTTAAAACGATGTCATCACGAAGCTGAGCAATGGCATCCGAATAGTGTGTATCCATGAATGAAGATGGCACGATCTGCGCTATACCGCCATGTCCCCTTTGGACGCTGAAAAGATGAAGAGGAGCCCCAGCATAGCTAAATCCTTCGTAGAGGCGATAATGCGCCGGCCGGTTTTTTCAGTAAGCCCTTTTGTCGCTCAAGGAAGTCATTTGTGATGTTCGAGATTCAGCCGATGGATGCCGCTACCTTTCGCCAGCAAACCCGCCGCAGCACGGTCATCATCGCCGTGCTGTTCCTGGTGCTGGCGATGCTGTTTTCCAGCGTGGCGGTGGCGCTGTTCGGCGAGCCTGGCGGCGATAACCTGCGCTTCAATGTCGGCGGGGTGTTTGTCGCATTTCTGCTGACCGCTGCGTTATTGCGCGGGCGCTTCTGGAATCAGAGCTGGATGGCGCCAGCGGTGTACAGCTGGCGACTCAAGCGCAACCTGATGAGCATCACCAATGTGATGCATCAGGTGACGGCGGCGGTGGAGAAGAACGATGCGACGGCCATGAAAGTGCTGCGTTTCTATCATCTTGGGTTGACGCAAATGCATGAGCTGGACGGTAACTCCAGCGATCATGGGCAACTGTGGCGCGAAGCCGAAGCGCACAAGGAACGGATGCAGGCGCTGGGACTCGATACCGAGCAGACGCGCCTGGATCCGGCCTGGCTCGAAGCCTTAAAGCCGACGTCGCGCTGATTACAGCGCTCGGCGCAACTTCCACGAACGAATCAAGCGGCCATACACCAACAGGTTGACTGCCAGCACCACGCTGCCGAGCGCCAGTTGAATCTGCGGAGTAAGCCCGGCCGGGTAGATGATCGGCCAAATGTAATGCTCAATGAAGCCGCCAGCGTATTCGGTCTGCCCGGCGGCGTGACGCATAAGGTTTTCCCAGTAGGTCAGCGGGCAGGTCAGGTGCAGCACCTCGACCGCCACGCCCCAGGCAGCGGCCGGCAAATGCAGCCACATCACCCGTGGCCATTTGAGGACCAGCAGCCCGCCAAACAGCACGAACAGAATGAATGACAAATGAAACAGCACCAGCCCGTCGGCTGCGATTCGGTACAGCATGTCGTCTCCCTGACGCGGTTGTGAATGGCGCTATGTTACGCCGCTCAGGGCATTAAAGGTCAGTGCGAAAGTCAGCGAATTGCGCGCGCATCCGGCCGATTTCCCACAAGTGCGCAAGATTGTTCAAGCCAGATAGGCGAAATGGCTGGCACAGTCTTCGACCGTTTCCTGGTTGAAGAACGTTTATGTCTGATTCACTTCTGCCGCGCAGTGCGTTCCTCCGCGGCGCTGCGGCAATCATGCCGTTATCTCTGGCCACCGCGCCGTGGGGGCTGTTGGCCGGCTCCATGGCGATCGAAGCCAATCTCACACCGCTGCAAGGGCAGGGCTTGTCGAGCATCGTGTTTGCCGGTGCTGCGCAATTGGTGGCGATCGGCATGCTCAAGGGCGGTGCGGGGATTTTTTCGATTCTGCTGACCACGCTGCTGCTGACGTCGCAGCACTTGCTCTATGGCATGAGCATGCGTTCGGTGATTTCGCCGTTGCCGGGGCGCTGGCGAATGGGGCTGGGTTTTTTGCTCACCGATGAGTTGTTTGCGCTGACCAGTCAACATGATCGCCAGCAGTTCAATCGCTGGTATGCGCTGGGCGTCGGCCTGACGTTCTATATTGCCTGGAACCTGTTCACGCTCGCCGGCATTGTCCTTGGCAGCAGCATTCCGGGGCTTGAGCACTTGGGGCTGGATTTCTCGATTGCCGCCACGTTTATCGCGTTGATCACGCCGGTGGTGCGTAACGTACCGACGCTGGTGTGTGTGGCGGTGTCGCTGTTTTGTTCAGTGCTGTTCAGTTACTGGCAATGGGGTTCGGCGCTGGTGTTGTCCGGACTGGCCGGAATGACCGCTGGGTTTATCTGCAACAAGCTGTATCGGGAGCGCACATGATGGTTTGGGCAGTGATTTTTGGCATGGGGCTTCTGGTGTTTCTCAATCGCTATGTGTTTCTCGAGCCGCGTTTGCCGGTGCGATTGAGCAGCAATGCACGGCAGTTTCTCGGTTTTGCAGTACCGGGGATGCTCACTGCGATCTGCGGGCCGATTGTCTTCATGCCCGACAGACAGTTGAATCTGCAATGGGATAATCCGTACCTGCTCAGTTCGCTGGTGGCGATCGCTCTGGTGATCTACACGCGCAGTACTTTGCTCAGCATGTTGTTGAGCATGGCGTTCTTCTTTTTGCTGCGCTGGTGGCTGTAAGTTGTCTGTTCTACGCTTTAGGGATGAAGACTGAAAACGGGAGGTGCACATGGCGACTGAGCAAAAGCATCCAGACACGGATGACGAAGACACGGACGAACCGACGCAAGAAGAAATAGAGCGTGAAAAGCACAAGGAACAGACCTGGAAGCACGATGACAGCAGAGAGCTTTCAGATCCTGATCGCAAGTTTTGAGTGATTTCTACGAAAAAGCCCCGCAAATGCGGGGCTTTTTTACGGTTTCAAAGATCGTCCAGCTGCGTGAAATCGGGGTGTGTGGCCCGATATCCCAAGGTTCGATCAATCCACGCATTCAGCTCGTTGACCATCACCGGCGCGTGGCCAGGATACCCTTCAAGGGTGGTGCGCAGGATGCGTTCGATATCAGGTACGGCACGCAGGTTTCGGGTCTTGATGTAGTGGCCGATAAAACAGTCGAGTTCAAAGCGTTCTGTCATGGACAGATAAATACACTCCAGGCCGCTGACCTGTTTGATTGCAAAATCGTCGCGCAACTTATTTCTCTGCAAGGCTTGTAGAAGTTGTTGTGGATTCCTGGTTTGTTGACTCTTTGGTCAACTGGTATACCAATCGGAAATGCGGCGCGCATGCTAGCTGTAGTGCATCTAAATGTATGTATGACGGTTGAAATGTCAGACAGGCGGTTAGTTCATTCGAACGTGTGTTTTATGTGCGCCGTCTCAAAAATGAAACAGGGTTTGTAACGGCAGTGATTCGCTTTATGAGTTGCTAAGGTTTGCAATAGTTTTATTCTTATAACGCTGCGTCAAAAGATCGCAGCCTTCGGCAGCTCCTACATTGATAGACGTTTGAAGTCGGCAAATGTTTAAGCCTGCTCGATAATCAATCTGGCCCCCTGATTCCGCACGTTACCGACAGCTTTGCCGACTTTGTACCATTCGAACACTTCGCTGCCTTCACCTTCGAATAGCAGCATTTGCTCGGCCCGTTCAACTGGCGTCGCCGGATCCAGCCACTCGCGCACCAACTCCGCGCGGAACACCACCGGACGGCGATCATGGATATCGAGCATGCCGCCGACAGCATCGGCGGTGATGATCACGAAACCGTCGTCATCCCGAGCCGGCGTTGCGGCTGTCGGAAATTGTCCGATGGCAGCGCAGAAAACCGCTTCGTGATCCGCGCGACGAATCAGCCACGGTTGTCGTGTTTTATCTTCGCCGTCGACCCATTCAAACCAGTTGTCCACGGGCACAATCAAGCGATGTCGCCAGATCGCCCGGAAGAACGGACCATGGGCGACTTTCTCTACCCGGGCATTGATCGGTGGTGGGCGATCCTTGGCCCAGTGCGGGCGCCAGCCCCAGCGCAGATTGTCGGCATGCAGGTGCTGCCCTTGTTGATGCAGCACGGCCAGCGCGGTGGTCGGCGCCGCGTTATAGCGATCAAGCGGCGCATCGCCAACGTGGTTGATCAACGCGTCGGGAATGCTCAGCACCGCGACAAAGTCGTGAATGCCCCGGTACTGCGAGAGTCTTCCGCACATGGGCCTATCTCCGGTTGGAGATTTCAGCTTAGTCGCTGGCGCCCTGACCGGTGAATGTGTCACGCCAGCTCAGCCAGCGGCGTTCGAGCATGGCGAGCAGGCCGTCGCTGAATTTTCCGAGCAAGGCGAGCACGATGATCGCAGCCAGCACGATGTCCGGCCGCGAGGTTTCCCGGCCGTCACTGAGCAGATAGCCAAGCCCTTTGGTGGCAGCGATCAGTTCCGCCGCCACCAGAAACATCCACGCCAGACTCATGCCACTGCGTAATCCGGTGAACAGGCCGGGGAGGGCGGCCGGCAGCAAGATCCGTCGCACCAATTGCAGGCGACTGAAGCCATAGATGCGGCCGACTTCCACCAGTTTGCGATCAATGTTGCGAATGGCTGCGACGACATTCACATACACCGGAAAGAACGCACCGATGGCGATCAAGACGATTTTCGAGGTCTCGTCGATGCCCAGCCACAACAGCAGCAGCGGCACCCAGGCCAGGCTCGGAATGGAACGCAAGGCAGCGAAGGTCGGTTCCAGATAAGCCTCGGCTTCGCGGCTCAAACCAACCCAAGCGGCAAACACCAGCGCCAGACTTGCACCAATGACAAAGCCCAGCAGCACGCGGATCAGGCTGGCGCCGATGTGTTTCCACAGCGCACCTTCGGCGAGGTCAGTGAGGGTCAGGGCGATCTCGCTCGGTGCCGGCATCTGGTAGGACGGCAGCCAACCGATGCGGACGATAATTTCCAGCGCAACGATGATCAGCAGCGGCAGGGCCAGGCCTTTGCAGCGGCGCTGCCACGTCGGATTTAAACTCGCAGGACGCTGGCGCGGTAAGGCTAGTGGCGCGGGCAAGTCTTTGCTGTGAGTGGTCATGATTTCGCTCCGCTCACAATAAATCCGCGCCGGGCGCGGATTTATTGTGAGGCTGATCGGTTACTGGTGGGCGACGGCTTGCTGTACACCGCTGTCGAGCAATTGGTCGATGACTTGATCGACATTCACCCCTCGGCGCACCAGCTCCTCAGAGACCAGAATCGGCGCCGCTGCCTTGGAGGCACTGACGTCCTGCCCCGTCAATTGCGGGCTGCTCAGGTCGGTGCGTGACAGTTGCAACCTGGCCACGTCCAGCGGCAAACCGGATTCCTTGGCGAGCAGGGCGGCGAACTCATCAGGGTTTTTCACAGCCCAGTCGCGGGCCTGTTCGTAGGCTTTGATCACGGTGTCGATGGTCTGCGGGTGTTCTTTGGCGTATTGCTCGGTAACGCTGACCACGCCGTAACTGTTAAACGCCGGGTTGCGATAGAGCAGACGCGAACCGGCCTGAACCTGACTGGCGGCCATGTGCGGATCGAGTCCGGCCCAAGCGTCGACATCGCCTTTCTCCAGCGCGGTGCGACCGTCCGGGTGTTGCAGGTGGACCAATTCCACATCGTCCTTTTTCAGTCCGGCCTGTTGCAGGCTGCGCAGGGTGAACAGATACGGGTCGGTGCCTTTGGTGGCAGCGATCTTTTTGCCCTTGAGGTCGGCGACGGTCTGGTACGGCGAATCCTTGCGCACCACCAGTGCAGTCCATTCGGCGCGGCTATAGACGTAGACGGATTTGATCGGGCTGCCATTCGCCCGGCTCAATACGGCGGCAAGGCTGGCGCTGGAAGCGAAATCAACACCGCCACTATTCAAGTACTCCAGCGAACGGTTGCTGCCCTGGCTCAATACCCAACTGACCTTGGTTTGCGGCAAGGCTTTTTCGAGGAAGCCGAAATGCTTGAGCACCAGGCTGACTGGCGAGTAATAGGCATAGTCGAGATGCACTTCTGCTGGCGCTGTTTCAGAGGCGTGGGCGAGTGGTTGCAGGCTCAGTGCCACTGCGCTGGCAGCCAGTAGGGTTTTCAGTCGAGGAAAGAACGATGTCATGGGGCGCTCCGGCAAAGGCACAGGTTTCTTATGTCCAAAAAGATATTCTTATCGAATGCTTCCTGCATGAATGGAATATTGCAGGCTCTGTGCCATGTGCTCGAAAGCGCCGATTTATAAGGGTTTTAACGCCAAGTGCAGGATTTCAGCTGTTGCGTGGGCAACAGTGTGATCCGCTACTGTTGCCAAGCAAACAGCATGTATCAACCGTGATGAGCTTATGCACTTATCGAATTTCAAAACCCTTGATCAAGAGCGTTATGGTCTATGCAATCCCCTTTGCAGGACTCGCCATGAAGCTTTCTCGTTTCCTCCGCAGTGCGTTAATCACTGCAGTATTCACCTCGCCACTTTCCTACGCAGCCGAGCCATTGGTCCTGCATGTCGGCGATCAGAACTACTACAACGTCCGTGCCTCGGTGGAGGCATCCGGTGTGTTGAAAGACGCGCCTTATACTGTCGACTGGAAGCACTTCCAGGCCGCGGCACCCTTGGCGGAAGCCTTGCAGACTGGCTCTCTGGACCTTGGCTTTCTGGGTGATTCAGGTTTTCTTTTTCTGGCCGCCAAACAGGCGCCGGTGAAACTCATCGGCGTATCACGGCAAAATCCGGACACCATCGCGTTGTTGGTACCCAAGGATTCGCCGGTGAAAACCATCGCCGACTTGAAGGGCAAGAAAGTCGCCTACTGGCCCGGCGCCTGGAGTCAGCAGTTGACCTTGCGTGCGCTGGAGCAGGGTGGTCTGCCGGAGAACTACGTCGACTTCGTCAAGTTGATGCCGATCGATGCCGCCGCCGCGCTGCCCCAAGGCAGCATCGATGCCTTCCCTGTGTGGGAGCCGTACATTTCCCAGCAGATCGTGTTCTCCGGTGCACGGCCGATCCTGACCGCAAAAAACCTCATGCCGGGGCTCAGTGCAATCGCGGCGTCGACGCCGTCCATTGACAGTAAACGAGCCGCCATTGCGGATTTTCTCGGGCGTTTGAAACTGGCGCGGGCGTGGGTCGACAGCCACACGGATGAGTACGCCGACCTGTGGGCGAAGAAAGCCAATCTCGATCAGCAGGTGTCGCGCCACTGGTTGCGCCAGGCGCACATGACCGTCGGGCCGGTGGACCAGCAGGCCGCGTCGGACCTGCAAAGCACCGCCGATTTTCTGTTCAAGGTGAAAGCGCTGCCGGCACCGTTGGCCACCGCCGGGATTATCGATACGTCTTTTCAGCAGGCATTGGCTCACTGAGCGAGCGCCGGAACCAAACCCTGTGTACCTTATCCAACCTCGGCTCGCGGATCGGAGCGCAAGGATGGATAAGGGCAAGGGAGTTTTGCCAATCGACAACGTGACGGCAGCCGTCGTGCTCAATGCAAAACATGAAATCCGGATACAAACTTCTTTGTACTGCGCTCATTGCGCTCGGGCTGGCCGGTTGTATCGCCGCACCGATAGAAATGACCGCGCAAACCGAAACGCGTCTGAAGACTCAGGCACCCGTACGGTTTCTGCTGACGTTCGACGATGGCCCCAGCGCTTCGAGTTTGTGGAATCCGTCGGCTACGGTGCTCGACAGCCTCAAGGACAATCCGCTGCAACCGGGTATCAAAGCGGTGTTCTTCGTGCAGACCCGTGCACCGCGAGCGGGCAACAGTGACATCGGCCGTAGCATCATGAGGCGTGAGTATGACGAGGGGCACATCCTGGCGTTTCACACGGCGACCCATTGGCACACCAATCATCGCGTGCTCGACCCGCAAGAACTCGAAGAATCACTGACCAACGGCACGGCTGATATCGCTGCCATCACTGGCGCGCCGCCGAAGTTGCTGCGCCCGCCGTTCTGGAATTACGACAAGCGCACATTTGCCGCGTATCAGCAGCATGGCTTGCATGTTTTGCTCACCGATTTAAGTGCCAATGACGGCAAGATCTGGGGCTTTAATGCCAGCCCGCGACGTCGGGCCAACATGCTGCGCCAGTTATCGGAAGTTCGTGAGCGTATTGCCCTCGGCGAATTGCCGACCGTGGATGGAGTCATTCCGGTGGTGGTGACGTTTCATGATCTCAACCGCTATACCGCGCGGCATACTCGCGAATACCTGCAGATTTTGCTGGACAGTGCTGCTGCCACCGGCGTGAAGATGGCGGACAAGCCTTTCTATGATGATCGCGCTGAGCTTGAGAAAGCCGCGCTGGCTCGAACCGTGGAGAAAAGCTCGGAGGCGGTGAATTTGCCGGGGATGTGGAACTGGATCTGGGATCATGACGCGCACTGAGGCGAGTTGGAAGTTGTGATCCGGTTGGCATTTTTGTATCGAGCAAGCCACAAATTGCTCATCTATGCTCTACGAGTCGACCGACCCATCGCCTGCGAGGCGTTGACTCATGCTTGCCATTGACGATATCTGCCGGATTGTTGAATCCGGCTTTCCTGCGTTCAAGTGTGACTGCACTCCAGACATGCAGGGGCTACTGCAAATCAAGGTTTATGAGCCAGCCAGCGGGCGTGTCGAATTGCTGCTCAATGGCGTTTCCCCGACAGATCTCGTCACGATCCGTGACATTTCCAACTTCATTGGTGAGTTGCGTACAGAAATGAGCGCGGGCCGCCGAGCCTTCGCTGGCTAACCCCTCATAAACGCCGTTGAAACGCTTGAAGGATGCGCAACGTCGCTTCGCTGGTATTCAGATTGCGCACCGCGTCCAGCGGATGCCAGATGCAATCGATGATCTCGTTCTGCGGCCGCACTTGCTCGAAGTCCAGCACGGACGCCTCGTAGACATGATGTCGCGTGTTGCCGCTCTGCAATTCCATTAGATACAACACATCGCCGGCGTCCAGGCCGGTTTCCTCTTGCAGTTCGCGCACGGCAGCCTCCGCCCGGGTTTCCCCGTGCTCGACCTTGCCGCCGGGCAATGTCCAGCGGCAGTGGGGTTTGCGTACCAGGAGAACATGGCGATCCTGTTCGCATATAACGGTTGCGCGTACTTTCATCTGTTACCTGTTTACTGCCTGTCACAAAATAGAAATAAAACTGCAATATTTGAGCCGAGGCTTGCGGTAAAGGTTTCATAGGAGTTTGGAGCGTTTGCCAGGGCGAAAAGTGCCAGATCCTTGACTGCCGCGAATGGCGACATCCGGTCAGCATTTCGCGCGGATCAGGGTGTAAGGTAAAAGCGTGAAGCTGGATCTGACCGTTAGCAAAAAATGGAGGTGTCCATGAGCATGCCGATGTTGAACAAGATGCACATGAACGGCTATGACGTGCTGAGCGTGAACAATGGCCCATGGCGGGTTTGCACCCAGGGTGACCGGCTGGCGTCGTTTGGTAGCAGGGAAGAGGCGCTGGCCTATGCCGCCGCCCTGCCTGGCTACAAAAAACGCTCGGCGCGCGCGCAAAGTCACAAAACCCACTGACAGGCTGGCTGTAATGAAAGAGCCCCGGCCATTGTCGGGGCTTCTGTTTTTTTGGGGGGAGGGTGGCTTAGTGGACCTTGGTCCGGCTGATGGCGCGGGCTTTTACTTCCTTGGCATACAGTTGCAACCGCTCTTCATCGCTTTGCAGTACCTCGCAGGATCTCAGCACGGTTTGCGCATCCGCCTCGTTGCCGGATTTTCGCAGCTGTTCCGCGATACGTTTCAGGTCGACCGCTGACCATCTCAAGTCCGATGCAACGCTTTGCAGGTCGCGTTGAAGTTCGTGTTCGTATTCATTGAGCCGCATGATCACCTCCAGAACATTCTCGGTAGAAAAGAGTAGTCGCATTTTTCGTCGAACGGCAAAGCCTGTTTGTCAGTCCGCTGAGCGGTTGTGAAAAGTTGTGCAGATTGCGCCAAGGGCGCGGTGCCACGATGGATGTACACCCGGTTACGCGCTACATTCACTTTTTTCAGATCAGGAAAACACTATGCGGATATGGATCGGGACTCTGACGATGGCCATGCTGGCGGGTTGCTCGTTGCCGGCATCGCTGGTGCCGGGTGAGCCGAATATCAGCAAGACCAGCGACAAAACTCCCAAGGACTATGCTGCGTGTGTATTACCGTTGTGGCAGCAGGATGTCGCGAAAACCTCGCAGACGTCGATTTCCAACGGCTACCGCATCACGGCGCCGAGCATCATCACGGCGGACGAGATCCTCGACATCGTCAAGTACAAGGACGGCAGCCGGGTTTCGTTGTATCAGGGGCCACCGTGGGCCAAGTCCGGATCATTGCGCCAATCGGTGCGTGATTGCCTGTAACGTGAGTGCATTGGCCGCTGCAGATCCGATGATTCCTGTGGTCGCCTGAACGAGCTGTGCGGTAACAAAAAAATCCCGCTTCCGGTTAACCCGGGCGGGATTTTTCGTCAGATCAGGCAACTCGCTCCATTGAAAGCGACTCGCCCGAACTCGGCGTTGGCATTCTGCGGGGTGATCGCGAGCAATTGGTCGAGACGGACTTCCTGTTGCACGCCCTGGTGCTCAATGACGAGGAATTCCTCTTTTTCGCTCGAAGTGCGGGTCGTGACTGCCCGTGCCACCAGTCGCTGGCCTTCGATCAATTCGATGTCCAGTTGATAACCGCGCAGGCAGGCGATTTCCAGGTAGTCGTGCAGGTCGCAATTCAGTGGCTGGTAGCGGCTCATGACGTTACTCCTCGAAGCCTTGCAGGGTAATGATGAAATAGCCCTTATCGTTGATCGCCGCGACGACTTGCGGGTTGGCCGGTTCGCTGTGACAGAACTGACATTGGCTCTGGGAGATATCCTCGTCGTGCACTCCCTTGTCCATCAGAAACTGCCGGGCGTAGGACTTGGCGAGTTCAGCGTCGCGGTCTGTCAGTACATCGAAGTGCAGGTAGCGGCCATCCTGCGTACGCACGTGAGTATCGAATACTTTGACGAACATTATTTGTCCTCCAGCTTCTTCCAGGTGCCCGGCAAGGAGAGGTCGCCGGAGGCAATGTCATAAACGCTGCTGACGCACAGCAGCGGGTTGTGCAAATCCGCGTTGACCTTGAGTGCGGCGGTGACGCCGTCGTAATTGAAGCGTTGCGGGAAGCCGACTGCTGCCAGAGGGACGCGGATCTGCGCGGAGTTTTTGGACACGCTTAAGTCATAACCCGGCGAGTCGATGTACAGCGGTGCTCCCGGCCATGTGGCGGGCAGTTTCGGTTTCGCGTCCTTGGGAATATCGCGAACTTTCAGGCCGCCCGGGCCGCAGCTTTCATCCTTGCTCAACACGACCCAGTGCGAGTGCCAGAGACCGCCGTCATTGTCTTTTTTACCGTCCTTGTTTTCATCCAGTTGCGGTGTGTCATCGAAGTCCGGGTGCGAGGTGAGGGCGAGTGCGAGAATCCCCGCACCGGCATCGAAACCGACGACGCCACTGTCGAGACTGGTCGGCCAGACATAGCTGTAAACCTCGGCGCCAGCGAAGGAGCCTTTCGCGCTGGGTACGCGGCTACCGGCCTTGCCATCGACCAATTGTTCGAACACCAGATTGTCGCCTTGCGTGAAAACGCGGGTGTGTATCAGGTCGAAAGCCGCCTCGGCTTTGCCGGATTTGCTGTGAATACCTTCTTGCCCGTGAGCCCAGACATTTGTTGCAACCAGGGTGCTGATAACCAGTGCCAGTGTGGTTTTCATGGTGACTCCTTGAATGCCATTGTTGTTTCGGATCGATACAACAAGACTAAAGAAGCCCGGTTTTTTGTCAATATGGTTTTTAAACGATACTATTTATCGATCTCATAGAAGCAGGCTAAAACCGTGTTGTTTGATTTGCTGGAAAGATTGTCGAGCCTGACCCGCGTGTGGTTTCGCGAGCATCCGTCGCTTGGAGAACTGCAGCCGATTCAGCTCAGTGCCTTGCTGTATCTGGCGCGGTGCAACCGTTACTCGAATACGCCACTGGCGGTGACTGACTACTTGGGGCTGACCAAGGGCACAGTGTCGCAATCGCTCAAGGCGTTGGAGGCGAAGGGCTTTTTGCACAAGGTTGCCGACGCACGCGACAAGCGCAGCGTGCACCTCGTGTTGACGCCCTCTGCCCGTGCGTTGATCGACGCGGTAATGCCACCGGATTTTCTGCTGAGCGCTGCGCAGCGCATGGGTGCTCAGGCCAGCGATCTCGAAGGTTTGTTGCTTGAGTTACTGCGCAATATTCAACGTGGAGAAAATGTTCCGAGTTACGGCCTCTGCCGAACCTGCCGTTTTCATCGAACCTCTGCGGTCGGCGCTGTTTGCGGCCTTACAGGCGAGCCGTTGGACGCGCAGGAGATCGATCTGATCTGTCGCGAACATCAGCTCTCTGAACAAAATCCCGGCTGAAGAACTTTCCCCCGCGAGCTTTGGCTAAGGCGCATTGCAGCCTCGTGCAATGCGCTGTGACAGTTGGGCCCGGAGGTTTTTTTTGTGTGCGCTAGGCTTTGGGTGCTGGCCCTCAATTGGGGTCAGCATGTCTTGAAGGAGCCTCGGATCATGGATGATCTGGTCAAAGAAGTTATTCCGCTGTTGCAGTATCTGATTCCCGGTTTTTTGTCGGCGTGGATTTTTTACTCGCTGACGGCGTTCAAACGACCGGATACGTTCGGGCAGATTGTGCAGGCGCTGATTTTTACGTTTGTGATTCAGGGAGCGGTTTGGGGAATCGGCACTCTGAGTTTGTGGGTGGGGTCGAAAGGATTTTCTCTGGGGCATTGGGATGCCAAAGCGGAAACGATGTGGGCATTCGTTGTGTCGGTGACGCTCGGGTTGCTTTCCTGCTATCTGGCTACGAATGACAAATTGCATGGCTGGTTACGTAGTCGAAATGTCACGAAACAAACTTCCTACCCCAGCGAATGGTTCAGCATTTTTGCCCAGCACCATCGTCTGGTCACACTGCATTTGAACGACGAAAGACGCGTGTTTGGCTGGCCCGTGGAGTGGCCACCGGAGTCCAGCAGTGGCCAGTTCGTGATGCAGAATCCCTGTTGGCTGGATGCCGACGGGGCAGAAGTGCCTTTTGGCGCTGAGTTTTTGCTGATAGATTCCGGGAAGGTCAAGTGGGTCGAATTCGGCCCGAAATCGGAGGTTTCGTTATGACAGCCAGAGCACCGCAACCAATGCCGGAATGGGTGGCGCGCCGCTACACGAAAGATGGCAAGCCAGTGGCGAACGCGCAGCCCAAGGCCCCGAGCGCTCCGCCACCACTGAAGGGCTAGTATTTTTTAGCCCCAACCTTCAGCCACCGCCCGGCGAATCGCTTCCAGCAACATCGCAAACGCCGGGTTGTCGTTGTTCTCGCGCCAGATCAGGTGCAACTCACTCTGCACCCCTTCGCCCAGATCGATATCGCGAAACACCACGTTCTTGAACACCACACTGGTGGCGCAGCGCGGCACCAGCGCCAGGCCCATGCCGGCGTTGACCAGTGCCAGAATCGTCAGTGACGAACCCAGCCACTGCACGTAATCCGGCGCTACCCGAGACGAGCGCAGCATGCCGGTGAGCAATTCGTTGAACGGCGGATACGCGGCGTGGGAGTACATCAGGAATGGCTGTTTATCCAGATCACTAACTGTCACATCAGCCGCCATCGCCAAGGGATGACCACTCGGCAACGCCAGCACAAAAGGCTCACGCACCAGGCATTCAGTCGCGTAGCCCGGCTCCAACAGCGGCGCACGGGCGATGCCTAAATCGATCCGTCGTGCGCGCAGGGCTTCGTGCTGCTGGTAAGTGTTCATCTCCGCCAGATCGATTTTCACCTGCGGTTGTTTAAGTCGCGCCTCAGCGATGACCTTGGGCAGGAATTCATACACCGCGCTGCCGACAAAACCGATGTTCACCGAACCGATATCGCCCTCGGCAAACCGCCGGGCGGTGACGGCCGCTTGTTGCGCACGCTCCAGCAGGTTCTGTGCTTCAACGAAGAACGCCCGACCGGCCGCCGTCAGCGCGACGCTACGGGTGCTGCGGGTAAACAGCTCGACGCCGAGGTGATGTTCGAGCAACTGGATCTGCCGGCTTAGCGGCGGCTGCGTCATGTTCAGCCGTTCGGCGGCGCGGCGAAAGTTGAGTTCGGTGGCGACGGTGGTGAAGCAGCGCAGTTGAGTCAGTTCGAACATTGATCTAATCCGGGTATCAATCGAATGCCAAGTTAGATTAGACGGGATCAATGATCGCCGTCCATGATCGGCCCATCGCTTTACGCCATCCCTAAAAAAACAAGATCGGGAGTCGCCCTTGAAAACCCTCCAGAGTCCGCTGGACGTCACGGTTCTCGCCCGTGCCGCCGCCAAGGTCAAGCGCCACGTGCTGCCACTGTTCGTGGTGATGTTCATCGTCAACTACATCGATCGGGTCAACATCGGTTTTGTGCGCAGTCACCTGGAGACCGATCTGGGCATTGGCGCTGCGGCTTATGGCCTCGGTGCCGGTCTCTTCTTTATTGGTTATGCGCTGTTCGAAGTGCCGTCCAACATGCTCCTGCAACGTTACGGCGCGCGGGTCTGGCTGACGCGGATCATGTTCACTTGGGGCGCAGCGGCCATGGCCATGGCGTTCGTCAGAGGTGAAACCAGTTTCTATGTGCTGCGCTTTATTCTCGGCGCAGCGGAGGCGGGGTTCTTTCCGGGGATCATTTATTACTTCACCCAATGGCTGCCGGCCTCCGAGCGCGGCAAGACCATGGCGGTGTTTCTCAGCGGTTCGGCGATTGCCTCGGTAATCTCTGGCCCGGTGTCCGGTGCGCTGCTGCACATCAGTGGTTTGGGGTTGCACGGCTGGCAGTGGATGTTCCTCATTGAAGGCGCCGCGTCGGTGGTGCTCTGCGCATTCGTCTGGTTCTGGCTGCAATCCCACCCGCGTCAGGCCAAGTGGTTGAGCGAGGAGGAGCGTGAGGCGTTGGTGGCGGCGATTGCCGAAGAACAGCGTGCCCGCGAAGCGGTGCAGGTGGCCAAACCGTCGATGTTCAAACTGTTGGCGGATCGGCAGATTGCGCTGTTCTGCTTCATCTACTTCTCCATCGCCCTGACCATTTACGGCGCGACGTTCTGGTTGCCGAGCATGATCAAGAAAATGGGCAACCTCGGCGATTTTCAGGTTGGCCTGCTCAACTCGATCCCGTGGATCATTTCAATTGTCGCCATGTACGGTTTCGCAGCGATGGCCGGCAAGTGGAAGTTCCAGCAGGCGTGGGTCGCCCTGACACTAGTAATCGCAGCCATCGGCATGTTCATGTCGACCATTGGCGGGCCGATCTTCGCCTTCGTCGCCATCTGTTTCGCGGCCATCGGTTTCAAGGCTGCATCGGCGCTGTTCTGGCCGATTCCGCAAAGCTATCTGGACGCACGCATCGCCGCTGCGGTGATCGCGTTGATCAACTCCATCGGCAACCTCGGCGGTTTTGTTGCGCCCACCGCGTTCGGCTTTCTTGAACAAACCACCGGCTCCATCGAGGGCGGTCTGTATGGCCTGGCCGCAACTTCGCTGATTGCCGCCGTGGTGATTTTCTTCGCCCGCACGGCGCCAGGCGCGAAAGGCAAAATCCTCGCAAAGCCACATGAGGTCACCGCCGTTGTCACAACGGCCAGCCCGGCAGCGAGCCATTGAATTGATTGTTGATCTGTCAGGAGCATCATCTTGAAAATCACTCGCGTAACCGTCACCCCGATTGCCTTCCGTGATCCGCCGCTGCTCAACGCCAGCGGCATCCACGAACCCTTTGCCTTGCGCTCGATCATCGAGATCGAAAGCGACAACGGCTACATCGGCCTCGGCGAAACCTATGGCGATGCCCCGGCGCTGGCCATCCAGCAGCAGTTGCAGGCGCAACTGATCGGCCTCGATCCGTTCAACCTCAATCAGTTGCGCGCGATCGTGCAGGCCACCGTTGCTGCGAACAAACCGGCGAGCCTCGCCGGTGCCGAACTGGCGCCTGGTTCCCACGCCAGCAAAGCGGTGAGCAATGCCTATTCGGCGTTTGAAGTGGCGTTCCTCGATTTGCAGGCGCATTACCTGAATGTGCCTCTGGTGGATTTGCTCGGCGGTGCGATTCGCGATGAGGTGCCGTTCAGCGCGTACCTGTTTTTCAAGTACGCGCAGCATGTCGATTCGCCGTACAAACCGGATAACTGGGGCGAGGCGCTCAGCGAACGGCAGATCGTCGCCCAGGCCGCGCGGATGATCGAGGCATACGGTTTCAAAAGCATCAAGCTCAAGGCCGGTACGTTGCCGCCGGAGCATGAAGTGGCGTGCATCAAGGCGCTGAAAAAGGCCTTCCCCGGTTATCCGCTGCGCATCGACCCGAATGGCAACTGGTCATTGGAAACCTCGATTCGCATGGCCGAATTGCTCGGTGATGATCTGCAGTATTACGAAGACCCGACGCCGGGCCTCGACGGCATGGCTGAACTGCATAAACGCACAGGCCTGCCACTGGCGACCAATATGGTGGTCACCGATTTCGACGAATTTCGCCGCAGCGTCGCGCAAAACAGCGTGCAGATCGTGCTTGCCGACCACCATTACTGGGGCGGCCTGCGCGACACACAGACGCTGGCGAAGATGTGCGATGTGTTCGGCGTTGGCGTGTCCATGCATTCCAACTCGCACCTGGGCATCAGCCTGATGGCGATGGCGCATGTCGCGGCGGCGGTGCCGAATCTGGATTACGCCTGCGATACGCATTACCCGTGGCAGGAACCGGACGAAGAAGTGATCAAGGGTGGCAAGCTGCCGATTGTCGATGGCTGCGTGAAGATCACTCGGGCGCCGGGGCTTGGGCTGGAGCTGGATCATGAGCAGTTGGGCAAGCTGCATGATCAGTACCTGACGTGCGGGATTCGTCAGCGCGATGATGTGCGGCAGATGCAGCGGTACAAGCCGGATTGGAGGGCGGTCAAACCAAGGTTTTGAGGTGCCTGAATTGGCGCCATCGCGAGCAGGCTCACTCCTACAGGGAAACGCATTCCAACTGTAGGAGTGAGCCTGCTCGCGATTGGCGTCCTCACGGTTACAACGTTTCTACCAGCCAATCCCGAAACGCTTTCAGCGACGGCAAATTCTCATTGCGCGGCGGATACACCAGGTAATAGCTGCGTCGGCTGGTAATCGCCTCACCCAGTTGCAGCAACTCACCGCTGAGCAACTCATCCTCAACCAGAATTCGCGGCACAAGCCCCACGCCAATATTGGCCCGCACCGCTTGAATCAGGTGCGAGGTCATTTCAAAGCTCGGCCCGATGCGCATGCTGCGATGCGGCAAACCGTGATGACTGAACCATTCCGCCCACGCCTGTGCGTTGCTGCTGACGTTGAGCAGCAGTTGCCCGGCGATGTGCTGTTCGGCGTCATTGCGCTCGGCGTCGGACAGTTGCGCACTGGCGATCACCACCAATTCTTCAGTGTGCAAAGGCAGGGCGGTCAACCCCGGCCAGTCACCGCCACCGACGCAAATTGCCGCATCGATTTCGCTGGTGTCGAAGTCGATCGCTTCGATCCGCGAATGCAAGTGCACGGTCATGCCCGGATGCGCGGTGTAGAAATCCTTCAGCCGTGGCAGCAACCATTTCGAACCGAAGGTCGGCAGCGTCGCCAGGCGCAAACTGTGAATGCCCGAACCAAACGCCATCGCCTGCAAGGTCGCGCTGCGAATCTGCCCGAGCGCTTCGGCGAGCTCGCGTTGATACATGCGCCCGACATCGGTCAGCACCACTTGCCGGCCTTCGCGAGTGAACAAGCGCATGCCGAGCATCTTCTCGAGTATCTGCACCTGACGGCTTACCGCACTTTGCGTCAGCGACAGTTCATGGGCGGCGCGGGTGTAGCTTTCATGGCGTGCGGCGGCCTCAAAGGCCAGCAGTAACGACATGGAAGGGGTGAGCGTGCGCGGATTCATTCGTAAAAGTCATCAATAGCGGGTCGAATTTACGGTTGTCCCAGCGTTCGCCAGCAATGAACATGGGCACCATGAGATGGCGGAGCCTGACGCAATCATTCGTTGCGTACAACTGTTCACCGCCACGCGGCCCGATTTGACCGAGATAACCTGACCGATGATTGCCCAGCTGTCCCCCGCCAAAGCCCTGACCAGCGATTACCAGCAGTTCCTCCAAGCCCTGAAAGCCAGCGGTTTTCGCGGTGAGATCAGCGCCGACTACGCCAGTCGTGTGGTATTGGCGACTGACAACTCGATCTATCAGCGCCTGCCGCAAGCGGCGGTGTTTCCGTTGGACGCCGAGGACGTGGCGCGGGTGGCGCGGCTGATTGCCGAGCCTGCCTATCAGCAAGTAGTGATCACTCCGCGCGGCGGTGGCACCGGCACCAACGGCCAATCGCTGACCGACGGCATCGTCGTCGACCTGTCGCGGCACATGAACCGCATCCTCGAAATCAACGTTGAAGAGCGCTGGGTGCGCGTGCAGGCCGGGGTGGTCAAGGATCAGCTCAACGCCGCGCTGAAGTCCGCCGGGCTGTTTTTCGCCCCGGAACTGTCGACCTCCAACCGCGCCACCGTCGGCGGCATGATCAACACCGATGCCAGTGGCCAGGGCAGTTGCACCTACGGCAAGACCCGCGACCATGTACTTGAACTCGACATGGTCTTGCGCGGTGGCGAGCGTCTGCACGGTTTGCCTCTTGAGGAAAGCGAACTCGAAGCCTTGTGCGTCCGGGAAGATCGCGTCGGTGAAGTCTATCGCTGCGCGCGGCAGATCATTGATGAACAGGGCGAACTGATCAAACGACGCTTCCCCGATCTCAACCGTTGCCTGACCGGTTATGACCTGGCGCATCTGCGTGAGGCGGATAACCGTTTCAACCTCAACAGCGTGCTGTGCGGTGCTGAAGGCTCGCTGGGGTTTGTGGTTGAGGCGCGGCTGAACGTACTGCCGATTCCCAAGCACACGATGCTGGTGAACATCCGCTACGCCGGGTTCATGGACGCGCTGCGCGACGCCCGTGCCCTGATGGCGCTCAAGCCGTTGTCGATCGAAACCGTCGACTCGAAAGTCTTGCTGCTGGCGATGCAGGACATCGTCTGGCACGGCGTCGCCGAGTATTTCCCGGAAAGCGCCGAGCGCCCGACGCTGGGCATCAATCTGGTGGAGTTTTGTGGCGACGATCCGGAGGATTTGCAGCGCCGGGTCGAAGCATTCGTCGAACACTTGGGCAGCGACCGCACGGTTGAGCGTTTGGGCCACACGCTGGCGGTCGGGCACGCGGCGGTGAACAAGGTCTATGGCATGCGCAAACGTGCGGTGGGTCTGCTCGGCAACGTCGCCGGTGAAGCGCGGCCGCAGCCGTTTGTCGAGGACACCGCCGTACCGCCGCAGCACTTGGCCGAGTACATCGCCGAGTTGCGCGATTTGCTCGACAGCCATGGTTTGCAGTACGGCATGTTCGGCCACGTCGATGCAGGCGTGCTGCACGTGCGGCCGATTCTCGACATGAAAGACCCGCAACAAGCCGCGCTGGTGCGCCCGGTTTCCGATGGCGTCGCGGCGCTGACCCAGCGTTACGGTGGCCTGTTGTGGGGCGAGCACGGCAAAGGTTTGCGCTCGGAATACGCGCCGGCCTTCTTCGGCGAGCTGTATCCGGCCCTGCAAGCCTTGAAGGCCGCGTTCGACCCGTTCAACCAGTTCAACCCGGGCAAGATCGCCACCCCGGCCAACACCGGCGCGGCGTTGCTGAAAATCGATGAAGTCACTCTACGCGGCGAGCTCGATCGGCAGATCGACGAGAAGGTCTGGCAAAGCTACGGCGCGGCCATGCATTGCAACGGCAACGGCGCCTGCTACAACTTCGACCCCGATGACGCGATGTGCCCGTCGTGGAAAGCCACCCGCGAACGGTCGCAATCGCCCAAGGGCCGCGCCTCGTTGGTTCGCGAGTGGCTGCGTTTGCAGGGTGAGGCGGGCGTTGATGTGTTGGCCGATGCGATTCGAAAACCAGCGTTTTTCAGCTCATTGTGGCAGCGCTGGCGCAACAGTCGTGCCCGGGCCGAGGACTTCTCGCACGAAGTTTATGACGCCATGGCCGGTTGCCTGGCGTGCAAGTCCTGCGCGGGGCAGTGCCCGGTAAAGGTCAATGTGCCGGAGTTTCGTTCGCGGTTTCTAGAGCTGTATCACAGCCGTTATCTACGCCCGGCGCGGGATTACCTGATCGCCTCGCTCGAATACAGCATCCCGTACATGGCGCGAATTCCGGCGTTGTACAACGGTTTGATGGGCGCTGCGTGGGTTCGCCGCCTGCTGGAACGCGTCGGCGGCATGATCGATGTGCCGCTGCTCAGTCGCTTCGATTTCCACGCGGCGATGCGTCGCTGGCAAGTGCAGCCGGCAACGGTGTCGACCTTGGCGGCGCTGACCCCGGCGCAACGTGAGCGCAGTGTGGTCATCGTGCAGGATGCCTTCACGCGTTACTTCGAAGCGCCGCTGTTGGCCGATCTGGTCGAGTTGATTTCGCGCCTCGGCTATCAGGTGTATCTGGCACCGTTCAGCGCCAACGGCAAGCCATTGCATGTGCAGGGCTTCCTTTCGGCGTTCAACCGCGCGGCGTTGCGCAATGCTCGGCAGTTGCACGAATTGGCCGATGTAGGAGTGCCGTTGCTGGGTCTCGATCCGGCGATGACGCTGGTGTATCGCCAGGAATACCTGAAAGTGCCGGGCATGGAGCAATGCCCGGAAGTGGCGCTGGTGCAGGAGTGGTTGCTCAAGGTGATGCCGGAGCAGGCGCAGCAGGATAAAACCGCAGCGTTCCGACTGCTCGCCCATTGCACCGAGAAAACCAACGCCCCGGCCGCCACCCGCCAGTGGGAACAGCTGTTCGAACGCGCAGGATTGAAGCTGGCCACGCAAGCCACCGGTTGCTGCGGCATGTCCGGCACGTATGGCCACGAGGCACGCAATCGTCAAACTTCAGCGGTGATCTACGAGCAGTCGTGGGCACGTCAGGTAGCGGCACCGGCAGAGCAGGGCGAAGCACTGGCCACGGGGTATTCCTGCCGCAGTCAGGTCAAGCGCCAGTCGGATCAGGCACTGCGCCATCCGTTGCAGGTGCTGCTTGAGGTTCAGCGTCGCTGAGGGATTCGTCCGTGTCCTTGTCCCAGATCAGGCGTGGATCGAAACTCATCGCCGCGAGCATGGTGAACACCACGACCAGGCCGAAAAACAGAATGCCCGGTCGTGGCTCGATATCGCCCAGTGCCTGGAACTTCACCAGTGCCGCGACCAGCGCCACCACCAGCACGTCGAGCATCGACCAATAGCCGATCAGCTCGACGAAGCGGTACAGCTTCGAGCGCTCCTTGCGCGCCCAGGCGCTGTCGCGTTGCACGGTCATCAGCAGCAACGTCAGGGCGACGAACTTGACTCCCGGCACGGCGATGCTAGCGATGAAAATGATCAGGGCGATGTCCCAAGCGCCGTGCTCCCAGAACTCCAGCACGCCGCTCATGATCGTGCTGTCGGCGCCGCTGCCGAGCATGGTGGTGTTCATCACCGGCAGCAAATTGGCCGGCACGTAAAACGCCAGCGCCGCAAGCATGTACGCCCAAGTGCGGGTCAGCGAGTTGGTCTTGCGCCGATGCAGTGGCGCGTCGCAGCGCGGGCACTCGTGTGGCTCGTCGGTCATGTCGCAGGCCAGCCCGCAGCTGTGGCACAGGCACAGATTGAGTTCACTGGCAGTCGGTGGCCGTTTCATAGAATGTCCCAGAGGTCGCGGATATCGCGGCCGGCAATCCTGATCATCATCAAACTCAGCACGGCCAGCGCGAACAGGCCGATGCCGGGTAACACGTCGAGCAATCCGGCCAGTTTGAACACCGCCACCATAGCTCCCAGCAGACACACCTCAAGCATGCTCCACGGCCGCAGGGTTTCCAGCCAGCGCATGCACAGCTTGAAGCCCGGTGCCCGTCGCGCTGACAACGCGAAGCTCAGCACCCAGACCAGCAACGCCAGCTGAAACGCCGGGGCAATGATGATTGAAATCGCCGCCACCATCGCGATGAAGGTGATCGGCCCCTGACTCAGGGCCAGCACTGAATCCCACAGCGTCGCGCTGTTCTTCAGGCCTTTGAGGCTGATGCTCATGACCGGATAGAAGTTGGCGAACAGCCACAGCATCGCCGCGGTAAACGTTAGGGCCAGGCGCTGTTCGACGGTCAGTCCGTTGAAGCGCTGCAGGACGCCACCACAACGTACGCAGGTAGTTTTCTGATGTTTGGCCAGCACGACTTTTTCGTATACGCAATCGCAGTGCTCGCAAATGATCAGGTGTTCGGTGTTGACCATGGACAACGCTCGACAGCAGGCCGCGAGGGGCAGGGGACTTGATCACTATAGAAGCCTGGGGCTATTGGGCAACTTGCGCGGCTGGATCACCGGATATTTTTCTGAGAATCACTATCGATTGAGCTTGGGTTTTTGCTGGTTATTGTTATAAGGTAACGCAAATTTTCAGGGGTGGCCCTCGTGGGTACCCGATGTTATCCCTTCGATTGCGAAACGCTCATGACGATTGTGCATCCTCGTTCTGCCCCGTTGACCACTGGCCGGCTGCTGTCCATTGATGCCCTCAGAGGCTTAGTGATTCTGTTCATGCTGCTCGACCACGTGCGTGAAACCTTTTTGCTGCATCGCCAGGTCAGCGACCCGATGGACATTGCCAGCACTGAACCGGCACTGTTTTTCAGTCGCACCCTGGCGCATCTGTGCGCGCCGGTGTTTGTGCTGCTGACCGGATTGTCGGCGTGGTTGTTCGGCGAAAAGTACGCAGGCAAGGCCGATGTCAGTGCGTTTCTGTTCAAGCGCGGTCTGTTTCTGGTGGTGCTGGAGTTCACCCTGGTGAACTTCGCGTGGACCTTCCAGCTGCCGCCGAGTGTGATTTATCTGCAAGTGATCTGGGCGATCGGTTTGAGCATGATCGCCTTGTCGCTGCTGGTCTGGCTGCCGCGCTGGCTGCTGCTGACGTTGAGCCTGACGATCATCGCCGGCCACAACCTGCTCGACGCCGTGCATTTTCCGGTGGAGTCAGCGCTACACGTGCCATGGGCGATTTTGCATGATCGTGGCTGGATCGAAGTCAGCGACACTCTGCGTCTACGCACCTCCTATCCGTTGTTGCCGTGGATCGGTGTGATCGGTCTGGGTTATGCGCTGGGGCCGTGGTTTGCTCGCGGTATTGAAGCGGGTTTGCGTCAGTGGCAACTGCTGATCGCAGGCAGCGCAGGACTGCTTGGCTTTGTCGGACTGCGGCTGATCAACGGCTACGGCGAAAAACCATGGGCCGTGGGCGACACGTTTGTGCAAACCCTGATGAGCTTTTTCAACATCACCAAGTACCCACCGTCGTTGCTGTTTATCGCGCTGACCGTGAGCGTCGGGCTGTTGCTGCTACTGGCCTTCGAGCGTGTGCAGGGCCGTCGCTGGATTCGCTGGCTGACGGTGTTCGGTTCGGCGCCGATGTTTTTCTATCTGCTGCATCTGTACGCATTGAAACTGTTGTACCTGATCGGCGTGGCCCTGTTCGGGCTGAATCAGGGCAGCTATTTCGGCTTCTCGTCAGTGGCGGCGATCTGGCTGGCGGCAGCGCTTCTGTCGATAGCTCTGTACCCGGCCGTGCGCTGGTTCTCGGCATTGAAGGCCCGTCGCCGCGACATTGCCTGGCTGAAGTATTTGTAAGCACCTAACGCCGGTTGCGCACGAAGTCGATAAACGCTTTGAGCGGTGCCGGCACATGACGCCGGCTCGGGTAGTATAGGTGCAGGCCCGGATAGAACGGGCACCAGTCTCCCAGCACTTGCAGCAGACGCCCGCTGGCCAAGTGTTCGCTGACCATGTCTTCGAACACATAGGCCAGGCCCAGCCCTTGCAGCGCGGGCCCGACCATCAGGCTGACATCGCCGAGGGTCAACGGGCCGTTGACTTCGATTTCCTGGGCGATGCCGCCGCGTTCGAGTTCCCAGCGGTAAATCGAGCCGCTGGGAAAGCGGTGGCGGATGCACGGCAGTCCGTGCAGGTCCTCAGGCTTTTGCGGTGCCGCGTGGCGTGCAAAAAACGCCGGCGATCCGACCACTACCGAACGCATTGTCGGGCCAATCGGCAGCGACACCATGTCGGCCTCCAGGCGATCGCCGAAGCGCACCCCGGCATCGAATCCATTGGCGACGATATCCAGCAGCGCATCGCTCTCGACCACTTCCAGACGGATGTCCGGATAGGCCAGCAAAAACTCGCTGGCAATCGGCAGCAGCACCAGCTCACAGGCTTGCCGTCCGCAGGTGATGCGCAGGTTGCCCGAGGGTTTATCGCGGAAATGGTTGAGGTCTTCCAAAGCATCGTCGATGTCGCGGAATGCCGGTTTCAGTCGGGCATACAGGCGCTCGCCAGCCTCGGTCAATGCCACGCTGCGAGTGGTGCGATTGAACAGCCGCACGCCAAGACGATTCTCTAGTGCCTTTACCGAATGGCTTAACGCGGACGGCGTCAGGCCTAGCTCGATTGCCGCTTTGCTGAAATTCAACTGCTGAGCGGTGCAGAGGAATACGGAGAGATCTGCCGCTGAAGGGGCTTTCATCTGTGAATGCCTTTCACAAAGTCATGCAAAATTGCTGGGATTATCACACCAGTAACACGACCTTAAAGTCGCATCAACTCATCAAGAAGACCCCGGCACCACCGCCAGGGTCGCAGACAGGAGGAGTTGATATGCGTACCTGGTTCATTACTGGCGCTTCCCGTGGTTTTGGTAGCCTCATTGCAGAACGCGCCCTGCGTGCCGGCGACGCGGTGATCGCCACCGCACGTAACCCGCAAGACATCACTGACCGCCTCGGCGAGCAACCGAACCTGCTGGCGGTGCGTCTCGACGTCACCCGCGAAGACGAAGCGCATCAGGCCGTTGCCGCAGGGATCAAACGCTTCGGCCGGATCGATGTGCTGATCAACAACGCCGGTTTTGGTGTGCTCGGCGCCGTCGAAGAAACCAGCGCCAGCGAGACCGAGCGCTTGTTCGCGACCAATGTGTTCGGCCTGCTCAACGTCACCCGCGCGGTGTTGCCGCATATGCGCGCGCAACGCAGTGGCCGGGTGATCAACATCTCGTCGATCGGCGGCTACCAGGCTTATATGGGCTGGGGTGTTTATGGCTCGACCAAGTTCGCCGTCGAGGGCATTACCGAGGCCTTGCATCAGGAACTGGCGCCGCTGGGCATTCAAGCCACGGTGGTCGAACCGGGCTTCTTCCGCACGGATTTCCTTGATGAACAGTCGCTGATCAAAACCCGGCTTGAGCTGGCGGACTATGACGAAACCGTTGGCAAGATGCGTGCATTCGCCGAGGCGGCCAACCATGCGCAACCGGGTGATCCACAGAAGTTTGCCGAGGCGATGCTGGCGCTGGTCAATGCGACGAATCCGCCGCAGCGCCTGGCGCTGGGCAGTGACACGGTGGCGCGCATCGAGGCGAAGAATCGGTTGGTGGCGCAAGAACTGGCCGAGTGGAATGAGCTGGCGCTGTCTACCGATTTCGCCAACTGAACGCCGGAGCTGTGAGAGCGAGGCTGCTCGCTCTCATCTTTTTCGTGCGCAAACTTCGGTGGATTTTTCTGTGTATTTCGCGCCTTATTCGCTGCGCAACGCAGCTTTGTGATTTCTCAAAGGATGGAACGAGTGATTTCTATGATTCAGCCGCACGGAGCGCGCGACAAGTTGCTCATACTCGCGGCCGTGTGCCTCTCGGCACTGGTCCTGCCGTTAAGTTTTACTGGCGGTGCGGTGGCGACACCGGCCATCGGCCGTGACTTGGGCGGCAGCCCGGTGGCGCTGACCTGGATCACCAATGCGTTCATGTTGTCGTTCGGCAGCCTGCTCATGGCCGCCGGCGCGTTGGCGGATGTTTACGGACGCAAACGCCTGTTCACCTTCGGCATGTTGCTGTTTACCGCCGCGTCGATCGCGCAGAGTCTGGCGCCTTCGGTGTTCTGGCTGGATGTGTTGCGCGCCGTACAGGGTGTGGCAGGGGCGGCAGCGCTGGCCAGTGGTTCGGCGGCGTTGGCGCAGGAGTTCGAAGGGCATGCCCGGACCCGCGCGTACAGCGTGCTCGGCACGACGTTCGGCATTGGTCTGGCATTCGGGCCGTTGGTGGCGGGTGCGCTGATCGAGGCTTTCAACTGGCGGGCGATTTTTGTCTTTACCGCGTTGATTGGCATGATCGCGATGGTCTTCGCTGTGCCGCGCATGCGCGAAACCCGCGACCCGGATGCCAAAGGGCTGGATTGGCCGGGCACGCTGCTGTTCAGCGCGATGCTGGCGCTTTTCACCTTTGGCCTGATTCAGGCGCCGGACAGTGGCTGGGACAGTCCGCTGGTGATCGGTTTGCTGGGCGCTTCGGCGGTGTTGCTGGCGGCTTTCGTACTCGTCGAAATGCGCGTCGAACGGCCGATGCTCGATCTGACCCTGTTCCGTTATCCGCGATTCATTGGCGTGCAGATGCTGCCGATCGGCACGTGTTTCTGCTACATCGTGCTGGTGGTGATGTTGCCGCTGCGCTTTATCGGCGTTGAGGGCTTGAGCGAGATCGATGCCGGTCTGCTGTTGCTGGCGTTGTCGGCCCCGATGTTGGTGGTGCCGATGCTGGCCGCGTCGCTGGCGCGCTTCGTTTCCGCTGGCATTTTGTCCGGCGCCGGGTTCCTGATTGCCGCCGTGGGCCTGCATTGGCTGAGTCTGTACAACGTCGGCGCGCCGAAATTTGCGCTGGTGGTGCCGATGCTGCTGATCGGCATTGGCGCCGGTTTGCCGTGGGGGCTGATGGATGGTTTGTCGGTCAGTGTCGTGCCGAAAGAACGGGCCGGCATGGCGGCGGGCATCTTCAGCACCGTGCGAGTGGCGGGTGAGGGGATTGCATTGGCGATTGTCGCGGCGGTGCTGGCGTCATTGCTGCACGCCGATCTGTCGAGTGCCCTGCACGCGGTGACGGGTAGCACCGAGGCCTCGTTGATTGCCGAGACCGCGCACCGGGTAACCACGGGTGATATGGCGCATGCAATCAATACCGTGCCTGGTCTGGCCAACGAACGTCTGGTGCAAGGGTATGCTGCGGCGTTTCAGTATCTGCTGCACATCCTGACGGTGATCACGCTCGTGTCGGCGGCGGTGGTGCTGGGGTTGTTGAGCAAGGATCGCAGCGTCGCCGAGCCACAACAGGCTGCCGCGTAAAGCCAATGTGGGAACGAGCCTGCTCGCGAAAGCGGAGTATGAGTCGGCATAAATATCGACTGATGAACCGCTATCGCTGGCAAGCCAGCTCCCACAGGGTTTTGTGTCGGGTAGGAATGATGGGGATTACACCGATCAATGTAGGAGTGAGCCTGCTCGCGATGTCGGTGGTTCAGACAATGGAGATGTTGACTGGGCCGGCCTCATCGCGAGCAGGCTCACTCCTACAGGGATTTGTGTTGAGCGAAGAAGCGGAAGCATTGCTGAATATTGTGGGAGCAGGCCAGTTCCCACAGTATTCTCCGGTGTCTGGATTATTTGCGATCCAGCCACACTGTCTGCGCGTTGCAGAACTCGCGCACGCCGAAGTGCGACAGTTCGCGGCCGAAGCCGCTCTTCTTCACACCACCAAAGGTCACGCGCGGGTCGCTGGCGGAGTAGCCGTTGATGAACACGCCCCCGGTGTCCAGTTCGCTGGTCAGTTGCTGCGCCAGTGCCACGTTGGCGGTGTAAATGGTTGCGGTCAGGCCGAACTCGCTGTCGTTGGCCAAGGCCACGGCATGCGCGCAATCGCGGGCGGTGATGATCGAAGCGACCGGGCCGAACAGTTCCTGTTTGAACGAAGTCATACGGTCGGTGACATCGGCCAGCACGGTCGGCTCGTAGTAGTTGCCCTGGCCTTCGGACTTGCCGCCGCCGAGCAACAGCGTTGCGCCTTCTTCCAGGGTGTCGCGCACTTGCTGGTCGAGTTCATCGCGCAGATCGAAACGCGCCATCGGGCCGATGTAGGTCTCGGCAGACAACGGGTCACCGACCTTCAACTTGCGCGTGGCTTCGACGAATTTACGGGTGAATTCTTCAACCACGCCTTCCTCGATGATCAGGCGCTTGGCTGCCGCGCAGACCTGACCGGAGTTCTGGTAGCGACCAATGACCGCTGCTTGCACCGCCTCATCCAGATCGGCGTCGTTGAGCACGATAAACGGATCGGAACCGCCGAGTTCCAGCACGCATTTCTTCAGCGCGGCACCGGCCTGAGCGCCAATGGCCATACCGGCACGTACGCTGCCAGTCAGCGTTACAGCAGCGATGCGCGGGTCGGCAATCGCTGTGGAAACGCCTTCCGGAGTGACGTTGATCACCTCAAAAACACCCTCGGCGAAACCGGCGCGGGTGAAGGCATCGCGCAACAGATAGGCGCTGCCCATCACGTTCGGCGCATGTTTGAGCACGTACGTGTTGCCGGCGATCAGCGCCGGCACGGCACCGCGCAATACTTGCCAGATCGGGAAGTTCCACGGCATCACCGCGAGGATCGGGCCGAGCGGACGGTACTCGATGCGCGCCTTGCCACCTTCAACCTGGGTCGGTTCGGCATCGAGCATCGCCGGGCCGTGTTCGGCGTACCACTCGCAGAGCTTGGCGCATTTTTCGATTTCACCGCGGGCCTGAGCAATCGGCTTGCCCATTTCCTGGGCGATCATCGTGGCCATGGCTTCGCTGGTTTCACGCAGCGCAGCGGCCAGGGCGCTCAACAAACGCGAGCGATCCTGCAGCGGCTTGCGCTTCCACTTGCCAAAGCCGTACGCGGCGCGGGTCAGTGCGGCGTCGAGGGCGGCAGCGGATTCAAACGCGTAATGACCAATCTGCTCGCCGTTGGCGGGGTTGATCGAGATGGCGTGGGTCTGGCTGGAAATCTGGCTCATGGCGTCGTCCTGCAGGTTCGTCGGATGAGCCTAGAGTAGGGTGGTGTTTGTTTTCTGGAAACTGAATAATAAAGATCGTTTCTTTCACGATTGGAGAATGACTGTGGATCTGGTGCAGCTGGAAATCTTCAAAGCCGTTGCCGAACACGGCAGCATCAGCGCCGCCGCCGCGCAGATCCATCGCGTGCCGTCGAACCTGACCACGCGGATCAAACAGCTTGAGCAGGATCTCGGGGTTGATCTGTTTATCCGCGAGAAAAGCCGTCTGCGTTTGTCGCCGGCGGGGTGGAGTTTTCTCGAGTACGCGCGACGGATTCTCGATCTGGTGCAGGAGGCTCGGGCCACAGTGGCGGGGGAGGAACCGCAGGGCGCGTTTCCATTGGGTTCGCTGGAAAGTACAGCAGCGGTGCGCATTCCCGAATTGCTCGCGGCGTACAACCAACTGCACCCGAAAGTCGACCTCGACCTGTCCACCGGGCCATCCGGCACGATGATCGACGGCGTGCTCTCCGGGCGCCTCGCCGCAGCGTTTGTCGACGGCCCGGTGCTGCATCCGACGCTGGAAGGCGTGCCGGCGTTCGAGGAAGAAATGGTCATCATCGCCCCGATCAACCACGCGCCCGTCGAGCGCGCGGCGGATGTCAACGGCGAGAACATTTATGCCTTCCGTTCCAACTGTTCCTACCGTCACCACTTTGAAAAATGGTTCAGCACCGACGCTGCCGTGCCGGGCAAGATCTTCGAAATGGAGTCGTACCACGGCATGCTCGCCTGCGTGAGCGCCGGTGCCGGCCTGGCGCTGATGCCGCGCAAAATGCTGCAGAGCATGCCCGGCAGTGCCACGGTCAGCGTCTGGCCATTGGCGGCGGATTTTCGCTATCTGACCACTTGGCTGGTGTGGCGACGGGGTACGGTGTCGCGCAGCCTGAGCATGTTTGTGCGGTTGCTGGAAGAGCGCGGGGTGGTGCGCGCAGATGCATGATCGCGTCTGCCGCGCACTGGATCGCCGTTATTGCCCGTCGACGCTGCGCGGCAGCTGCAACGGATTGCCCTCGCGCAACGTCGGTGGCAACAACGCATCCGGAAAACCCTGATAAGCCACGGGACGCAAGAAGCGTTCGATCGAGGTCATGCCGACCGAGGTGAAACGGCTGTCCGACGTCGCCGGAAACGGCCCGCCGTGCACTGTGGCGTATGTCACTTCCTGTGGATGCGCGAAGGCGTTGACCACGATGCGTCCGGTGCGGCGTTCGAGGATCGGCAGCAGGCGCCGCGCGAGTTCCAGGTCCGCATCTTCAAGGTGGATGGCGGCGCTGAGCTGTCCCCTGAACGAGCGGGCGACCGCCAGCAGTTCCTCGGCATCACTGACCGCCACCAGCAGCGCCGACGGGCCGAAGACTTCATGGGCAAGTGCCGGTTCGCTGAGCAAATGCTGGCCCTCGATTTCCAGCAAAGTCGCACGTCCGGCGAACGTGGCATCGGCCGGCGTGCCCACGGCGATCACCTGCGCGCCGGCACCTTCTATCGCCGTTAGACCCTCGACGTAGGCGCCATGAATGCCCGGCGTCAGCATTGTTCGCGCCGGTGCCTCGCTGACCCGTTTGCGCATGGCGCTGCGCAGCTCTTCAAACCCGGCACCACGAATGGCAATAATGATCGACGGACACAAACAGGCCTGACCGACGTTGACCAGCATCCGTTCGATAAAGCCGTCACCGACCTCGGCACCGCGCACTCCCATAGCCTCGGGCAGGATGAAGGTCGGGTTGACGCTGGCCATTTCGGTGAATACCGGGATCGGCTCGGGGCGCAATTGCGCACGGCGATAGAGCGCCATGCCGCCCTGTTCAGATCCGGTAAACGTCACAGCGTTGATCAGCGGATGATCGACCAGCGATTCGCCAATGGCATTGCCGCCACCACGTACCATCGAGAAAACACCCTCGGGCAAGCCATGCGCCTGCACGGCTTTACGAATGGCCCGCGCCTGGATCTCCGAGGCGCCGGGATGCGCGTTGTGTGCCTTGAGAATCACCGGCGCCCCGGCTGCCAGTGCCGACGCGGTATCGCCGCCCGCCACCGAATAGGCAATCGGGAAGTTGCTCGCGCCGAAAATCGCCACCGGGCCGATGGCGATTTTTTGCAGACGATGATCCATTCGTGGGCGTGGCTGGCGCTCGGGTTGTGCCGGGTCGATCGCCAGTTGCAGAAAGCGCCCCCGGCGCACCACATCGGCGAACTGGCGGAACTGGGTCGCGGCTCTCAACGCTTCGCCCTCAAACTGAGCTTCGGGCAGTCCGGTTTCCAGCGCCGCGCGTGCGGCCAAGTCGCTGCGTACTGCGTCGAGGTTGTCAGCGATGCTCTCGAGGAACGCCGCGCGCTCGGCCAGTGAGGTATGGCTGTAGCGGTCGAATGCCGCATCGGCGAGTGTCGCTGCCTGATCAACCTGGGCGGCACCGCCGAAGGCGAAGTCCGGTTCGATCAACTGATCGCTGGCCGGGTTCAGCGCTTTCATCGTGCCTTCGGTGGCGGCGACATCCGCCGCGCCGATCAGCAAATGGCCGGTCAGACTCATTGCGCTTCACCCTGGGATTGGAGGTTGGCAATCAGTTCGTCAGTGCTGGCAATCACGTGAGCGAATGTCGGGCCGTTGAGCTCGTGGGCGGCGTGCATCATTTCCGCTTTGAAGGCCGCCGTTGCATCGCGGACCAGGGTGACGTGGTAGCCCAGTTCCGCGGCATAGCGGGCGGTGGCTTCGATGCAGGTGTTGGCCAGCAGACCGACAATGATCACGTGGGTGACGCCTTGCTGCTTCAGGCGAAAATCCAGGTCGGTATTGGCGAAACCACTGGAACCCCAGTGTTCCTGAACGACGATATCGCCATCCTTCGGGGCGAAATCCGGGTGCCATTCACCGCCCCATTCGCCGCGGGCGAAGTGGTGCATGTGCATGATTTTGCACTGAGTCGGGGTCGGGTGGTCCCAGTTGTCGTAGTCGCCTTTTTCCCAGCGGTGATGGGGTACGATGACCACCGGAATCTTCAGATCGCGCACCGCTCGATCTAGTTTGCGCAGGTTATCGAGCAGGCCATTCTGTTCAGCCATCGGTTTGATCAGCGGGAAAATCTTGCCGCCGTCCGATAGAAAATCGTTGTACGGATCGACCAGCAGATAGGCGGTTCTGTCCAGCGGGTAGGGGGTATTCGACATGGCTGCTTGCTCCGGCAATGGGATTATCGGTGCACAGGGCTTGTCCCGGCATCGTGTAGATATGATAATCATAGTAACTGTAAAAGAGGCAAGCCCTGATGGCAGTAAACGATAGCCTTGCTGACACGCTGTGCCCGATCTCCCGGGCCGAGACGATCGTCGGCGACCGCTGGACCGTGCTGGTTTTGCGTGAGTTGTTCATGGCCAATCATCGTTATGACGAGATTCAGGCGCAGACCGGCGGTACGCCGCAAATGGTCGCCGCGCGTCTGAAATGTCTGGAAGCGGATGGGCTGGTCGAGCGGCGTTTGTACAACGAGCGGCCGAAACGCTACGAGTACCACCTCACCGCGAAAGGCGAGGCGTTCTACCCGGTGATCATTGCGCTGCGGGCGTGGGGAGAAAACTGGTGCAAAACACCGGAAGAGGGGCTGGCGGTGAACATGACCCACAAAAACTGCAACCACGACGCCGGCCTCGGGCCGCTGTGCGAGCACTGTGGCGAACCCTTGCGTCGGGAAGATCTGATCAGCCAGCCACAAGCAGCCTACGCCGCCGAACGGCAGGCGCGGCGTGAAGCGTTCAAAGGCAAATAACCTCGATCACGGCGTGCCGTTGCGACCGTGCAGCACGTAGCCGGGGCGCAGGCTCAAGCGCTCGTAATAGGCTTTCACTGCGGCAAAATCCGGGTGAGCCAGTGGGGTTTCGAACCAGCGGTTCACCGACAGCCCGATGGGAATGTCGGCCAGGGAAAACTGTTCGCCACTGACGTAGGCGCCGGTCTTTTCCAGTTGCCGGTCGAGGATTGCCATGTTTCGTGACCAGTCGCGACAACCGGCTGACAGCGCGGCATTGTCCTGATAGTCGGGCGACTGGCGCACCAAGGACATGAAGGCGTACGACCACGAGCGATTCAGCTCCGACGCTTGCCAGTCGATCCACTGATCGACCCGCGCCCGGGTTCGCGCGTCAGTCGGATAAAGGTGCGAACCGTCATAACGTGCGGCCAGATAACGAATGATCGTGTTCGATTCCCACAACGTGAAGTCGCCGTCCTGAATCACCGGCACCATGGCGCAGGGATTGAGCGCGAGAAACTCCGAATCATTCGTCGATCTGAACCCCGAACCCCAGTCTTCGCGCTCGAAAGGAATGTGCAGTTCAGCGCAAGTCCACAGCACTTTGCGCACGTTGATCGATGAAGCTTTACCGAGTATTCGCAGCATTGGATGTCCCTTACCCAATCGTTGTCAGGCGAAAAGAAATACCACATCGCAACGCAGAAGGCCCGCACAGTGCGGGCCTTCTTGTTCAGCGCATCAATCTCACAGACTGCCCGCCAGTTTGCCGCCCATCATCCGCCGACGATAAGACGTGTCGCGATTGGCCAGCCAGAAATACAACGGCGAGGTCGCCAGCAAGCCCACCAGCCACGACAGGTCCGCACCGTTGATGTGCGCCGACACCGGGCCGACGTACAGTGGCGTGTTCATGAACGGGATCTGCACGGCGATGCCGATCGCATAAGCCAGCAAGGCCTGCGGGTTGTAGCGCCCGTAGATACCGCCGTCGACCTGGAAGATCGACTGGATGTCGTACTGGCCTTTGTGGATCGCATAGAAGTCGATCAGGTTGATCGCCGTCCACGGCACCAGCACCACCAGCAACACCAGCACCATGTCGACGAAGTGGCCGATGAAATCTTTCGAGGCACCCACGGCGGCAAAGCAGCAGGCCAGCAGCACGATAATCGAGATCACTGCGCGGCTCTTGGCGGTGGGGATCCAGCGGTAGGCGAAGGTCTGCACCAAGGTAATCAGTGACAGTACCGCACCGTACAGGTTGAGGGCGTTGTGGCTGATCACGCTGAGCAGAAACAGCACCAGCATCAGTGGGCCGATGGAGCCAGTGGCGAGTTTGACCGCGTCCATGGTGTCCATCCCCACCGGTGTCGCCAGCACGGCGACGGCACCGAAGATGAACGCCAGACTCGAGCCCAGCGCTGAACCCAGATACGTCGTCCAGAACGTCGACGAGACTTTCACGTCCGCCGGCAAGTACCGCGAATAATCGGACACGTAAGGCGCGAACGCGATCTGCCACAGCGCCGCCAGCGACACGGTGGCCAGCCAACCGGAGAGGTTGAAGCTGCCACGGGTGAGGAAGTCGTCAGTCTGAATGTGGGTGAAGATGTAGCCGAAGCCGACAACGATGCCGATCCCCAGCACCCAGGTGCCGATGCGGTTGAGTACATGGATAAAGCGGTAGCCAATGATGCCGATGATTCCCGAACCGACTGCGCCAATGACGATGCCGACCGGCACCGGAACGCTGTCGACCACGCCATGCAGCGACTTGCCTGCAAGGACGATGTTGGAAGCAAAGAAACCGATGTACATCACGCCAGCAATCAACACCACCAGCAATGCGCCGAGGGAGCCGAACTGCGCGCGGCTCTGGATCATCTGCGGAATGCCCATCTGCGGGCCTTGCGCCGAGTGCAACGCCATCAGCACACCACCGACCAGATGGCCGACAAGAATGGCGACGATGCCCCAGAGCAGATTCAAGTGAAACAACTGCACGCCCAGCGCACCGGTGACGATGGGCAACGGCGCGATGTTGCCGCCGAACCAGAGCGTGAACAGATCCCTGACCTTTCCGTGGCGATCTTCGGGGGGTACGTATCCTATCGTGTGTTTTTCAATCAGCGGAGCGGAGGATGCTGTTGGGGTAGCCATGACGAACTCCAAGGCAAGGATGAGTACGTGGACGTACTTCGGCAAGCGCCGGCACGGGCGGCGCATTTCTTGTTGAAGCGATCATGTGCAAAGCGTCGGGATAGATAAATTAGTAAGTTTGTTGCTTCAGACCTTAAAAAAAATATGCTCACGCGCACGGGCTCGTCCGGTATGTTCAACTTTGATCGTGCGCCAGGGAACCAGGGCGAATATCAGCGCTCTTCGGGAGGTTCACATGGCTGCCTACAACCTGCGCCAGCTCAAATACTTCGTCACCACCGCCGATTGCGGCAGCGTCGCCGAAGCTTCGCGCAAGCTCTACATCGCTCAGCCGTCGGTCTCCACGGCCATCAAGCATCTGGAAGAAAGTTTCGGTGTGCAGTTGTTCATCCGCCATCACGCCCAAGGCGTGTCGCTGACACCCAGTGGCTCGCGGTTCTATCGCAAGGCGCTGGAGCTGTTGCGCGTGGCTCACGAGTTCGAGCAGAACGCGCTGGCTGACAATGATGTGGTCGCGGGGCAGATCGATATCGGCTGCTTTGAGACTGTCGCGCCGCTGTACCTGCCGCGCTTGATCGCCGGTTTCAAAGCGCGCTGGCCGGGGGTGGAAATCCGCATTCGTGACGGCGAGCAACAGGAGCTGGTGCAGGCACTGACCGCTGGCAGTATCGATGTGGCGATGATGTTCGAACACGATCTGGACAGCACCATCGAAACTGCGCCGCTGATGCCGCCGCAGCAGCCTTACGCTTTGCTGCCGGCCAGCCATCGCTTTGCACAACAGGCGAAAGTCTCGCTGCATGATCTGGTGCTGGAACCGATGATCCTGCTCGACGTGGTGCCGAGCCGCACCTATTTCGTGAGCATCTTCGAAGAGCGCGGGCTGACGCCGAATATCGTCTTCAGCTCACCGTCGATCGAAATGGTGCGCGGCATGGTTGGCAACGGTTTCGGCTTTTCGATTCTGGTGACCAAACCGTTCAGCGACTACACCTACGACGGTCAGCAAGTCGTCTGTGTGCCACTGGCGGAAACGGTGACCGGTTCGGGATTGTCAGCGGCGTGGCTGCGGCGGGTGCAACTGACCAAACCGGCACAGTTGTTTGTCGATCATTGCCGTGAGGAGTTGGCCCGACGGCACTCATGAGTGCCGTCGAGCCGCTGGTCAGAGGCTGATAAACGCCAGCATGCGCTGGAGCATTTCATCGCACGCCTGCAGTTGATCGAGACTGACAAACTCGTCGGGCTTATGGCCCTGGTCCATGCTGCCGGGACCGCAGACCACGGTGGGAACGCCCACCGCATCAAACAACCCGCCCTCAGTGCCAAACGCCACGGTGCCGAAATCCTTTGAACCGCAGAAGACCGAAATCAGTTCTGCGGCCGGACTTTGCGCATCGGTAGCCAGCCCCGGATACGCCGACAACGCGCTGAAGCGAATATCACTTTGCGCACTGACCGCACGCATACGTGGCAGTACTTCGCGTTCGGCATAGGCTTGCAGCGCTTCGGCGACGAGCGCCGGATCCTGCGAGGGCAGGGCGCGGATTTCGAAATCGAAACGGCAATCGGCAGGTACGATATTCAAAGCCTTGCCGCCGCTGATCACGCCGGTTTGCACCGTGCTGTAGGGCGGATCGAAGCGCGCATCGTGATGCTCCGGGGCTTTCAACTGCTGGCCGAGGCGGCCCAGTTCGCCGATCAGTTCGGCGGCGTATTCAATCGCATTGACCCCAAGCGGCGCGTACGCCGAATGACACGGATGGCCGTGCACATCGCAGCGCATCGCCAGTTTGCCTTTGTGGCCGAGCACCGGTTTCAGTTCGGTCGGTTCGCCGATGATGCACAGCAACGGTTTGATCGGGCGTTGCTGCAAGACCTCGAGCAGCGAGCGTACGCCGAGGCAGCCGACCTCTTCGTCGTACGACAGGGCAATGTGTACCGGCAGACGCAGCGACGCCTGCACCAGCGCCGGCACCAACGCCAGCACGCAGGCGATATAGCCCTTCATGTCCGCCGTACCGCGCCCGAAAACTTTGCCGTCGCGCTCCGTCAGTTCGAACGGCGGCATCGTCCACGGCTGGCCATCGACCGGCACCACATCGGTGTGCCCGGACAGCACGATGCCCGGCTGATCCACCGGGCCGATCGTAGCGAACAGGTTGGCTTTGCTGCGCTCATCGTTATAGATCAGTGCGCACTGCACGTCGAAACCCGCGAGGTAATCGCGAACGAATTCGATCAGCTGCAAGTTGGATTCACGGCTGGTGGTATCGAACGCCACCAGCGCTTTAAGCAGCTCGACGCTGTTCATCGATCATCCCCGGCCACGCCATAGCCCGGCGCTTTGGCCGGATCGAGGGCGCGGTCGATGTAGTCCTGAAGCTGCGGCTTATAGGCATCCCAGAGCTGTTGCAGCTGGCCGATCGGGTCTTCGTCGGCCCAGTCGACACGCAGGTTGACGATCGGCCAGGTCTGCTCGCCGACCACCACGACGGCGGCCGAATGCACCGGGCCGGCTTCGCCACCGAGGGCTTGTGCGGCGTGCAGGGCCTTGAGCAGGCGATCAGCGAGTTGACCTTCGGCGTCCTCGAAGGCGCTGACCATGGCTTCGATCACCGAACGCCCGGCGAGCATGTTGCCAGCGGCGACGCACTGTTCGCCGCTAACGGCGTTGTGTATGCCGAGGGTTTGCGCACCGCTGAAATGTGCGGTCTGGCCGAGGTGGTTGATCGCCGTGATCTGGCGGTACTGGCTGTAGCCGTTGCGCGTGAGCACCTTGTCCAGCGCGTCGTCAGGGGCGAGACCTTGCTCCATCAGCGCAAGGACTTCCGGGCCGAGAGACGGCAGGGTGATGTTCTGGCTCGACACCGCGCCAACACCCGGCAGCAGCCACGGGCAGCGCGCACCGACGGCGATGCTGGAGGAACTGATGGCGACACCGAACTGGCCGGTTTCGGCGCAGCGGGCGGTGATTGAAAAGGTCATCTAATGAACTCCTTGTGTGTCTGGACTGGCCTCTTCGCGAGCAGGCTCGCTCCCACAATGAAATGCATTCCAAATGTGGGAGCTAGCTTGCTCGCGAAGGCCATAACGCGGTGAATCTGCTTACTCAGGAATCACCGCAATCACATCAATCTCCATCAACCACTGCGGCTGCCCCAGCGCCGACACCACCAGTCCGGTCGAGATCGGGAACACGCCTTTGAGCCATTTGCCGACTTCGCCATACACCGCCTCGCGATAACGCGGGTCAATCAAGTACGTGGTGGTTTTGACGATGTGGCTCATGTCGCTGCCGGCTTCTTCCAGCAGTTGCTTGACGTTGCGCATGGCCTGTTCGGCTTGCGCGCGCGGATCACCCAGACCGACCAGATTGCCGTCGAAATCCGTGCCGACCTGACCGCGCACATACACGGTGTTGCCGGCGCGAACGGCCTGGCACAGATCGTTGTCCAGCGTCTGGTTCGGGTAGGTGTCCTTGGTGTTGAACATGCGGATGCGCGTGTGGGTTGGCTGGCTCATGGAAAGCTCCTGAAGAAGGTCTGCCCGGCGCAATCGGCGCCTGGGCAAAAGGGATATCAAGCGTCGACGGTGTCGGCGGCTTTGCTGTGAATGTTCTGGTGCAGCTCGGCTTCACGCTGTTCGGCATCGCGATAGTCCAGATACTTGCGCTGGGTGGCGATGTGATCGGCGACGTGCTTGGCGTCGTGCCACACGCCCCAGATAAACGACGAACCCCGGCGCGACTGCCACGGCAGGCCAAGGAAATACACTCCCGGCTCGCTCGATACGCCGCGCTGATGCACAGGCTTGCCCTTGTCATCGAACGCCGCGACTTGCAGCCAGGAATAATCCACGGCGAACCCGGTGGCCCAGATGATCGAGGTGACGTCAGCCTTGGCCAGATCCAGATCGGCCAGCGGATTTTTCACGCACTCGGGGTCCGGATAGGTTTCGCGCGCCTCTGGCTCTTCCGGCAGGTCCAGACCGTTGCGCTCGATGTAGGCGTCGGCAGCATCGAGCAACGCCAGATAATTCTCGTCGCCGCGAGTGAGGTTACCGACCAGATCCTGCTTGAAGGTCACCACGCCGTTATTGAACGATTCGGTGACGCCGACCAGGGTCATGCCGCGATGGGCCAGACCACGGAAATCGATGGTGCGACCGCCATGGGCGCCGCTGACTGCGATGGTCACGTGCTCACGCCCCGGTTTCATCGCCGCCTGATCCCACTCGCCAAGCACGCCCAGCCACCAGCAGAAGTCCCGGTTGCGATAGGCGCGAGGCGGGCGGTCATGGGCGCCAACGGAGAGGTAAACCTGCTTGCCGGAACGTTGCAGCTCATCGGCGATCTGCACGCCGGAAGAACCGGCACCGACCACCAGCACTGCGCCTGCCGGCAATTGCTGCGGATTGCGGTAATCAGCAGAGTGGATCTGCAACAGACGTTCGTCTTGCGGGGCAATTGCCGGAATCACCGGTTTCTGAAACGGGCCAGTGGCTGCGACCACACGGTTGGCTTCGATCACACCTTCGGAGGTTTCGACGGTGAAACCCGGACGGCCGACATTGCGCACTACGCTCTTCACTTCAACGCCGGTGCGGATCGGCGCGTTGAATTTCTTCGCGTAGGCTTCGAAGTAATCCGCCACGCGTTCTTTCGGAGCGAAAGCGTCGGGATCGACGTCATCGAATTCCAGGCCAGGGAAGCGGTCGTGCCACGCCGGGCCATTGGCAACCAGCGAGTCCCAGCGCCCGGTGCGCCAGCGTTCGGCAATGCGATTGCGCTCCAGCACGAGGTGCGGCACACCGAGTTTGCTCAGGTGTTCGCTCATGGCGACGCCTGCCTGGCCAGCACCCACGATCAGCGTGTCGGTTTTTATTATTGCAGTGGTCATCTCTACATCCTTCCTAGCAAGGCAGTTGGATTCGGGCCGCTGTTGGCTTGTCCGTTTTGCTTGAGGTCAGACTAGGGAGGAGGGGGGTATCGGTAAAATATTATTAAGCTGGGATGTGAAGATAAAATTCTGATGCAGGGTTGGGAAACCCTTGAAACACGGGGTTTGCACAGCATCGGCTTGAGGTTGGCAGGGCAAAAAACAGCTTGGCCTGACGTGCAGTGGTGAGCAGAATCCTCCCCTCACCACTGCGCCGGTTTCAGCGATTCAGAAACGCCAGCAGATCCTCATTCAAGGCCTGCGCATGGGTCACTGCAAAACCATGCGGCGCCCCGGCGTAAACCTTCAGTTCAGCGCCATTGATCTGCGCCGCCGCCTGTTTGCCGGTGGTTTCGAACGGCACGATCTGATCGCCGTCGCCATGGATCACCAGCGTCGGCACATCGATCTTGGCCATGTCGGGGCGGAAGTCGGTTTCCGAGAACGCCGTGACGCAATCCACGGTGCCTTTGAGCGAGGCCAGCAAGGCGATGTTGAGGGTTTGCGTGAGCACGCCGTCAGAGACTTTCTGGCCTTGATTGGTGCCATAGAACGGTGCGGCGAAATCGGCGATGAACTGCGCACGATCCTGCAGCAGGCCTGCCTTGATGCCGTCGAATACAGATGTGTCGACGCCCTGTGGGAAATCGGCTTTTTTACCGAACAGCGGGGTTACCGCGCCCAACAGCACCAGACCGGCAACCCGCTCGCTGCCATGGCGGGCGATGTAACGGCTGACGTCGCCGCCACCCATGGAAAAGCCCACCAGCGTCACGTCGCGCAGGTCCAGATGGTTGATCAGTTGCGCGATGTCATCGGCAAAAGTGTCGTAGTCATAACCGGTCCACGGCTGATCCGAACGGCCGAAACCACGGCGGTCGAAGGCAATCGTGCGATAGCCGCGGCTGCTCAGGTATTCCATCTGGTATTCCCACATGTCGGCATCCAGCGGCCAGCCGTGGCTGAACAGTACGGGTTTGCCGCTGCCCCAATCCTTGTAATAAATCTCGGTACCGTCTTGCGTGGTGAAGGTGCTCATGGAAACTCCTGCTTCAGGGTTCGATGCCGTAATGGCGACATTCACTATCAGCGTAAAGCGCTCCGGCTACTTGTATGCAAGTGCTGGTTTTGCACCGGTTCAGTCATGGATCCGCTCCAGAGTTGTATGATGCAACCCCAAGCCGCGTAGCCGACTGATGAATAGAGGGAGTACGTTCAAGTGAAGCGCAAAAGTCTGCAGGGCAATGCCTGCCCGATCGCCCGGACACTGGATCTGATCGGCGACTGGTGGTCATTGCTGATCATTCGTGACGCGCTGGATGGCATTCGGCGTTTCAATGACTTCCAGAAGAGTCTCGATATCGCCAAGAACATGCTCAGCGCCCGGCTCAAGGCACTGGTGGAGCAGGGAATCCTGGAAACCTTCCCGGCCGCCGATGGCGGGGCCTATAAGGAATACGTGCTGACCGAGCGTGGCAAAGCCTTGCAGACCGTGATCGTCGCGTTGTCGCAGTGGGGCGGGGAATTCATGTACGCGCCGGGCGAGCCAGGTTCGGTGATGGTCGATGCACAAAATCGACAACCGATTCGCAAGCTGGTATTGACGTCGGCCGATGGTCGCGCACTGGCGCCGGAGGACGTCGCGACGCGATTGGGTGTTGAACACTGAAGGGCGATGCTGTTTCAACCGATTCATGTACATCTCTCGTTACAAAATCGACAAAAGGTCGAAACGATTGTTTGACGTCAAAATGATGGCCATCTAATATCGCGCCACTATTTTGATGTTGCTTTCGTCTCGAGGGATCGAACATGTCCTCACCCGCCCTCGTGGCGAGGTTGTGCCTGGCTTTGCTATGCCTGTCTCCACTTCAGATTGCCGTTGCCGCCCCTACACCCGGTGACACCGACCTTATCCGTGATCGCCAGAATCGTCTGCTCGAAGAGCAGCAGCGGCGCCTCGAAGAACTCAAGGATCTGCCCGGCAAGGACACCAAGCCTGCGCAACCGGCTGCCCCGACCGATACCCGCTGTTTCCCGATCAAAGACATCCAGCTCAAGGGTGCCGATAGCCTGTCGGACAGCGAAAAAAACCTTCTGCTCAAACCCTACATCGGCGAATGCCTCGGTGTGCCGCAGCTCAACGAGCTGCTCAAGGTCATCACCGATCACTACATCGAGAAAGGTCTGGTCACCAGCCGCGCCTACCTGCCACAGCAGGATCTGTCCAGCGGGCACCTGCAAGTGCTGGTGGTTGAAGGCAAGCTCGAAGGCATGAAAGGCGCGGAAAGCAGCCGACTCTCGGAGCGCGAACTGGCCATGGCTTTTCCCGGCAAAACCGGCGAACTGGTCAACCTGCGCGAGATCGAGCAAATGGTCGATCAGCTCAACCGCCTACCATCCAATCAGGCAAAAATGGAGCTGGCGCCCGGCCAGAATGTCGGCGGCAGCGAAGTGCTGGTCACCAACACTCCGCAAAAGCCGTGGCGAGTCGGGCTGTCACGCAACAACGACGGCCAGCGCAGCACCGGCGAGCAACAGTGGGGCACTACGTTTGACTGGGACAGCCCGCTTGGTCTGGCCGATCAGTTGAGCCTGCGCGGTGGTCACGATGCGATGACCGATCATCAGCACACCTCGCGTAACGCCATGCTCAATTACAGCTTGCCGTGGGGCTGGTGGACGTTCAGCTACACCTACAGCCAGAGCGAATACCGCTCGCAAATCGCCGCCAACCTCTACAACTTCAAACAGACTGGCGACAGCGAAAACCATCAATTGCGCGCCGAGCGGGTGATCCACCGCGATGCCGTCAGCAAGACCTCGCTCAGCGCTGGCCTGTCGTACCTGCGCACCAACAACTTCATCGAAGACAGCAAACTCAAACTGAGCAGCAACCGCATCAGCGAAGCGCAGTTCGGCTTCAACCACGGTCGCCGTGTCGGCAGTGCCTTCGTCAACTTTGACGCCGGCATGCAAGAAGGCATCGGTGCCTTCGATGCGCAGGGCAGTCATGATCCGGGCCCGGGCGAGCCAAATGCGCGCTACCGCAAATACACCGCCACTCTGAGCTATTTGCAGCCATTCAAACTGTGGGGCGAGTCGTTCAGTTTCAGCAGCCTGATGACCGGTCAGCGCAGTGAAGACGTGTTGTTCAGCCCGCAACGCACCAGCCTTGGCGGCTCGTCTTCGATTCGTGGTTACAAGGATCAATCACTGTCCGGTGACAGCGGTGGTTACTGGCGCAATGACCTGCGCTGGACGCGTCCGGTGACCATCGAATGGCTGCAACCGGTGTTCTCCGAATACGGCACCAGCCTCGGTTACGACCAGGGTGTGATCCAGAACGGTCGCTACAACGGCGATCAGCACGGGCGCATGTCGAGCAATTCGCTGGACCTGTTTGCCCGTGGCAAATACCTGTCCGCCGGGGTGACGTTTGCTCATTCCCTGGAACGACCGGATGCGCTGACCGAGCGTGAAGCACCGATCTATTTCCGCCTGGATTTCTTCCTCTAATACCGCCCGCCCCGAGATTCTGAAATGAACATCCTTCAACCGGCCTTTCTGGCCGGTCAGCCTGCTGCTGCCGAAAAAAACCGCGAACACTTCTTGGGAATGCCGAAACGCGGGCTGGCGTTTCTCCTGGCGAACGTCATGTTCTGGCAACCGATGTGGGCGCAGGCCGACGGCATCGTTGTCGCTAACCCGAACACCACGCTGGACCGCGCCGGCAACGGCGTGCCGATCATCAATATCGCCACGCCCAATGCCAGCGGTCTGTCGCATAACCAGTTTCACGATTACAACGTCGGTGCGCAGGGCGTAATCCTCAACAACGTCACGGCACGCACTGAGCAGTCGCAACTGGGCGGGATCATTCTCGGTAACCCGAACCTGCGCGGTGCGGCGGCACAAACCATCCTCAACGAAGTCAACGGCGGCAGCCCGAGTCAGCTGCGCGGTTATACCGAAGTGGCGGGGCAATCGGCGCGAGTGATCGTCGCCAACCCTTACGGCATCACCTGCAACGGTTGCGGGTTCATCAATGCGCCACGCGTGACGTTGACCACCGGTAAACCGGTGTTCGACGACGGTCGGCTCGATCACTTTCAGGTTGATCAGGGCAGTGTTGCCATCGATGGCGTCGGTCTCGATGCGAGCAATGTCGACAGCTTTGAAATCATCACCCGCAGTGCGCAGATCAACGCGCAGATTCACGCCAAACGCTTGAACATCACCACCGGGCGCAACGACGTCAACGCCGATACCCTCAACGCCACCGCGCGCGCCGACGATGGCAGCGCCAAACCGCAGCTGGCCATCGACTCGTCAGCACTCGGCGGCATGTATGCCGGGGCAATCAAACTGGTCGGTACCGAGGCGGGTGTCGGCGTGAAACTGGCAGGTGAACTGGCGGCCAGCGCCGGTGATATTCAAATCGACGCCAATGGCCAGTTGAGCATGGCCAAAGCTACCGCCAGCGGTGCCGTCGATATCAAGGCCAAAAGTCTTGATGCCCAAGGACCCGTTTATGCCGGCACGCAACTGAAGGTGCAGACTGCTGAGCAGTTGGTCAACCACCAGAGCCTTGCCGCCCGCGATAGCGTGCACTTGAACAGCGGCGGCAGGTTAACCAACAACGGGGTGATCGAAGCCGGGGTAAATGCCGACAACGGTCGTAATACCAACGGCGATCTGTCTATCAACAGCGATGCCTTGAGCAATAGCGGCAGTGTGTTGGCCAGCCGCTCCCTGAACATTACCGCTGCTGGTGTGCTCGATAACCAGAACGGCATCATCCAGGCACAGAACGTTACTTTGAGCGTGGCTCGGCTGGTCAACCAAGGCCTCAATGCACGCATTTATGGGGAAACCGCTCTTGCTTTTAGCGCCCCGGCGGTCGTCAATCTCGACGGCCTGATCCGCTTTGCCGATGGGCAGGCGGCGACGCTGTCGGCCGACAGTCTCGACAACCGTCAGGGCCGTATCGAACTGGCCGGTGGCAGTCTTGAACTGAATGCCCGCGAGCTGCAGAACGCCGATGGCAAAATCATTGCCGGGCACCTGGATATCGATGCTCGACAACTCGACAACAGCCGCGGCCTGATCGGCTCGAGCCAGAGCGACGCTAATGTTGTCGCTCGTGAACGCCTGGATAACAGCAAAGGCAAGATTCAGGCGAAAACCACATTGGCAGTGTCCGGAGGCGAGTTGCTCAATCGGGGCGGTACGCTGGCGGCTGACCAAATCAAGGTCACGGCGGCGCGCCTCGATAACAGCACCAAGGGTGTGATCAGTGCTGAAAACGGCACTGCCGAGCTGGCGTTGGCGCAGGATCTGGATAACCACGATGGCAAGGTACAGGCCTCGACTCACCTGAAGGTCGCCGCCCAAAGCATCAACAACCGCAAGGGCAGTCTCACGGGTAAAACCCTTGAGGTGACCAGCCGCGGCGCGCTCGACAATACTCAGGGAGCGATTTCGTCCGCTGACACTGTGATCACCAGCGCAGACATGGACAACAGCCAGGGTCTGATTCAAGGCAACGATCGCCTCAAACTGACTGCACAGGATTTGGAAAACTCGGGTGGCAAGCTGCTGGGCGGTGTGCTCGATGCAAGTTTGACCAATCTCACAGGCAACAACGACGGCACCATTAGCGCAGAAAACGGCAAGCTTTCGCTGACGGTTCAGCGGCACCTGAACAACGCCTTGGGCCAACTGCAAGCCAGCCAAGGTGACGTGGATATTTACACCGGTTCGTTCGATAACCGGGGCGGTGTTGTCGCCGCACAGCAGTTGTGGGTGATGGCCGAGGAAGGACATGTCGACAACCGTGGCGGGCGCATGATCAGTGATGGTCTGAACCTGCACGCCGCCAGCCTTGATAACAGTGACAACGGGCTGTTGGCTGCCGGTGATGACGGGGCTCGGCTGATCCTCAAACAGACCGCTCCCGGCCAATCACGACTGCTCAACAACAATGGCCGTATCCAGAGTGATGCCGGTCTGCACATCGAAAGCGATGTCGTCGACAACAGCGCTGGCGTCCTGCTTGGCAAAACCATCGACGTGACCGCCACCCAACTGAGCAACAACGATAAGGGTGGCATCGTCGGCAATGGCGGCGATGTTGCCGTGACCATCACCGGTGTCTTCAACAACGTGACCGGTGTGGTTGATGCCGGTGAACAACGCTTGCTGCTCGAGCAATTCACTGCGCTGGACAATCGAGGCGGAACCCTGCGCGGCAAGCGTCTGGACATCACCGGCACCTCGATCAACAACAACGATGCCGGCCAGATCCTCGCCGGTAGTGGTGGCCTGGAGATCACTGGCAAGACCCTCATGAACCAGCAGGGTGTGATTCTTGCCAACGGCAGTCACGCGGAACTGGCACTCGGTAGCGGGACCTTGCAGAACCAGGGCGGCACCCTGCAAGCCGACTCGCTGGAGATCACCAGCGCTGACCTCGATAACAGTGCAGTCAACGCTAAGGCCGGTTTGATCTCCAGTCTGATCGATGACCTGACACTGACGGTAACGCGCCTGACCAACCGCGCCGGCAAACTGTTCGGCAAGGATCAGGTGATCTTCAGCGGCACTAGCCTTGATAACACCGGCGGCGAGATCAGTGGCAATCAACTGGGCCTCGAAGCGGTAGGGCAGATCCTCAATCAGAGTGGCCTGATCGAATCGGCGACCAGCCTGAAACTCACCGCCGGCGGATTGGATAACAGCGCCAGTGGCCAGATCCGTGCACTCGGTGGTACCTCCAGTCAGATCAAACTGAGCGGCAACCTCAACAACCAGAGCGGCGTGATCGAAATCGGCAGCCAGGATCTGGTGCTGTCTGGTGCTCAACTCAACAACCTCAGCGGCAGTGTGCGCCACGCGGCGCACGGCTTGTTCGATCTGGACCTGACTAATCTGACCGGCACGCAAGGCAGCCTCACGGGTCTGGGCAAAGGCTTGTGGGATGTCGGCTCGGTCAACGGCGTCGGTACCTGGCAACTCAACGGCGGCCTGACCTACACCAGCGCGCAGGATCTGAGCCTCAACGCCGGCGACCGCATCGCCAGTGCTTCGACGCTGAACCTCAATGTCGCCAACCTGACGAACGCCGGGCAACTGGCCAGCGATGGTGATCTGACGCTGAACCTTGGCGGCAATCTGCTCAACAGCGGCAAAGTTTCGGCGCAGCAGAAACTCACGATCAACGCCAACGACGTGATTCAACAGGACGGTCGGCTGGTCAGCGGTGGCGATACCGCGATGACCTTGCGCGGCACGCTGGACAACCTCGGTAGACTGATCGCCAACCAGAACCTGACGGTGACCGCTGCCCAGATCAACAACAAAGGCACCCTGGGTGCTCAGGGCAATCTCGAATTCAACGTTACCAACGGCATCTCCAACAGTGCCGATACGCTGCTGTTCAGCGGCGGCTCGATGACGTTGCATGGCAACAGCTTGAGCAACTATTACGGCGATATTTACAGCCGTGGCAATCTGTCGTTCGACGCTGCGGGCGGTGGTCGTGCAGCAGTATTCAGCAACTTGTCGGGAACGATTGAGGGCGAGGGCGACATCGACATCAATGCAGTGTCGGTGGAGAACGCCAAGTCGGTTTTCGAAATGACGCAGGGCGGCAGTTCCGGCTCCATCAGATGGATTTGCGGGCAGCACTGCGGTGGCCACGATGGCTGGAAAAAAGGCACGATCATCATTGATCGGACCTATAACGATGTGGTCCTCAAAGACTCGACTGCATCGCGCTTCGTCGCCGGCAAAAACCTGACGATTCATGCCAGCGGCGTCGAAAACCGCTACAGCATGATGGCAGCCAACGGCAATCTCACGGTAACGGCCGACCGCTTGTTAAACCTAGGCGCGGAATCGCGCTCTGGCGCTTCGACAGAAACCATCGGCACGCCAGGCAGGATCGACAATAGCTTGTGGGATCGGATGGAGTTCGTCGAAGTCCCGGCGTTCAACGCGCAGACACAGCAGGGGAATTTCGATGAGGCACGCTTCAACGAGTTGGTCGAGGTTACCAATGACAGTCGCTTCTCTCACCCTGAGAACGTAAAAATAAACTGGTCTCCCAATGGCAACACCTTGTATCCAGCCACGCTTCAGGCGGGAGGAACGGTAAGCCTTAACGTCACCGACTCCATCCAGAACGGCAAGCTCTACAACAATACCTACGATCAACTCAGCGGAAATCTGGACAGCGAAAAAGCCACCGGTGTGGGTGTCGTCGACATCAATCTGGGCAAACGCAGCAGCGTCGCCAGCGTTCAGGTCGCCAAGGACGTCACTCGCATCGAAAAGGTGGATGCGGATGGCGTGAAGCAGATCAGCTTCGTCCCGGTTGATTTCCGCGGGGTGCCGTTTGCTGCCGTAGATCCCACCGCGTCTTCGACTTTCAGGCTTCCGAAAGGCCCGTACGGCATGTTCGTGCAGAGCCAGAATCCACAAAGTCGGTATCTGATCGAAACAAACCCGGAGCTCACCCAGACCGCGCTATTCATGAGTTCCGACTACCTGCTCGGCAAACTCAATTTCAGCGCCGATGAAGCCGCACGCCGCCTCGGCGACGGCCGCTACGAATCGCGTCTGATCAGCGATGCCGTGTTGGCTCAGACCGGCCAGCGCTTTCTGGCCGGCGGATTGAACAACGATTACGAGCAATTCCGTTACCTGATGGATAACGCGCTCGCCAGCAAGAACGAACTGAACCTGGCGGTCGGCGTCAGCCTGACCTCCGCGCAGGTTGCCGCACTGACTCACGACATCGTCTGGATGGAAGAGCGCGTCGTCGACGGTCAGAAAGTACTCGTGCCAGTGCTTTATCTGGCTCAGGCCGAATCCCGTAACGTGCGAGGCGGTAGCCTGATTCAGGGGCGTGATCTGGAAATGATCACCGGCAACGACCTGGTCAACGTCGGCACTTTGCGTGCCACCAACAACCTTTCAGCTGACGTTAAAGGCAGCCTTTATAACGGTGGCCTTGCCGAGGCCAACGAACGCCTGAACGTGATGGCCACCGACAGCATCCGCAATGCGCTGGCCGGTGATATTCGCGGTAATCAGGTCAGCCTGAGCACCCTCAAGGGTGACATTGTCAACGACCGAACCGCCGTGACTTACAGCCCAGGGCAGGGGTTGCTCACTTCAACTGATGACGGCGGCAGCGTTAGCGCCCGCGATACGCTGAGCATCAAGTCCGGCCGAGACTTGACCAACTCCGGCACGATCACCAGCGGCGCCGATGCAAACTTGAGCGCGACGCGCGACATCAATTTGCTGGCGGTCCAGGACGTCAACGAGATCCACAAAATCGAGAACGGCGGGCATCGCTCGACCGTCACCACAACGGTGGAAAATCTAGCGTCCAGCGTGAAGAGCGGCGGCAACCTGAAGCTTGATGCCGGTCGTGACATCAACGTCGTCGCTAGTACCGCTGAGGCAAAAGGCGATCTGCTTGCCGACGCGAAACAAGACTTGAACATGGCTTCGGCGAGTGACGAACACAACGTCGAGACCAACAGCAAAAAAGGCAAGAAACGCGTCCACGAAGAAGACAACCACATCGTCCAGAAAGCCGCCGAATTCATCGCCGGCGGCGACGTGAAAACCTCTTCCGGCCGCGACACCACACTTGTGGCGAGCAAGATCAGCGCAGGCAATGAAGCCTACGTGTATGCGGGTAATGACCTGAACCTGCTGGCCGCGCAGAACAAGGACTACACGCTGTATGACATGAAGGAGAAGGGTGGTTTCGGCGCCAAGAAAATGAAGCGCGACGAGGTTACTCAGATTACTCATGTGGGTAGCGAGATCAAGACTGGGGGCGATCTCACGCTGGTCAGCAAGGGTGATCAACGCTACCAGGGCGCCAAGCTCAACAGTGGTAAAGACCTGACTTTGGACAGCGGTGGCAGCATCACCTTTGAGGCAGTGAAGGATTCGCATCAGGAAAGCCACGACAAGAGCAGCAGTAGCGCGGCCTGGACCAGCATGGAAAGCAAAGGCCAGGTAGACGAAACACTGCGCCAAAACCAACTGACTGCCAAAGGTCAGACGCTCGTTAAAGCTGTTGATGGGCTTCACATAGACATCAAACAGATCAACCAGCAAAGCGTCAGTCAGGCAATCGACGCCATGGTGCAAGCCGACCCGAGTATGGCCTGGTTGAAAGACGCCGAAGCGCGAACTGATGTGGATTGGCGTCAAGTCCAAGAGCTGCATGACCGCTGGGATGAAAGCCATTCGGGGTTGGGTGGCCCTGCGATGATCATCATCATAATCATCGTCACCTACTTCACCGCTGGTGCGGCGTCAGGCCTTGTGGGTGCAGGTGCGACTGCTGGTTCCGGCACAGCAATGTCGGCTGGCCTAGCCGCGACAGCCACCAGCGAAGCAGTGGCAGCAGGTTGGGCGAACGCGGCACTCACCGCCATGATCACTTCGGCAGCCAGCACGGCGGCCGTCAGCACCATTAACAACAAAGGCAATCTCGGAGCGGCGCTCAAAGAAACCTTCAGTGCTGACAACCTGAAAAATTACATTGTGGCCGGAGGCACCGCGGGTCTGACCACCGGTTTCTTCAATGACTGGACCTCGAGTACGACCGGTACATCCCCCGCGTTGACGGAATCCACCAAAGGCGCATTGGCCAACACCGGAAAAGTTATCGTCGCCGATTCCGGTGGTCTGAGCAGCCTGCAAGGTATCGCGCATTTTACCGAAAACCAGTTGTTGCAAAACTCCACCTCCGCGTTGCTCAACAAAGCCCTGGGCCGTGAAGGCAGCTTGGGTGATGCCGTGCAAAAAAGCCTGGTGAATGCGTTTACCGCCTATGGTTTCAACCTCGTGGGTGATATCGGGGTGCGCAACCACCTGGAGGACGGTGGTCTGGAGAAGATAGGCCTACATGCGCTAATGGGAGGCTTGAGCTCCCTGGCAGCGGGGGGGGACTTCAAAACGGGCGCATTGGCAGCTGGAGTCAACGAAGCGTTCGTTGACGATTTGGCGTCGGCGTATTCCGGGATGTCGAAGGACGACAGAGATCGATTGTTGCTGATGAACTCGCAACTGATCGGGGTTTTGACGACCGCTGTGCAGGACCCGAACGCAGATGCCGCCAAGCTGCAGCTAGGGTCATCGATCGCACAGAGTGGTACTCAATACAACTATTTGAGCCACCAGGATGTAGAAGACCTGGAAAAGGCGCTCAAGGAATGTAAAGACAACTGTGATGCGGTTCGAGCTGAGTTTGCCAAGCGTGATGCGGATAACACGGCGCGGCTCAATAACTGTTGGGCGACCGGTGATTGCGAGAAGATCAAGGCTGAGATTGATGAAGGCTCTCGTGAATTAAACAAACTTTGGCAAAATGACAAAACGGGGATTACGGATCAATTCCTCCATAGCAATATCGCCGACTCCACCAATGCGAGGACGCGAGCTAGCCTAGACCACCTTCCGAAAGGGGATCCGGCTAATGCGGTGAAATTGTTGGCTGCAGCGGGGATCATTGCTCTTGCGCCGGAAGCGATTGGTTTGCTTGGACAGTATGCCACGAGAGGTGCAGCTACCTGCGCAGCCAACCCAGTGTTGTGCGTGAACGAAGCCGGGGTCGTTATCGCTGATTTGGGGTTGTCGGAAGCACTTCCTGTCGGGTTGGGGGCCGCAGCTGGAAGTTTAACGACCAAGGAGCTGAGTGATCTTCGCGCTTTGATGGAGATCGAAGCGAAAACTGGCGCTAAGCTAACGGCTGATGAGGTTTTGGCTGTCGTCAGGCCGGCAGCGACAGGTGTAAAAGAAATCGTGTCATTTGACACGAAGTCGGCGTTGACGCAGAAGGTTGCAGACCTGCGTGCCACGTTAACGGGCAGTGCGAAGACCAGCGGTAACATGGGGGTTGCACAGATCGACATCCCTGGCATTCAGCCGACAATGGCAGCGTCCAGCCGTATCGGTGTAACCACAGCCGATCAGCAAGCGTTAGGATTTGTTGGCGAGGTCTCTGAGACTTTTCCAAGCATGGTTGTACCGACTGCAAGTAATCCCCCAGTGATGCTCAACAGGGCAATAGATTCGGAGGCGAAAATTTTGAACAATATTGCAGCGCAATTGGGGGATAACGCATCAGTGAACGGGACTATTAACTTACTCACAGAGCGGCCGCCGTGCGCAAGTTGTTCAAATGTTATTGATCTATTTAAGGCTAAATATCCAAATATTACTGTAAATGTTTTCGATAATGGTGGTGTAATTCGTCCAACCAAGAAAAAAGGAATCTGAGATGTTGCACGAAGAGCGCGTTACGTACGAAATCCTTAAATCATGGGCGCTGGAGTGCTATTACGAGGGGTGCCGTGATCATGCGGTGACGAAGGGTTGGCCTCATGAGCAGATAATGGGATATGTCGATTATCAATTTGAAAACGTTTTTGAACGCCCAGTAGAGAACTTCATGTGGCGGGTCATTTTGTTGGTTCTATCTGGTGGATGGCATCAGGATTGGTGTTTCCGCACGCGCAAATTGCTTGAGGAGCAAATAGACAAAAATGGAATTGATAATATTTTGACCGGAGTGCCTGCCGATGAATTAGAGTCATTTCGACATGACCTGAAAATTCTGAAGCTCATTTGAAGGTATAAAAGGGCTGGGCTGGAAATAAATGAGATAAATGGGACAGACCACGTTTAGAAAACATTCCGAAAACGTGGTCTGTCCCCTTTTTACGCTCTGCACGCGTTGATGGGGGGCGCCGTCTCCAGCATTACCGGTGGTGACTTCAAAAGCGGAGCAATTGCCGCCGGCGCAAGCCAAGCCATGGCAGGCGCGCTTAACTCAACATTTAACGATCAGCCGAATTTACGCCAGGCGTTCTCCCAGATAGTTGGTTTGACCGCCGCTGGTTTGGCCCGCGCAGACATCAACAAGGCATCGTGGGTTGCTTTGATGGCTGACGAGTACAACCGCCAGCTTCATCAAAAAGAAGTCTTGGCGTTGGAAAAGCTGCAAGAAGAGAATCCCGAAAAAGCGTACCAACTCAAGGCGGCAGCTTGCGCGATAGTTCATTGCAGTGCCTCGGTTCACCCTGATGACCAAAAAAATTATGATGCGCTCACAAAGCTGGAAGCCGATGGCAGTGGCTTCAAGGATGCTCAAAGCGCGCTGTTCGCTACCGGAGCTTTTGACGAGTATTCGAAATGGGATCAGGTCAACGACGGCCTGCTGCGCAATGAAGAAAGTGCTCAACGCACAGGCAACGCCGGCCGAGCGATATTAGGAGCCGCGGGCGCTGTTGCAGGTTACAGCGGCGCGATAATCACAAGCCCGGCCTGCGTGACTCTTGTTGGTTGCGCCCTGCCTGGAATATCCGCAGCGGCGGGTGCAGCCTCCTTTTTGGAGAGCTGGGAAGCTACTGGAAAACTGTTTGCACCATATGAATACACCCAGGGCGACAGGGTGCTCGCGTCCTTCAGCAGTGAAACCTATCCGGGCGATGTGAACCCGCTTCGTGATTACGGTACGGAAGCTGCGAAAGCTGCAGTGGAGATGGTGCTACTGAAAGGTGCAGGGAAGTACTTGGAGGGAACCGGGTCTTCGATTTTGGTATCTGGTGTGAAGAAGGAGGGGGTAGTAGCCGACGGCGTCATTGGAGCGTCGAATACTGATAAGCCGGTCCTTCCCGCTTGGTACCGCGAAGACAGCTCAGCAGGCGCCTCCTTCAATAAAACTGACGGCCTGCCAGATGGATACCGACGTGTATTGAATACCAGAACGGGCAATGCTGAGGTTCTTGCACCAGATGGACAGCTCTTTTTCGACACTGGCAATGGACTGAAGCCGAAGGTGGGCGGTAATCTTGCTGAGTTGGCGGAGGCTGAGCGACTGATTAATGGTGCAAAAAATGGAGGTGCGAGTGGGTTCAGTGGCGGTAAACCAACAGTGGTGGATGACTCATATAGTCCAAGCGCTGTTACTGAAAGGTCTAAAGTAAGTAGAGATGACTATGGTCTTGAAAATGCGGCTAATGAGTTTTCTGCTGGCCTTCCAAACTATACAACTCATTCAACAGCAAAGAGCAATCAGTCAGCGGCGCCACGAGATCTGAATGAGCAGACGTTGTGGAACAGAGTGATAGAAAACCCCGCTGCCGGTCGTGATACGAAACTTGCTGGCGATAAAGACTTTCCGCGGAGTGAGGGATGGCAGAAAATGGAAGTAAGTCACCGTCTGCCCAGCGGAGAAAATATAACCGTTCACTACCAGTACAACTCCGTTACCGGTAAAGCATATGATATGAAAATTACCACCCCGCAGCAGCTGCCGCCTGCGCTGCAGCCTGGAAGAACTATTGAGTGATGCTGATATGATTGTTCGAGAAAATGGGCGAGAAAAGCCTGTGCAGGTGTTTGGGATTTACTGGATAGAGAACGAGCGCTTTTACTGGGTAATCCCCTATGATGGCTACGGTGGACTGATGGCACTCAGTGAAAAAGAGGTCAATATTATTGATTCTTCTTTGTCGAATGATCTTATTCTTTGCAAGGATGCGGATGGGGGGGACATGATTCTGCATTGGGCAGCGCAAGATTTGATTGAAGATCTCGTGGAGCGAGACCCACTAGCAATGGTTGAGTTCTTAGGGCGAATAAAAAATTAAGCAGATAAATGGGGACAGACCACGTTTAGAAAACGCTCTGAAAGCGTGGTCTGTCCCCGTTTTACTGAAAACGTGGTCTGTCCCCTTTTTATCCAAGCCCGGCCTGCGTGACTCTTGTTGGTTGCGCCCTGCCTGGAATATCTGCAGCGGCGGGTGCAGCCTCCTTTTTGGAGAGCTGGGAAGCTACTGGAAAACTGTTTGCACCATATGAATACACCCAGGGCGACAGGGTGCTCGCGTCCTTCAGCAGTGAAACCTATCCGGGCGATGTGAACCCGCTTCGTGATTACGGTACGGAAGCTGCGAAAGCTGCAGTGGAAATGCTGCTGCTCAAGGGCGCCGGAAAATATCTGGAGGGAAGTGGGGAGCTTCTGTTGACTTCAGGTGGCAAGAAGGGAGGGAGTCTCCCAGGCAGCACCTCGGCAGTCGATAAAGTTGAATTCAATGCGACTCGCGATGCAGAAGGTTTTGGGTTGTCTGCCCAGCGTGACTTTGTCCCGGGGAAAGAGCATCGTGCGGAAAATATCAACGCTGGACAGGTAACGGATCGTGATGGTCTTCCGCGTGTTGATGGTGAGAAGGTAGCGAATGATCGCCTCTTGAGTCAGCAGGCCGACGGAATTGATCTTCCATACTGGGGAACACAGCGTCCGGCTTGGATGGAGGGGACAATGGTGACGGATAGGGTAGTGGATCAGCCACAGCGACTGGGAAACTGGAAGAATCTGTGATCGAGTACGACCAGTATGGCCGGCAGGTTAAAAGAACGGATTACACTAATCACGGATATGGGAACCAAGGTAAGCCTGCGGAATATCATTCCGACCCGCACACGCATACCTATGAATATGGTCCAGGCTATGGCTCCAATGGTAAAGGGACGAGGATCAACAGTGATTAGTCTTCCAGAGTTGAATGAATTGCTTATTGCTCACAATTGCTTACATGCAATTAGTATTGAGTTGGATGTGGATGGGATGGCTTATGATTTGTCGCTATCGATTTCGGCCTCCGAGAAGATCGGGGCTGATGTCGTGCGTATCAAATTCATTGATGTTAGCCAGGTTACGTCCCGTGATTTTGGCGGCGGATTAACTCAGCTGATGCATATGAAGGTTAATAAGCTAGATTCTGGCTTTGACAGGATGCGTTATCAATTGAATGATCTTGAAGATAGAAAATTATCGTTTTATTTTTCATCGTTCTCGGTTGCTTAGGCGGTGCAAAAGAACTTGGGAAGGAGGATAAATGGGGACAGACCACGTTTAGAAAAAATTCCGAAAACGTGATCTGTCCCCGTTTTGCTGCCCGTTTTGCTGTCCCCGTTTTGCTCCGTTTTACCATTGATCCTGACGAAAGTGAAAAAGGACGTTTTAAGTGTTAAAAGTCTCAATTAAGATATGTTTCGCTATTGCTTCTGTGTTCTTTGTAGTCCTCGCAAACGCAAGCAACTTTAAAATATCCGAAGAAAGTGAAGCTCTGTACTTCAAAGCGCTACCTTATCTGGAGAAAATTGATGAGCTGAGTAGCAATTTGTACGCTGCTCGTGATCAGTTACCTATTAACGAGAGACTCCCTGCACAAAAGAAACAACAATATAAGGATGAAGTGCAAGCGCTTTTAAAGGAAGGAATGCCTTTGCTCAAGCGCTCAGCTGAGGATGGCAACCCAGCTGCGCAGTATCGTCTAGTATTTATGTCGTCGATCGTTCAACTTTCCGAAGAAGAAACCTGCAACCTGCTGAGGTCCAGTTTGAGCAATGGATTTACTCCGGCGGGTTTACAAATGTTTTTCGAATGCTCCGATGAGGTTAAAACCCCTAGGTTCCGCTCACTCATCGAGGCCCTGCCTAAAAATGAAACTATTTATAAAAAATACTACCCTCAACCGACAATGCTACCGACATGCGATATCTTCAGCGATAGACGATCTCATTTCACAATCGTATCGCTAGACGAAAGAAGCTTTCGCGCCAACCTTTATATGCGCTTATCGGTTCAAATGTCGACGCCAAACCTTAAACAAGAACAGCTCAGGTATCTCAACAAAGCCGCCGAGAATGGATGCGCCGAAGCAATAATGTGGCTAAACGCTAAACGCTAAACGCTAAACGCTAAACGCTAAACGCTAAACGCTAAACGCTAAACGCTAAACGCTAAACGCTAAAGGCTAAAGGCGATAGATGGGGACAGACCACGTTTAGAAAACATTCCGAAAACGTGGTCTGTCCCCTTTTTGCCCTCTGGAATGAAATCAGTAAAAGAGGTGAAATAATATGAAGCGTTCTCTCTCTTGGACAGTCGGTTTTGGCAGAACCTGTGAAGGTGGCACGCAAAGAGATCCATCTTGGAATGATGTCGTTGCGCACCTTGAAGAGTCTTGCCGAAATTTTGGGAGTGTAACCCTGGATATTGAAGAATTAGCAGGCTTCGAACTCTTGACATTGCAGGTTGTTGCAGAGACAGGCAAGTACGCACTGACTCTCGGCGTTGATGATGGCGATGACTACGATGTCAAAGTATTTTGCGGCGATAAAAATCGTGGCGGGATCATGCATATCCAAGGCGACGCCGTTGCTGGTTCAGCCATCTGCTCAAATTTTGAGATTGTCGTGGAGATATTCAAGCAGCTCTTCGACAGTGGCCGAGTGTCGCCAGCGCTCATGAACTGACGTTTAATTCGAGCGACTCCGACTAAAACAAAAAACGCCCCAATCAACCGGGGCGTTTTTCATTTATCGAACACTAAATTCCGGGTGCTCACCGAAACGCCGGCACCACATGCTTGATAAACAGCTCCAACGATTTCTTCTTCTCCTCATGCGGCAGGCTGTTGTCACACCAGAAACTAAACTCATCCACCCCCAGTTCCTGGTAGTACTTGATCCGCGGAATGATCTCTTCCGGCGTACCAATCATCGCCGTCTTGTGCAAACTCTCCAGCTCAAACTCCGGACGCCCGGCAAACTTCTCTTCCGGGCTCGGCGCGAGGAAACCGTTGACCGGCGTTTCCTTGTTGCCAAACCACGCATCGAAGGTGCGATAGAACCGTGAGATCGCTTTCGCGCCGACTTTCCAACCGTCCGGGTCATCAGCGGTGTGCACGTGAGTGTGGCGCAGCACCATCAATTGCGGACGCGGCACATCCGGGTTGTTATCCAGCGCAGTCTGGAATTTGTTCTTCAGGTCGAGGACTTCTTCGTCGCCCTTCATCAGCGGCGTGACCATCACGTTGCAGCCGTTGGCCACCGCGAAGTTGTGCGAATCCGGGTCGCGGGCGGCGATCCACATTGGCGGGTTCGGTTGCTGGATCGGTTTTGGCACGCTGGTCGAGGTGGGGAATTTCCAGATGTCGCCGTCGTGGGCGTAGTCGCCTTGCCACAGGGCGCGGACCACCGGGACCATTTCCCGCAGTGCCTGGCCGCCAGATGAGGCAGGCATGCCGCCGGCCATGCGATCGAATTCAACCTGATAGGCGCCACGGGCCAGGCCGACTTCCATGCGGCCGTTGCTGATCACGTCGAGCAACGCGCATTCACCGGCGACGCGCAGCGGGTGCCAGAACGGCGCGATGATGGTGCCGGCGCCGAGGTGGATGGTCGTGGTTTTCGCGGCGAGGTAGGCGAGCAGCGGCATCGGGCTGGGCGAGATGGTGTATTCCATCGCGTGGTGTTCGCCGATCCACACGGTGCTGAAACCGCCGGCTTCGGCCATCAGGGTCAGTTCGGTGAGGTCTTCGAACAGTTGGCGGTGGCTGACGCTTTCGTCCCAGCGTTCCATGTGGATGAACAGGGAAAATTTCATGACGCTTCCTCGGATCTTTTGTTGTTGAGGCTACAAAACTTGTAGGAGCGAGCCTGCTCGCGATGGCGGTGTGTCAGAAAACATATCGACATCGGATAAATCGCTATCGCGAGCAGGCTCACTCCTACAGTTGAATTGTGCGGGGCTGACGATCAGGCCAGGACGGGCAGGGCGCCCATCTTGCCGTGGCAGTACACCAGCGGGCCGGCGATTTGCTCGGGGACGATCAGGTTCTTCACCGCGCCGACCATGATGGCGTGGTCGCCGCCTTCGTATTCGCGCCACAGCTCACATTCGATGATAGCCGTCGCGTTGGCGAGGATCGGGTTACCCAGTTCGCTCAAGGTCCATTCGATGCCTTGCGCCTTGTCTTTGCCTTTGCGGGCGAAGGCGTAGGCTTCGCTTTGCTGGCCGCCGGACAGAACGTGGATCGCAAAACGTTTGTTCTTGATCAGCACCGGGTAGGAATCAGAGCTGTAGTTGGGGCAGAACAGCACCAGCGCCGGGTCCATCGACAGCGAGCTGAACGCGCTGGCAGTCAGGCCGACGATCTGACCGTCATCGTCCAGGGTGGTGATAACGGTTACGCCGGACGGGAACGAGCCCATGACTTGTTTGTAGATGGCGGCATCGATCATTGGTCGGTCCTCGGGTGATGTGTTGCTGTTTTTATGTGTTTGTTGGTCTGATGGTATACCAGTATTCGATCTTTGCAAGGCCTTTTAAGCTGAACCGATAAACGTGCCGCGTTCGTCGGAAACTCAGCATTTACGGGGCTTTCGACTGGTCTGCAGGCCGCGATTTCAGCGAGGATGGCGTATCAGCTGGCACCGTAAACTACGGATCAGTCTTGTGAATTGTTTGGAATACCATAATATGGTCTGCATCTGAGGGGCGACCAGAGAGTCCCCCCGGTTTGGCTTCATACAACGATAAGAACAGACAAACTCGAGTTCATGCATATGTCCCAGATGTCCCGGCAAGATCCGTTGATCGAGAACCATACGGTCGACTACGTCCCACTCGCGGAACGCCACGGGAAGGCCCGCGACCTGTTCACCCTTTGGTTCAGCACCAACATTGCGCCACTGCCCATCGTCACCGGCGCCATGGTGGTTCAAGTGTTCCACCTCGATTTGCTTTGGGGGCTGCTGGCGATTGCGCTGGGGCACATGATCGGCGGCGTGGTGATCGCGCTGGCGTCGGCGCAAGGCCCGCGCATGGGCATTCCGCAAATGGTCCAGAGTCGCGGCCAGTTCGGTCGTTACGGCGCGATGTTGATCGTGTTCTTCGCCGCGCTGATCTACATCGGTTTCTTTATTTCCAACATCGTTCTGGCGGGTAAATCCATCGTCGGCATTGCCCCGTCGGTGCCGGCGCCGTTGAGTATTCTGATCGGTGCACTGGCGGCCACTGCAATTGGCGTGATCGGCTACAACTTCATCCATACGCTAAACCGCATTGGCACCTGGGTGATGGGCAGCGCGTTGCTCGCCGGGTTCATCTATATCTTTGCCCATGACTTGCCGGCGGACTTTCTCACTCGCGGCAGTTTCAACCTGTCCGGCTGGCTGGCGACGGTGTCGCTGGGGATCATCTGGCAGATCAGCTTTTCGCCTTACGTTTCCGATTACTCGCGTTACCTGCCTGCGGATATCGGCATTGCCAAGCCGTTCTGGGCGACTTATCTGGGCGCGACGCTGGGCACGATTCTGTCATTCAGCTTCGGCGCCGTGGCGGTGCTGGCGACCCCGGAAGGCACCGAAGCGATGGTCGCGGTGAAGCAGTCGACCGGTTGGCTCGGGCCGATTCTGATGGTGTTGTTCCTGCTCAATATCATCAGCCACAACGCGCTGAATCTGTATGGCGCGGTGCTGTCGATCATCACCTCGATCCAGACCTTCGCCAGCCAATGGACACCGAGCATCAAGGTGCGCGTCGTGTTGTCGAGCGTGGTGCTCGCCGGTTGCTGCGTGGTCGCGCTGGGTGCGTCGGCGGATTTCATTTCCGAGTTCATCGGTTTGATTCTGGCGCTGCTGCTGGTTCTGGTGCCGTGGGCGTCGATCAACCTGATCGACTTCTACCTGATCAAGCGCGGCTGCTACGACATCACCTCGATCTTCCGCGCCGATGGCGGGGTTTACGGGCGCTTTAATCTGCACGCGATCATTGCTTACTTCATCGGCATCCTCGTGCAACTGCCGTTCGCCAATACCTCGCTGTACGTCGGGCCTTACGCCAATCTGGTTGAGGGCGCGGACTTGTCCTGGCTAGTCGGCCTGGTGGTCACCGTGCCGTTGTATTACTGCCTGGCCACACGCGGCCAGACTCAGCAGAGCAGGGCGGCGAGGTTGGGTTACAGCGACTGAGCTGATCCGCTTCAGCACAATGCCCGGCCATTCGCCGGGCATTGTCGTTTCCGCATCCCGGCGGTCAACCAAATTGGCCACATCGATCCCCTTTTGGCCCATCCCCCACTGTGATCCGTCTACGCTGTCAGCAAGAATCAAAACCACAACGAGATGCTGGACCTTTTTACCCTTGGCTACCTTTACAGCCGCTGCCGTGTACAGAACATAAAAACCATCGAACTCACGCTGCCTTTTGGGGAACAACCATGGTCACGATGAAACGCATTCTGGGTGCCACCGTATGTGGGCTGACGCTGTTGGCCGGCGCCGTCCAGGCTGAGCAACGCGAACTGCGCGTATACAATTGGGCGGATTACATCCTGCCGTCCGTGCCCAAGGATTTCGCCGCAAAAAGCGGCATCAAAGTGACTTGGGACACCTTCGACACCAACGAATCCCTGGAAGCCAAGCTGCTGACCGGCAACTCCGGTTACGACCTGGTGGTGCCGTCGAACCAGTTCCTTGAAACGCAGATCAAGGCTGGCGTGTTTCAGAAGCTGGATAAATCGAAACTGCCGAACTGGAGCCACCAGGACCCGGAACTGTTGAAACTGCTGGGCAAGAACGATCCGGGCAACCAGTACGGCGTGCCTTACATGGTCGGCACTGTGCTGATCGGCTTCAACCCGGCCAAAGTCAAAGCGGCACTGGGCGACAACGCGCCGGTGGACAGCTGGGATCTGGTGTTCAAACCGGAGAACATGGAAAAACTGAAATCCTGCGGCGTGGCGATGCTTGATTCGCCGACGGAAATCCTGCCGCTGGCCCTGCATTACCTCGGTCTCGACCCGAACAGCCAGAACCCCGCCGACTATGAAAAAGCCAAGGAGCTGATGCTCAAGGTTCGTCCGTACGTGACCTACTTCAACTCGGCCAAATACATGACCGACATTGCCAACGGCGACATCTGCGTGGCCATCGGTTACTCCGGCAGCTTCTACCAGTTCGGCAACCGCGCCAAAGAAGCCGGCAACGGTGTGGTGGTCGATTGGCGCTTGCCGAAGGAAGGCGCGCCGATCTGGTTCGACACCTTCGCCATTCCGAAGAGCGCGAAGAACGTCGCCGAGGCGCATGAATTCCTCAACAACTTGCTCGATCCGAAAGTCATCGCACCGATCAGCGACTTCCTCGGCTACCCGAATGCGAACAAGGATTCGATGCCGCTGATTAACAAGGAAATCACCGACAACCCGAACCTGACACCGACGCCAGAAGCGCTGAAAAACCTCTACGTCGTGCAGCCGTTGCCGCAGAAGCTTGAGCGCGTGCGTACGCGGGTGTGGACCAACATCAAGTCCGATAAATAACACCGATCCCCTGTAGGAGTGAGCCTGCTCGCGATAGCGGTTTGTCAGTCAACATCGCATTGTCCGACAGACCGTTATCGCGAGCAGGCTCACTCCTACAAGGTTTTGTGATGTGTCATTCAGTGCTGCGCTCGCGTTCTCTCGTGGTTACCAGGCTCAGCAAAACCGAACTCAGGATCACCCCACCCACCACCGCCAATGACCACTCCACCGGCATGTGCAACCACGGCATCAACACCATCTTGCCGCCGATAAACACCAGCACAATCGCCAGCCCATACTTGAGCAGATGAAAGCGGTCCGCCATGTCTGCCAGCAGGAAATACAGCGCGCGCAGGCCCATGATCGCGAAAATGTTCGACGTGAAGACAATGAACGGGTCCGTCGTCACGGCGAAGATCGCCGGGATGCTGTCGACCGCGAACATCAGGTCACTGGCCTCGATCAACACCAGCACCAAAAACATCGGGGTGGCCCAGCGCACGCCGTTTTGCAGGACGAAAAACCGTTCGCCATGAAATCCGCTGGTGATGCGCATATGCCCGCGCACCCAGCGCAGCAACGGATTCTTGTCCAGATCCGGCTGGTGGTCGGCAAACACCAGCATCTTGATCCCGGTAAAAATCAGGAACACCCCAAACGCGTACAGCAGCCACTCGAACTGCGACACCAGCCACACCCCGGCAAAAATCATCACCGCGCGCATCACGATGGCCCCGAGCACGCCGTACAGCAGCACTCGGCGCTGAAGCTCCGGCGGCACGGCGAAGTAGCTGAAGATCATCACGAAAACGAACATGTTGTCGATCGACAGCGATTGCTCGATCAGGTAACCGGTGAGGAATTCGAGGGTTTTTTCCCGGGCGATGTCGGCGCCGAACGCACCGTGCAAATACCACCAGAGTAATGCTGCGAAACTCAGTGCCAACAGGCACCAGGCGATGACCCAGGACAAGGCTTCGCGCACTGACACCCGATGCGCCTTGCGCCCACCGAAGACAAACAGGTCCAATGCCAGCATGGCAAGCACGAAGACGATGAAGGCGGCCCACATCCACGGTTCGCCGATATTGATGTTTGTGGCTGGCATGTCACGCTCCCTGTCTATTCTTGGATTGGGGTCAGACGAGGCCATGCTAACGACGGGTTTGCGGCAAAGAAAAATCGTTTATTTCTGCGCAACAGTTCGTTAAAAACGAAGTATTTGCCCTCATTAGCAGCTCGGGCACTTTTTACGGAGCAACATTTTCAGCGATGAATACCGACATTCTTGAACCTCAAGCGGTGTGCAGTCCGATCACCAGCAGCGCGATTTTCATCGTCGCGACGCTGAATGCGGGGACTGAAGCCGCGCAAACCGTCAAAGACTGGTGCGGCGATGTCGCCGGGCTGGTGCGTTCGGTTGGCAAGCGTGTACCGACCGGCAATCTGACCTGTATCTGCGGCTTTTCCTCGAACGCCTGGGATCGCCTGTTTGGCAATCCGCGCCCGGCGTCGCTGCACGGTTTTCGCGAGTTTGGCGGGGAAGGGCGGCACGCTCCGGCCACCCCGGGCGATCTCCTGCTGCACATTCGCGCCGATCAAATGGACCTGTGTTTTGAACTGGCCACGCAAATCATGGCGGTTCTCGGCGATGCGGTGACCGTGGTCGACGAGGTTCAGGGTTTCCGCTATTTCGACATGCGCAGCATCATCGGTTTCGTCGACGGCACGGAAAACCCGGTCGGGCGCAAAGCGGTCAATTTCACTATCGTCGGTGACGAAGATCCGGGCTTCAGCGGCGGCAGTTACGTGCTGGTGCAGAAATACCTGCATAACATGACCGCGTGGAACGGCTTGAGCGTTGAAGCTCAGGAGCGCGTGATCGGTCGCACGAAACTCTCCGACATCGAACTGGATGACGCGGTCAAACCGAGCAACTCGCACAGCGCGCTGACCACCATCACCAACGCTGACGGCGAGGAAGTGAAGATCCTGCGTGACAACATGCCGTTCGGCCGACCGGGAGCAGGGGAGTTCGGCACCTTCTTCATCGGCTACGCGCGCTCGCCGGAGCCGATGGAGCAAATGCTGGAAAACATGTTTGTCGGCAAACCACCGGGCAACTATGACAAGTTGCTGGATTTCAGCACGGCCGTGACTGGCAGCCTGTATTTCGTGCCGTCAGCGGACTTGCTGGAAGAACTGGTGGATCGCTGATCAGCGAAAAAACTCACCCGGCGTTTCGCCGAACTGTTGGCGAAACGCCGCGATAAACGCCGATGTCGAGTCGTAACCGCAGGCCAGCGCGACGTCGGTAACGCGTTCACCTTTTTCCAGCGGCGTCAGCGCACCGAGTAAACGCAAACGCTGGCGCCAGGCGCGGAAGGTCAGCCCGGTGTCGCGCAGAAACAGGCGCGTGAGGGTCTTCTCGGTGACGCCGAACTTCTCGCTCCAGTGGCTCAGCGTGGTCTGCTGTTCCGGATGTTGTTCAAGGCTCTGGTAGATCTGCTTCAAGCGCGCGTCTTGCGGCAGCGGCAGCATCAGGTCGATCTGCGGCGCTTCGGTCAGTTGATCGAGGATCACTTGGGCGAGGCGTCCATGCGGGCCGCTCTGGTCGTACTCCACCGGAACCTGACTGAACGCGCGAATCAGTTCCCTGAGCAGATCGCTGACGCCGAGCACATGACAGCGCTCGAGCGCCCACCCGGCAACGCTGCAATCGATGTACAGGCTGCGCATTTCCGTGTGCGGCGAGCTGAACACCCGATGCGGCACGCCCGCCGGGATCCACACGGCGCGCTCCGGCGGGGCGACGAAGCGGCCGGCGCTGGTCTGGATTTCCAGCACACCCTGAATCGCATAAGACAACTGCACCCACGGGTGACTGTGACGCCGGGTGAGGGCGCGATTGGGCAGCGATTCGGTGCGCCCGTACAGTGGACGCGGCAGGCTGGGCAGCCCGGGAATGCTACGGCGCACGCTTTTGTCATGTCCTTTAGGCGGCATCTTGTGGCTCTTCGGCGTTAGTCGGTAATTGGCAGTCACGTTAGAGTCGTCGGCACGCACTGGCAACCCCCGGATGAACCGACCATGACTCGCCCACGTTTTCTGCCCGACAACTTCACCCTGACGCTGATCGGCGTCGTGCTGCTGGCCAGTTTCCTGCCGGCCAGCGGCCAGGTCGCCGTCGGCTTCGGCTGGCTGACCAACATCGCCATCGCGCTGCTGTTTTTCTTGCACGGCGCCAAACTGTCCCGTGAGTCGATCATCGCTGGCGCCGGCCACTGGCGCCTGCATTTGCTGGTGTTCGGTTTGACCTTTGTCCTTTTCCCGTTATTGGGCCTGGCGCTGAAACCACTGCTGTCACCGCTGATCGGCGACAAGCTGTACATGGGCGTTCTTTACCTGTGCGCATTACCGGCCACGGTGCAGTCGGCGATTGCGTTCACCTCGCTGGCGCGCGGTAATATTCCGGCGGCGATCTGCAGCGCGGCGGCGTCGAGTTTGTTCGGGATCTTCCTCACGCCGTTGTTGGTGACGCTGCTGCTCGACGTTCACGGTGATGGCGGTTCGACGCTGGATGCGATCCTGAAAATCAGCGTGCAATTGCTGCTGCCATTCATTGCCGGGCAGATCGCTCGGCGCTGGATCGGCGCGTGGGTCGGGCGCAACAAGAACTGGCTGAAGTTCGTCGATCAGGGCTCGATTCTGTTGGTGGTTTACGGCGCGTTCAGCGAGGCGGTCAACGAAGGCATCTGGCATCAGATTCCGCTGGTCGATCTGCTCGGGCTGGTGGTGGTCTGCTGCATTCTGCTGGCGCTGGTGCTGCTGGCCTCGACGTTGCTGGGCAAGGCGTTCGGCTTCAGCCAGGAAGACCGCATCACCATTCTGTTCTGCGGCTCGAAAAAGAGTCTGGCCACCGGCGTGCCGATGGCGCAGGTACTGTTTGCCGGCGGCACCATCGGCGTTTTGATTCTGCCGTTGATGCTGTTCCATCAGATTCAGTTGATGGTCTGTGCGGTGCTCGCTCAGCGCTATGCGAAACGGCCGGAATCGGTGCCAGAGTTGATGGCGCAAGTCGACCCATAACACACCGTCTACGTGTAGGAGCTGCCGAAGGCTGCGATCTTTTGATCTTGTCTTTTAAAAACAAAGTCAAAAGATCGCAGCCTGCGGCAGCTCCTACAGAGTTCCTGCGTATTTCACGGCGGCTGCCCGCGAGGGCACGTTCAACGTGCGCAACAACGAAGACACATGAATGCGCACCGTGAACGGTGAGATATCCAGTTCACGGGCGATTTCCTTGTTGGTTTTGCCTTGGGCAATCAAGCGCAGCACGTCTTGCTGACGAGGCGTGAGGGCGGCGCCGGTTTCCAGCGGCAGCAGGCCTGACGGCGCGAACTTCACCAGAACTTCACCTTCGCGAATCGCCAGAATCGCCGGACCGATTTCATCCGGGGCGATGTTCTTACCGATGAAACCGTCGATACCGCAGGCCATGACTTCACTGATCAGCGACTCATCATCGACCATCGACACTACGATCAACGTGGTGCGCGGCAGGCGCCGACGCAGTTCGCCGAGCTGGCTCACACAGGTGAGTCCGGGGAAGCGCAGGTCGAGAATCAATGTGTCCGGTTCATCACCCAAAGGCAGCAGCGTCATCACGGCGTCGAGATCGCCGGCTTCGTCGATAACGGCTTCGGGCAGCAAATGCTGAACCGTGCGCAGCATCGCCTCGCGAAACAACGGGTGATCGTCGGCTATGATAATTCGGCATGTCATGGCATGACCCTCCCTGGGTCAGGCGTTGCTCAAGGCCTGCACATTAGCACCGGGCGCAAGGGTTGCCTGTAGGTTCCTTCTGATTTTGACGATTGCCGCACAAGGACGTTTAACCATGAGGTTCGAGAAAAACACCGAACTCGACCAGGCCAATCTGCGCATTATCATCGCCAGTATTGCCGTGGTTTACATGCTCATACTGGGTTTTCTGCCAGGCCAGCGCTTCGACACTTATCTGCCTGTTGTCACCTACATCGTCGTGTTTTTGCTGGCCTCAATCGGCTTGCGTCAGGCGATTGCGCGTTGGCCGGGGCATTATCCGGCGCGGCGGATTTTCGCCATGGTCCACGATTACACCGGCACCTGCTTTGGTCTGGTGATCGGTGGCGAGGCGGCGTTGCCGCTGTATGCGGTGATCATTTGGGTCAACCTCGGCAATGGCATGCGTTATGGCTCGCGTTATCTGGCGATTGCCACGGCGCTGGCCTTGCTGGCGTTGCTGTGCGTGTATCGCCTGACGCCGGTGTGGCAGGCACAACCGTTTATGGTGTTGATGCTGATGCTCACCAGCACGGTGATTCCGTTCTACGCGCACTTGTTGCTGGAGCGTACGCGCAAGGCCTCCGAAGAAGCGGTGGCGGCGAATCTGGAAAAGTCGCGGTTTCTTGCTCAGGCCAGTCATGATTTGCGCCAGCCGATTCACTCTATCGGCCTGTTTACCGCGTGCCTGCGTGAGTCGCGCCTGGGCGATGAGGAGCGGCGACTGGTCGACAATATCGACCGTTCGTTGCTCAACGTTTCGCAGTTGTTTCGCTCGATTCTCGACCTATACACCCTCGATAACGGCCGGGTTCTACCCAAACTGCAGAGTGTGAATCTGGGCGAATGGCTGGCGGAGCTGATTCGCCAGAATGCCGAAGCCGCACGTTGGGCTGGAGTGGAGTTGCGTTTGCGCCCCTGTGAGTATTGGGTGCAAACCGATCCGGCGTTGCTCGCGACCATGGTGCAGAACGTGCTTTCCAACTGCTTTAAATATGGCGCGCATCGGCCAGTGCTGATCGGTGTACGCCGGCGCGGAGCGGGGCTGGCCATCGTGATTTATGACCAAGGCAACGGTATCGCCGAAGAGCATCTGGCCAAGGTGTTCGAGGAGTTTTATCGGGTGCGGCAAGTGCGCGACAAAGACGTCGAAGGCGTGGGGTTGGGGCTGTCGATCGTCAAGCGTCTGGGGGAGTTGATCGGTGTCGGCGTTGATCTGCGTTCGCAGCTTGGGCGGGGAACGGCGGTGACCTTGTACGGCTTGCCGACCACCGCGCCGCCGCAGGTCACGGTCAATCGTGATGAAGCACGTCAGGTCGGTTTGCTGACCGGGTTGAAGGTGTGTCTGGTGGAGGATGATCGCAACGTATTGCTCGCGACTTCGGCGCTATTGGAGCGTTGGGGCTGCTCGGTTCAGGCCGAGTTGACGGCTGAGGATCTGGTCACCGACTGCGACATCATCGTTGCCGACTATGACCTCGGCACCCACGCTACCGGAATCGAATGCATCGACGATGTGCGCAGGCAACGCGGTTGGGCCGTGCCAGCGATGATCATCACCGGGCATGACGTCGAAAAAATCCACGCAGCTCTGCACGACCGTGACATCGCCATTCTGTCCAAACCGGTACGCCCGGCCGAACTGCGCACGACCTTGCGAGCCCTGCGCGATCACCAGCCCGAACCCGCCGAAAATGCCTTGTAGGTGTCCATGGGTCTGTAGGCGCTGCGGCACGCTGCGATCTTTTGATGTTGATGAGAAGAGCAAGATCAAAAGATCGCAGCCTCGTTGCACTCGACAGCTCCTACAGGGTCAAGCGTCTAGCGTTTGCACAGGTAATCCTGGGTGATGGTGGTCTGCAGGCAGTTGTACTGGCCCATGGTGCGGCAGATGTTTTTTTCGGAGCCGGTGACCTCGGCGTTTTTATAACCCCAGGTCTTGCAGCGTTGTGCGGCGACGGTCAGGCCTTGTTCGGCGCTGGTCTGGCCGCTTTCGAATTGGCCCAGTTCATAGGAGACCTGGACGACGCCATCGTTTTTGCTGCCGCCGGTGGCTTCCCACTGTTTTGGCGTGGCGCAGCCGGTGAGGAACAGGGCGCTGAGGGTGAGTGTTGCGATCAGGGTTTTCATGGGCAAACGGTGTCCTTTACCGGGCGGGGAAGTTATTGCATAGGAATCGGCGAGGCGCCTTTCGGCAGGCACGACAGCGGCGGCGACATCATGCCCATGCTGGCCACGGCGATAATTACGCCGCTGGGCAATTCACAGTTGTATTCCCCGGCCGGGGTGTAGGCGGTGTAGTAGGTGAGGGTGCTGTCGTTGCGGATGTTGTCGATTTTCGACACCGGTTTACCGATCACCGTTTGCGCGCGTTCTTTCATGCTTGCTTCAGTAGGTTTGACGGTCTGGCAGCCGGCCACGCCGAGCAGCACAGCGCCGACCAGGGCGATCTTGCAGAGGTTTGTATGGATTTTCATGGTGTGTCTTCCTTGGTGTTGTTCTGATTTCCAGGCACAACGATCCCGCACGCTGCGAACAGGCAGCGTTGAGGAGCATCGGGGGGTGCGGGGGAATATAACGCCAGCGGACAGGGCGGTCGATTAGCACAAATGTGCTAGTGCGGCGCTCGACAGGCGGTTTGCTGGATCCGCCTGTCGCGCCGAGGGAGGATTACTGAGGGCTGTTGAATTGATCGGAGTAACTGCCGGTCATCAACGCGGAGGCGACGCGATCAGAGCCAACGCCGACACGTGAATAGGCAACCCGGTTGACGCCAGTGCGGTCGGCGCCATCTGAAGCCAGTGCGCCCGCGCCGACATGGTCAGCGCCATCAGAAGCTACGGCTCCTGCACCTACATGATCGGCACCATCAGAAGCGACTGCTCCTGCACCGACATGATCAGCGCCATCAGAGGCGACCGCACCAGCACCGACGTGATCGGCGCCATCAGAAGCGACTGCGCCTGCACCGATGTGATCGGCGCCATCAGAAGCGACTGCGCCCGCACCAACATGATCGGCGCCATCAGAAGCTACGGCGCCCGCACCAACATGATCGGCGCCATCAGAAGCCACCGCGCCTGCACCGACATGATCAGCACCATCCGAAGCAACCGCTCCGGCCCCGACATGGTCCGATCCATCGGAAGCCAACGCCTGCGGCTGTGCCGCCCAGACATTGGGCACCACCACGGTCGCCGCGACCGCCAGAAGCACGCCTGACAACAGCTTGTGTTTCATAGTTTTCTCCACGCCCCGGCAGCCACAAAGCGATAAGGCATCGTCCGCCGCGTATTGGCTGGCACCACGACTCATTTGGCTGGGGTCAGTCTGGTTGGCGAAAGGCACGGGCACACCGTCAGGCGTGCGGGTGTCGACAGAATCATGATCGAACCGTTTGAGTATAGATCGCGATAGCGTGGCGGTAGGGCGGGGGGATCGACGGCCTTTAGGCGCTTATCTTCCTGCCCGTTTCGAGCAAAGCTCAAATCAGTCTAAAAACTCTGATTCAAGTCCACGAGCCTTTGCTAGGCTCAAATATGTAGGCGAAGACGCAGACTGATGCGCAATCGGATAGCAAGGGGGCGTGGGGCGCGCTCCGAAAGGTACACGGTTAGAAAGATCTCCGCGCTGAGATCCAGCCCTTATGCCGTGTGAAGCAGCCGAGGCCGTACCTTTTCAATTTGGCCCGGTACTGTGGGAAGCCCGATAAACCTTGTAAGCCAGAGACCAGCACTGGCCGCCTGCTCGAACACCAAAGCCCGCTTCGTGCGGGCTTTGTCGTTCTTGCCAGGTCAGATCGACTGCAGCGCCTGCGCCAGATCGGCGCGCAGGTCTTCGACGTCTTCAACGCCCACCGACAGACGCACCAGACCATCGCCGATCCCCAGTTTCGCCCGGGTATCAGCCGGAATGGTCGCGTGGGTCATGATCGCCGGGTGCTCGATCAGGCTTTCCACGCCACCGAGGCTTTCCGCGAGGGCGAAGATCTTCACGTTCTCGAGAAAACGCCGCGCACCGTCAAGGTCACTGTTCAGGTCCACGGAAATCATCCCGCCGAAACCGCGCATCTGGCGCTTGGCCAATTCATGCTGCGGATGCGATGCCAGTCCCGGATAGTAGACACGTTTAACCTGCGGCTGCTGTTCCAGCCACTGCGCCAGATCCAGTGCGTTGCTGCAATGTCGCTCCATGCGCAGCGCCAGGGTTTTCACCCCGCGCAGGGTCAGAAACGCATCGAACGGCCCGGCAATCGCACCAACCGCGTTCTGCAAAAAGCCCAGCTTCTCGGCCAGTTCTTCATTCTGGCCGACCACGGCAATACCGCCGATCACGTCGGAGTGACCGTTCAGATATTTGGTGGTCGAGTGCAACACGATGTCGAAACCCAACTCCAGCGGCCGCTGGATATACGGGCTGGCAAAGGTGTTGTCGGCCACGCTGATGATCCCGCGTGCACGGCAGATACGGGCGATAGCGGCGAGGTCCGACAGGCTCAGCAGCGGGTTGGTCGGTGACTCGACAATCACCAGGCGTGTGTCGTCCTGCAGCGCCGCTTCGAACGCCGCCAGGTCAGTCAGATCGACGTAGCTGAAACGATGTCCGGCACTGCGCTGACGGACCTTGTCGAACAGGCGGAACGTGCCGCCGTACAAGTCATTGCCGGAGATGATGTGCGAACCGGCATCGATCAGTTCGAGCACCGTGGAAATCGTTGCCAGCCCGGAAGCAAAGGCAAACGCCTGGGTGCCGCCTTCCAGGTCCGCCACGCAGCGTTCAAGGGCAAAACGCGTCGGGTTGTGCGAGCGTCCGTAATCGAAACCCTTGTGCACGCCGGGGCTGTCTTGCAGGTAGGTGGAGTTGGCGTAGATCGGCGGCATCAGCGCACCGGTGGTCGGGTCCGGTTCCTGCCCGGCGTGGATCACCCGGGTCGCGAAGCCTTGGGAATTGTCGTCGTGCTGACTCATGCGAGGGATCTCCGTAATTGGTTGAGCATGTCGGTGCGGGTGATCAGGCCATGGAATCCGGATGCATCGGCAATGATGGCGACGAGGCCACGGCTGAGCACCGCTTCCAGCTCGGAAAGGCTGGCACCGGGCGCAAGGGTTTGCAGCTTGTCGGTCATCACGCTGGATACCGATTGGCTGAAGCGCGCGGCGTCTTCATGCACCGGCAGCAGGATGTCGGATTCGTCGATCACGCCGACCAGTTGCTTGCCTTCGACCAGCACTGGCAGTTGCGAGACATCGGCCAGGCGCATGCGCTGGAACGCGGTCAGCAGGGTGTCGTCAGGGCCGACGCTGATCACGCGGCCATCTTCGAAGCGGCGGGCAATCAGGTCGCGCAAGTCGCCGTAGCCTTTGCGCTGCAACAGGCCTTGGTCGGTCATCCACTGGTCGTTGTAGACCTTCGACAGATAACGCGTGCCGGTGTCGCAGACGAAGCTGACCACGCGTTTCGGCTCGGTCTGTTCCCGGCAATAACGCAGCGCCGCGGCGAGCAGGGTGCCGGTCGAGGAACCGCCGAGAATGCCTTCAGCCTTGAGCAACTGACGGGCGTGATCGAAGCTTTCTTCATCGCTGATCGAGTAGGCATGGCGGACGCTGGAGAGGTCGGTAATCGACGGAATGAAATCTTCGCCGATGCCTTCCACCGCCCAAGAGCCGGGCGTCGGCATCGTGCCGTCGCGGCTGTATTGCGCCATCACCGAACCGACCGGATCGGCCAAGACCATTTCCAGATCCGGCTGCACGCGTTTGAAGAAGCGGCTCAGGCCGGTCAGCGTACCGGCCGAGCCGACACCGACGACGATGGCGTCCAGATCATGCTCGGTCTGCGCCCAGATTTCCGGCGCGGTGCTGCATTCATGGGCCAGCGGGTTGGCCGGGTTGTTGAACTGGTCGGCGAAGAATGCGCCGGGAATGTCTTTCGCCAAACGGGCGGCGACGTCCTGGTAATACTCGGGATGGCCCTTGCCGACGTCAGAGCGGGTGATGTGCACCTCGGCGCCCATGGCCTTCAAGTGCAGGACTTTCTCGGTGGACATTTTGTCCGGTACCACCAGCACCACGCGATAGCCTTTGGCGCGGCCCACCAGTGCCAGACCCAGGCCGGTGTTGCCGGCGGTGGCTTCGACGATGGTGCCACCGGGTTGCAGACGACCATCACGCTCGGCGGCGTCGATCATCGCCAGACCGATGCGGTCTTTGATCGAACCACCGGGGTTCTGCGATTCGAGTTTGAGAAACAGTGTGCACGGGCCAGTATCGAAACGAGTGACTTGGACAAGCGGAGTGTTGCCTATCAGCCCAAGTACGGCAGGGCGTGATTCCTTTGACATTTCTTCACCTCTTAATGGTGTTGATCGCGTTCCAATCGCGGGGAAAAGACTCGCGTGCAACATAGGCTCAGACATCAGCTGTCGCAACCATTAGTCGGTCGCGAATTCAGCCATTTCGATCTAACGATAGATCGAAATCAAAGACCTGCCGGGGTGCTTTCAGGTGCGTTTATACGGAGGCGTCATCGAGTTTTCAAAGGGCGTCTTCATGGCGACGAACAGCTTGAATTGGCGAGAAATTTCCTGCCGCAAAAACCGCTCAATCATCGTCCGCTCTCTCAACTCTGCAGCGTTTTCGGGTGAGGTATTGCGATTATTTGATCATGAGGGAAACTCGTGTTGATCAAGATTAAAATGAGTTTGTCTCACTAGCACCCGATCCCGACAATGGCCGCCATCAACAGAACATTGGAGTTGTTTGTTATGGCACTGGCCCATTCCCTTGGATTTCCGCGCATCGGTCGCGACCGCGAACTGAAGAAAGCGCAAGAGGCGTTCTGGAAAGGAGAACTGAACGAGGCCGGCCTGCGTGATGTTGGCCGTGAGCTGCGCAAGGCGCACTGGGACCTGCAGAAAAGCGCCGGTATCGAATTGCTGCCGGTCGGCGATTTCGCCTGGTACGACCAGGTCCTGACGCACTCGCTGATGTTTGGCGTCATCCCTGAGCGCTTCCGTTCCCATGACGGCAAAGCCAATCTGCAGACCCTGTTCGGCATGGCCCGTGGCGTTAGCGACAGCTGCTGCGGCGGGGCGCACGCCCAGGAAATGACCAAGTGGTTCGATACCAATTACCACTATCTGGTCCCGGAATTTAGCGCTGATCAACAATTCCAGCTGGGTTGGGAGCAGTTGTTCGAAGAAGTCGAAGAAGCGCGCGCACTGGGCCATAACGTCAAACCGGTGATCATCGGCCCGTTGACGTATCTGTGGTTGGGCAAGGCCAAAGGTGCCGAGTTCGATAAGCTGGAATTGCTTGATCGCCTGCTGCCGTTGTACGGGCAGATCTTCGCGCGTCTTGCCGCCCAAGGCGTGGAGTGGGTGCAGATCGACGAGCCGATTCTGGTGCTCGACCTGCCGCAGGAATGGAAGAACGCGTTCGAGCGTGCCTACAACCAGATTCAGCGCGATCCGCTGAAAAAACTGCTCGCCACGTATTTTGGTGGTCTGGAAGAAAATCTCGGTCTGGCGGCCAACCTGCCGGTCGACGGTTTGCACATCGATCTGGTGCGCGCGCCGGAACAGTACCCGACCATTCTTGATCGTCTGCCGGCCTACAAAGTGTTGTCGCTGGGCGTGGTCAATGGCCGTAACGTCTGGCGTTGCGATCTGGAAAATGCCCTGGCAACGTTGCAGCATGCCCATGAACGTTTGGGTGATCGCCTGTGGGTGGCGCCGTCCTGCTCGCTGCTGCACAGCCCGGTGGATCTGGGCCGTGAAGACAAGCTCGATGCCGAGTTGAAAAGCTGGCTGGCCTTCGCTGTGCAGAAATGCGAAGAAGTCGCGGTTCTCGCTCAAGCGGTTAATGAGCCGGAAGCACCGAAAGTGCTGCGCGCACTGACTGAAAGCCGCTCGGTGCAGGCTGCCCGCGCTGCTTCGCCACGCATTCACAAACCTGCGGTTCAAACCCGGGTTGCCGCTATCACGGCCAAGGAAAGTCAGCGTCCGTCGCCGTTTGCCCAACGTATCACCAAGCAGCGCGCCGGCCTCGATCTGCCGCTGTTCCCGACGACCACCATCGGTTCGTTCCCGCAAACCGCATCGATCCGCCTCGCTCGCCAGTCGTTCAAACAAGGCAAGCTGAGCGAAGCCGAATACACCGAAGCCATGCACAGCGAAATCCGCCACGCCGTGGAAATCCAGGAACGTCTGGGCCTCGATGTACTGGTTCACGGTGAAGCCGAGCGCAACGACATGGTCGAGTACTTTGCCGAGCAACTCGATGGCTACGTGTTTACCCGTTTCGGCTGGGTGCAGAGCTACGGTTCGCGCTGCGTGAAACCGGCGGTGATCTTCGGCGATCTCAGCCGTCCGAAAGCCATGACCGTCGAGTGGATCCGCTACGCGCAAGGCCTGACCGACAAGGTTATGAAAGGCATGCTGACCGGACCGGTGACCATGCTGATGTGGTCGTTCCCCCGTGAAGACGTCAGCCGTGAAGTGCAGGCGCGGCAACTGGCGCTGGCGATCCGCGATGAAGTGGTCGATCTGGAAGCCGCCGGCATCAAGATCGTGCAGATCGACGAAGCCGCGTTCCGTGAAGGTCTGCCGTTGCGTCAGGCGCAGTGGCAGCATTATCTGGACTGGGCGACCGAGGTGTTCCGCTTGTGCGCCTCCGGTGTACGCGACGAAACGCAGATCCACACGCACATGTGCTACAGCGAGTTCAACGATGTGATCGAGTCGATTGCGGCGATGGATGCCGACGTGATCACCATCGAAACCTCGCGCTCGGACATGGAGTTGCTGGACGCTTTTGAAGCCTTCGCTTACCCGAACGACATCGGCCCGGGCGTCTACGACATCCACTCACCGCGCATTCCGGATGCTTCGGAAATGGCTAATCTGCTGCGCAAGGCGGCCAAGCGTATTCCGGCCGAGCGGTTGTGGGTCAACCCGGACTGCGGTTTGAAAACCCGGGGTTGGCCGGAGACTGAAGCGGCGCTGGTGCATATGGTCAACGCCGCCCGGCAGCTGCGCAAAGAGTTGGCCTGACACCTTAACCACCTGAATAAACACAACCCCTTGTAGGAGTGAGCCTGCTCGCGATAGCGGTGTGTCAGTCAAATCATCGGTGACTGACACACCGCTATCGCGAGCAGGCTCACTCCTACAGGGGTTGTGTATGTATTTTCAGAAACGGGAATTCTCATGGCATCGCCGAAAAGCTGTTGCTACTGTGCCCAGCCGCATCCCAGGTGTTTGCCGTTACATGAGTGATCAACCCGTTATCCAGGCCGTGTCCGACGCCGACATTCCTGAAGTTCTCGATTTTGTCCTAAAGGCCCGGGCCGAGCTTTTTCCCAAGCTCAGCGCGACGGGCATGCCCGACGATCTGGCGCGTTTTGCCGAGGTTTATCTGCGTGGAGAAGGGCGCTTTCTGATCGCTCGCCACGAAGGGCAGATTGTCGCCTCAATCGGCTATCTTCCTTACGACCGACGCTTCCCGCACTTGCCCTATCCGGACCTTAAAGTGGTGGAAATTGTTCGTCTGTTTGTCCTGCCATCGCAGCGCCGCTCTGGGCTGGCCGGCGCACTGTATCGATCACTCAGAGATCTGGCACTCGCCGACGGAGTCGAGGTGATCTACCTGCACACCCATCCGTTTTTACCGGGCGCCATTGAGTTCTGGCAGCGACAGGGTTTCGAGATTATCGACGTTGACGCTGACCCGGTCTGGCAAACAACCCACATGCACAACGTCATGAGTGAAATCTGAGAATCTGCGCCCCATCAAACGGGTCCGTCAGGTAATGCGCCCGGACCCCGAACGTCTCCTGTAACCGCTGCGGCGTCAGCACCTCCAACGGCTTGCCCAACGCCACCAGTCGCCCGCGCTCCAGTACTGCCAGACGATCGCATTTCAACGCCTGATTAAGATCATGCAGCGCAATCAACGTGGTCACCGGCAACGCCTGTACCACGTTGAGAATGGTTAGCTGATGTTGAATGTCGAGGTGATTGGCCGGCTCGTCGAGCAACAGAATCTGCGGTCGCTGCGCCAGTGCCCGGGCGATGTGTACCCGTTGTCGCTCGCCGCCGGACAGACTGCGCCAGAGACGGGTGCGCAGGTGCATCGCGTCAACGTCAGTCAGCGCCTGCTCGACGATGGCGTCGTCCGCCGCCGACCACGGTTGTAGCGCCGACAGCCAAGGCGTGCGCCCCAACGCAACGGCGTCGAATACACGAATGCCGTCATCAGTGTCGGCCTGTTGTTCAACCACCGCGAGTTTTTGCGCAATACTGCGCCGGGGCATTTTGCCCAGGCGCTGACCTTCAAGCAGCACCTCGCCGTCACTCGGTTCGCGCAGGCCGGCCAGCAGTTTGAGCAAGGTGGATTTGCCCGAACCATTCGGCCCGACAATACCCAGGGTTTCGCCGCGCAGAACCTCAAGGCTGACACCGTTGAGCAACTCGGCGCCGCGCACCTTGAAGGTCAACCCGGAACAACTTAGAACACTGTTCATCGCGCGGACCTGCGGCCAACCAGAATCAACGCGAACACCGGCGCACCGACCAGCGCGGTAATCACCCCGACCGGAATCACCTGACCCTTGATCAGCGTGCGCGACAGCACGTCGGCGGCAATCAAAAACACCGCACCGCCCAACGCACTGGCCGGCAGCAGGCGTGCATGCCCGGTGCCAAGCAACAGGCGCGCGGCGTGGGGAATCACCAGTCCGACAAAACCGATCGAACCGACAATCGACACCATCACCGCCGTCACCAGCGCCGCGCAGCCAATCAATAGAATCTGCACACGTCGCACCGGAATGCCGAGAGACGCCGCCGAATCCGCGCCAAAGGTAAACGCATCCAGCGCCCGCCGATGCCACAGGCACACGACCAGTCCCAGCACGGCAACCGGCACCGCCAGCCACACCGATGGCCAGCGCACGCCGCCAAGATTGCCCAGCAGCCAGAACATGATCCCGCGCGCCTGCTCGGAGCTGGCCGAACGAGTAATCAGAAACGCCGTCAGCGCATTGAATAACTGCGAACCGGCGATCCCGGCAAGAATGATCTGCCCGGTGCCGCTGGCCGAACCGCTGACTCGCGCCAGCACAATCACCAGCACGAACGCCGTGACCGCGCCGGCGAAGGCACCGACTGACAGCGAGATGAGCCCGGCACCCACGCCGAGCAACGCCACCATCACCGCCCCGGTCGAGGCCCCGGCAGAAATCCCCAGCAGATACGGATCGGCCAACGGATTGCGCAGCAGCGACTGCAAAATCACCCCGCACGTGGCCAACCCGGCACCGCATGCGGCCGCGACCAGTGCGCGGGTCAGTCGGTAGTTCCAGACGATGCCTTCATCGATAGGATCCAGCGCGTACCCGGCGCCCCACAATTTGTTCGCCAGCACTTGCACGACCACGCCCGGTTCAATCGAGGTTTCGCCGATGGCCACGCCAGCGACCACTGCAATCAACAGTGTGGCCAAGGCCAATAGCGTGCGGATCAGGCTGGCTCTCATTGCGACAGGTCATAGCCGTTGATGGCCGTGGCCAGTTGCTTGATGCCATCGAACATGCGCAGGCTTGCCTGCATGGCCATGGCGTCAAGAATGATGATGCGGTTGTGTTTCACCGCGTCCATGTTGCGTGTCACCGGATCGCTGCGCAGGAAAGCGAGTTTCTTCTCATAGTCGTCAGCAGGGAAGCGACGGCGGTCCATACGCGCAATCACAAGGAAGGTCGGATTGGCTTTGGCGATGGTTTCCCAACCGACGGTTGGCCACTCTTCATCGGACTGCACGACGTTGCGCACGCCGAGGGTGTCGAGCATGAAATCGGGAATACCTTTGTGCCCGGCCACGAATGGCTCGATGTCCATTTGTGCGCTGGAGAACCACACCAGCGCGCTGGCATCCTTCAGCTGTTTGCCCTGGGCGGTGGCAATCGATTTGGCGAGGCTGGCTTTGAGCTCGTCGTTGAGCTGCTGGCCACGCTCCTGCACATCGAAGATCTGCGCCAGTTGGCTCACGCTTTTGTAAATCGTCTCGATGCGAAACGGCGCCATTCGCGTGCCATCGGCGCCGACGAGGTTGTCCTTGGCTTCGCAATCGGAAGGCAGCAGATAGGTCGGAATCTTCAGCTCATGAAACTGCTCGCGAGTGCCGACCGCACCTTGCGGGCCGACCATCCATTCCAGCTCCACTGCGACCAGTTCCGGGCGCTTGCCGATCACCGATTCGAAACTTGGCTCGTTGTCGGCCAGACGCTCGATCTTGTCATTCTGTGCCTTGTATTTATCCAGCACATTGTTGAACCACAGTGAGGTGCCGACGACTTTATCGCCCAGGCCCATGGCGTAGAGCATTTCCGTGCCGGCCTGGCCGATGGTCACGGTGCGCGTTGGTGCGTGCTGGAAGGTCAGGGTGCTGCCGCAGTTGTCGATCGTCAGCGGATACGCAGTCGGGGTCGCCTGCGCCATGGCGCAAAGGCTCAGGCCGGTGATGAGGGTGGCAACGCGGGGCAGCAGCATGGGGCAGTCTCCGAGGGAACCGTACGGGGAGCGGGAGAGTACGGTCTGGAAACACACCATCGAACGCGGTCAGGAAAACAGCGCAAGGCCGGGCAGCCAACGAAGACGCGCACGGCACGATGTCCTTCCCGGACACCCCGCCGGTTAGTAATCACTGTGCCGGCAGGTCTCCTGACTGATGCGTCATCGCCTGGCTCCGGCCTTCCCGGGATTCACCCAGTGGCAGTCGTGGAGCAGGCTCGGCACCTACAGTTGCGGGGGCAGTTCCGATTGATGCTGTGCAAGCACCTCGGATTCCCTATTAATCCCGTTTGGGACCGGCGGCGGCATGGTAGTCGATCGCGCCGCTGAAGGGGAGACGAATCTGCCGTGACGAGGATTAGTGCTGGCTCATCAAACCGTGCAATACGCCCAGACGCAGACCCGGTTCGGAGGGCACCATCTGCGCAATGCCGAACACTTTGAATGCCGCGAGCATCAACACCAGACCACCGGGCAGAATGCTCTGGCGATGAGGTTGCAGCCCGGCCAGTTTCAGTTGCTGGACGTTGTTCACCTTCAGAAGAAGCAACGACAGGCGTAGTAGCCCGCCGTAGGTGATGCCGTCCTGACCGAAGTCATTCAGGTGGTTGGCCTTGAGCACTTTGGCGAGCATGCGCGCAGTGCCGGAAGAACCGATAGTCTGCTGCCAGCCCTGAGCACGGTAGCGCCGGGCAACTTTTTCAAACTGCAGAATGGCGAAGCGTTCGGCTTCCTGTAACGCGCCGGCGGATAGGTCACCGCCGCGAAAGAACCGCGAGCTCAAGGTGCCACTGCCGATGGCGATGCTTTCGGTGAGCAACGGTTGTGCACCCTGGCCTAGGATCAATTCCGTGGAGCCGCCGCCGATGTCGACCACCAGGCGCATGTCTGCGGCGCTCGGCAAGGCGTGAGTCACGCCGGCATAGACCAGCCGCGCCTCTTCATGGCCGCAAATCACGTCAATGGGAAAGCCCAGGTGCCGTTCGGCACTGGCGAGAAACAGCTGCGCATTATCAGCCTCGCGCACTGCGCTGGTTGCCACCGCACGTACCCGGCCGGCCTCGAAACCGCGCAGCTTTTTGCCGAACCGCGCCAATGCCTGCCAGCCGCGATCCAGCGCCAAGGCATCCAGCGCGCCGCCGTCAAAGCCTTCGGCAAGACGCACCGGTTCACGCAGGGTTTTCACTTCCTGAATCTGCAGGCCTTTGCGACTGCGCACTGACTGGCCGATCATCAGGCGAAAGGCATTCGAACCCAGGTCGATGGCGGCGAACAGCGAGGCGTCGTCTTTCATGGGAATCCTTGCAGAGCGTCCGTCGCGAGGCTCAAGACGGTTTGCGAGGATTCTGCCGTCATCTTGATGACATCCTGATGACGGGGGCGGGGCGATTGAATGAATTTGCGGCTGTCATGACACTGTCATTATCCGGCGTCTATGCTGAGGCCAATACATCGCGTGTTCTTAAAGTTTTTGCTGCCAGTTTTGGCAGCTTTTTTTTGCCTGCGATTTGGCAATGCCGCGAACTGATCATTCCCACGCTCCGCGTGGTAATGCCTCTAGGGACGCTCCGCGTCCAATGACGCGGAGCGTCACGGGCTGCATTCCCACGCAGAGCGTGGGGAACGATCAGCGTGTGTGTTTGCAATTTTGGTGGGGGCTTGGCTAATATACGATCCATATACACATCGTATCGGATTCATATATGGGCATCGTAAAGATTTCAGAAGACATGCACGAGAACCTGCGTATCTCCAGCAACGCCCTCAGCCGCTCGATCAACGCGCAAGCCGAGCACTGGATGCGCATCGGCATGCTCGCCGAACTGCACCCCAACCTCGACCACAGCGCCATTTGCCGCTTGCTGATCCGCGCCGAACAGAACGGCGGGCTGGATCTGCAACAACTGACTCAGGAAGCCGTCAGCGCATGAGAAACCAGATCAAGATCAACACCCCGGCCGACATCGCCCAATCTCGCGCTGCCGGCAAACTCGCCGCTGAAGTACTGGCGATGCTAGTGCCGCATGTGAAGGCGGGCGTCACCACTGATCAACTCGACAAACTGTGCAACGACTACATCGTCAACGTGCAGAAAGCCGTGCCGGCCAACGTCGGTTATCACGGCTTTCCGAAAACCGTCTGCGCCTCGGTCAATGACGTGGTGTGCCACGGCATCCCGTCGGGCACACCGTTGAAGGATGGCGATATCGTCAATCTCGATATCGCGGTGATCAAGGATGGCTGGTTCGGCGACACCAGCCGCATGTACGTGGTCGGTGAGGCGACGCCTGAAGCGCAGCACCTGATCAAGACCACTTATGAAGCGATGTGCGCGGGTATTCGTGTGGTAAAACCGGGCGCGACGCTGGGGGATATCGGCCATGCGATCCAGACGCTGGCGGAGAAAGAAGGTTTCAGCGTAGTGCGCGAGTACTGCGGGCACGGGATCGGCAAGGTCTATCACGATGAGCCGCAGATTCTGCATTACGGCTTTCCCGATCAGGGCATGAAGTTGAAGGCAGGGATGATTTTTACCGTTGAACCGATGCTCAATGCCGGCAAACGTCATGTGAAGAACATGCCGGATGGCTGGACCGTGCTGACCAAGGATGGCTCGTTGTCGGCGCAATGGGAGCATATGGTGGCGGTGACGGAAACCGGATTTGAAATCCTCACCGCGTGGCCGGATGAAATCGAAGGCTATTCCCCGATCACCTAAACACCATAAACCCTCTGTGGGAGCGAGCTTGCTCGCGAAGAGGCCGTGTCAGTCAACATCAACATTGAATGACACACCGCATTCGCGAGCAAGCTCGCTCCCACATTCGGAATGCATTCCTGTAGGAGCTGTCGAGTGAAACGAGGCTGCGATCTTTTGATCTTGTTTTGAAGCAAGATCAAAAGATCGCAGCCTGCGGCAGCTCCTACAGGGGATTTCAGTGAGAACCGGCGGCTTTGTTGAGGTCGCTCTCGGTCCATTCGGTATACACGCAAGCATCGGCGGTCGCCCAGCGCACTTGCACTGGATCCCCGGCCTTGAGTGGCATGCCCGCCGCCGACAGCGCTTTCACCGTCATTGAGGTTCCGCCGGAAGTCACCACGCTGCAGGTCTGGCTCTCACCGAGAAACAGCACTTCCACAACCTTCGCTGAAACCTCATTCCACCCCGAAGGCAACGGCTCGCTGATCGCTTGCGCCACGCTCAACGCCAGTGCCTTTTCCGGCCGCACCATCAGCAACACATCCTGATCGGTGTGCAACCCAGCGGTCAGTCGAATCGACAGCGACTGTCCTTCAAACGAAGCCGCCGCATTGCCCTGCGCCTTGAGCTTGAGGAAGTTCGAGTTGCCAAGGAACGACGCGACAAACGCATTCGGCGGATTCTGATAAAGGTCGTAACCGCTGCCCAAACCAACAATCTTGCCATGACTGAAAATCGCAATGCGTTGCGACAAACGCATGGCTTCTTCCTGGTCGTGGGTCACGTAAACAATAGTGATGCCCAAGCGGCGATGCAGTTGGCGCAGTTCATCCTGCAGATCTTCACGCAGCTTCTTATCCAAAGCACCGAGGGGTTCATCCATCAGCAAAATGCGTGGTTCATAGACCAAGGCGCGGGCGATGGCGACACGTTGTTGCTGGCCACCCGACAACTGCGAAGGGCGACGATGGGCGAACTGTTCCAGTTGCACCAGTTTCAGCATCGCATCGACGCGCTTTTCACGTTCGGCGGCCGCTAGTTTGCGAATCGCCAACGGAAAGGCGATGTTGTCGCGCACCGACAGATGCGGGAACAGCGAATAGCGCTGGAACACCATGCCGATATCGCGCTTGTGCGGCGGCACATTGACCAGCGATTGGCCGTTGACGAGGATCTCGCCACTGCTCGGTGTTTCGAAACCGGCAAGCATCGACAGCGTGGTGCTTTTGCCCGAGCCGCTGGAGCCGAGGAAGGTCAGGAACTCGCCGTCCTTGATGTCCAGCGAGATGTTGTCGACGGCGGCAAAGTCGCCGTAGTGTTTGTTCAGGTTGCGCAGGCTGACCAGGGGTTTGTCGTTCTGCTGGGAAGCGTCTTTGATCACGGCACTCATGTCGTACTCCTGGCGCTCAGGCGCTGATTTCGTTGCGCCGGCGCAGCGCGGCGGCGATGACCATGACCAGAACAGACAAGCCGATCAGCAGCGTCGAAGCGACGGCGATCACTGGCGTCAGGTCCTGGCGCAAGGTGGTCCACATTTTCACGGGAAGGGTTTGCAGGGTCGGGCTGGCCATCATCACGCTGAGCACCACTTCGTCCCACGAAACGAGGAAGGCGAAGAGGGCGCCGGCGACCATGCCCGGGCGAATC